>OJLA01000924.1_pt1 | contig 21842 bp, 20 predicted proteins | sample 1596611 | NCBI WGS metagenome assembly OJLA01 (sample SAMEA4350168, study PRJEB24818) | metagenome | biome: human; feature: gut; material: faeces | place: Denmark | collected 2013-09
TGTTATACTTATATTCATAAGTGATTCAAGTCCTTTCGTATAATTTTTATTTCATCAATTCAATTATACTACTTGAATCACTTTTTTTCTATATTTTTTTGTTTCACATCAATTGTAACACTACAACAACATAACTTTTGTTTAAATAAAATCGGGAATTGTAGCAGTAAAAAATCGGGATTGAAGACCTGTCCCCCAATCCCTAATTTTCTATCTCTGTAAAATATTCATTAATTCTAATAATCAATTCCTGTTTAACCTCTTCAATAGTCATTCCCTCAACTTGAGCACCGGCCAAAGTAATATGACCACCACCACCAAGTTTTTCTAAGATAACTTGAACATTTATATCTCCAATAGAACGACCACTAATACAGATTTTTTCACCTGTATCACCTAAAACAAATGACGCAGTAACATCACTTATTGTAAGTAATTCGTCTGCTGCCTTAGCGCACAATAAACTGATATCTTTAGATTTTTCATTATCACATAAAGCAATTGCTATTGAATCATTAACAATTTCTGCTTTTTTAACTATATTTGCTATTTTATTAAATGATTCTAAGTCACTTTGGAACCATTTTTTAACTCTTATAATGTCAACACCACATTTACGTAAATATGCTGCCGCCTCAAAAGTTCTTACACCTGTTTTAAATGTGAAACTTTTTGTATCCATCATAATTCCCGCATATAGTGCTTCCGCTTCTATTTTCTTTAATTCAACATTAACTTCTGCGTATTGTAATAACTCTGTTACAAGTTCTGCCGCAGATGACGCATACACTTCTTGGAATGTTAGTGTTGCATTTTCGATATAGTCTGCACTTCTTCTATGATGGTCTATTATAACTATTTTACTAGCCTTTTTCAATACTTCTTCAGATTCAACATAAGTAATCTTATGAGTATCCACAACTACCAATAAAGTGTCTTCGTCAATATTTTCTTCGGCAACTTCTTTGCTAATTATTACATCCTCATATTCTGGCTCCTCTTTTAAGCTCTCCATAAAATTCTGCAATGCTGGTCTTTTATTTGAAATAATATATGCATTTTTGTTAAGACTCTTAGCAAGTCTATATATACCTATTGCAGATCCTATTGCATCAATATCAGGATTTGTGTGTCCCATAACCATTACTTTGCTTGACTCTTTTATAAGATTCTCTAATGCATGAGCCACAACTCTTGCCTTGACTTTAGTTCTTTTTTCAACTTCTTGTGACCTACCACCAAAGAATTTATAAATATCATTTTGTCTTACAACCGCTTGGTCTCCACCTCTACCTAGTACAATGTCCATTGCAGTTTGTGCAGATTTATATTTGTCTTTATCAACTTCGCCTTCATTTGAAATTGCAATACTTAATGTGAATTGTACTTTTTGTTTTGGGTCTAAGTCCTTTATTTTATCTAATATACTGAATTTATCTTCTTTTATTTTTTCCAAATATCTTTGCTCAAAAATATAAATGTACCTATCTCTGTCTGATTTTATCAATATACCATTTGTTTCATTTGTCCATTCATAAATTACTTTATCAATTTCTGCAATATATTGTGCTTTTTCTTCACTTTCTAGCATTTGCATATTTTCTTCGTAGTTGTCTATCATAATAATTCCAACACATGATTTTGAATCATTATATTCATTTTGTAATTTGATATTTTCTGTTTCGTCTATAAAGTACAAAATTGCCATGTATTCATTTTTTTCGTTTTTTGAATATCTTTTTGAGTTGACAAATTTTCCTACCATTCTGTATTGTCTTTTATTTACTTGGATATTTTTTAATATTGATTTGTCTGTACTATTTTTTTTGTTTTTAATTTCGTCTTTTAAATCGTATATTAAATCATTTACAAAAGTGTTTATGTCTATATCTTCGAATTCTGTTGCAAATTTTGAACTTTTCCATACTACATTTCCGTCTGTTTCTAATATGATTAGTGGAAATGGTGAGTTTATTAAACTTGTTTTTGCTGCAGAGTCTACTGTTAGTGTTAAGTCTTGCAATGTTTCTGATATTTCGCTTTTTCTTTTATTGTTTGCGAAATATGTGTATCCTAGTATTAGCACATATAATATTACTGATGGTATTATTAGTATTTTGTTTTGCCAACTGATTCCTATTAGTAAGATTAATATTATTACTAAGTATATTTTTGTTCTTGATACTAAGTTATCAAAGATTTTTTTGTTACTTGTTTGCATAAATCTCTCCTTCTACATCTTCTATTTTACTTCGATTTTGGAGATTTGTCAATATTGAACAACTTTCAGCCTATAAAAAAAGACAGAAAAATTCTGTCTTTTTATCAATAATTAACAATATTATCTAAATATATTTTTACAACATCTTCTGGTTTAATTTCACTTTCATTATAATCATCAATCCACATACATTGAATAGCATGTGAAAATACTTCTTTTCCATCTATATCAGAACTATTATATACATATACACTCAACTTATCGCCATAACTCTTGCTTCTTGAAATAGAATATCCTACACTTCTATCCTTAATCTTTTCACAGTTAACCAAATCAGATGGAATATATTGTCGACCTATTACATTAGGAGAAAACCAGAAAGTATATCCACCCATTATCAATTGATCACTATTAATAAAATCAATTGTTCCTATAGTCTTATATGATTTTAATGCAATACCATTCAAACCATCATAGCTAATATAATGATCTAAATAAAATCCGATTTTTTTATCAACACTAAGATCGCCAATTATTTCTTTTACTGCATTTTTTAACTCTTCGTCTCCTTTTGTTTTAGAAGCAGTATATATAGAAACATCAACCCCATCAATATTTGCAACATATTGATGCATATAATAACCTTTTTTATAATTATCTATATAACATTTTAAATTATCTTCTTCAAATAATAATGTTTTAGACTCTGTAACTAATTTTTTTCCGTCAACTTCAAAATTTTCATCAGAAACTATAATCTCCGTTTCTCTATTACCTATATTAAATACGGTAGCCACTCTTCCATCAAAATTATATATTACTTTTGTTTTTATTTGAGATTTTTCACTGCTTTTTTTATATGTTAAATATTTTGTTCTTTCTTGATTACAAAAAAAAGAAAACTTATCTTTATTAACATCTTTAAAATTCCTTGATGCGTCTACATATTCTACTCCATCAATTATTAAACTATCATTTTTTTCTTCACTTATTTCTTCATCGTTGCTATTTTCTTTATTTAATGTATTTATTTCATTTGTACTATTTTCTTTTTTGTTATTCAAAATTAATATTATGCCAAAAAATACGACTAAAATAATTATAATTACAATAGCAATTTTTAAAATTTTCTTATTTTTCATTTTTCCCCCTTTTTATGATTATAATATTAAACCTTTTTTATAATATCATAAGATTTAAATCTTGTAAATAAAAAACATAGTAAATTTCAAATTATTTTCAGCAAAAGTTACAATTCACAGTTCTTAAAATTAATATTTGTATGGATTCCTTAACACTTGAATAATTATATATATATTTGAGATTGCATCCTGTTCATTACGTTCAAAAAGTAAATCTAACATAAAAAGCAGTAGCCTTACCCTGGTATAAAATGTTTATATGCATATGATTTTAAACTTTTCAAATATGATTGGAGCAATATTAAAATTTCTTAAATAAATTTATGGTAATATTCACTTTTGAGCATAGCAAGGATAATCAGAATTGTAACATAAATTTATTTTGATACCAATACCGCTCTAAATCCATTACTATAAAAGCTATTGCCATCTGAACAAGCCATTGCCATTATACCTGCATTTTTTCCATATTCATATGTTGCACCATGTAATATATATGCCTTATCACTAAATAAATATTTAAACCAATCATCATTCCAAGCAGTTTGTCCAACACCTACATTACTTATTTCTTTTAGTGCATCTCCATATTTATTATTTACATTATAATTAGATGCTATTTTTTCTTCTTCACTTTGTGAATTTTCCTCATTTTTTTTATATACAGTTACGTATTTAGTACTTTTATTATTTGCCGTTTCTTCAATTAATGCTGTACCCGTCTGCTTTAAAAAATCGCTATTTATATCTTCTATTCGTCCTGCATTTCTTTCAAAAAGTCCACCTGATGTATCATATATTCCATATATTGTTCCAGTTGTACTTGCTCCAGTGCCTTTTAATTGTGTCCATGTATATATCCCTGCTTGTTGTTTATTTTTTATTTTTTCAATTGTTGTTCCTACTTCATCAGAATCGGCACTATCACCTGAACAACCTGTTACAGCATAAACATATGGAGTTGTAGTATCACTATTTAATGTTACATTATTTATCAAAATATCTCTATTTTCTAATCCATATTTACTTTTTGTAAGATACACAATCGCACCCCATTCACTACTCTTCATTAGATGGCTATCTGTTTCTTTTTCTTTAAATCCATATATGTTATATTTTCCATTTAATGTTTTTGAAATTAAATATGCATCATTTAATGATATATAATTCATTGAATAAGTTAATCCTTGAAATGTTGGATATTTTATTTTTGTCTGTTCTTTATTTTTCCATTCATATAAATTTTCTCCTTTTTTTATAGAATATTCACCATCTAGCCAGTTTCTTGCTGTATCGTTATGCAGTTGACCGTATCCCTCATAACCAGATACTACTACTGTATTTTGACTATATAATATTTCACTTTCTTGTACTCTTGCATTATTATTTCCACTTGCATATCCTGCTTCAAATTTTGCCGCCCATATTCCTGTTAGTTCTTTATCCCATCCACCATTTTGATAGTCAATATTACTTTCGTTTGTAAATGCAGGATGCACTGTATACTTGTTTGTTTTAGTTGAATCTGTTTCTATTACTTGATTTTTATCTGTTTGCCTTTGAGCAATTTGTAAATTTCCATTATCATCTATATAATTATCTGTTGTACCAATTAAAAAAACAATATCAAATATTCCACCTTTCGATTTATCATTTGAATCATTATATATAATTTTATAAGCAAATCTTGGAATCCATACCCACATACTTCCATCTTCTGTTTGTGCATTTGCCCACTTTTTCTCGTCATAGTTATACCAATCACTTGTATTAATATCATTTACTGATTTTACGCTTCCTTCTGTTGTATCTGTTGGCTCTTCAAATTCAATTGCCCTCATGCCTGTCATCAATTCAGGTTTATTTACTTTCCCATCCCATTTTCCTTCTGCATCCTGACGAACAATTTCCTTTTGATATTTTGATATTAAACTTTTTTCGTTTTTTTGTTCATTTTCATATTTTTGTTTTGCATCCTTTGCCTTTTTAAATATCCCCGTATTAGATAAAGTAGATATTGAAATCCCTGCCAATATCAATAAAATTACTATTGTTATCACTAATGCAACCAGTGTTATCCCATTTTCTTTCATTCCTTTTATTTCTCTCAAACTAAACATAAAAATTCTCCTTTTCTCTTGTGATAATCTAATTATATAACAATTTGTTTTAAAACGCAATATAACATTTTGTTTTATTTTATAATTTTTTTAGATTATATTTTTAGTTATTATTACCAACTATGCAATTTTTTTAAGGAAGGATTTTAAAAATGGAAACACGAATAAAAAATTTAAGAGAAGATAATGATTATACTCAAAAACAAATTAGCAAATTTCTTAATATTTCACAAGTTGCTTACTCCTACTATGAGTTAAACAAAAGAAGTATTCCTTTAGAACTGCTATGTAAATTAGCAGATTTCTATAATACAAGCGTTGATTATCTATTATACAGAACAAATATCCGCACTCCTTATAGTGACATTTCTATCATAAAAAAATTCAACTAAAAATTCAATAACCATATAATATCACCCACCATTTGCACAAAATCAAAAATAATATTGTAATCATTTTGCACAAAATCAAAAATAATATCATTCAAGATTTACACAAAATCAAGAATAATATTATTTTTATTGAACTATCTCAAGATAGTATATTATTTATTTTCATCATTAATTACATTAGTACTTAAAACTGCCTCTTCCTTATTTTGCTCACTATCCTCTTGTTTTTTAACAGCATCTGCTATCATAATAAACTTAACCTCGCCATCATTATCGCCATCAAGCATTGTGAAATTATTATAATCTTTAGATAAATCAGTTAATTTTTGAACTCTTGTAGTTAAATCTTTAACATCACCATTAATATAATTACAAATTTTCTTAATTCCCTCTTCATTAAATGTTTTTATACCCTCTGCTAAAGTTGTTGCTCCATCATTAACTTGATTTGTTCCATTTGCTAATGTTGTAGCACCATTATTTAATTCTGATAATCCTGATGTCAATTGATTTAAGCCATTTCCTAAAGTGTTCATTTGAGAAACCACTTGATTTGTAAATGTCTTTTTGGCTTGATTTCCAACTTGTTTTGCTACTGTTGTTGAAGTTTGCATTGCTGTTGTAGTTGCAGTACTTTGAGCGGTTGTTAAAGCGGTTGTTACTGCTGTTTGTGTTGCTATTTGTTGTGCAGTTTCAATAGCAGTTGTTTCTGCTGTTTGTATTGCAACTTGTTGTGCTACATTTAAAGCAGTTGCTACTGCAGTTTGTTTTGCTACTGTTTCTGCAGTTGCTAATGCAGTTTTTACCGCAGTTTGTTCCGCAGTATTTTGAGCTGTTTTTATAAGTAATGCTTTTTCTGCATCTGTTAATGTTGTTGGATAATTTGCTTGTGCATTTGCTATTATTGCTTTTTTTTGTTCTTCTGTCAATTGTGCTCCATCTTTTGCATTTTTTGTAATTTGTGCTTCTTGTTTTTCTGTTAATGCTGCACCTTTTTTTGCCAATGCAGTAATTTCTGCACTTTGAGCTTCTGTTAATTTAGCTTTTTTTGCGGCTTGAGCCTTAATTTGTGCTTTTTGCTCTTCTGTTAAAACTGCACTTGTTTGAGCTTGTGCTTTTATTTGAGCCTTTTGTTCATCTGTTAATTTGCTACTTTCGGCTGCTTGTTGTTTTATTGATTCCAAAGTTTTGCTATCTAATGCTTCTGACTTATCATTTTTTAAACTTTGTGTTGATTTTGCAACTTCTGAAGATATTGTTTGTGCGCCATTATATGCTGTTGTAACGCCATCTTTTAAAGTATTTGCACCTGTTGCTAATTCTGTAGTTCCATCTTTTAATGTGTTAGCTCCATTTTGAATTTGATTCATTGAAGTTTGTAACGTATTTACTTGACCATATATTTCATCCAAATTATCAAAAACTTTTAAATCATCTTCTTCTAAAACTTTAGGTGTAACATAAGACATTATACTACTTGTTTCGAAATTTGTTGCATCCATTGTAATTTCTACATTACTTGGAATTTCAACCTCGTCATCAGATAATCCTAAACTTTCTTGTAGACCTGGCATAGCCATACCAACTACAACAGTTTTTGAACCATCATCAACAACTTTACCTGAAGAAACTTCTATATTTCTTGCATTTTTGTTTTCTATTATAGTTCCTGCAACTACTACAAATGGTACATACATTTTAACTTTTTTACCATTTATATCAACAGTTCGTTCTTCTTTATTTGTATATTGTAATGTAATTTTAACTTTACCACTTTTTCCGGCAATTTCGTTTGCAGAAAGTTCTTTTCCATCTAACTCATATTTAACATTACATTCAATTGGTAACTCTTTTGAAGATTCTCCTTGATAATAAATATCATTTTTATTAGCATTCCATACAAATTTGTTGCCATCTTGTGTATAAGTTTCGTCTCCACTTGTATTTTTAACATTTAATAAATCTGATAAATCATTAATTAAATCTGCATTTTCTGTATTTTTAATATGTGTACTTACTATTGTTTTATAATTTTTTCCATTACTGTCCATTTTTGAATAAACAGTTTCATCTTTTGTGTAAGCAAATACAGGAAGTGTGTATCCAACCATAGAGCATAACAATGTACCTGAAATTATTTTTGAAATTACTTTATTATTCATTTTTTATACCTCCAATTTTATTATCCATTATGTTGAAAAATTTCAAATTTGCCACTGTACACAGCAAAAATTGTAATTATTTTTAAACGCTTTGTCTCATCTTTAAAGTCGTCCTGCAAATAATCTTATCAAACAACAATAAGAATGCTGGTAATACCATAATAACTGTAAACATACTTATAATTGCTCCTCTAGACATAAGCGTACATAATGATGCAATCATTCCAATTTTTGAAACAACGCCAACCCCGAATGTTGCACCAAAGAAACATAGCCCACTAACAATAATTGAACTTATTGATGTTCCTAATGCTTCTGAAACCGCTTCTTTTTTGTCTTTTCCTTCTTTTCTGAAATTGATATATTTAGTTGTTATCAATATTGCATAATCTATTGTTGCCCCTAACTGAATTGTTCCAATAACTATTGAAGCAATAAATGGTAGAGTAGTATTTGTATATGTTGATATTCCCATATTTAAGAATATAGCAAATTCAATTACCACCATCAAAATTACTGGTAAAGAAATTGATTTTAAAACAAATATCATAATTACAAATATAACTGCAATAGAAACACTATTTACACTATTAAAATCATGGTCACTAATTTCAACTAAATCTTTCATTAATGGTCCTTCACCTGCAAGTAAAGCACTATCATCATAATCTTTAATTATTGAATTGATTTTATCAACTTGTTCATTCAACTCATCTGTTGCAAGTTCATATTTTGAACTAATTACAACTAATTGATATTTATCATTTTCAAGCATTGACTTTATACTATCTGGTATTACTTCTTCTGGAATTCCGTTATCTGCAAGTGATGAATATCCCAATGCAAATTCAACTCCATCTAAGTCTTGAATTTTATCTAACATCTCATTTACTTTGTAACTTGGAACATCTTTACTTACTAAAGCAAGTTCAGTTGAAACCATATTGAACTTATCTTCCAAAGTATTTGATGCTTCTATACTTGGCAATGTTTGTGGTAGTGTTTTGTTTAAATCATAATAAACACTTATTTTTGAGTAACCATAAACTGCTACCGGTAATATTACTAAGAATGCAACAATTATTGCTTTATAATGTTTAATATTAAAGTTTTTCCATTTTTCAAATCTTGGTAATATTTCTTTATGTTTTGTTTTCTCAATAGCCTTATCAAATATCAATAACATTGCTGGTAATACTGTAACAACAGAAACAACTCCTAAGAATACACCTTTTGCCATTACAATTCCTATATCTTTTCCAAGTGTTAAGTTCATACTGCAAAGTGCTAAGAACCCTGCTATTGTAGTTAAAGAACTTCCTACTACTGATACTAATGTTTTTGATATTGCATGAGCCATTGCCTCATCATTATCACTATAATTTTGTTTTTCTGCTTTATAACTGTGGTATAAGAATATCGCGAAATCCATTGTTACACCAAGTTGTAAAACAGCACTAATTGCTTTTGTTATATAAGATATTTCTCCTAAGAAAATATTTGAACCCATATTATATAAAATTGCAATTCCTATACTTGCTAAAAGAAACACTGGAGCTAAATATGAGTCTAATGCAAATTGTAAAACTAACATACATAAGATTACAGCTATAACTACATATATTGCAATTTCTGAATTAGCAATATTTTTTGTATCTAGTACTAAAGCAGACATTCCACTTATTTTACATTGTTTATCAGCAATTTTTCTTAATTGTTCTATAGATTCTAATGTTTTATCTGAAGAAATTCCTTCTTTAAAAGTTACTAAAATTGCTGTATCTCCATCTTTATATGCTATATCTTTTACTTCGTCTGGTAGCATTTCTTCTGGTATATTTGAACCAAGTAAATCTGCCACACTTGCTACTTTTTCTACATTATCTAATTCTTTAAATTTATCCTCTAATTTTTGAATATCTTTTGTACTCATATTTTCTGTAATTACAATTGAATATGAACCCATATTAAATTCATTTGTTAATATGTTTTCACCCTTAACCGTATCTACATCATCTGGTAAATATGCCAATATATCATAATTAATTCTTGTTGCTTGCATTCCTATAAATGATGGTATTAGTAACAATAATGCAATTATGAGAATAATTTTTTTATGCTTACATATTTTCTCTGCAAATTTTAACATTTTTTTACTCCTTTCGAATTTAGGGATTGGGGGACGGGTCTTCAATCCCTATTTTTTTTTCGGGATTGAAGACCCGTCCCCCTAATCCCTAATTTTTATGACCATTAGTCACTTTCTATATAATACTACTTTTATGACCGTTGGTCAATACTTTTTACAAAATTTATATAAATTTATTGACCAAAAGTCAAATTTATGCAATAATATTTATATATTAAATACAAAATCTAAAAAATTGTATCTCATGGGAGGAATGAAATTCACTATGAAAAATGATAAAGAAGGAAAAGAAAATAGACTACTAAACACGGCATTTAAATTATTTACTGAAAAAGGAATAAAAGATACATCAATACAAGAAATAGTTGATAATGCAAGTGTTGCAAAGGGTACTTTTTACTTATATTTTAAAGATAAATATGAAATACGAGATATTTTGATTGCTAAAAAATCTCAAAAACTTTTCTCTGATGCTTTAAAATCTCTTAGAAAAAATTACATTTCAGATTTTTCTGATTGTATTATTTATATTATAAATTATGTTATTGATGAATTAACTAAAAATCCTTTGCTTTTAAAATTTATTTCTAAAAATTTGTCTTGGGGGGTTTTTAGTAAGACTGTTTTGAATTTGCACGATAAAGGTGCTGTTGATGAAGATTCTGTTTATGATTTGTTTATTAGGGGTATTGAAGAGAATAATATAAAATTAAGTAATCCTGATGTTACTTTGTTTATGATTATTGAACTTGTTGGCTCTACTTGCTTTAATTCTATTTTGTATAAAGAGCCTTTACCTATTGAAGATTATAAACCATATCTGTATAGAACTATTCGTAATTTGATTAAAGATGAAGAAATTAAAAAATAACTCTACTTTTTATCATACTCAAAAAATTGATAATATATCATTTTCCAAAACAATATATTATCAATTTTTTAAACTTTTAATATAATTTCTAATTGTCAAAAACTATTCCATCAATACAATTATCAAATATAAATTGTTTGATTTTTTCTTTTTCATTCGTAGTATAAAAATCTGATAGTAAAGTTGTAAACTCTTGCAATTTATCATCTGGAATTTTTATTATTCCATTACCATTTTGAATCATAATTTTATTAGCACAAATTGTACTTGTTCTTTTATTGCCATCCCAAAACAATTGATTTCTCATGCCATACAACATATATTCAATTGCTCTTTCTGTGGTATTTTCAATTTCTAATATTTTTGCAATATCATTTTTTACATTTTCTTCTTTTGGAATTTCTGGAATATAACTTGTTCCTGTTATTTCAACTTTTCCATTACGTAGTTTTCCCCATTCAATGCTCTCATTTCTTGCTACAAATTCATTTACTTTGCTTATGAATTCAAGATTGAAATCCAAATCTATATTATTTATTACATATTTCCATGCATCTCTTAAGTTCAATATACATTGTATTTCATCAATTTTCAATTCTGGTACATTAATTCCCTCTAAAATTGTTTTCGTCTGGGGAAATGTTATATTAAGTCCCTCAAGCCTTGCATTTGAATATATATTATCTACTAAATTTCTTTTTGCTAAAAATATATTTTGCTCTTGTGTCATATTATATTTATTTTCCATTTTATCAACTCCTAATATTCAAATTATAACATATTACTTATCATAAATCAAAGCATTGCAAATCATTGTTTAAATTATATCCATCATTCTATTTTTATATTTTTAGCATCCTCTTCTCTTATAGCAATAATAGTACCTCTAACAAGAAATGCTCTTGGGTCTCCAGATGGACTTATTAATATAGGCATAATTTCTGTTCCTTTAACAAGTCCCATATCTAATAATCTTCTTTTTATTCCTTCATCACATTCAATTTTATTTATTTTTCCACTTTTATTTAATGGTAATTGATTTAAGTTTTCTATTTTCATATGTGTTCCTCCAAAATACAATTTCCTACTATATTATATTTTGTCGAAATATAAATGTGACAAACTATCTTTTATGCTCTCTTTCTAGGTTTTCTGCATCTAAGTTCATTTCTTCTTTAACACCTTGAATAATTTGATCTTGTGATAATTGATTTCCTTTTTCCTTCAATTCTCTTAATAATTTTTTTCTAACCTCATTTGCAGTAAATACCTCTTTTATTTGTTCTTCACCTTGATCATTTTCGTAATTTAATATTTCTTGTACATAATATTCCAAATCAAAATGTTCATGAGTTACTGTATTTTCATCTCCATCAAAATCCTTTACATCCTTTGGTTTACATTCTTCATCAGTATGTTTTTGTGTTTCATCTTTAACTTTGTCACCTTGATATGTACCTCTATTTTTATTCATTATTTCTCTTGTTTCAACAGGAATAACTTGTGTTTTAGATGTTTCTATTTGAATTCCGACATTTTCGTTTTCTTCTTTTGTTTTTTGATATAAGAACATATTAACATTTCCCATATCATTTTCACATCCTATGCTCATTCCATTTGATTTTCTAGTATATACAGAAACATCTTTATTGTCTCTTGTTGCCGTACTATCTGCTCTAACCTTAGTTTGATTTCTTGTTGCTCCATTTCCTACTGATTTGTCCATTTCGAATTCATCATTTAACACTGTTGCAGTTCCATCGCTTTTAACTCCTACTAGTGAATATGTCGTATTATTCTTTTTAGTTCCTGGAGTAATTTCTTCTACATTTTCTGAATATACAACATACATACTTTCATAGCCTTTTAAATCTAAACGATTTCCAAGGGTTTGCTTTCCGTCTACCTTTTTATTTAAATCAACTTTTTGTATTCCATTTACTTTTATTTTTTCTGTTTGCTTTTTATTCAATTTATTTTTCTTTTCTTCTTGCTCTTCTCGTTCTTCAGAAAGTTCTTCTATTTCTTGCTTATCCATATCTTCTATTAATTTTTGGACTTCCTCTTCTGCAACGGGTCTTCCAAGATGTGCTGATAAAATTTCTGCCATCTCTTTTGTTTGTAATTTGTTCATAGAATTTTTTTCTATTTTTTCCTCTGGTGTTGCCTCCAACAATTCATTTATTGCTTTCATTTTGTCTGGTTCAGAAATTGCAAATGTGTTGTTATATATAATTTGATTGTTTCCTAATGTTCCTGCTATGCATTTGATTCCTAAATAATAGTTTTTTTGCTCTGTTGTTCTTTTTTTTCCATTTTCGTCTTTTTCTGTTATTTCTTTTTCTACTATTAATACTACGTCTGCTCTTTTTTGTCCATTTATTTTGTCGTTCCATTCTGCTGAACCTACAAGTTTTATGTCTTTTATTTTTATTTTTTTGTTTTCTGTTTGTTGCTTTAGGATGTCGTTTTCTATTGTGTCTCTAAAACTTTCTTCTAGTTTTAATATGTTTCTTTCTTTTTGATTCATGTTTTTTCCCCTCCTAGGATTTTATTGTTTGTGTTTTTTGTTTTTACGTTGTTTACATTGTTTGCAAAAAGGCTCAAAAAATCACTCTTTTCTAGAACTTATTATATCACATTGATATTGTTTTTTCTAGATTTTAGAGTGATTTTTGTTTATATTATTAATTAATTATTTATATATAAGATTGGACGAAAACCATCATCAGCAAGACCAGTTGAAGTAGCTACATTATTACGGTCACTCATATAAAAATTCTCAAAAGAAAAACTGCCTCCTCTAAGAACACAAGGTAAATACTAATAACTTGATGTCTCTGTTGTCCATTCAAGTACATTACCAGCCATATCATATATGTTACATTGTAAGTCTTTTACCTCTTGTGTATTTGTTTCATTCTCCAATAATGATGTGCTTATTCTTTAATTTTTTGAACTGGGTTCTTTTTTATATACTTTTTGTGCATGCATAGTAATACTTAAATTACAACAATGTATTTTTCAATAATATCCGTACACGGAAAAAGAAAGCCTTAAACCTTTTTGTTTAAAACTTTCTTTTTTCTACAAAGTATTATGATATGCAACCGCTTTATTGTAATTTTCTTTAATTTCTTTTTCACTTAGTCCCCTATTATACAACTTTAAAGAGTACGCATTCATTTTTGAATAGTGCCACCATCCTGCTCCAGACATAGATGACCTACCTACACAAAAATAATTTAATTTTCCCAAACAGCTATCTACAAATGACTTCCAATAATTACAGTCAAAATTTCCCTCATATACCTTTCTTCCATTTGCATACACTGTTTGTTTATATTGCTCTTGTGAACAATCTACTGCTATACTAAAATAAACTTCTTTATTTTCTTTTATATCTTCTATCTCTGGATATATTATATTCCATTTAGTAGATTCATTAACAAAATCAGATTGATTTTTTGGATACCATCCGGCATTCCAATAAATTTCTTTGCCATAATGTGCTATTCCAAATCTTAAGTCCGCTTGTTCTTGTTCTATACCATTCCAATAACAAAATAATCCTTTATAATTAGCCATATTATCTGTTATTAATTCGTTATTTGGCTTATAAGAACTTCCACCATTAAATATTCCATAAAATTCAAAAGTAAATCCGTTTTTTGCAAGTGTGTCTTTTTCTTGTTGATTATCATATTTTATTTTTATATAGTCATTAACACCATCAAAATTAAAAGATTTTTTTGTTAGTCCACTATTGTTATTCCAATCAAAATTTACTAGTTCAACATTTTCTCCTAATTGCTCATTTATATTATCTTTATTTGCGTTTTCTATAATTGATGGGTCCAAATTAAAAATAAGTCCATCTGTTACACCAACCGCTGTCTTATACGATAAGTCTGTGAATGTATTTGGCTCTAATTTTATTAAATTAGAATCGTTTTGTTCAATGATCCAGTCGTTTTCTAATTTTTTTCCTTCTATTTCAGTACCCTTGGCTAAGTATATATATCCAGTTCCATATATTTTACTAGAATCGCTCATAACTATTATGTGCCATTTGGTTCCATTTTCTACATTTTTATCATATAGCTGTTCTCCTATTTGATTTTCGGCTTTTTCTGTGTATCTATTTATATCATTAGAGTACATTGTTAATTGTATTAGTTCTTTATCTTGCGCTTCTTTGTTTTTTATTTTGGCTTCATTGGCCTTTGCAAATATTCCAGTATTAGTCAATGCAGATATTGAAATCCCCGCTAAAATAAGCAAAATTACTATCGTAATCACCAACGCCACAAGAGTTATTGCATTTTGTTTTTTCAATTTTCTCATCTATATATCTTCCTCCTTTGTAAATTTTTTACAATTTATTATAAAATTATACATGTAAAAATAATGCACACAATATTATGTATGTCATTTTATATTTTACAAATACCAAAAATAAAAGTCAATACTTTTATCAAATTTTGTCATATTTAAATACGATATTTATCATTTTTAAAATCATTCACAAAAATAGTATAAAATATTATAGTAATATATAGAAAAGAGGAAAAATTATGGGAAAAACAAACATAACAAAACACATAGGAAACAAATTTCAAGAATATAGATTAAAAAATAACTTAACACAAAATCAAGTTGCAGAAATAACGGGGCTAGAACCACGACATATCAGCCAAATAGAAAGAGGACTTTCAAAAGGAAGTATAGACACTTTGCTAAAACTATGTAATGCCTATAAAATTACACCTGATATTATTTTATACGATTTATTAGATGAAGATTTAAAAAAAGATGTTTCAATATACGCAGAAAATTTCAAAAAATTGAATCAAAAAGATAAAAAAAGTATACTACATTTTATTGACTATTTTCTTTCAAGATAAAACGCCAGAATTAAGATTTTGTATGCTGTATAAACCACTACAAAATCTATTTTCTGTCATATTTATCTTATACAGAAGGTTATCTTACTAGGATAACTTTTCTAAAATATAAAAAAATTATAAGTTTTTCAAATCGTTTCCATATTTTAATCCCAACGAATATGCCAGTGCAAAATAATATTCTTCCACTTCATAAAATAACTGTATAACTTCATTAAATTTAGACTTTTGCTTATCATCAAAAAGTAATTCAATTTCATCTATTAAATCGTATAATTTTTCATACTTTTTATTAAAATCCTTACATTCTTTTAGCTTATCCATTCTTTCGTTTATGAGATTTGTAATAAATTTATAATCTCCATTTTCAAAAAATTCAATTTTTTTATCCATTTTTAAAACCCTTCTTTCAATCTTTTATATTCTATATTTTAGTATATCTAATTTTATTTATTTTAGTCATTTTAAATTTATGTATAAATGTTTATATATTATTAAACAATATTATACTTTTTATCGCAATATATGTCAATATTTATTTTGAAGTAAACACAATTTATTTTTACCTTTATTTAGTATTGACACATATACTATTATATACTAAAATAAAATATAGAGTTAAATAATTTATTTCACTAAAGGAGAACTATGGAAAGTTTATTAGAAAAAATTTATGCAGACAATAAATTTATATATACAATTAAAGATTTGATAGAAAATGAAACAGTTCAAAAAATGAAAAATTATAAGCAACATTATGAAACAACATGTTTTGAGCATTGTTTAACCGCATCATACTACTGCTACAAAATTTGCAAAAAATTTGGTCTGGATTACATATCTTGCAGTAGGGCCGCTATGTTACATGATTTGTTTTTGTATGATTGGCGAAAAAGAGAGAATGGTAGAAAGGGCTTGCATGCTTTTAGACACCCAAGAACAGCATATGAAAATGCTTCTAAACTATTTAATTTGAATGATATAGAAACTGATATTATTTTAAAGCATATGTGGCCAGTTACTTTCTTTTCTGTTCCAAAATATAAAGAGAGTTTTATTTTAACTTTAGTCGACAAGTATTGTGCTTTAAATGAATCACGCGATGAAATTTATAACCGTTTTTGCCAGAAAAAGACTTTTAGATATGCTTACGTATTTTTATGTTTATTATTTATAAAAGTTTAAAAGTGAGACACTTACTGTCCCACTTTTTTTATTATTCTGCTTTGTTTTCTGTTGTTTCAGCAACTGGTGTTTCAACAACTTCTTCTTTAACTTCTTCAGCAACTGGTTCTTCTGCTAAATCTTCTTTAATAGTAATTTCTCTATTTTCGATTCTAGCTCCAACCATTTCTTTAGTTTTAGCGGCTTTACCTACTCTGTCTCTTAGGTAGAATAATCTAGCTCTTCTTGCTTTACCTACTCTAACTAATTCAACTTTTTCAACTAATGGTGAATGGATTAAGAATGTTTTTTCTACACCAACACCGTAAGATGTTTTTCTTACTGTAAATGTTTGGTTAACTCCTCCACCTTGAACTTTAATTATAATTCCTTCGAAAACTTGGATTCTTTCTTTGTTTCCTTCTTTAATTCTAACATGTACTTTTACTGTATTACCAACTTTTAATTCTGGTATTTTATTCTTAAGTTGTTCGTGTTCTATTGATTTAATAATATCCATTTTAGAATTTCCTCCTTTTTCTTATTTTTTGAGCGGTGCCTACTTGGTTTGGCACGTCATTCCTATTTTTTCTAAAATTTTCTTATCCTCATCAGATAAATCAACTTTTTCCAAAAGGTCTGGCCTTTTTTCTAAAGTTCTTTTCAAACTTTGCTCTCTTCTCCAATTGTCTATCATTTGATGGTTACCTGAGCGTAATACTTCCGGCACCTGTTGTCCTTCAAAAACCTCTGGTCTTGTATACTGTGGATATTCTAAAAGTCCTTGTGAAAATGATTCTTCTGTTGTCGAACCATCCTTCAAAACTCCTTCTACATATCTACTTACAGAATCAATTAATACCATTGCTGGTAACTCTCCTCCTGTTAATACATAATCACCAATTGAAATTTCTTCGTCAACTATGCTATCCAGTACTCTCTGGTCAATTCCCTCATAATGACCACATAGAAGAATTAAGTGTTCTTGTTTTGATAGTTCCTCTACTTTTTGTTGGTCTAATTTTTTTCCTTGTGGCGACATATAGATAACTCTTGTTCTTGTTAATTTTTCAACATTTTCTGTATTTTCTATTTTCTTTGAATTTGTAACATTCATTACATCTTTAATATTTGAAATAACAGATTTATATGCATCATAAACAACATCTGGTTGAATTACCATTCCAGCACCACCACCATAAGGAGTATCATCAACTTTTTTGTGTTTATTTTTTGAAAAATCTCTAATATTTATTAAATTAACATTTATTAGTCCTTTTTCTTTTGCTCTTCCAATTATGCTCTCATTTAAAATATTGAACATTTCTGGAAAAAGTGTTAAAACATCAAATTGCATTTAATTTATACCCCCATAACAACGCTAAACGGCAGTTATTTTTTAAACTAACCCTTTAAGCAAATGTGCAACTATCTTCTTTTCTTCTAAATTAATTTCTTTAATTACATCAGATATTGCAGGCAATAATAATTGTTTTCCAAGTTCGTCTTTTACAACATATATGTCACAACTTCCACTATTAAAAACATCATCCAATTTTCCAAGCAATTTACCTTCATCAGAATAAACATCTAATCCAATTAAATCAACAATATAATATGTACCTTCTTCAAGTTCAGGTTCATCTTGTCTATTAATTTTTAAATATGAATTACGCAACAATTCTGCATCTTCCACTCTGTCTATCCCTTTGAATTTGATTAATACCATATCTTTATGATATTTTACTTCTTCAATTTCATATTGTTTTTTAGTTTTATTTGATTCAACATATACTTTTTCTAAGTTATCAAATCTGGTTATATCATCTGTAAAAGGTTTGACTTTGACCATTCCTTTTATTCCAAATGTATTAACTATTTGACCTATTTCTAAAAATTCTTGCATTAAAATTATTTCCTTTTTTATAAATTTAAATTTTGAAAAAATTGTTATTTGACTTATACCAAATGGCAATTATTTTTCAAATTTCTAATCAATAAATTCTACAGAAACTTTCTTATGTTCTCTAGCACCAACTGATTTTGCAACAGTTCTTATAGATTTTGCAAGTCTTCCTTGTTTACCAATTACTTTACCCATATCCTCATTTGCAACTTTTACTTCAAATACTACAGATTTTTCATCTTGCTTTTCAGTTATTTCAACTGCATCTTTGTTATCAACAAGATTTAAAATTATAGTTTCAATAATTTCTTTCATAGCTAAATATCCTTTCACTACGTCTCAATTTATCATTGCATTAAACTCTAATGACAATAATAAAATTATTTTGCTGCATTTTCAATTAATTTTTTAACAGTATCTGTTGGTTTTGCACCATTTTTAATCCATTGTGCAACTTTTTCTTGATCTAAAACTATTGTAGATGGTTCTGTCATTGGGTTGTATGTTCCTATTTTTTCGATTATTTTACCATCTCTTGGAGATTTAGAATCAGCAACTACTATATGATAGAAAGGAGCTTTTTTCTTTCCTTCTCTTTGTAATCTGATTTTTACCATTTTAATTTCACCTCCCGGAATTGATGGACATTCCTTAACATTCCCTTTTAAAGGGATTGCGGGTCAGTCCTCTAATTTTTTATATAAACTTAAAAAGTTAATAACTATATTTTAAAATTTTTTAAAGCATTTTCATCAATACCATTCATAAATTTTTTCATTCCACCTTTACTCTTCATTTGCTTCATCATTTTTTGTGTCATTTCATAAGATTTAATGAATTTATTTATGTCTTGTACTGTTGTTCCACTACCCTTTGCAATTCTAATTCTTCTACTTGCATTTAAAAGTTTTGTATTTCTTTTTTCCTTAGGTGTCATAGAACAAATAATTGCTTCTATTTTACCAAATTCCTTGTCATCAACTTTGATATCTTTAAATTGATTCATACCAGGAATTAGTTTTAATAATGATGAAAAAGAACCCATTTTTTTCATTTGTCTGATTTGAGCCAAATAGTCATCTAAATCTAACTCACTCTTTCTCATCTTCTTTTCTAATTTTTCGGCTTCTTCTAAATCAAAGGCCTCTTCTGCTTTTTCTATAACTGCTAAAATGTCACCCATTCCCAAAATTCTTGATGCCATTCTATCTGGATGGAAAACTTCTATATCACTCATTTTCTCACCAGTTGCAGCAAATTTTATAGGTCTGCCAGTAACTTTTTTAACTGAAAGTGCCGCACCACCACGAGTGTCACCATCTAACTTTGTTAGAACAATTCCATCTATTCCAACTTTTTCGTTAAATGTTTCTGCAACATTTACTGCTTCTTGACCAGTCATAGAATCTACAACTAATAGTATTTCGTGAGGTTTTACACTCTTTTTAACATTTTGTAATTCTTCCATTAACTGCTCGTCTATTTGTAAACGTCCAGCCGTATCTAGAATAATTACATCATTCAATTTTGACATTGCTACATTTATTGCTTGTTTTGCAATATGTACAACATCTTTTGATTGTTCATTTGCATATACAGGGATATTTAATTGTGCTCCAACAACTTGTAATTGTTTGATAGCCGCTGGCCTATAAACATCACATGCAACTAATAATGGCTTTTTTCCTTGCTTTCTAAATAAATTTGCAAGTTTTCCAGATGTTGTTGTTTTACCTGAACCTTGAAGTCCAACCATCATTATTATTGTTGGTGGATTTGGTGAAAAATTAACTTTGCTTTCTGTTCCACCTAAAAGTTCAACTAATTCGTCTTTAACTATTTTTACAACTTGTTGTCCTGGAGTTAATGATTTTAAAACATCTTGCCCCAAGGCTTTTTCTTGAATATTTGCTATAAATTCTTTTACGATTTTATAGTTTACATCCGCTTCTAATAATGCAAGTTTGACTTCTCTTAGCATTTCTTTTAAGTCTGAGTCTGTAATTCTTGCTTTACCTTTAAATTTTTTTGTTATTTCTTGCAATCTAGAAGATAATCCTTCAAAAGCCATTTGATTTCCTCCCTATATTATACTAAACAATTTAATTCTTTTTTAACACTCTCTAAGATTTTAGCAACTTTTTTATCAGATGAAGTTTTTTCTATTTTTGTTAGTTCTGATTGTACGTGCTCTATTGTTTTTTCTTGATTCGACATCCTTTTCATAAATAACAACTTCTCTTCGTATTCGAAAAGCTTTTTCTCCCCTTTCTTTATTATGTCTCTAACCGCTTGTCTTGTTATTTGGTTGTTTTCTGCTATTTCTGATAGTGACAAGTCGTTATTGTAGTAGTCATTTAAGAAGTCAAATTGTTTTTGGGTTAACAATTTTCCATATAAATCACACAATATACTTATTTCTACGTTTTTTTCCATAATAACTACCTTCTTTTTTGTAATGCTATTATACTTTACACCATTTTTGTTCATTTGTCAAGGGTTTTATACAATTTTTCGGTATTCTCCGTGTTTTGTCCATTCAAAAAATAATAGCAACGCAAAATCAATATATAATTTATGCAACTATTTTTTTTATTTCTTCTTTAAATCTTTTATCTGCTGATATAAATCCCAATATTTTCCTTGGTTTTCCATTTATTTTATTTAATATCTTCTCTAATTTATCACTTGATACTTTATTTAAATCTGTACCCTTTGGTATAAATCTTCTTAATATTCCATTACAATTTTCATTCATTCCTTTTTGCCATGAACTATATGGATCTGCATAATACACTTCTGTCCTTC
>OJLA01000937.1_pt1 | contig 21625 bp, 17 predicted proteins | sample 1596611 | NCBI WGS metagenome assembly OJLA01 (sample SAMEA4350168, study PRJEB24818) | metagenome | biome: human; feature: gut; material: faeces | place: Denmark | collected 2013-09
GTGTGACATCACCCAGCGGGGAACGCAGCTGATCTTTTCCTTCGGCTCGCAGCCGGATATCGCCGCCATAGCGGCGGTATGCGCCATGGCGGCCTACCGCCAGCGATTACAGCTGAGCGCGACTGCCCAGCCCAAGCTGACGCTGTATTTGCAGCCGAAGGAGGAAGCCCTGTCCGCCGCAGGAAAGCTGGTGGAGGAGCTGGCATTACAACATGAGGACCCGGCGTAGACACGTCTGCCGGAAATTTTAAGGAGGAACAAGCATGAAAAAAGAAACATTCCATCTGGTCATCCGCTTCCTGGTGGGTCTGGCGCTGTCGCTGCTGATCTGCGCCGGTATGATCATGACCGGAAAGCTGGGCAGCAATAAGCCCCTGCTCCAGCAGGCCAGCGGCCTGAAGGGCACCGAGACCGTCATGACCGTGGACGGCGAGCCGGTGGAGACGTGGGAGTATCTGTACATGGTCTCCTATACGGCCCAGAACCTGTCCTACTACGGCATCACCGACCTGAGCACCCAGCTGGGCGAGGGCTTTACCGCCGCCGACTATGTGGCCCAGCAGGCGGAGTCCCAGGCGGTGCAGCAGGCGGCCATCCGTAAGTGGGCCGCCGACATGGGCATCACCCTCACAGAGGAGGATCAGGCCACCGTTGAGGCGCAGAAGGCGGGCTATGGCGACAATTTCCAGACCATCCTGAAGCTCAACGGCATGACGGAGGCCCAGTTCGAGCAGCTTATGAGCACGTCCGTCCTGTACAACAAGCTTTACAATGCCTACTGCACCGAGGGCGGCGATCTGCGGCCCAGCGATAAGGATCTGACCGCCCTGGCGGAGGAGCACGGCCTGATGACCGCCGATGTGCTGTACATCGCCACCACCGAGCTGGACGACGCCGGTAAGGCCGACGCCAAGGCGCTGATGGAGGACTATGCCCGCCAGATCAACGCCGCCGAGGACAAGGCCGCCGCCTTTGCCGCCCTGGAGACGGCGGAGAACGTGACCGTGCTGGCCAGCACCACCTATGACGGCTGCGACGAGACCACGCTGAACAAGGCGCTGGCCGCACTGGCGGAGGATCAGGTCAGCGACGTTATCGAGGATGAGACCGGCTACTATGTGGCGCTGCGCCGCGCTGTGGATCTGAACGCCGTGGCCGAGATGGCCTTTGGCGAGGATCTGTCCGCCCGTATCTCCGGCGCACAGGTGGAGCATAACGACAGCGTGTACAACGCCATTGACCTGACGTCCTTCTACGCCCGCTATACCGCCGGCCAGCAGAAGCTCTATGCTCAACTGACAGCGGAGCAGCCGCAGGGCTAACGGAGAAGATTGGTCGTTTTGACGAAAAACGGAATGCTTTCCTGACGTGAATCACGATTTTTTCACAAAAAGTGATTTTTGGATTGACATATGTTAAAAAATTAACTATGATAGTACCACTGGAACACATCAGTGTACTGTATATTTTCCAACAATGATTTTAGGAGGAACTATTCATGAAGGATCTGTACGTTGTCAACTGCTGCCGTACCGCCATCGGCTCCTTTGGCGGATCCCTGAAGAACACTCCCGCCGCTGACATGGGCGCCATCGTCGTCAAGGAGGCGCTGAAGCGCGCCAACGTGGCTCCCGAGAACGTGGACGAGCTGATGTTCGGCTGCATTCTGACCGCTGCTCAGGGCCAGAACGTTGCCCGCCAGGTTTCCATCAAGGCCGGTATTCCTTATTCCGTTCCCGCTTATACCGTCGGTATGGTGTGCGGCTCCGGTATGAAGTCCGTCATCGAGGGCGCCCGCTCCATCCTGGCCGGCGACAGTGACATCGTGGTCTGCGGCGGTACCGAGAATATGAGCGCCGCTCCCTTCGCCTCCATGGACGCCCGCTGGGGCGCTCGTATGGGCGACAAGAAGCTGGTCGACACCATGATCAAGGACGGCCTGTGGGATGCCTATAACAACTATCACATGGGCACCACCGCCGAGAATATCAACGACATCTGGGGCATCACCCGCGAGGAGCAGGACGCTTTCGCCGCCGCCTCCCAGCAGAAGACCGAGGCCGCTCAGGCCGCCGGCAAGTTCGACGATGAGATCGTCGCCGTGCCCATCAAGGTCAAGAAGGAGATCGTGGAGTTCAAGAAGGACGAGTATCCCAAGGCCGGTGTCACCAAGGAAGGCATCGCCAAGCTGAAGGGCGCTTTCCCCGTGGGTCCCGAGTCCCCCAATCCCCAGGTGGTACATACCTTCGAGGTCACCGGCGCTCAGGATGCCGCTGACAAGGGCCAGCAGCGCGTGACCGCCGCCAACGCCTCCGGTATCAATGACGGCGCTGCCGCCATCGTGCTGGCTTCCGGCGAGGCTGTCGCCAAGTACGGCCTGAAGCCCATGGCCAAGCTGATCGGCTGGGGCCAGGGCGGCGTGGATCCCAAGATCATGGGCGTTGGCCCTGTGCCCGCTTCCCGTCAGGCTATGGCCAAGGCCGGCGTCACCATCGACGACATCGACCTGATCGAGGCCAACGAGGCGTTCGCTGCCCAGTCCATCGCTGTGGCCCGCGAGCTGCACTTCGACATTAACAAGGTCAACGTCAACGGCGGCGCGATCTCCCTGGGTCACCCCGTGGGCGCTTCCGGTGCCCGTATCATCGTCACCCTGCTGCACGAGATGCAGAAGCGCGACGACGCCAAGAAGGGTCTGGCCACCCTGTGCATCGGCGGCGGTATGGGCGTTGCCACCATCTTCGAGAAGTGCTAAACGCATACTTGATAATCTGATAAAAGGAGAGGGCCGCAAGGCCCTCTCCTTTCCTGTCGAAAGAAAATTGCGGACAGCAAAAAGAATTTTTGAAAAAGGGTTGACGGAATGGGCAAAGTGTGGTATTCTAATCCTTGCCAGTATCCGCCGGTGTGGTGGAATGGTAGACACAGGAGACTTAAAATCTCCCGGTAGCAATACCGTACCGGTTCGAGTCCGGTCACCGGCACCAATTCCGGTAAAACACAATATCGCGGGATAGAGCAGTTGGTAGCTCGTCGGGCTCATAACCCGGAGGTCGGGGGTTCAAATCCCTCTCCCGCAACCAACAAAAAGAGTCACAAAATCATTGCTTTAGATGGTTTTGTGATTCTTTTTTTACTTTTTTGCGTAGTTTGCAAAAGCATCTCAGCACTTTTGACACCAACGATTGACACCAACCAGCTTTTTGACACCAAATGACACCAAATTTGATAGCGACGTGAACAAAGAATTTTTATATTTTTCTCAGATATTTTACTATCAAAATACGTATCAACTTGGGCTTTGACACCAACGCGTTGGTGTCAAAGGCAGATTGCCAGATTTTATGAAGCCTCTGCGTTGGTGTCAACTGAGCAATTATCTGTACCGATGCAGCTTTTATAGTGGCCCCGCATTTTCTCCATACTGTCTTTCTTATGATCCGGAAGAGCGTGAGCATAGAGATTGAGCGTAGTCGATGCCTGCGCGTGGCCGAGTATCGTCGATAGAACCTTGATGTCCATACCGGATTCCAACGCCCTTGTTGCGAAGGTGTGACGCAGTGCATGAAAGTTTGTCGGCTCAATTCCGGCATCCGCAACAACACGCTTGAAAAGCGTCTGATATACTTTAGGATCACATGCTGCACCCAGAGGGGTGGCGAAAACATAATCCTCGTCATGATAGGCTTTACCCAAGGTGTCTTTTAGAGCGTCTTGCTTTTCTTTGTATGCCATCAAATCTTTCCAGAGTTCATCAAACAAAGGAATCTTGCGCTTGGACAAATCCGATTTAGGTGAACGCACAACGATTTCTGTCGAGGTAACACCTGCACTTTTTTGAACGAGACGGCCTTTTTCATCGACCTTTTGCAACCGGCCCAGTGTTCTCCTGATGTGAATGCAATGTTCCTTTTTGTTTACGTCCTTCCATTGCAGTCCAAGAAGTTCACCTAATCGCAGGCCGGTATTGACAGCGAAGGTTATGCCATAAGCATGTATCTCCTCCGCACGGCTCACAGCTTCCTGCAGAGCTGTTTGCTCCTCTGGTGACAGGACGCGCATTTCTTTGGCTTTGACCTTTGGTAGTTTGACGCCTAGAATTGGATTACGGATGATCTTGCGGTCTGTGACCGCTTGATCTAAGGCGGCATGCAGCATATTGTAGATATTCCGTAATGTCTTGGGAGCTAATCCACCTTTAGTCCCTGAGCCAGACTTTTTCTTAAAGAATCTTTGGAGATTTTCAGTACTCAGAGATGTCAGCTTTACTTGGCCTAATTCTGGAACAAGGTGCAGCCGCACATATCCCTCATAAGAGATATATGTTGACCTCTTTACTGTTGGCAGTGCATATAACTCCAGCCAGTCTCGCAGCCATTTTTCTACGCTGTACTTATTGGGTTCTATGTAGGCACCCTTTGCAATCTCATTTAGAATTTCATTGAGTTTTCGCCTCACCTCCTCGAAAGAATCGCCGTAGACTGTTCTTCGTTTGCTATCCACAGTATAGCGCCCCATATAACGGCCATCTTTACGTTTTGTAATGGAGCCTTCTCCATTTGCTTTCTTTTTGCCCATACTTTTATTGATCCTCCTTACTGTCGTACAGGCATATAAATCGTACCATGTGGGATATAAACCTTTAGGTTTTTCCACACATAATATCTATACGACTTTCCGAAGGAAAACTCAACAGAAATCAAAGCAAATAACAAAAGTGCCTTTTATGTGTTGCTGCGTTCTTTACCGAAGTTGGCGTCCATCCACTCCAAAAAGTGTTTTTTGCTGATGATGATTCTTCTGCCAACTCGGATTTTAGGAAAATCATACCTGTTTACGACCTCATAAGCCTTATTTTTAGAAATGCCCAAAATCTTTGACAATTCGCGCGGGCCAAATACCATAGGGATATCTTCTATATCTTTGTAGTGATTCATATCACATCTCCTTATTTCCTTTTTGGCACCACCTACCGGCCCATTTCCTGCGCTCTCTTCGACCGCGTATTTGCAGGCTGCCGCTGTGCGGCACTTATGCGGCGGGTGCGCTCCCCTATGTCCTCGCACACTATCCGTCGCTCCTGTATAACCTCCGGTGGGGCTGTTCAGTTTTCAAGGTACATGTAATAGAACCAGCCATCTTTTGACTGGCTTATCCTTACACTAAATAAAAAGGAAGCAGGAGGCGTTAATTTAACATGCGGAGGAAAATTTTTTCAATTTCTCTATATGGGCGATATTATTTCTTGACTACTACAACATATTGTGGTACTATCACCATGTAATTGTTTTTTGTGCACCGCCTATACAGGCATTTTCAGAGCGTTTCTGAATCGCACACGTTGTTAAGTTTGTATTTGAAGTCAGCAATACCACTCTGCCATAGAGCAGTGGTTTGTTGGCTCTTTTTTATTATTGGGAATCATGTTCCCACTGCGAGAATGACACCGGCCTTGCCATTGGCAGGCGCAAGTATCCAAAGAGGATCGGGATGTCATTCTCGCTTTTTTTTATTTGCCCAAATGCCGAAAGGCTTTGGAATATATTTGAAAGGTGGCATCCACATGAGCAGAAAGAACAACCACAGCACACGCCGGTATCGGTATCGAGGAGGAGACCGGCGCAGGCAGAAACTCAGGAAAACAGAGCAGAAGGCAGCAAAATACCGCCGCAGCTATACCCGCGTTGTACCCCATCAGATGGGACAACGGAGGGCATAGCCATGGCAGTCGCAAGTGAGCCTTACGCACCGTCAGTCCTGGTCAGCACGGAGGGCCTTCCGGAAAAAGAATGGCTGGAGTATCGGCGCAGAGGGATCGGCGGCAGTGACGCGGCCGCCATATTGGGGATATCCCCGTTTGCTACGGCACGGGATCTCTACTATGACAAGCTGAAGATCGTGCCGTTTGACGACTCGGAGAGCAACTGGGTAGCCAAGAAAATGGGGCATCTGCTGGAGGATCTGGTAGCAGAGATATTCCATGTGAAAACGGGGTATCGCATCTATCAGATCAAGAAGATGTTCTATCATCCGGTGCATACGTTTATGCTGGCGGATATTGACTACTTTGTAGAGCTTCCCGGAGGGCGAACTGCTATTCTGGAGATCAAAACGACCAATTACAACGCAAAGGATCACTGGTGGTCTGAGGACGGACAGGAGATCGTTCCCCTGAACTATGAGGCCCAGGGGCGGCACTATATGGCTGTGATGAATATTGACGAGGTCTTCTACTGCTGCCTGTACGGCAACAATGAAGATGAAGTCATCATCCGGCATATCGACCGTGACCGGGACTATGAGGAGGAGTTGATCGCGCTGGAGCGGGATTTCTGGGAGAACCATATTCTCACCGGTACGCCTCCTCCCTACACAGAGGACGGTAACCTGATCCTCAACAGTGTCAGGCGTCATTTCAGGCCTGCTGACCCATCGGCGCCGGAGCTGATACTGGAGGGGAATATGGCATTGCTTGTCCTCCGGTATCTGGAGCTTCAGGCCCAGCGCAACGTGGAAAAAAGAAACTATGAGTGCATCGAAGCAGAAATGCGGCGGCTGCAAGGCCGTATCGTCGCAGAAATGGGACGAAGCTGCACGGCTGTCTGCCAGGGGCGTGAAGCGGCTTACAGCATCAGCTATAAGCCTGTGCGCAAATCCGGCATCAGTAAGGAAAACCTGCAGCGTTTGCAGGCGCAGCATCCGGACATCTACGAGCAGTACGTCACTGTTTCGGAAAGCCGGCGCTTCTATGTGAAAAAACAACGAGAGGAGGCTGCATGAGTTGGCTTATACAGGCGTCTATGAACGGACGATCTTCTATAACCCTGTCAACAAGTACAGCGTGATCAGCGTAAAGACCTCAGACCGTTCTATCCCAGAAAAGGCCCGCAGCGCATACCGGCATCGGGACAACATGATCCATTTTGCCGCCGTAGGCTATGAGCTGCCGCGCACCGATCAGGTCAGCATGATACTGGACGGTGAGTGGAAAGAGGGCAAGAACGGCGTCCAACTGCATGTAACACAATGTGAGGAGGTCGTACCCCAGACCCGTGAAGGGATCAAAGGGTATCTGTCCTCACGGCTTATCAAGGGCATCGGCGGCAAGACCGCTGAACTGATCGTAGACCGGTTTGGTGCGGACACATTGAATGTACTGGAAAATGAACCGGAGCGGCTGCTGGAGATACGAAGCGTCAGCAAGGCAAAGTTGGAGGAGATCATCGCTTCCTACAACGAGAGCCGCGCCCTACGTGATCTGATGCTGCTATTGGCTCCCTTCCAGATCACACCCACCACCGCCACGAAGATCTATGACCATTTTGGCGCACGCAGCGTGGATATTCTGCGGGATAACCCCTTTGAACTCTGTCAGGTATCCGGTTTCGGCTTCAAGCGTGTGGACGCGATCATGCGGAAGAACAACTGGCCCCTCAATTCCCCCATGCGTATCCGTGGCGCGGTATTTGCCGCGCTGGAGAGCGCAAAGGGTGATGGCGGCCATCTGTATCTGGAGACGGAGCAGTTTCATAAAGAGGCTATGTCGCTTCTGAACAGCATGATCCCCGTTCCGCAGATGCGGGTAAAGTCGGATGATCTGGATGCTGTGATCGATGATATGCTGCTGCAAGGCAAGATCATCAACAGTAACGGCAACTACTATCTGGTCAAGACCTTCGCGCAGGAGGACGAAACGGCCCGTAGCATTGCAAGGCTGCTCTGCCGCCCGGTGGAACGGGTGGATGTGCAGGACTTGCTGACAAGGGTGCGGCGCCAGTTAGGCGTTGAACTCTCGCTGCGGCAGACGGAAGCTGTTCACATGGTATTCCGCAGCGACCTGTCCATCATTACAGGCTCGCCCGGCACTGGTAAGACAACCGTCCTGAAAGCGGTCATTGAGGTATTCAAGCTGCTGAAGCCATCGGAGAAGATCCTGCTGGCAGCCCCCACCGGCCGGGCAAGCCGCCGCATGGCGGAAAGTACCGGTGTAAACAATGCCAGTACGCTGCACAGCCTGCTGGGATTGTTCGGCGAGGATGGCGGTTTCCGGAAAGGTGAAGAAGATATGCTGGACGCAGGCCTTATCATCGTGGATGAATCATCTATGATGGATATGTGGCTTGCGAGAAAGTTCTTTTCCCGTATCGGGCCTGACACGAAGGTGCTGCTGGTAGGCGATGCAGATCAGCTGCAAAGTGTCGGAGCGGGTGATGTTTTCCGTGAGCTGATCAACTGCGGGCTGATCCCCGTGACGGTGCTCAACGAGATATTCCGCCAGAAGAAGGACAGCCTTATCGCCTATAACGCCCAGAAGATCAACAACAATGACACCAGCTTTTTTTATGGCAATGATTTTACTGTCTGCAAATGCGCCAATCAGGAGGAGGCCGCCGAGCATATACGGAATATCTATCTGGCACAGGTGAAGCAATACGGCGTAGACCGTGTGCAGATCCTCTCGCCCTTCCGTTCCACCGGTGCGGCCTCTGCTGACCAGCTCAACGAGGCGATACGCGAATTGGTGAACCCACAGACGGAGGAAGCCGACCTGAAGGTGGGCAACCTCTATTTTCGGGTGGGCGATAAGATCATGCAGAACAAGAACAGCACCAAGGCGTCCAACGGCGATATTGGCTTTATCCGCAGCTTCCGTCACGATGAGCGGGACGGTATGCGTATATCGATCCAGTTCTCGCCCACGAGAGTCGTGGAGTATTCTATGGAAGAAATGGGGCATGTCGAACTTGCCTATGCTACCACAGTCCATAAGGCGCAGGGCAGCGAGTTCGATGTGGTGATATTCCCTCTGCTGAGAAGTCATGCCCGGATGCTGACGCGGAGCCTTGTCTATACGGCTATTACCCGTGCCAAGGCCAAGGTCATTCTGGTGGGGCAGATCGGTATGCTCTATATGGCTGTCCACAAGGATGATACCGGGAAGCGCAATACGCAGCTGGGACGTAGGATCACACTGTATGTCAATACGTTCAAAGTGCAGAAACGCAGTGCCTGAGTACAACTGTAAATATTTTATGAAAATGAGGCAAGGGTGTTAAATTCGCACCTTGTCTCGTGTTTTTATTAAGAAAGGAGCCTTTGAAATGAATGCACCCGAATCCACTCTGTTCAATGCTGTCCCCGTTGTCTCTGAGCTGAACCGCGTTGCCGGCTTCGATCCGCTGAAGTTCTTGAAAAAGACTGCCCGCGGGCATGAGCTGGAGCTGCGGTACAAAAAGCTCTGGTTCCGGCTGAAGTATCCTGCCGGGCGCACACGGCTGACGCCGCTGCGCATCACGGATCAGTTGGCGATCATCGAGGCGAAGGTGTTCTTCGACAAGGATGATGCCGACCCCGCCAGCAGCTACATTGCCACCATGACGCAGGAAAACGCACCTGCCGGTCTGTATATTCAGGCCGCAGAGCATGACGCGCTGGACATGGCGTTGACCAACGCCGGCTTCGGCGTCCAGTTCGCGCCGATGCCCAAGGCAGATACACCTTACGCAGAGCCGGCCGCGCCTGTTATGGAGACTGAGCCTGCCCCAGCGCCCCAAGCGGCAGCAGAGCAGGTCAGAACGGAACCTGCTGCGGTGCAGGCTGACATTGAGCCTACGGTGGTGCAGCAGCCTGAACAGGAAGTGGTTCGCCATGAAGAAGCCGTACCTGACGTGGCACCGGTGGAAGTCTCTGTGGAACAGCCTGCGGAGGCTGTTGCGGAGCCTGCGGTAGAAACGGAACTGCCCTTCGTATATGACGAGCCCAGTGCCGCCAGTTATACCAAGGACATGGATGTGGATACCATCTGCACTCTGATGACCGAAGCGGAGGCCGAGGAAATCATCGTGCCCATCGGCACATGCAGCGGACGGACGCTCAAGCAAGTCGCCGAGCGGCGGCCAGCAAGCCTCAAGTGGTATGTGAAGGGCTATTCCGGGGATGACAATATCCTGCGGGCCGGCGCCAAGCTGATGCTGGACAAGCTCCAGCGTCTGGCAAATGCCAGCTGACAGACGAATCGTTCAAGATGATGGTAAGGAGGTGGCGCGGTGGCGCAGCCACAGGAGTTCCCGTTCAATATCATGGATGTGGCCGAACTGCTGCATCTGCATATCAGGCGCAGACAGGCGGACAGCGTATATGCCGACTGCCCGATCTGCGGTGATAAGCGGGGCAAAATGAACATCAACTTCGCCAAGAACCTCTGGCGCTGCAACTACTGCAATGAGGGCGGCGGTATGCTGTCTCTCTACGGGAAGGTATACGGGATCAGTAATTCCGAAGCCTACCGTGAGATCTGTGACACGCTGCAAAACGGCCTTACCGCACCGGAGTACACCGTGAAAGAATTGCCGGAAAAGGCGGCTGTCGAGCAGTCCGCTCTCGCCTCACCGCAGGAGATCCATCAGACGTTTTCCATGCTGCTGGAGCTGCTGACGCTCTCTCCGCAGCACCGCAAGCATCTTCAGGAGGTGCGCGGGCTGACCGATGAACAGATAGAACGGCTGGGGTACAAAAGTACCCCGCCCTTCTACCTGTGCCGGTCACTGACGGAGAAGCTGTGCAGCCGAGGCTGCAAGGTGGAGGGCGTGCCAGGCTTCTATGTGGGCAAGGATGATAAATGGACGGTCAACTTCAATTCCATCACGGCGGGGATCATCATTCCCGCCAGAGGAATCGACGGGATGATACGCGGCGCACAGATCCGGTTGGACACCCCTATCCGAGATCAGGAGAGCGACCCCGACAAGAGCGGGACAAAGTACCTGTGGCTATCCTCCGCTTCCAAGAAATGCGGGGTATCCTCCGGCAGTCCTGTCCATTTCGTGGGCGATCCCTTTGCGCGGGTTGTCTATGTGACGGAAGGGCTGTTGAAAGCCGATGTGGCGCACTTTCTGATGGATCGCTCCTTTGCGGCTACGGCAGGTGCCAACAACGTCAACAAGCTGGATATGCTGTTTGCGCTGCTGGCCGCCAATGGCACAGAGGTCATCATTGAAGCCGAGGATATGGACAAGTATCACAACGCCGCTGTCAGCAAGGGCGCGTCGAAAATCTATCTCATGGCACGCAGCCATGGGTTGGAGTGCCGCCGCCTGACGTGGGATCCGAATTATAAAGGCATTGATGACTGGCAGCTTGCCATGCGGCAGAAAAAAGAGCAAAGAGATGTTTCTCAAATGAATTTCAGAACGCGGTTTGTCTGCGGGCTCTGTTCCTTTGACGCCATCAGTGAGGAGATCGCCACATGGCACGAGAGGAACACCGGCAGCAGTACGCTCCACGATCACCTGGGTCTGAGTGAGCAGGAGTACGCCCGCTTTTTGCGGGATGGTGACGCGGCACTGGAGCAGTATCTTTTATCCCTGCGAGCGCAGCAGTGTTTCCGTATCTACCAGCCGGATGTATCTGAGGGCAAGGCCGCAGATTTCGCCTTTGGCGGGATCAGGGCTTTGCAGAAGGCCGGCTATGAACAGCCGCCCGCCTCGGAGTACGCGCTGGTCTATGAAGGAACTCTGGTGTGTGAAGTGCAGCAGGACGACGCCATCCGCCTGAAACTGGTGGCGGCGCGATACAGCGGCGAGCTGCCTGCGGACTATCATGGACGCAGCGTTTCACCCTCCACGGTGATTGAACTCTTTGACGAAAACGGGCGCAGATACTTTTACTGTGATGGGAATGATAAATTCCTACCGGTAAAGTTCTCGCCAAAGCTGGCAAAAGATAAACGGGAACGGCACTGAGCTGTTCCACCATAAACAAAAGGCATTGGGCAGGTGTATCTATCACTTGCTCAATGCCTTTCATTTTGAAATGGAGGAACTCTATGGGAGTATATTCAGAAATGGCCGCAGACTTGCGGGAAGATGTGCAGGAGCACACCACAGCGGTGCAGGATGCCGCCGAACTGGCTGCCAGACGGGCAGACGAGCGGCAGCAGGCTGAAGAGGAGCAGGCAAAGGCGTTGCTTTCTCAGCTGCAGCAAAATGCGGATGCCGCCCCTGCCACCCTTGCCGCCTCTGATTCGGAAGCCGAGAAAAAGGCAGAGGAAGATCGTAAGCGGCAGGAGCATGAGCAGGCCGAAGCCAAGCGAAAAGCCGAGTGGGAGGCCAAACAGCGAGCCAAGGAGGAAGCCGAACAGGCCGCGTGGGAAAACGCGGTGGCGATGAGCGATGATGAAGTGATGGCCGCCTCCATGAAGCGTGTGGGCGATGATTCCGAGCGACTGACCCGCCGCAACATGAAGCAGTGTGTCACCGAGTATATCCAGACGCTTTGCCTTGAGGATGTGGCTTTTGCCCGGAATGTCATGCACCCCCGTAAGAATATGGTCAACTGCTTCCGTTATATCAACCGCAAGGCGCTTGAGTTTGCCAAGCAGGAGATGGAGGACAATGACGTTAAGCCCTCAGCTGAAGGCTATGGCACCGATGTGCCGGACGGGCTTTGCTACCAATGGGCGGAAGAGTATTTCAAGGATCTGAACGCAAAGGAGGATCGTGGACAAGAAGAAAAGTTTGTTCCTAAACCGTATTACGGCGGCAGGAGCAGCACGACGAAAAAGACAGAGAAGAAAAAAGCGGAGAGGCCCGCCGCTAAGAAAAAGGAGAAGGATGCCAATACAGCAAAGGAAAATGAGCCGCTGGACGACCAACTCTCTTTTGATAGTCTGGGGGTGAGCGCATGACGAGGAAGATAGACAAACGCGCTTGCCGCAAGCTTGCTATGCCGGAGCTGAGATTTAATCTGAATGAAGGTATACTTCATGCGGAAAGCTGCCCCTATATTATCCGCACAGCGGTGCGCAATATCTCTGGGCAGCGTATCCTGGTGCTCTATATCTATCAAAGGGAGAGCATTCTGGCGGGCAGCATCAAACCCCGTTGGGTCATGTTCCAGAGCCGGGATGATTTCGCTACTCTTTCGCTCAGAGAAAACGCCAGCGCAACGTGGCAATGCTCAACATTCGATTCTCTGGATAAGATATCTTTCTTTGATAGAAAATGTGCCTTCTACCGGCAGCAGGATGAAGCTCGTGTAGCCCATTTTTGCAAATGTGAACACAGTGCCATTTCAGCATTAAACCTCCTACAATGGCCGATTTCCGGACGCAAGGCAATGGAGCGCACACGGAAGAAGCAGCGTGCGATTATAGACCGGATGAAATATGTGCCAGCGCTGCCTCGCGACCTGAAGGGTTTCATCCATCGTGAAGTCATGCCGCAGTATATCTTCTATGATTATCACCGGAAAGGGCCGGAACATGCTTTCTGTACCGCGTGCCGGCACGAGGTCAGTATCACGGCCGCCAAGCACAACACTTCCGGTATCTGCCCTCGCTGTAAAAAGAAGATCACGTTCAAGAGCAGAGGAAAGAGCACCCGACTCTTTGACCGAGCAACGGTTCAAGTGCTGCAAAAGACTGAAAGCGGTGAAATGCTGCTGCGGATCATAAAAGTGTACCGTGCGTTTACTGGCGAAAATACCCCAGCATATTATTCCATATATGAAAATGCACGCTATTTCATCTTGCCTTGTTCAGATGGTCAATGTAGTACTTCGCCCTATTATCTTGCATCTGCCGGCAAGGACGATTTGACGCCGTGGAAGTGTGGGTATCGTCCCCGTTTTCTCTCCTGGTATGAGAGCTTTGAAGCGAGTGCGGAAGGAAAGCTATATCCCAACAACCTTGCGGAGTTCCTGCGGGATACCCCATGGAAGTATTCACAATTAGAGACATATGCTCGCACCGTCACTTCTATGGAAGCAATCACTTATCTAAACGCATTTGCGCGTTGGCCGATGATCGAGTATTTGGTCAAGCTAAAGCTTTTCAGATTGGTTAGAGACGTCGTATACAGCTCTTTACGTTATACAATGTCCAAGACGATAAATTGTGAAGGAAGAAATCTGCAGGATGTTCTGGGATTTGACCGCTCCTGGATACCCTTACTGCAAGAAGTTAATCCCGGTATTGCACAGCTTCGCATAATCCGTGCATTCATTGGTGCTGGAAAGAAACTGGATGCTTCTATGATGAAATGGTGTGCAGACAATGCCGTACAGGATGCTTCGGTTCTGATGGAACTGCTTTCCTATACAAGCATGCACAAACTGTGTCGCTATGCGGATGCGCAATACGAGGGATACCGTAAAGCAACCAAGGTTTGGTATTGCGAGGTAGAACGCAGCATGGCAAACCTTCTTACGGATTACTGTGACTATCTCCGTATGTGCAAGGAACTGCAATATGATGTAAAAAACAGTTTTATACTATTTCCGCATAAGCTGAAGGATGCCCACGATAGTGCTGCAAAGACACTGAGGGACAAACACACGGCGGAGCAGGAAAAAGCGATTGCAGACAGCTTTGACGAATGGCAGAAGCGGTATCAGTATCAGAGCAAAGAACTCATGATGATCCCTCCCCATTCCGCGAAAGAGATCGTGGATGAAGGAGCGGCGCTTCATCACTGCGTGGGACACTATCTTAAAAACGTTGCTGAGAAAGAACGTGTCATTCTTTTTGTAAGGAGTGTCGCCGAACCGGACAAATCACTTTGTACCGTAGAGGTAAGGGATGGTCAGGTTACGCAGGCACGAGGCTTTGACAATGCGGAGCCTCCAGCGCAGATCACGGCATTTATTGAACAATGGAAACAGCGGGTGCTGTATGCCGCCGATAAGGCCGCAGCATAAAACCGCAGTAGATCAATGGAGAGGCAGGGCGTATTTCGCCCTGCCTCTTTCCATAACTCAGGAAAGGTGTGAATGAAATGAAAGAGCTTTCAGAACTGAAAAATGAGTTTTATGAAGTCATGTATAAATACGAAAAGAGCTTTTCGGAGAAAGGTGTTATGGCTGATCTGACAGCCTGGCAGACAGCGAAAACAGACCTGCTTTCGCTGCTGCGGCGTCACCCTGACTGGAACGAGGCGGAGCAGGCCATTATCTTCGACTGCAATCAGGCTCTCTCTATTCAGCCGGACACGGTAGATGAAACGGCTTTCACGCTGCTGGACATTGCTTCCGAGATACTAAGTGGTGAGCAACTGGAGGATTTCCGCACAGCACTGCATGCCGCCGTGTCGGGCTACAGCCGCACTGTGTCAGAAGAGAATCTGGAGATCCTGCGCCAGCGCGGCGGAATACGCTGCACAAAAGATCAGAAGGCCAGCCGCATCATCGGAAAACTCTGCAAGAAGTACGGTGTCGATAGGCATGATCGGTACAACGCTGTTTTCGCACAGCTGGCCGACGCTCTGAATCCGCTGATCATGCAGGAGACCGGCGTACTCTCTGTGCATCCGTGCGACTTTCTGGAAATGTCCAGCAAATCCAATACATGGATGTCCTGCCATCGGCTTAACGGCGGAGGGTATCAGGCGGGGTGCCTTTCCTACATGAACGATAGCGTCAGCATGGTGTTCTATGCGGTAGATGCCGATGTGCATGGTGAGTACCGTAAGGCCATACGCAGATACCGTCAGATGTTTTTCTATAAGGACGGTACACTGTATCAGTCCCGGCTCTATCCTGCCGATACGGGAAATGCCCTGGAAGTGTCCAAGCTGTTCCGGCATCTGGTGCAGAAGGCCATTTCCCGCTGCCTGACGGAGCCGAATCTCTGGTATCTGAAAACAAAGCGTTCGGACTTAGATGCCCATTACTCGACTTGCCGGGGCAGCTTGCATTATCCGGATTATGATTTTCATGGAAACCTCTCTATCCTGCAAGGGCACAAGAAAGACACCGTTCTGCCTATTGGCGCTGCGGCCCTGTGTGTCTGCTGCGGCAATGAGCTATGGAGCAATGGTGACATAAAGTGTTCTTGCAAAGAGGTAGTCGTCTGCCGGAAATGCGGACAGACAGTAGCGCGCGGTCAAGGAATATATCTTGAAGATGGTTTTTACTGCAAGACCTGCCTGCATATTTGCGAAGCCTGTGGCCGGCCCACTTTAGGCACTATGTACCCCGCTTATGACCGGCGCGGTTCTTTGCTGCAGATTTGCCATGACTGCTACCAGCAGCTGACTGCCAGTTGTTCGTCATGCAGTATGGCGGCAGCATGCCGTACAATGGGCTTTACGATTTGCAAAAAAGCCACCATACCGGTGGCAGCTTGAGGAGAAATACGATGAACACTTATGAAACTGCGGGAATGGATATGGCCTGCTTTGAACGCATTCTGAAAATGACGCAGGGTGAGCTGAAGGAATATCTTGCGCAGCAGCTGCGCGAGTACGGCTATGAGCCTGTCTGTAAAAACGGATTTCTCTATGCGGAAGGTACTATACCGGTGCTGCTGGTTGCCCATCTGGATACTGTTCATACCCATCAGCCGGATATCATCTGCCGTTCTGAGGATGGCCGCTATCTGATGTCGCCTTACGGGATCGGCGGCGATGACCGGGCCGGTGTGTATATGATCTTGTTGCTGATGCGCAAGTGTCGGTGCCATATCCTTTTTTGTGAAGAGGAAGAGGTCGGCGGTGTGGGCGCGAGGAAATTCGCCAAGAGCAAGCTGCGGCCGGAGGTCAACTATATCGTTGAGCTGGATCGACGCGGCACAAATGACGCTGTGTTCTACAACTGCGATAACCCCGACTTTACGGAGTTTGTTTGCAGCTTCGGCTTTGAAGAGAACTATGGATCGTTCAGTGACATCTCTGTGGTTGCACCGCATTTGGATACTGCGGCTGTGAATATCAGCGCAGGCTATTTCAATGAGCACCGCCTCCATGAGATGATCGACACCTATGCCATGTGCAAAAACGTCCTCAGACTTACGGCGATGCTCCAGCAGCAAACCGGCCATTTCCCGTATCAGGAACGCATACACAGACGCGGCTCCATGTACGGTGCGCAAACCAGTCTCTTTGCGCCGATGATAGACAGGCAGCCGCAGAAGTGCGCGTGTAAGCTGCTGATGCCCTTACCGGAAGAAACACGGCTCTATATGGGACAGCACCAGATCGGCTATGCACCGGAGTACATGATGGATCGTGCTGGGAACCTTTATATGTATCTAGAGTGCCTGAAAGCTGCCGTGGAGGCGGAGGGCGTGTTTGCCTGCAATGATGAAGGCCAGCCGCCTGCGTTCTCAGCAGTTTGCGAGGGAACGAGATTCCTGCAGGTGTATACCTATGAGGAAGCGGTTGAGAAACTTGAACAAGCAGAGGATGCAGGGTAATGTGGCGTTTATTTTTTGCTGGACGTTTCGGCAAAAAGCGTGTATACTGATCGTCGGTCATCTGATAGTTATTCTATTGTCAGGTATAGGTGCTGTAAAGGCAGCACGAAATAACAACCGAGGAGAGTTATCATGAACAAAACCGAAATGATCAATGCCGTAGCCGAAACCAGCGGACTTACCAAGAAAGACAGCGAAGTCGCGCTCAACGCCATTCTGGATACCATCCAGAACGCTATGAAGATCGGCGATAAAGTACAGTTGGTAGGCTTTGGCTCCTTTGAGGTCAAAGAGCGCGCCGCCCGTACCGGCAAGAATCCTGCCACCGGCGCTACGATTGAGATCCCCGCATCCAAGGCCCCGGCATTCAAGGCCGGTAAGGCTCTGAAGGATGCCATTCAGTAATCCATAATTACCCCGGAAGCCCCGACCAATTTGGCCGGGGCTTCTCTTTTGTCAGTCCTTGCGAGCATGAAAATACTGTTTGAATTGGCAAGCGTACTCATTTCTGCTATACTACAGATAAGATATACAACTTACATAAGCAAATACGGAGTAATGTAATGATCGTTTTTGACTTGGAATGGACACAGCCGTTTGGACAAGACAGCATGGAGGAGATTATTCAGATCGGCGCTGTCAAAATAGATAAACTTGGCGGCCCGATCACGGACAGTTTTACCGTATACATCAGGCCATCCGTCTATCAGGAGCTGTCACCGATTGCGAAGCGCCTGCCGGATATTGCCCTTTCGGTGGACTCGGAGGTAGCGTTCCCAGACGTTTACCAAGCCTTCGTGGATTGGTGCGCCGACGATACGGTATTCGCTTCATGGGGCGGTCAGGATATAGGCGTCCTGGCAAAGAACGCAAAGCACTGGGAGTTGCCCACATTCACTGTAACAGAGTCATATAACCTTCAGGCGGCCTTTTGCCGCACGCTGGATGCAGACCGGCAGATCTCATTGGAAACCGCAGTCTCATATTGTCAGCTCCCAGCGGTGTTTTCCTTCCACAATGCGCTTTGTGATGCCATGTATGCGGCATTGGTCACCGGCTGGATCGATCCTGCTGCGTTGCCGACGCCGCCGAAGCACAAGAAGCCACAAAAGCGCAAGGCGTTCTTCAGCACATTGGAATATCCCTCGCAGCCGAGATATAAGGCCGGTATACTCCCCACGCGGGAAAAGGTGATGAACGGCAGAAAAGCGCGGTTCGCTCAATGTCCCATCTGTCAGGAGCGATTCTGCGTTTGCCGCTGGTATCCGCTGGACGAGCAAGTGTTTTATAGCACTATCGTCTGCCCGGAGCATGGCCGTTTTCCGGTTCGCCTGACGGTGACACACCGCACAGACGGTCAATGGCATGGGCGTAGTACCGTCCCTGTCCTGACGGATATCCAACGTGAGCTGTTTCAGCAAGCGAAGGCCAACGAGCCTATTCCGTGCCGGCGGAGAAAAACCAAGTATCCTTGGTGGCGAAAAGAGATTGAACAGAACGTATAAAGAGACTGAGGGACTTGCGGATCACCGCAAGCCCCTCAGTTTGTCAAGTTTACCGGATGGTAAATTTTCTGATACAGTTCAAGAACACCAGGCATAACTCCTGAAAGAGATCTTCATTGAAGATCCCCTGTTGCATGGACTCCTTGTAAAGAAGCGGCCGGTACATATTCAGTATTACCTCCACGGCTGCAGCATCTCCGGCCTTTGCCAGCGTAAAGAGCGTAATAAAATCATTCACGGTTTTCACCTCCCACCGCATCTCTCAGACGCTTGACCGTCCGGTGATAGGACATAGCCACCGCACCATAAGTGATGCCAAGAGTACGGGCGATCTCGGAAAGGCTCTTTTCGTCCAGTACTTTGGACAGGAATATGTAGCGCTCCCGCTCGCTCAGGTGTTGCAAGGCGGCAAGTAGACGTCCATTTTCCAACTGTTGGGCTAAAGGCAATCCGGAAAAGAGATCCGTCTCACCTGATAACTCAGGTGCCTCAGTATATCGTTCGAGGGACTGTTCCAACAGCATAGTATCCGCATGCTTCTTGAGATATGTCCTTTTGTAGTTGCGGATCGCGGCGAGCAGATAAGCGGTAAACTGGTTTTGTGCCGTACAGGATTTATATTGACTATCCCGCATAATAACAGGCCTCCTATTCATGATGATTTCACAGAAAAATCGTCATGATGGGCGGGCTTCGGCATCTCACGACATAGTCCAGAACTATCCGATACAACGAAAACGCCCGCACTCTGCGCATAGCAGGGCGCGGGCGTTCCAGTAAATAGAACGACCTTAATTCGCGTCGTGTTCTCGTAAGGGGTAGTCTTCAACATTACCCGGTATCGTGCTCATAGCTTATTCGCCGCTGTGCATATGCTTTAAATCCCTTCCGAATGCCTGTATGTTCCTCCCTCCTATCGGCAGAATACGACGCTTGTTTTTTTACAGTCTCCTATATAGTAAACAAAGCCCCGCTCTACGTAAGAGCGAGGCTTTGAACATTATTTGTCTTCAATTCGATTGCGGCGCAGACTGGTTTTCAGCGCCATAACAGTGTCTGTGATGATCTTGATTTCATCCTCGTTGCAGTCTGCGACCAGCTCAGGGAGCCAACTGTTCAGGATCGGACGTGTGCTGCGGGTCTCCATACACAGTACCTCGTTGGGATCACAGTCCAGAATATTCATCAGCTGCACGAGCAGCTTTGTGCTTGGGATCGTCGCGCCGGTTTCAATATGGCTGATATGCGAAGTTCCCACATCGACCATTACGGCAAGCTGCTCCTGTGAAAGCTTTTTCCGAAGACGGGCCTCTCTAATCCGCGCACCGATGAACTCGTAGTTTACCATACAACCAAATCTCCTAATCTTTTCTTACGATTTGTATTGTATGTGCAATTTGGCAATGTTATAATATCCTGAAAGTACATTTGTATAATTAAACATAGTTCTTGCGAAATTTGAGGCCAAAAAAACACTTTTCTCAAGCTGACACTATATCCTGTAAGGGTAGGTGGGGATATGAACAAGCCAATCCGCTGTGCGGTCATAGGGCAAGCCCCCATGCGGTTCCCGTGGGGCTTCGATAGAAGATACGTTCTGTTCCAAAATGAAAATGGAGCTGGCGCAGCAGATCATGGCGCTGCGCCAGAGCGGCGTATCTCAGTTCCTGACCGCCTGCGATTGCGGAGTTGGGTTATATGCGGGCGAGATCATCAATGGTCTGCGTACAACCGACAGAAATCTGATGCTCATTTGCTACATACCACATGAGGAGCAGGCTACAAAATGGGCGCCCTACCTGCGGGAACGCTACTTCACGATGCTGGAGAAATGCACCCTGATCTCCTCTGTGCGCGAGGTTGGTGCGTCAGAAGCACAGCTTCAAGCCTATAAAAAGATCATCGACCTTGCGGATGTGGTGCTGGCGGTCTATGACAGGGACACGCCGCCCACAGGCAGCGCGGAGGACAGTGCCTTGGCCTACGCCGTAGACATAGCCCATAAGTCTGTGCTGGCGTTAGACCCTATCAAGCTGACTACATTTCAGATCAACGAGCATTTTGGGCCTATGCAGCCTTAAACCCGATACATATTCGAGCTACTACTATTTGTCGGCCAATCAGTCGCATACGGAATACCACAAAAGGACGCCTGGGGGCGTCCTTTTCCATAAAAAATTTCGCAAAGTATCGTACTTTGCGAAAACACTCAAAATTTGGCTTAAATACAGTATATAGCAGGCCGTCCAAAATGTCAATAAGCATTTCAAGAAACGGTCATTTCACAAAATAAGGCCCGCAAACCCGCATGAATACTGGATTTCTGGATTCTTTCGCAAAGTACGATACTTTGCGAAAGAAAAGCGCCAAAATTTGGAGGGAATTGCATAGTTTGAGTTCTGTGACGTCGTGTGGCTGCGTGTTGTAAAGGCGGGATTCCGTCAGGGCGCAGCATAGAAGGAACATGGGGCAAAACCCACCGCGGACGGCACTGTGAGCGCAAGGAAATGACCGAAACGGCCTGTGGGCCGTTGGGCAACACCCGCCATTGGGACGCAAGTCCTGAGAAGGTAGGTCATGTACGTGGACGAAAGTCCGTGGCGCGAGGGCAGTAGAATTGCACGGCTGAGAGCTCGTTGACAACGGCGCACCCTCGTTGTGACGAAGGGCAGGAGTACGCGCCGATGGGAGACCCATCGGTGTTTTTTCTTGCCAAATGCGCCGGTTTTCAGAAGAAAACCGGTATTTTTTCGCCATTATGGGAGGGAACATCTCATGAGTCATTGGAATCCCCACTCCAAATTCGATTATCAGGAATGGCGCGGCCAGCAGATCCCCAAGCGGGCGAGAGCGGCGGTCGGGGCCCGGGAGGCGGCCTTGGCCGAGTAGCATACCGGCACGACACTGGAGGACCTGGCGCAGTATCTGC
>OJLA01000938.1_pt1 | contig 21607 bp, 21 predicted proteins | sample 1596611 | NCBI WGS metagenome assembly OJLA01 (sample SAMEA4350168, study PRJEB24818) | metagenome | biome: human; feature: gut; material: faeces | place: Denmark | collected 2013-09
CTTTTGAACGCATAGCTTGGATAGGTAACTCCTAAAATCAGAGGAAAAAGATCAAACACTGGATAAGTAAGGACAGAGACAAGGTTAAAGACCAAAGATAGAATAAGAATCCAATAGACGGTAGAAAATTTAGGCTCGGTTGAAAAGAAATTAGCGTAGCAGAAAACCAATGAGAAAAAAATAATCTGCTGAACGAAAAATGAAATTTCATGCTGTTCCTGCCATCGTTGGCTTTTGCTGCATTATTTTGGGGTATGTTCTTGCATTGGATATCCTCAGAGGAGATAAATCTGTTTGGTTTTCGATTGGTTATACCCCCATTGCCATGCTGACACTTGTACTCGTAGTTGTGGGAACAATACTTTTTATTTCATCCTTTCTTCCTTTTGTAGTACACATAAGCAAAAACAACAAACGGAAGTTTTATACAGAAACAAAAATAATTACTTCCCCAAATTTCATATACCGTATGCGTTCAAACTCTAAGACTTTAATCATGCTTACACTGTTATCCGCAGCAACGCTTACCGTCTCCAGCGTTATGGCTTTATCTTTATACTATCCAATAGCTGCTGTGTCACGTATGGCACCGTCAGAAATTGAATGTAGAATTGAAAATGAAAGCGAAATAGATGCAATCAAACAAATTGTAAATGAGCATTCGTCCAAAAATGATGTTTCATTCCTGCAAACGAATATTTATAAAGTTACATCTACTTCCGAACAAGTTCCTTTGGAATATAGTGCAGGAAGCTCTAAAGGCGATTCAGATAACGAAAAAATTCTGCGAAATGCAGGGTTTGAATGTATCTCTTATTCAAACTATATAGCTCTCTTAGAAGCGCAAGGAAAAAAAGGGGCTTTGGAACAAATTGGCGAGCTACACGATAGTGAGTGTATTTTAGTAAAATACCAGCCAGCTTCAGACAATGACGAAACGGGTAATGTTTATCCTTTGCTTATAGGTAATGAAGAAATATCTGTAACAGTCATCGCAACTACTTTAGATAATCCCATTTCATTTGCAAATAGCATTGGTACTTTGATTGTAAGTGACGACTTATATGATGCAATAGCAAAAGAAATTAGCCCCGAAACGGAAGTCCTAAGTATAAATGGGCAGTCAATCAAAGATAATGAAGCTCTGTTTCTTGATTTATCCGAATATTTAAATGATAGTCCTTATTTACAGGGAAACTCGCATAGGATACATGAGATATTTTCCCTAAGCAGTTCAACCTTCTTACTGCTTGGATTTCTTGTAATCTTGTTTTTTATCGCAACTGGACGCATATTATATTTTAATAATCTTTCTGCCATAAGCGATTCGAAGGCTGATTATGAAATCTTAAGAAAAATGGGATACACAGACAGAACGGTGAAAAAAATAATAAAGATGCAGACGATATCTTTTTTTAGTATTCCGTTTTTATTCGGGTTGGTAGACTGTGTCTTTGCAACATTAGTATACAGGACAGCCCTTATGCAGAACATTCTGAAAGAAAGCCTTATTCTGTATATTCCTACGTTTATCGCTATTCTGCTTACATTTATAATTTATATGATATATTACTGTATGACTGTCCATACTTGCTGTAAAACAGTTCTAAAGAAATAAAAAGCTATATGAAATCATCGAGTTTTATAGCTCGGCGATTTCTTACACTTTATTTGTTCACAGAGAGATAATATAATTTAATGAGAAAATAGGAAGGAGGCAAAACATGAAGCAAACAATTTTAAAGCTACTGCTTTTTATAAATTCTATTTTACTCATTGCATATATGGGGCTGACCGCTCATGCAGATTTTCATTTAAACACCAGAGGTGTCATTCCCTTATTTTTATCGTCTTTGCTGCTAATAGATGTTACTTATGTAAGTTCCTGCAACATTAGGGAAAATAAAACTATTTCCCTATTTTGTGGTTTATTAGCATTAGAAAGTTGGTATATACTCTTAGCTGCTTCGGGCAACTCCATCACAAACACTATTTTTTTCGCTTTAAGCCCGGTAATATGGTGTGTTTCCATTAAATTCATACTAATGTTTTTGTTCCAAAACAGCGGATACAAATATCAGAAATTAATTAATCTCTGCCTGATGGGAACTTGTATTTTTGCTCTTATTGGCGTATTGGTGTCAAGTAAAATATTTTTCCTTCTCTATTTCATACAATTTATGGCAAGCTGGCTGTGTTTTATTTTTACAGTGATATATCATAGAAAAAGAGTTGCTTTTGTTTTTAAGTCAGAATGGAGGCATATCATTTTCTCCCTTATAGCAGTTATAGTTTTATTCCTTACTTATTATTTTTCAACAATGAGAGTTCCTGAACATCTTTCAAATTTTGGTGTATATATTCCTATACTATTGTTTTGGGTAAGCATCCACGGTATCATACTGAAAGAACAAAACAGCCTTCCATTATCTGCCGTATTCAGTAATCGCCAATTAACATTACTTATATTTTCTGGAGTAATTATTTTTAGCTTGATAGCAATAATCTTAGATGGTGGATATTCTTTGCTTTTTATTATGCTGGATGCCCTGTTTGCGTTTTTATATGTTTGTAATATTGCTTTGGATTTCAATTTCAAGAAAGGACATAATAAGATAATCAAGGAAAGCAAATACCATGTCGCACTACAACAATTACAACGGGAAGAACAATTAAATCTTGAATTTGCAAACTTTCTCCACGATGATATTCTTCAAGACCTGCTTTCTGTAAAAAATATGATGAAAAAAGCAGACCGCCCTGAAGTACAGAAAATTATCACGGAAACTCTCGATAATATGAATACTTATATTCGTGAGCAAATGCAGGATTACCATCCTACGTTGCTTCCAAAACTTACTATAAAGGAAAACTACCAAAACTTGCTTGATGGTATTTCGCAATCTTTTCCGAATCGTAATATCTGTGTCTCCTTTGATTGTTCAGACTCCTTATTTCTGGTTGAGCCATACAATATCTTTGTGTACCGCCTGCTGAAGGAACTTGTCACGAATGTTTACAAACATTCGACAGAGGAAAAAGCATGGATAACCCTTACGCAGGATAATGGGATTATAATACTGAGTGTGAGTGACAATGGAACTGTTGATGCAGATGTTCTCTCATCTGCTGACAGGTTAAAACATCGAGGACTTGCAATGATTACGGAACGAGTGAATGACATGGATGGCTCTGTAACTATATCTAATAACCATCCACATGGGATTTGCGTACAAACGATATTGCCGATGAAAGGAGATGTTTCTTATCAACATTTTGTTAGTAGATGACCATGCTTTATTTTCTAAAAGTTTGGAGATTGCATTGTCAGATTATTCAGAAATTGAAACCTTTGATAGTATCAATGATGTTTCTCAATTAGACAATTATATTGTATCTAAGAAACCAGACATCATCCTTATGGATATAAACTTGAAGAATATATCTCCTGAGGATGGTCTGGAATTAGCAAAACAAATACTAAGTTGTTATCCAGAACAAAGGGTTGTAATTCTGTCTGGTTATGATTTGCCCGTATATCGAAGTGAAGGAAGAAAAATAGGAGCAAAAGGATTTGTTAATAAAAATATTGAACCTGAAAAGCTCATATCTATTCTTTCTAAAATAATGCAGGGGATACTTTATTTTGACAAGGAAATTCCATTCATAGAAGGATTGACCGATAGTGAAAAACAAATTATACAGCTTATAGCAGAGGGACAAAAGCGAAAAGACATAGCAAGCACACTTTATATCAGTGAACGTACCTTATCAAATCATTTGCAGCATATATTTGAAAAACTTGATGTTACATCAGCGGTTGAAGCCGTGACAAAAGCGATTCAACTCGGATACATCCCGCCAATATGTTAATTAAGAGCCGATGATCTTGTGAAACAGTTTACAATTGCATCGGCTCTTCGTCTTCTTTGATGATTGTCACACACAAACCATATATATTATTCTAACTTTTCCTCCTTTCTGACCACAGAGTAGTATATAAAATAGATGTTTTACACCCACGGAACGTAGAAAATGGTGAATATATGCGGATTCGAGAACGTCCACAAAAATATGCGCATCTTAGGTCTGATATGTATCATCTTCGTTTTAATCATCAGTGTACTGGCATTTATCACAATTGCAATCAGTGTCAGACCTCTGTTATATGTCGAAGATGCAATTATCCAGCTTAGCAATTTAAAACTTGAAAAGAGCAAACGTCTTACGCCTTGGATTAATACCAAGAGTGAAATTGGAAAAATTGCAACTGCAATGAATTCTTTATATGATGCACTCAGTGGCATCATTGCCACTTTATCTGACTGTTCAACATCACTTAGCAGCTCTGCGACCGCAATGCAACGTTCTTCTGAAAGCTTTTGTCAAGGGGGTGCGTGGATATTTTTCATATTACTTACGCAGATTCTCTCTCTGCTTCTGCCTGAATAATGCGTTTCAACCTGTCCTCCGCAGTCAAACCGCTACTATGGTCAAAAAACACTTTGACTTTATAATTTGTTTTGCCTTGCTTAATCACAAAAACTCCATCCGGTTTGTTTTTCTCCGAATGGTTATTTTGGGTGGGTAGTGTACTGTTCACAATATTTGTCATACGATATTCCTCCTTAAATGAAAAAAGCCCGACAAGGAAAGGTCTGACAACGAAGTTCCGACAACGGACATCAGAAAACCTTTTTTCTTTATCGGGCGATACTATCTTTTTACTATTTCCTTTTTCTTTATAATATTGGTTGTCATGGTTGTCAGAGAGGGAAAAGTGCCGCAATATCAAGGCTTTCGGGATTTTTACCCGACAACCAGACCGACAACCGGCTCGACAACCGAAGCGACAACTGGCTTTTATTTTTGCTTCAACCATTCTTCCGGAAGCCCTAACTGTTCCATTTCCTCTGTCGGGATTTCTTGAAAACCATCCATGCTGTTGTCAGGCTCGTTGTCGTTCCTGATACGCTCCCAGCCTTTTTGTCTGCGGTAAGGCTCTGGAAAATACCTCGGATTGCTGAATGCCCTCCAGCCTGTGACAGCGTTATTCATAATGTCATTGATCTCTCGCAGTTCCCATTGTTTCGGTTCGTCATAATCATGCCCCAGTGCTTCTTTGTAAAGCTGTTTGGAGCAGACTATGCTGCCGGAATAGCGTTCCAGATAATCTAAAATCTGTCCTGCCTTTGTGTCCTCCGGCATAAAGTCCTTTTGGTGGGCTTTCAGATAAGCGTTCATAGCCGGACTGAATCTCAGACGGAAATTGCCGCTTCTGTAAATCTCCATAGCTTCTGCCCACATCTGATTGATATACTCTCTGGAAGCCTGTTCATCCGCCAAAATATGAACCTCAGCCCTTTCAGGATAGACCATAACCGGAACGAAGCGGCGGTTGCCTGTTCGGTCAAGGGGAAGAAAGTCAAGGGTATTAGAAGAACCTCCAAACACACATTGTCGTTTTCTGTCTGCCGGATGTGTTTCATAGGGTATCTTATAGGTTTCCTTTTGTCGGCTCAGAAAGGACTTGATTTCTTCAATGCTCTTAGCGTTGGCAGTTGCAATCATTTCCGACATTTCAATAATCCAATGCCCCTGCATTTTGCGGTACACATTTTCATCATCCAGCTTTTTCAAATCATCAGAGAACCAGTCATCATTGACCGCAAGCAAACGGAAGAAAGAGGACTTTCCGGCTCCCTGACCGCCTACAAGACAGAGCATTACCTCAAATTTACACCCCGGCTTAAAGGCTCGTGAGATAGCACCCAACAGAAACAACTTCAATGCTTCATAGGTGTAATCATCTGTATCAGAACCGAGAAAGCGGTGCAGACAGAAGCGTATGCGTTCCGTTCCGTCCCATTGCAAGGCATTGAGAAAATCACAGACAGGGTGGTAACGGTTTTCATTGGCAATAACCGCAACTGCGTCTATGATTTTCTTCTCTACGGTCAATCCATAGTTTTCTTCAAAATATAGGAGCAGATATTTCACATCCACATCCGTCAATGTCGGGCTGTCACGATACCAACCGAGGGGCTTCACAATGTCGATTCTTTCGGTCAGAAGATTTTTTCGGATAGCCCCTTTCAAAAGCGGGTCATATTGCAGAACACGCTTATAATTTGCGGCAGTATTATAAACCTTACCTTTCTCGCTCTGCTCTAAGCTGTTTCGGATTTCTTCTACTGTGCATGGTTCTGTCTGCTGACAGTTCTGCAATTCGCTGTTCAAGTTTTAACACCTCCTTTCTCTGTTCTGCCACAAGTGCTTTTCGTTCCTCCAATGAACCATACAGAAGAATATCAAGCAGATATTCGATATAGTTCTTCTTATGCAGTGCTTCTGCAAACAGGGGATTCCATTCCTCATCCGGCTGTTTAGGAGCGTATTTCTTTTCCCATTCTCTAAGAAGATGAAAATAATCCGTCAGCACCTTGTAGCAATGATTTTCTCCTTTTTGATACTTCTGTTCCGGTGTCGGCTCACGAATACGAGGGCGGACACTGGGCTTTTGTCGGCTGTCATAGTTAAGACCAAAATCTTCAGCAAGTTTGACAGCAGCTTCCCTCAGCCCGATACCGAATAGCTTCGCTGTGAGATCAACAGCGTCTCCGGTTGCTCCGCAGCCAAAACAGTAATAGCGTTCATCCAGCTTCATACTGGGGGACTTATCTGAGTGAAACGGACAGCACGCCATACCTGTGCGACCCACTTTCAAGCCATAGGCTTCTGCGGCTTGTCGGGCAGTAACATTTTCTTTTACAACTTCAAATACATTCATGTGACTCCTTTCCTGAAACGAAAAAAGCACCTGTCATTTTCAAAACGAAAACAGCAAGTGCCTTAGAGTTCCATATTTAATTTTAGGTGCAAAAAAGCAGGAGACCTTTTCAGATTTCCTGCTTAGCAAAGCTGTGAAGATTTAATTGTGGTTGGGTTGCCAGTTATACAAACTGGAAATTTTCTTTTTAGAATGAATTATTTAATTTCTACAATAGCACCATATTTCGTATGCGGAAGATATTGTACCTTTAAATAAGTATTTTTATCAATATACCTTGAAAATACTGTGATTTCGATTTCATCATCTTTAACTTTATCATATAGAAAAACACTTCTTCTTTCAGAAGATATATCTGCACCACCATGAGATTGTTCAGTTACATATCCTTCTGCATAACTATACTGTTTGTTTATGATGTAAGGCATATCTAAAACAAAATCTTTCAAATATAAGATTAAAAGAATAGCTACTATAACAAGAATGGTATTAGCCAATCGAAGAAATATTATATCATTTTTTCCAGTATATTCTTTTTTTATCGCTTCTTTATCAAAAAATATCGAATAGATAAGTTTTCTTTTTTTAATTAGATAGATAATGCAAGCAATTAACGCTATAACAAATAATGAAACTCTTATAAACAATCTAAATATAGCAAAATCCATAATATCATCCCCTTAAACTTCAAGTTTGTTGCTTACATTATACTTCATCAACCTAAAGAATGGAAGATTTTTTCTTGCCTCCCAAAGCAAAAGCACCTGTCATTTTCAAAACGAAGACAGCAAGTGTCTTAGAGTTCCACATTCTATTTTGAGTGCAAAAAAGCAGGAGAACTTTTCAGATTTCCTGCTTAGTAAAGCTGTGAAGATTTAATTGTAGTCAGTTTTTCTTATACCATCCGAAATTTATACTTTAATGTTCTCTCATAACAAAAATCAATTTTGTCCTCCAACAAAAATACCGTTTGGGGGATTATCCCATATAAAATTATCCTCAGCCACTTCGCTCTCCAATGCAATTTCAATTTTATATATCCCCACATTTTGGGCATTTTCATCATCCTGACTATACATATAAAAATTCATACAATACCTTTCCTTCTCTGTCAATATGAGATACATACCATCCAATTCCGTTTTCCTTTTACCATAGTTGCTTTCACTTGATGATGCACAATCGCCCTCAAACCTTTGGATACTGCCCTCAATATAATCGAAAAAAGCAGAGATTTCAGTGTCTAAATTCTCAATGTTCTTTTTGCTTTCTTCGGAAAATAGAGATTTTAGTTTCTCTGAATCCTGTTGCTTACATGCCTCGATAATTTGTTGACACATCTTATCCGTTTCATTTTGTTCAGAGCTAAACCAGTCATTGAAATATTTGTTAGAGCAGCCTGTTAAACCGAGTATAATAATCACACTGGAAAGCAACAATACTTTTTTCATATAATTACATCCTTTACTGAATAATTGCAAAATCACTTATTGGATTAAGGTCATTACAAAAAATTTCTTACTATCATTATACTTCATCAACCTAAAGAATGGAAGATATTTTCTTACTCCCTAAAGCAAAAGCACCTGTCATTTTCAAAGTGAAAACAGCAAGTGCTTTAGAGTTCCATATCCTGTTTTTTGCTTTTTGCCTGATCCGTCCGGCTGACTTCACGCTCTGCTATTTCTTTCTTTTTGCGGCTCAACTGCTCTATAATGGAACTTTTAGCTTTCTTCTTGATTTGCTCCGTTCCGGCTTTTTTGACCTCCGGTTTCATCAGCGTGGTTTGGATTTTCTGAATGGTTGATTTCATAGCGTTTGTGATTCTGGCAATCACGCCATCCAATCGTTTCACTGCATACTCAACTTCTTTCTTTGAAGCCTTACGCTCAGGGGAGAGAACCCACGCTTTAGACTGCTCCACCAGCTTAATATCCTCCTTGTGCGTTTCCAGTTTTACAGTATCAGCAACGACCTCAACCGCCTTGTCATAGGCAATATCGGCAACCTCGTCCACCAGAGCTTCCACATCTTCAATCTTCATCGTGAGTTCTTCCAACTTTTGCTCCTGTGCTGCCAGTTGCTCCTTTTGCTTGAAAAGAATATAGTCCTGTTTTTCCAGATAAGCACGACCACCATATTCGGGTTCTTCTTCCAGTTGTAAGCCATGCTTTTTCGCCACATCGAACAGCAACACTCGGCAGGCTGAATCGAAAGTCATCTTGCGGTTATTTTTTCTTCCGACAGGCTTCTCCGGTTCCGGCAGTTCAAATCCCAGTGCTTCCAAAGCCTTTTCCTGTTGTGGGGCAATCTCCCCATATTGATTTTCACAGTCGAACACATGACGCTCGTGAATATGAGGGGTGCTTTCATCCAAGTGCAGCGCCCAATTCAGGATATGGACATGAGAGCCGAAACGCTCATTTACGATTTCCATAAATTCTGTGACAATCTCAATGAGCAGTTCCGGTGGAACATGATTATCAAGTGTTCCAATCTGATAGACCGTTTCCTCTGGACAGGTCTTTTTGCTTTTGAGCAAATCACCGGTTTCCTTATTCCTTTCAGGGTGTCGGTTCTTCACATTTCTTTCGTTCTGTCCGGTTACAAAATCACGATACCGCTGACGATAAAAAAGCTGTTCCACATCTTCAAAAGTGGCAGACAGCTCATTTTCCTTATCGGGATTTTTGAAATTGCGGAAGCCATTGTAACAGTCCCAATAGAGATTTTGTTTGGCTCGTTCTTCGTCAATGTGTTCGCTGTTGGCAATGTCAAAACTGCGGTCATTGTGCTTCGGATTATAAACGCCATTCTTTCCAGCTCGTCCATTGTGCCTTGTTAATTTCACATGAGTTCCTCCTTTTCTTTTTGATTTCCCCGACAGGGGAGAAGGGCAGCGAAGCTGATTCCTTGCGGCTTTCTGCGTCAAGTAATACCCAGTACTAAGTGGCGAAACGCCACTTAACTGGGCAAGGCTGCCGCCCTTGACCTGCACAGGGGTATTGCATTCCCTGTACCCATGCACAAAGGGTTGCACCCTCTGTACTCCCGCCCGAACAAACTGACTTCGCCCCGTCTCAAGCTCTGTCAGTTCCTTCGGTTTTGCAAAACAGTCCACCGGACTATTTTGCAAAAAGAAAAACCGACGCATGATCGCTTTACGCTCAATACATCGGTTTCTTCATCTGACCTTAACGGTCATATTCAGTTGTGGCAGATTAGCCAATTTGAAAAATTATTCTGGCACATCTACTGAGTAGCTCAGACAATCGCCTCTTTTATTGCTTTCCAAATCGTTATAATACCACATATACATCGTTCTACCATATTCTTCATATTCTATAATTCCATCTGGCTTTTGACCCTCTACTTCTAATGAGTAAATTTCTTTATCATGTGCATAGCCAAAAACGAATCTGGTATCTGGATAATTTGGATTTAAGTCTTGTTGAATATCACTTATTGTTAAAGATAAATGGATAAATTTTTTGAAGTCTCCCCCATAAGTGGTATCTGGTGTAGTGGCAGATGGTGTGGCATTTACAAACGCATATTGTGTACTTTCATTTTCTATCTGTTTTTTGCAGCGTGCAATCACAAAACCTTGAACGGGATCGTTATCACTTCCTGCTCGATAGAAAATCGTATCATACTGTTTGCCATTCCATATATGCAATATTTCATCAACATGATTAAGAAAATCTTCTGGAGCTGATAAATCTTCATGTTCTGCTTTTAAGGGGGAATTCAAAATAGCTTCTTCGATAGAATTATAATATGTAAGTTTAGAATCGTCTTTTCCATTATCTGTCAACTTAAACTCGATATACTCATTTCCTTTGTTTTCTTCTTCCGGAACATAAGTATAACGACCATTTTCAATATGGTCATCATAATCAACAAACAGTCCAATACATATCAGCGCTGCAAAAATCAAAAAAACTATTCCTATAACGATTAGCAATATTTTCAAAAATTTTTTCATACAAAAGTCCACCTTCTTGCTTCATTTCAGTAAATTATATCATACCGATATGAACAATTCAATTTACACTCTATCAAGTAGTTTTTTTACTTACCTGTAACGCACATTTCTGCAAAATCCATAGTCCCCGATACTTTCCTCACGGGTGATATACAGTCGGAATTCTGTCAGCTCATGAAATAAGAAAAACCGACGCATGATCGCTTTACGCTCAATACATCGGTTTCTTCATCTGACCTTGACGGTCATATTCAGTTGTCTAACATCGTACTGTTATAAAATCTATGTCATTTACGATTTTTCTTATGCTGATTTGCCCAGTAAGATTTTACAGGGATTCTTCTTCTTTTTATGTCCTCCATAAATTCTTCTTTGTCAATATTACTATCAATGGTAAATAATTTTTCTCCATTTACATATACACGCATAGAACCTTTCTTTCTCTCGCAATAGGTAATATCTTCAAAGTGAAAAGTTCTCTTTCTTCCAAAAGTTGAACGCCATGTGATTTCATCTCCGTTCACTTCCAGTTTCCACATAATCATGTTCAATGAGCCGATTAAAGAAACAATAAAGAAAATACTAAAACCAATTGGTGGCAATAAATCATCTTGTTGAATAGCACTGGCTACCGTAGCTCCCCCAAAAAGAAACACCGCCAATACAAAAAACATAGTAAGTACTTTTTCGGTTTTTATTATATAATGCGTCCTAATTATTCCCTTTTTCTGTTCTTCCTCTCGTTCTTTAGCTCTCTTTTGTTGAAGATTTACAAGATATTTCAAAAGAAGAAGTACAACTAAATAGGGACCTATTTGTGTAATTATATTCAAACACATTCGTAAAAAATTATTCATTTTTGCCCTCCATAGTTCCAGCTATATAAAAATGATTGTTTGAAATCGAGTATTAAAAACCTCAATTTTTCATATCTCATTATACTTCATCAACTTAAAGAATGGAAGAAAAAATTTTGTGTACAGAGTTCCTGTTCAAGCCTTGTAACGCACATTTCCGCAAAATCCATAGTCCCCGATACTTTCCTCACAGGCGATAGGCAACGGTCAAAACATCAGGTCTGCACCTGACATTTTAACCGCATATCAGCCCTGATTATCACATTATCCCTGCTGGCTGTTCAGCCCATGCTTTTTCGCATATTCGCTGGCTTTCTGTCTGCGTTCCTCACTGTAAGGCGGCAGGAAACGGATAGACAGACGGGACTTTGCCAGCTCATAAGAAACACCGCCTTGAACATTGGATTTTTCCAGTCGGCAAAGGTCAGGGTACTTCTTAGCAAAAGCAGCCAACCTCTTTTTCAATCCGGCGTTGTGGGTGTAGATATTTGCCTTGTCCTCGCCCTCATTAAAGAGAACGATTGTTTCTTTCTCAATCTTCGTCAGTCTCGTCATAGCAGCCCTCCCTATGGTTTTTCAACACACGCAGCTTGCAGTAAAAGCAGCGATACCACCTTTCAACACCCTCAGCACTCAGCTTGACGGAAAGCATATAAAACAGCTTCTTCGCCACTGGATCGGGTGCAAGGGCAGCTACCATACGCAAACGCTCGACAGTTGCTTTCAGGTTCGGACAGCCAAAGGCATAAAGGGCTTCCATTTCATTCCGGTTCATCTTCATTGTGTTTTCCTCCTTAAAGTTTGATAAATGAAAAGCGACAGACACTTCATAAGGAAATACCTGTCGCTTCGTTTACGATACAAATTTGTTGGTTTTGGACTTGATAAAATCAGCAGTAAATCATTTCCTGTCTGATGATTTCTTCGGCTCGGTTACGGATAGAGTTCATGGACTGTACCCACAACATCTGATTGTCTGCTTTCATGGTTTCGGTCACGCCCTCGGCTTGTTTCATCTGCTCAATGATAAGGCTGCACCTTTCCGTTGCCTGTTCGTCCAGGTCAGCAAGGTAAGTATGCAGTTCGCCGGATAAACAGAGGGCAGAGAACCTTGTAGGGCGGTACTGCTCCAAATATGTCCTGTGCAGTCTGCCCCACATACCGATAGGGCGGTGTTCCTCCGGTAGCTTCAAGTCCGGCACATAGTAATCGCCCACAAGAACATAGTCCAGACCGTTGCTTTTGTCATGGATTCGTGATTTCAATTCTGTCATGCTATTTTTTCTCCTTTCACTTTTTGCCGATTTGATTTGCTTGTGACGTTCTGTTCAACACACACATTGCTATCAGAACTTTTTTCTTCTGCTATACGCTCATGCTCCGCAAATTCTTTTGATTTCTCACGAATCTTTTTCATATACTTACGATTGGATTCTCGTTTTCTGCGAAGTCGTTCCGCCTCTTTTTCAGCAGCAATCCTTTCTTCCTCTGTTGGTTCATGCTGCTCCACAGGTACTTGAAATTGCCCGACATAGTTAAGATATATCTCCACCTCTGTGGTGCGGTCTGCACCTTTTCCTTGTGGCTCGTGAACCAGAATTTTGTCGATAAATTCATTTATCATGGCAGGAGTAAGTTCTGTAATATTCTCATACTTTTTAACCAGCTTTAGAAAACGCTCCACATTATTTTGACCGCCTATAATCCGTTGCATATCAGCGGTGTCAGTCTCAATAATCTTGTTCAGCTCGTTCTGCTCATTTTCATAATCAGTAAGCATACTCTGAAAAAGTCTGTCCGGCAATCTTCCAATCACATTATCTTCATAGATTTTCCTGATAAGCATATCCAGTTCGTGAACTCGCTTCTGATTTCTTTCAATGCGGTTTTTTACAGTTTCAGAAACAGCAATATCTTTCATCGCCGATTCTTCTTGCAGAGAATAAACAAACTCCCGCTCATTCAAAGAAACATAATGGCAAGTCTCCTGTATGGTTTTCAGAATGATGCTTTTAAGTGCTTTTGTTGAAATATGGTGGCAAGTACAATGTCGGTCATACTTCTGATAAGCAAGATTATATGTGGAACATTCATAACAATCTGCCGGATTGGAATAACTTGTCCTTTTTTCGCCTTTGGCAGTATAGTATATTCTTTCTCGCCCTTTCCGCTGCCTGTGATTATACATCGGCGCACCACAATCAGCACAGTAAATCTTTCCGGTCAGAACATTAGGCTCGCCCATAGGATCTGCTTTTCTTACATTCTGTCTTAACTTTTGAGCAAGCAGCCATGTTTCTTCATCGACAATAGGCTCTTGTGTATCATCAAAAACCACCCAATCTTCCTTATCTGCCCTTTTCGTCTTTTTGTCCTTATAGGAATTTTTGAATGTCCTGAAGTTGACAGTCTTTCCGATATACTCTGGTCGGGCAATCAGAGTAGTAACCTGATTTCCTCGCCACATATACGGATTTTCTTTGTCATAGTTGCTTGCATGATTTCCAAGTCCCTTTTTGCCAAGATAATAAGATGGTCTTTCAATTTTTTCTTCTGAAAGTTCTCTTGCTATCTGATAAGGTCCTTTTCCCTCAATAGTCATGCGATAAATTCTGCGGACTACTTCAGCAGCTTCTTCATCAATAATCCAATGGTCGGGGTTTTCGGGGTCTTTCAAATAGCCGTATGGTGGGATATTACTTGTATGAGCGTTGCCGGAAGAACCTCTGGATTTCAGTACAGCTTTAATTTTCTTACTTGTGTCCCTGACAAACCACTCATTCATGATATTCAGAAAAGGGGCAAACTCACTGGTTTCTTGACGGTCACTGTCAATACCATTATTGATTGCTATAAATCGAACTTCCTTTTCTCTAAACAGAATGTCAGTGAAAAAACCTACTTGCAAATGGTCTCTGCCGATTCTGGACATATCTTTGCAGATACAGGCAGTGATTTCTCCGTTTTTAACACCTTCAACAAGTCTGTTCCATGAAGGTCTGTCAAAGGTCGCTCCACTCCAACCATCATCGGTAAAATGAACAAGATTCGTAAAACCATGTTTCATAGCATAATCTTCAAGCATTTGCTTTTGATGAACTATACTGTTACTCTCTCCAGCATTATCATCATCACGAGACAGTCTTTCATACAAAGCAGTAATGCCATTGCTTTTATCTTTTTTTCTTCTCATGCTGAACTCCTTTCTTCAATTCCTATCCACTCCTTACGCTCACAAAATATCACATCTGTGTACTGTTTCGGTGGCTGTGTAAAATGCTCCGATACAAAAGAATCACAAGGACCGTAATGCTTGCCATCCCAGATATCCAGCTCCGGCTCTTCTTTTTCACTCTTTACGCCAAAGAACTGTTTCAATTTATTTTCGATCGACTTGAATCCTTCCTGCTTTGTTTTCTTTGCTGAGAGATAAAACGTATGATAATTACAGGAAATCTGGCATTTATGGCTTTCATAAATATAAGGATCTGCGGTTGCTGTCAGTACCCTGGCACTGATCAGATACAAAATCTTACAGTTTCGTTCTTTCAGTTCACCTATATCTGCCTTTGCTACTTCCATGGTTGGGATAATCGCATGGTGATCAGATACTTTCTTTGAATTTAATACCTTACTCACGTCCGGCTGATATTCCAGCCCTTCGGCATAGGGCATTTTTCCAAGTAACATCTGAATCAGAGTTTCTGTGCTTTCTCCCATCTCATCTGTCAGATACTGGCTGTCTGTTCTCGGATAAGTAACAAGCTTCTGCTCATACATCTCCTGCACGGCATCCAGCGTCTGCTGTGCGGTATAACCAAACATTCGATTGGCTTCCCTCTGTAAAGTTGTCAGATCATAGAGCTTCGGTGGGCGGACCGTTTTCTCCTTCACATCATCCTTTTCCACTTCGCACATACGCTCCAGGCAGTCCGCAGCCACTTTGTCTGCATCCTCTTTTTTCTGAAAATGCTCCGTGACTGCATCCATATCATCAAACTTGATATGAGCCATATAATATTTTTCTTTGGTAAATTCCTTGATCTTCTGATTTCGATCCACGATCATGGCAAGTGTTGGTGTCTGTACTCTTCCAACTTTCAGATTCTGGTTATACAGAACGGAAAAAAGACGGCTCGCATTGATTCCCACCAGCCAGTCAGCCTTTGCCCTGCAAAGTGCTGACTGATAGAGACTGTCATAACACGAACCGTCTTTTAATGACGCAAATCCATCTTTAATTGCCTGTTCCTCCATGGAAGAGATCCAGAGCCGCTTCATCGGCTTTTTGCATCCTGCCTGCTCATACACCAGACGGAAGATTAGTTCTCCTTCCCGCCCGGCATCTGTAGCACAGATTACTTCATCTACTTTGGAATCTCGCATCAGTTTTTTCAAGATTCCAAACTGCTTTTTCGTGCCTTCCAATACCCTGTGTTTCCAACATTCCGGCACAATCGGCAGATCTTCATATCTCCATTTTTTATATTTTTCATCGTATTCTGATGCATCACATAATCCAACCAGATGTCCTACGCACCAGGAAACGAGATAACCGTTTCCTTCCACGTAGCCATCTTTTCTTGTTCTGGCTCCAATCACGGAAGCCAGTGCCATCGCAACCGATGGCTTTTCTGCAATCACTAATTTCATTTACTCCTGCTCCTCTTCTTCATCTTCCAGCACAGCATCATCAAAATCCTCGTCTCTCAGGATTTCTGGTTCTATACTTTCTTCCTGCTCATCTGCATCGTCTACTTCCCGCTTTTCAGATTCTGAATCTTCGGATTCATCTTCATCCTCTTCCATCTCATCCTCGTCATCATATTCATGCTTTGGTTTATAGACTTTGAAGTAATATCCTCCTGCCGCAGCTCCTACTGCAACCAGTGCAATCAAAAGATACGTTCCAAATGGACTTTTATCTTCTGGCATCTGGATTTCATCCTCTACCTTATCTTTCTCAGCTGTCTCAGTTGTTTCCGGCTTTTCTTCTTCAGCCTGTTTCTCTGGTTCTGCATAAACAGTATCTACTTCCGGAAGTGTCACGGAATCAGAAAGTGTGAAGTTCATCAGATCTTTCTCGCTGACTTCTGTAAGGAAATACACATTATCCTGAGATTTTGAATTGTCGATGATCAGATAAAAAATCTTACCACTCTTAGTTGAAATGGTATAAAACTCTTTTGTGCCTTCCGTAGCTGTTTTAGTAACAGAATCTGCTGTCTCGCCTTCTTTATTAAGCTGTTCCTCAATACCTGTCACTGTCCGATCATCCACGGTTCCTTTTGCATCTGTCGGCTCAGAAGCCTGTGCATCCTGCGGAAGCGGTGAAGTCGTTGTTTTCTCAGTCCCAGTTGCATCTGCACTGGTCGTGGTTGCCATTGCACCATTACTGTCACTGGAAGTTTTCTGTTTCTCTGCCTGCTTCTTTGCCCATTCATAATAAGGATTCTGTAACACATACTTTTCAGACGTATTTCCGGCACCGTCTGTTACCGTAATCTCAATCTGTTTTGTAGTAAAATCTTTCTGTGTCAATTGCACTCTCAGCATTCCATCCTTCAAGTCTGTATAAGTGGTGCCATTGACTGTTACTGCAGTAATCCCGGATACTGTATCATTCCCCTGAATCGTCAGCACACCATCTGTCAGGGAAGCAGAGAGTGTCGGCTTTTCCGTGTCATAACACTTAATAGAGCGATTCTGCTCATAGACCTTCCCCTCACCATCTGTCACACGTACATACACTGTCTGATTTCCAGTGATCGTGATACTTCCACTTCCGGTTACATCCTGCCAGCTTCCATCTTTTCCTGCTTTTGCTTCAATCTTTGCTATTGAGAAACCTTCCGGCATATGGCTGGCATCTACCGTAACAGCAATGGTTGTTTCTCCCTGTTTCCAGCCATCCGGCTTCTCAATCGTGATTGCAGGTGTGGTATTCTCAGCTGCATAAGCAGTCTGTGTCTGGAGCAAAGGTGTTGTCAGGCAAAGAAATGTCGTTGCAGCAAGCAAGCTCTTTTTTACCCTGCTTTTAGTAATTGTTCTCTTCTTCTGTTTCATTTTTTCCAGATTCATCATCGGCTTTTGTTTCCTCCTTCTGTATTTCTACCCTGCCGGGCAGTTCATTTTTCATTCTCTTTTTGAAAGCTTCCAATTCCGGAATACTCATATCCATTGCACGGATAATTCTTACAATTTCCAGATTTTCTGCTTCTGTTTTTGCAATCTCCGCAGCCTTGAACCGCTTTAAATCTGCTTCATATCTGGCTTTAGATGCTTCCATTTTTTCCTTGGCTTTCTCATAATCTGCCGTTGCTTTTTCAAGACTTTTCATCTCTTCTCCTTTCCGGGCGGCTGTTATACCGCCCTTTTCCTTACCATCGCCCGAATCCATAGAAATGGCTCTGCCAGTATGGAGAGTTGATGGACGTGTACTGAACCGGATGCCCACAATGGATCATCTGACCATTGCCCACATAAATTCCAATATGCGTTACTGGTTCTCCTGCATCGTAGGTTCCTGTAAAAAAGATCAGATCTCCCGGCTGTGCATCTGACTGTGATACAGGTGTACAAATGTTGTACAATCCCTGTGCTGTCAACCTTCCGGTGTTTCTAACCCCCGAATGAACTAGGCAGTAACTTACAAATCCAGAACAGTCAAATCCACTAGGAGAGTATCCGCCCCATACATACGGTGTTCCAAGATATCTCGCTGCTTCATTTAACAAACGCTGTGCTGCTTCACTGGTATATTCATTACCGCCAAAGCCTGCCCCTTCTCCTGTTTCCAGATAAAAGATTGGGTTTAACCGCTCTCCATTTTTCAGAAGTTCAATATGAAGATGACTTCCTGTGGAATTTCCAGTATTTCCTACAAGACCTATCTCATCACCTTTCGTGACGGATGCTCCTGCAGATACACTCCGGCTGCTTAAATGTGCATACCGCAGTTCATAGCCTTTACTGTCCTTAATCACAACATAATTGCCATAGCTGTCGTTATAAGCAGATGTTGTAACTGTTCCGGTCAGTCCTGCCATCACTTTTGTTCCTTCCGGTGCCCCGATATCCATGCCATTGTGAAGCTGATTTGCTCCTGATATTGGATGAATCCTGTATCCATAATAGCTGGTCACACTGGAATACCAGTTAAAATCAACCGGTGTTGCAAACATCTGCAAGTTGCCTTTTGTATCGTTGTAGGCACTGAACAGTTCTTTCTGGAAAAATCCCATCCTGTCCTGACAGATTGACATCAGGTTTCCACTATTTAAGGTGACATTCAGCACATCTACATCTCTTGTCCTGGTCACTTCCACTTCATTGCTTCCATTATCATCTGCCAGATAACATTCCCATGTTTGATGTCCATGTGCAGATGCTGCCGCATGACTATCATAATAAACATCAAACTGTACACCGTATCTTGCGAAAGCTCCGGTATCTTCTACAGTATATTCGACACCATTCATAACTACCTTTGTTCCCATTGGTACAAACGGATTGGAAGCATCTACCGCTAAGGTATGATTGGCAGTTGGATATGCTCCACTGGCAGTCGGTCCTCCGCTCCAAATACCACAACAGATTGGACAGTTACAATACCCACTGGTCACAACCTGTCCCAAAGATTCTCCAACTCTTACAGTTGCTGTCTCTGTCACAGTCTCATTGACTGCTTCTGTTTCTAACCGATACTGCAATGCAAAAAGAGCATCCAGTTCTGGCTTTACCTGTTCAAAGGTAAATTCTTCATACTTTGCTGACAGATAACTGATCAGGATAAACGGATCATGCTCAATAGGTCCGATGTTATATCGGTATTCCTCATGTCCCGGTTCTTCAGATTCCATGTTGTTGATCCGCTCCTGCAGATTAGCTTCCAGCTGTGTGTAATACAGTTCCGCTTCCCGGATTGCCTGATCCGATGACAGATAACTGGTTCCGGTATAAGTGATCACATTTTGTAAAAACACTGCAGAGCATGACGTGACATTCGTTATGATCAGAAACATCAATCCGATCAGAACTGCTACACTGATATACACCTTCCGGTTTTCTTTAAAGAAGTTGGTGACTTTGCCGCCAATCTTCTTGATATAATCAATCGTACCTTTTGTAGCTGTTCCTACTGTCTGTTCACTTCGCTTCGCTTTGGCATAATCCCGTTTGATCTGTTGCTTCTGAATCTGTTTTTTCAGTTTTTTCTGCTCCTGACGGGTTGCCGCCTGTGTCTGTTTCTCTTCCTGTCTTTCAAGTCTGCTTCTTTTTCTGGATGCCCTCTGTTTCCTGCGTCTGGCACTTCTCTGTTCCAGCCGGTAAACACCTTCGCCGCTTTCTTCTAACTTATGGACACCTTCTACCGCCGCATTATCGTCTTCATTTTTGCTGATCTCACGGTGCAATGCTACGGAAGTTGCACTTCCTGCTTTCTTGACAACAGAAGCTTTTTCTGTTTTCACAGATTCCCCTTCGCCAAACTTCAAGCGGGATTTCTTCTTTCCAGGAGTTTCCCCTTCATTTGCCCGACAGACCTGTGCCTTCTTGGAATGCTGCTTAGCTTCCTTTTTCTTTTTGGCTTCCTCATAAGAAAACTTTTTGGCTTTTTCCTTCTGTTTTTGATGGCGGAAATTGACCCCATCCGTATCCATCTGGTTCAATTTCTCCATATCTTTGTCATTTTTCACAGAAGCACCAGTTTCCTCATAAGCAAATTTCAAACGCTGTTTTTGTTTTGGCTTTTTGCTGCCGCCGGTCTGATTTCTCCGGCTGTCTCCTCTGTTTTCTGATAGATCAGCACGTTTTTCTTTCAGTCTCCCTGACTGTCCGGCTTCAGATTTTTCTGCAAGTCTGGATTCTTTTCCGACTTCAGCACGAATCCTTTTCCGGTTTTGCTGCTTTCTATTTTGTCCAAAATCCTCACTTTGCTTCTCTGTCCGTATCAGTTCCGGTGCATCTCTGGATTTTTGCACAGAGGGACGAATATTTTTCCCACTCCGTTCAGACTGGCGGGAAGACTTATCCACAAGGCTTAATTCTTTTTCCCCCTGTTTTCCTCCCATCTGCACATCACTGGCACGGTTACTGACACGAACAGAAGATTTATCTGTCAGGTTTTCTTCCACCAGACCATCCTTGGTCATCTTCTGGACTTTCTTATCCCTGACTTTCATTCTCTGTTCTGCCACTACTTACTCCTCCTTCTTCGGATACCCTTTCCCTGCCTGTAATAAACAGAGAAAAGCGATGCCAAAAACAGCACCGCCACTAAAAGTTAATACATATGAAATTGCTCGTAACATTGTTTTCTCCTTTGATTTACCCTGCTTCAGAAGCTTCCTCCAAGCGGGTTGTCATGATTTTATAGAGGGAATTCTTCGGGAATCTGTCTACGAATGGGATAATGACATTTCCATAGAACAGAAGTCCTTCCCCCTCTTTACTGTTGGTTACATAGGACAGCTGGGTTGGTGAAATATTCAGCTGTTTTGCCAGAATCTGCCTGTCTCCGGATGCCTGATTGAGCATATAAATGAAATCAGAGTTTTCAAAAATATTCTCGATTTCCCTGGAAGCCAATAAATCTTTGATATTCTGTGTTATCTGATTGTTATTATCAGGCGGCTTTTTATCCACCTCTCTGGGACTTTCGCCCATTTTCATCAGCGTGTCATTTCACGCTCAGCATAGCATATCTTTTTACCACGATTATATCGTACCGGCTGGCAATGCGGCCTCTTGGAGCTGTTATATTCTGCTTATGCAGGTTCAAGCTCTATGCGTTGCGTGTGGCTATTCTATTATGAATAGCCTTCCACTCGGATTAGGTCGCTACCCCTTTCCCGTTTTTTTCCGCATTGATACTTCTGACTTACTTGCCGGTTTCAGTCAGAACGGCGATAGTTTGCACTTTAAGCGACTAACAAGTAACAAACCAGTTCACCAGTTGGAATACCTCCCCAT
>OJLA01000940.1_pt1 | contig 21577 bp, 20 predicted proteins | sample 1596611 | NCBI WGS metagenome assembly OJLA01 (sample SAMEA4350168, study PRJEB24818) | metagenome | biome: human; feature: gut; material: faeces | place: Denmark | collected 2013-09
GCTTCGTCATCGACCGGGGCCGCGGGGCCAGCCAGAGCCTCTGCGCCTGGGCGTCCAGCGATAAGACCGGCATCAGCATGAAGGTCTACACCACCCAGCCCGGCGTCCAGCTCTACACCGCCAACTTTTTGCAGGACTGCCCCTCTCCCGGCAAGGGCGGCGTCCCGATGCAGAAATATGGCGGCTTTGCGTTGGAGACCCAGCACTTCCCCTGCAGCCCTTCCCACCCGGAGTTCCCCTCCACGGTGCTGCGGGCCGGCAAGGTCTTCCGCGCCAACACCACCCTGCGCTTCTTCACGGGCAAGCAGTGCGGGAAATTATGAGCGTTGAGGGAGCTGCCGCTGCGGCTCCCTTTTCCTTTTCTCCCATTTGCACAAAGGGCCGCTTCTCTCCATGTAAAATCGGAGAAAAATCTTCTTAAATCAAAAAGTTGAATTTCGAAAAACAACAAAAATCCATCTTAATAAAATTCCAGATACTTGATTCTGCATCCAAAACGCGGTATTCTTTAGGCAGAGCGCGGGGCACGCCCGCATCGGTATTTTGGTGATAAGCGAGGTACTTTGCTATGGCAATTCTGGTTTCCGGCGGTGCCGGTTATATTGGCAGCCACACCTGCATCGAGCTGCTGAATGCGGGCTACGATGTCGTGGTGGCAGATAACTATTACAATGCTTCTCCGGTGGTGCTTGACCGTGTCAAGCAGATCACCGGCAAGGACTTCCGCTTCTACAACGCGGACATGACCAAGCATGAGGACGTGGAGAAGATCTTCACCGAGTGCCCGGACATCGACGCCGTCATCCAGTTCGCTGCCTATAAGGCTGTGGGCGAGAGCGTCTCCAAGCCCATCGAGTACTATTACAATAACCTGAACTGCACCCTCGTCATTCTGGATGTGATGCGCCGCCACAACTGCCACAACTTCGTGTTCAGCTCCTCGGCCACCGTCTACGGCGACCCGGCCTCCGTGCCCATCACCGAGGACTTCCCCGTGGGCAAGACCACCAACCCCTACGGCACCACCAAGGCCTTCACCGAGCGCATTCTGGAGGATGTCTGCAAGGCGGACCCGGAGTTGAACGTCGCCCTGCTGCGCTACTTCAACCCCATCGGTGCCCACAAGTCCGGCCTCATCGGCGAGGACCCCAACGGCATCCCCAACAACCTGATGCCCTACATCGCCAAGGTCGCCATCGGCAAGCTGGAAAAGATCCATGTCTTCGGCAACGACTACCCCACCCCGGACGGCACCGGCGTGCGTGACTATATCCACGTCGTCGATCTGGCCCGCGGCCATGTCTGCGCCATCAAGAAGCTGGAGACCAAGTGCGGCCTCTTCATCTGCAACCTCGGCACCGGCCACGGCTACAGCGTGCTGGATGTCATCCACGCCTTCGAAAAGGCCTGCGGCAAGAAGCTCCCCTATGTCATCGACCCGCGCCGCCCCGGCGATATCGCCGAGTGCTACGCCGACCCCACCAAGGCCAAGAAGGAGCTGGGCTGGGTGGCTGAGTACGGCATCGAGGAGATGTGCGCCGATAGCTGGAATTGGCAGCAGAAAAACCCCGACGGCTACCACACTGTGAAGTAAAAAACCAAACAAAACGCAAGGCTCGCTTCGTCCGCTCCGCGCCGGATGAGGCGGGCTTTTTTCGTTTCCTGCCTTGACAATGCCGGGCAGTTAGCATATATTAAAACTGTTTCTATAGGCTAACAATTTGTCGAAGTGGAAAGGCAGACTGCCATGACATTAAAAGAACTGAAGATCGGCGAAAGTGCCGTGATCAATACTGTTGGCGGGGAGGGTGCCCTGCGGCAGCATTTTCTGGATATGGGGCTGATCCCCGGCGAGCGGGTCACGCTGGTGAAATTTGCGCCCATGGGCGACCCGATGGAATTGCAGATCCATGGGTACGAGCTGACGCTGCGTCTGGACGATGCGGCCCGGATCGCAGTCACCCCGGCGGCGAGTGCCCCGGCCGCTGCCCATGCCCGGCGGGAAAGCAAAATGGTGGAGCATCCGGGTCTCGGCGAGGGCGGGCGCTACCACACCAAGAAAGGGGAACACCCGGTGCCGGAGGGCACGACCCTGACCTTTGCACTGGCGGGCAACCAGAACTGCGGCAAGACCACCCTGTTCAACCAGCTCACCGGCTCCAATCAGCATGTGGGCAATTTCCCCGGCGTGACGGTGGACCGGAAGAGCGGCGCCATCAAGGAGCACCCGGAGACCGAAGTCACCGATCTGCCCGGCATTTACTCCATGTCCCCTTACTCCAATGAGGAGATCGTGACCCGCCAGTTCATCATCGGGGAAAAGCCGACTGGCATCATCAATATCGTGGACGCCACGAACATCGAGCGCAACCTGTACCTGACCATGCAGCTGATGGAACTGGAGACCCCCATGGTGCTGGCTCTGAACATGATGGATGAGGTGCGCGGCAACGGCGGCACCATCCGCATCAACCAGATGGAAGCCATGCTGGGCATCCCGGTGGTTCCCATTTCCGCCGCCAAAAACGAGGGCGTCGATGAGCTGGTGGATCATGCCATCCATGTGGCAAAATATCAGGAGCGGCCGGGCCGGATGGATTTCTGCGGCGAAGAAGATCACGGCGGCGCGGTGCATCGCTGCATCCATGGCATCATCCACCTGATCGAGGATCACGCCAAAGCGGCGGGGATCCCGGTGCGGTTCGCAGCCACCAAGCTGGTGGAGGGCGATGCCCGCATTGAGGAGGCGCTGAAGCTCGACCAGAACGAAAAAGAAATGATCGAACACATCATCGTGCAGATGGAGCAGGAGCGCGGGCTGGATCGTGCCGCCGCCATCGCGGATATGCGGTTCCACTTCATTCACCAATTGGTCGATCAGACCGTCGTGAAGCCTCACCAGAGCAAGGAGCAGCTCCGCAGCAGCAGGATCGACCAGTTCCTGACCGGAAAATATACGGCCATCCCGGCATTCGTGGGGATCATGGCGCTGGTGTTTTACCTTACCTTCGGGGTCATCGGTGCGGGGCTGCAGGGCTTGCTGGAGATCGGCATCGATCGACTGACCGTCCTTGTGGACGACGCCCTGACGTATTGGAACGTCAACGAGGTCGTGCACTCCTTGGTCATCGACGGCATCTTCACCGGTGTGGGCAGCGTGCTGAGCTTTTTACCCATCATCGTGACCCTCTTCTTCTTCCTTTCTCTGCTGGAAGATACCGGCTACATGGCCCGCGTGGCCTTCGTAATGGACAAACTGCTCCGGCGCATCGGCCTTTCGGGCCGCAGCATCGTGCCGATGCTCATTGGCTTTGGCTGCACCGTTCCGGGCGTCATGGCCAGCCGCACCCTGCCCTCGGAGCGCGACCGCAAGATGACCATCCTGCTCACCCCGTTCATGAGCTGCTCGGCCAAGCTCCCCATCTATAGCTTGTTTGCCGTTACCTTCTTCCCGGACCACGCGGCGCTGGTCATGGTGGGGCTGTACTTCCTCGGCATCATCGTAGGCATCCTCGCGGCGTTCGCGCTCAAGGGGACCCTCTTCCGGGGCGAGGCTGTGCCCTTTGTGATGGAGCTGCCCAACTACCGCCTCCCCGGCCTGAAGAATGTCTGCCAGCTGCTCTGGGAAAAGGCGCGGGATTTCTTGGAGCGTGCCTTCACGGTGATCTTTATCGCGACCATCGTCATCTGGTTCTTGCAGAACTTCGATCCGCAGCTCAGCTTGACGGCGGACCCGCAGGAGAGCATTTTGGCGCTGGTGGCAAGCTGCATCGCGCCTCTCTTCGCGCCGCTGGGCTTCGCGGACTGGCGGGTGTCCACGGCGCTGATCACCGGCTTCATGGCCAAGGAGAGTGTGGTTTCGACCCTGACCATTCTGTATGGTTCCTCGGCTGCGCTGGGGGCAGCGCTTTCCCCGGCGGCAGCGGCTCCCCTGCTGGTGTTCTGCTTGCTGTACACCCCCTGCATTGCGGCGGTGGCTTCCGTCAAACGGGAACTGGGCAGACGCTGGGCCACCGTTATGGTCGTGAATCAGTGTGTTGTGGCGTGGGCCGCGGCCCTGATCGTGCGGCTCATCGCACTGGTGGTCCTCTGAACGAAGCTCTGAGTTGAAAAGCAAACGCTCCTCTCTGTGCAGAAATCGGCGCGGAGAGGAGCGTTTTTTGCGGGTGAGCGCTTGACAAATGGAGCGGTCTATGCTAAAATACTTCAAAAATGAACAATTCAAAGATGGAGTGATAAGGATGCGAGAGATGAACCCCAGCATGGAGTTTGCGAATAAGACCGCCCTCGCCTACAGCACCGTCTGCAAGCCGCTGTGTCAGGAACTGGGGCTGCCCCAGACGGCCTTCGATATCCTGCTGTTTCTGGCCAACAACCCGGCCTACAAAACGGCCAGCGACATTGTGGACGTCCGCCGCATCAAGGCGAACCTTGTCTCGGTGAATGTGGACAAGCTGGTGCAGGAGGGGCTTCTGGAGCGCCGCCCGGTCCCCGGCGACCGCCGCAAGACCGAGCTGCACTGCACCGAAATGGCGCAGCCCATCATCCAGCGCGGCCAAGCGCTGCAGGAAGCGTTTTTTGCACGGCTGATGCAGGGCGTTGACCCGGCCCAGCTTCGGGCATTCTACGATACCATCGCGCGGATGGGCGAAAATCTGGATGCGATTCTGGAGGGAGATCTATAAAATGAATGTGTTGTTTACGATCGTTGTGACCTTTTTTGCCGGGATGGGCGCGGGCCTTGGCACCGGCTTTGCGGGGATGAGCGCCGCCGCCGTCATCAGCCCAATGCTCATCACCTTCCTCGGTATGGACCCGTATATGGCTGTCGGCATCGCCCTTTCGTCGGACGTGCTGGCCAGCGCAGTATCTGCCTACACCTACCATAAAAACAAGAATCTGGACGTCAAGAACGGCCTCATCATGATGGCAAGCGTGCTGCTGTTCACGGTGGTGGGCAGCTACATCGCCAGTCTGCTCCCCTCGGCCACCATGGGCAGCTTCTCGGTCTTCATGACCTTCCTGCTGGGCATCAAGTTCATCGTCCGCCCGGTCATGACCACCAAGGAGGCTATGCAGGGCGTCTCCGCGAAAAAGCGTGCCGTCCAGTCCATTGTCTGCGGCGTGATCATCGGCCTGATCTGCGGCTTTGTCGGCGCGGGCGGCGGCATGATGATGCTCCTCATCCTGACCAGCGTGCTGGGCTACGAGCTGAAGACCGCCGTCGGCACCAGCGTTTTCATCATGACGTTCACGGCCTTGACCGGTGCAGTCTCTCACTTCGCCATCGGCGGGATGCCGGACCTGTTCGTGCTGGCCCTCTGTGTGCTGTTCACCCTTCTCTGGGCCCGTATCGCAGCGGTGTTTGCCAATAAGGCCGACCCCAAGACCCTGAACCGTGCTACCGGCATCGTTCTCGTTGTGCTCGGCATCGTGGTCATGGGCTTCAACTTCCTGACAAAATAACCCGAAACGGAAAAAGACGACGCCTCTTCGGAAGCGTCGTCTTTTTTGCGTGTGTCGCATGCAATTTTGCAAACTTATTGCACCTTTGGTATGTGCAATTCTGGAAAAAAGTCAAGAGGTTCGCAAAAATTCAAAAATGAGTTACTTCTCCTCGATGGTCGAATGCTCGATGACCCAATCGGCGGCGCGGCGGATGGCTTCGTTGCGCTGCATCAGGGGGACGTTCACATTGGCCTTGACCTCTTCGAGGGTCTTCTTGGTGCGGTCAGCGCGCTCCTGCAGGTTCTTGTCGATCTCCTCTTCGGTGGGAACGAGGTTTTCGTTCTGCGCGATCTGCAACAGAGCCATCCGGGCACGGGTGTTCTTCTCGGCGGCGGTGTGGACGTTGGCCGTGAAGTTCTCGCGGGTCTGGTGGATCTGGCTCAGGTAGCGGTCGAGGCTCAGCCGCTGCATCTGAAGCTGCTGCTGGATGTTCTCCATCTCATGCTGGTAGGTGCTCTCCACCAGAACGCTGGGCAGCTCGCCCTCGGCGGCGGCCGCCAGCTGGGTCAGGATCTGATCCTTGGCGCGGTTCAGGGCGCTGGAGTGCTTGCCGTCATACAGTTGCTTGCGGACTTGCTCCCGGAACTCCTCCATGGTGTCCACCTTGCCGACCTTCTTAGCAAAGTCGCTGTTCAGGGCGGGCAACTGGCGGACGCAGACGTCCAGCAGCTTGATCTTGAAGACTGCGGGCTTGCCGGCCAGATCCTTCACATGATAATGCACCGGGAAGTTGACCGTGATCTCGAACTCTTCGCCGCCCTTGTGGCCGAGGATGCCGTCCTCGAAACCGGGGATCATCCGGCCGCTGCCCAGCTGCAGGGTCTGGTTCTTGGCGGAGCCGCCTGCGAAGGCTTTGCCGTCCAGCAGACCTTCGTAGTCCATGTGGACGATGTTGCCTTTGACGGCGGGACCCTTGTGGGGTACCAGCTCGGCCGCAGCGGCGCGGCGGCGCTCCAGCACGGCGTCGATCTCCTTGTCGGTGACGGCCGGGGTGACGCACTCGACCTTGAAGCCGGTAGTCTGGGTCAAGGTCAGCTCCGGCTGCAGGGCGGTGGTGGCAGTGGCCACAAAGCCCTCATCCTTCTTCACGCTGACCAGATCATAGCTGGGCTCGTCCACAGGCTTGAAGCCGTGTTCTTTCATGGCGGCGTCGTACAGAGCGGGCACGTCCTTGTCCATCAGGTCGTTGATGGCGTCATACCAGAAGGTGTGCTCGCCGCGGTCGGCTTCGATCTGAGCGCGGTCAGCCTCGCCCTTGGCAAAGCCCTTGATGGTGTAGGAAGCGCGGGTGCGCTCGTACACCGCGTTGGATGCGGTCTCCAACTCTTCAGCCGTTGCGCTGAAGGTCATTTTGCAGACACTCTTTTCGGGAGTTTCCACGCTTACCAGTTTCATAGAAATCGAACCTCCGTGTTGCCCCAAAAGGAGCGAATTCAAACATTAGTAAAGTTATTATAGCACAAGTGGGGCAAAAGCGGTATAATAAAAATGCAGAAAAAGTGCGAAGAGGATGGATTTTGCCGGTCCGGGCGGGCCGGAATGCAGGATTTTTGCGGGAAACACGAAAGGATGTGCATCGTATGCGCTTGTTTGACGTTCTGGGACCGGTGATGATCGGCCCCTCCTCCAGCCACACGGCGGGTGCAGCCAAGATCGGATATACGGCCCAGAAGCTTCTGGGTGACCTCCCGGTGGAGGCCGACATCGGCCTGTACGGCAGCTTTGCCACCACCGGCAAAGGCCACGGCACCGACCGCGCCTTGGTGGCTGGTCTGCTGGGCCTCCGCCCGGACGACCCCCGTCTGCCGGATAGCTTTGCGCTGGCCCAACAGCAGGGCATGAAGTTCCGTATCCACCCGGTCGAGCTCCGCTCAGGCCACCCGAATACCGCCGTCCTGACCCTAAAAAGCCGGACAGGCCGGGTCCTTTCCATGAAGGCGGCGTCGGTGGGCGGCGGACGCATCCGCGTCACCGAGATCGACGGCGTGCCCGCTGACTTTGGCGGCGACAGCAACACCCTGATCATTCACAATGAGGACACCCCCGGCTGCATCGCCGAGGTGACCGCTTCGCTGGCGATGCGGCGGATCAACATCGCCTCCATGCAGGTGTTCCGCGCGGGCACCGGAAGCTATGCCGTCATGGTGCTGGAATGCGATTCCCACATCCCGCACCCGCTGGTGCAGCAACTGGCTGTGATGCCCGGCATCCTGAAGGTGACCTGCCTGAACGTTGACGAACCCGAAGAAAGTGCGGAGGAATGAGCCATGTCCTTTTTATCCTGTGAAGAAATGCTGGCGGCAGCCCGCACCCAAAAGATCTCGCTGGCCGAAGCAGTGCTGCGCAGCGACTTAGCCGAGAGCCGCCTGACCGAGGAGCAGAGCCGCCACACGATGCGGCATCTGTGGCACGTCATGGAAGCCACCAGCCGCGAGTATGACCCCGCTCAGCGCAGCCGGAGCGGTCTCTCCGGCGGCGACGCCGCCAAGGTGGAACAGGCCCACAAAGCGGGCAGGAGCTACGGCGGCGATTACCTTGCCGAGGTGACGGCGGAGGCCCTGAAGACCGCCGAGTGCAATGCCTGTATGAAGCGGATCGTCGCCGCCCCCACGGCGGGCAGCTGCGGCGTCCTCCCGGCGGTGCTGCTCCCCCTCGCCCGCGTGGGCGAGGCTGATGAGGATGCCATCTGCGAGGCCCTCTACGTGGCCGCCGGGTTTGGTCAGGTCATTGCAGCCCGCGCCACCCTTGCGGGCGCGGAGGGCGGCTGTCAGGCCGAGGTGGGTGCCGCCAGCGCCATGGCCGCTGCGGCCCTCTGCCACCTGAAGGGCGGCACGCCGGAGCAGTGTGCCGCGGCTGCCGCTATGGCGCTGGGCAACCTGCTGGGTCTCGTCTGCGACCCCGTGGCCGGTCTGGTGGAAGTCCCCTGCGTCAAGCGGAATGTTGTCGGCGCGGTGAACGCCGTCGCCTGCGCCAATATGGCGCTGGCGGGCGTGGACTACGCCATCCCCTGCGATGAGGTCATCGACGCCATGGGCCGTGTGGGCAGTCTGCTCTCCCCCGACCTCCGCGAGACCGGCCAAGGCGGCCTTGCCGCCACCCCCACCGGCGTCCGCATTGCGGAGCGTCTGGCTGAGAACGACGGTTGATGAACGGATAAACGAAAAGACGTACTTTTTTGAAGCGCTCGAAGAAAAAACGAGAAATCACAGAAGATTTTTTCAAAAAACAGTTGACAAAACCCCGTCTGAGTGATAAAATACATCATGTTCCGACCGGAACGTATGCGTTGGTAGCTCAGCTGGATAGAGTGACTGACTACGAATCAGTAGGCCGGGGGTTCGAGTCCCTTCCATCGCACTAAGTAAAATCCCACGATTGACCGTTGAAAATACGGTGTAAATCGTGGGATTTCTTGCTTTATATAGCTGTCAAAATGGCTGGAAAGTGCCTTGTTTGTGCCTTATTGCTCAAAAAATGCCTTGCCGGAGTGCCTTACAGCGTGCCTTGCGCTGGATGCCCGGCGGGTTATTCTTCAGCGGCTTGCTGCTCGTAGTCGTCCAGCCACGCCCTCACGGTTTCAAGGTTCATCGGAGGCGGGACGATAACGGTATTGGTTGCAACGTCTTTGATGAAATAAAGCTTCGTGGCCTTGTCCACATCCACGTCAAGGCCGAGTGCTTTTGCCCGTTCGCTCAGGCGCAGAAATTTAAGAAAGCGCTTGCGCTGTTCTTCGGACAGGCTGAGCACCTCTTCCACCAGATCAACCGCCATTTTACGATGTTCCGGGGTGCAGTGAGGGCAGTACACTTCAGCTTCCTTCATAAGCTGTTCGTGCAGCTGGTCTTTTGTCATGCTGTACACCCCCTCACAGATTGCCGCTGAACCAGCGTCATGCCGCGTTCCCGAATCATAGCACGAATATCGTTCATACCTCAACTCTCCTATCTGGGGCTGGATCGTGCCCCGCTCTACCCGGCGGGCTTCCATCTTCCCGCCGGGGATCCTCTGACCGTGTTACTGGACTTCCAGCGGCTTCACCTGTGATGCACCGAAGAACGATGCCCGGTAGGTCTGGCCGTCTCCCTTGCTGCTGTGGATCAGCACCGCCTGAAACAAGGCCTTTGCGCCATGCTCCACCATGTACCCGGCGGCTTTCCAGCCCGCCCATGTGTTCACAGGCTCGGTGATCCCGGCGGTCTGCTGGGCTTCCTCGATGCGCTGGGCGTTGACCGGGGCGGCCTTTGCGCTGTTCCATGCCCGGTGCAGACACTCGGCAAAAGCCGCTGCACCCTTGCGGTACAGCTTCCATGCCTTGTGCATGATCTCGGAGAGATTGTACTTCTTCATACTGTCCTCGCTTTACTTTGCGGGTCAGCTCCTGTATAATGGGCTTGACCCTTTGGTGGGTTTGGCTCGGTGGTTTCGTTGGTAGCGGACACCGGGCCATTTTTCATATACAGCTTTCAGGAAGTGGGTTACTGTCTTAGCTGGCGTTCTGCTCTTGCGCTCCCGGTACATCCTTCGCCCCTTGCCTTCCGGTCGTGCTTCCCTTGCTGTGTCTATAGTATACCACTTGAAACTAGTGGCGTCTATTGACGAAACCACCAAATATTAGTGTTTCAAACTGTGAATTTTACCACTTGTTTTTAGTGTGTTATTGCGCTATACTAAGGACAAGGAAAAAGGGACAGTATAATAGGCCCTTAACGAAAGTAGGTGAAATTATGGCATTCAGGTACAAAATCAATGTGCTGGCTGCTTTGAAAGAAAAAGGATATAGTTCCACCAGACTGAGAAACGAGCATCTTCTTGGTGAATCGTATATGTCGCAACTGCGGCGGGGTGAAATGGTATCGTGGGCGGCATTGGAAACGATTTGCACGTTGCTGGACTGCCAGCCGGGCGATCTGCTGGAACATGTGCCCACAGAGGACACCGCCGGGGAATGAACAGGAAGGAAGTGCAAAAATGTCCAGAAGAATGGAAACAGAAGAGTTAAAGCGCCATGTTGCGGAAGCCATTCATGAATTAGATAACCTGCTTAGTTCGTGGATGGGTTCTTCAAATGATGTGGATAAAAAACGTGCACAGCTGCTTTCTTACTGGGTCAAAACATACACCAGTATGATTCGGAGAGAAAACGACTTCAACCCCGCATCCATTCCACGCCTTGCCCGCCGTCAGATTGTGAACGTAGATTTTGGGTTCCGGGTAGGTTCTGAGCTGGGTGGCCTGCACTATGCTGTGGTTTTGGACAAAGAAAACGGACTGAAGGGCGACACTGTGACTGTGGTTCCGCTCGGTTCCTTAAAGGCACATCATAAAACCAGCCGGAATAAAATCATCTTAGAGGATGGAATTTTTTCAGCGTTGGAGGAAAAGACCAACAATCAAACCAGAGAGGCAAGAGAGTTGATAAATTCAATCGCTACTGATGAAAGTTTGATTCAGATGGATGAAGCCGCACGAACGGTGGAAGTCATGAAACGCGTAGCAACAGCCAAAAATAAGCTCGACAGCGCTCAAGCCAGTATCAACAAAATGAAAAAGCTGAAAGAAGGCAGTATTGCCAATATCAGCCAGATTACAACAATCAGTAAAATGCGAATCAAGGAGCCCACCACGCCACACTCCGTGCTGAACGGTGTCAAGGTTTCAGAGCGTGACATGGAGCAAATTGAAAAAGCTGTTGTGGAATTGTACATCTCCAAAGGCGTCCTAAAAAATTTTTTACAGCAAGAGAATATTTGATTGACTTTTAGAATAAACTGTGATAAAATACTAATGTATAACTTTGCCGCTTCGGCGGCAGCGCGTGAGCGCAATTAGTATTTGCAGAGGGCTGGTCGCAGTAATGCGGTCAGCCTTTTGCTTTTATAACGGCGTAAGTTTTCCGCTCTGAAAGAAGCTTATGCTGCCGGAAAGGATGTTTTTACATGAAGTGTGTACGCTCCTGCTGTCGGCTAGAGATTCCAGAGGGCGCAAAGTTTTGCCCGTCATGCGGAAAGAAGCAGCCAAGCATGACCACAGACCCCATGACCACAGACCCAGATACACCGCTGGTCTGGGATGGAGAGCGGACAATCTGCCCCAGATGCCGCCGGGAAACGCCTGCCGGTTCAGATTCTGTTTTCTGCACATGGTGCCGCATGAGGCTTCCTGTAAGCAAGGCTCCCGCTGTGCCTATCCCTGTCAAGCTGTCTGGCCGGGTAAAAGCCTGTGTTCGACCTTGCTGCAGAAAAGCCATTCCGGAAGAGGCTTTGTTCTGCCCGTGGTGCGGGAAACAGCAGCAGGCAAAACCAAAGCCCCCACGAAAGCGCCGCCAGAAGGGTACAGGAACGGTCTACAAGCTGCAAGGGAAGCGGGCCAAGCCATATATCGCAAAGACCGTTGCCGGTGATATACTCGGCTACTATGCAGACAGAGAAGAGGCCTTAAAAGCATTGGATTCCTACGACACCGGACCAGAAAGCGCAGAAGCCCCCGCAGAGACCGTGCGGAGTGCCTCCAACGCTTCAAATGGCAAAGAGTGTCGAATAAAGTGAAACGCGCTCACAGGGGCATTTCTGCCGTTCTGGACGCACGAGGCAAAAAGCAAGCCCTCAGACACGCGCTGTCGCGGTCTGGGGGCTTTGTCATGCAGCGATTTTGTTGAGGGCAACAGAATCGTGCAGCTGAAGTGCTGCGCCCGGCGGGTGCTGCACGGTCAAAGGGTTTGGGATGCTGCCCAACAAGTTCTTGCAAGGCAAGAGGCTTTGTACATACAAAGACACTGCTTGCAGGTGCAGGGCCCTCTGCAAGAGCACACGACTTTCCGTGAAAGTCTAGTGTGTTACACCTCGCCGCCGGGCGGGGTGGATTCTTTGGAATCCGTCCGGGGTTCTAGGTTGGCCCGCCATTCCGGGTGGCGGTCAAAATAACCAGATGCTTCAAGGTCTGCGTAGTGTTCCCGAATCATCTGATCACGCCATGCGTAGTAGTTAAAGCGTTCTTCTTCTTCTTTCTCTTCCAGATATTCCGCGGTGCGCTCCTGAACGCTGCCGTAGCGGCTCCATGCGTTCCAGCCAGTGCCGCGCCACGCTCTTGTTGTGATTACGTCATCATGCCAACGTTGGATAGAGGACAGGCCAGACAGCTTCCGGCAAGCCCTCCTCTCTATTTGCCGGATTCGCTCACAATGCACTCCAAGTTCTTCATCGATGGCCCGTAAGGTCTGACTGTCATAATACCGGCGGCGCAAAACGTGGGCTTCCTGATCGGTCAGAATCTTTGTCATAGCGTCTTCAAGGGCATTGTGCAGCTCTTCGGTGTATAGATCATCCTCGGCGGTCTGGAATGCCTGTGTAGCCGCCGGGTCTTCGATGGTCTCCCCTTTGGTGCTGCTGCCCGCGTCGTCGGCGTCCAGCGGGGCGTCTAGGCTGCTGCATTCGTTCAGCGGGTTCGCGGATACCTGCACCCGTTTCCCGTTGTCGGTTTCGATGGATTTACAGTGCTCCCCACAAACAGCGTGTCTGATCTGAGATAGCACATAATAGGGTAACAGGCTTGTGAAAGAGCCTTTGGACGGGTCGTGGTGCTGCGCGGCTCTCTGGACGGCGAAGAAAGACTCTTGGTCGAAGTCTTCCAGCGTCAGCCCGGCGGCGTCTGCAACCGCTTTATTTTTGCTGTACCACTGCCAGAACAAGCGGTGCAGCAAGCCCTTGTTGATCTCCCAGAGCTGGCCCAGTGCGAAGCTGTTGCCCGCTGCGGCCAGCGCGGCAAGGGCTTCGTTTGTGGCTTGCTGGTCGGTTTGATTTGGCCGATTTTCCTTCATTTCAGCACCTCTTTTTTCGGTCAACTTTTTTCAACATTTGAAGTGTTCAGCCGCAAAACAGAGGCCCTTTTTTAGTGCGCAATTTTGCGACTTTTGAGGTTCTTTTTTAAGGCGCACTGATTCGCACAGACTTTTTTTTAGGCTGCAAAAACTCGAATTTATATACACGATAACACGCGCATATTGACGGTGTCAACAAAATGCTATTTGATATCACTTTCGTTGAGAAAAAGGCGCACAGGTTGCCCCATGCGCCTGATTTACCTTGTGTTCGCTCGTTATTCCACGTCTCTGTATCAGGAATATTTCTATCTACGCCCTCACAAAGAGGGTGACTTTTGCTCAGGCGTGAAACTGGATGCTCATGCCAGACAGATTACATTCCATAAAATTCAAGTATTCCTTCCATGCTGCATTCTTGTCGTATTTGGCCAGCAGGTCGATTGTGTTCAAGGCGGCCATCATCTGATCCGGGCCGCTGGAAACATCGTGCCCGAAGGATTCTAACTCTTCCGGCTTCATCATGTCGATGTACTCCCGCACAGCTGCGGTATACTCGCACACCTTCACACTCTCGTTGTTGTGGATCATTGTAAACTTTCTCATGGGGTTATCCTTTCTGTGCCCTTACCGGGCACGCTCAAAAATCAACACCGCCGGGGCACGGTCGGTGGTTCAGCTGTTCATGTACGGCAGCAGCATATGGTAGACCATCTGCAAAACGTGCACCGGGATGCTCTGGCCGTGCTGCAAGGCGGTTTCGATACAGGCGATATACTGTGCGCCGGTTGCATCGTAGTGGTACGGCTCCCGGCGGCGCGGTCGGTTTGGATTGTGTTCCATGGTTTCACCTTCTTTCCAGTTCGCTTGTGACAGCGAGAAAACGCTGTCGGGGCTTGTCGAAGGTCAAGGGAACTTCACCCACACGGCCCTCTTTGTTTTTCGCTAGGACGGCTTGATATTGCTCTCCATCGTCCGAAAGAAGCAGGATAGCGTCTGCGTCCTGTTCCAGCTGCCCGGATTCTTTCAGATCGGCGGTGCTGGGGGATGAGTGTGCAGCATTGCGGTTCAACTGGGCCAGTGCTACCACCAGAATGCCGGTAGTCTGTGCCAGCTCATGCAGGGCAATGGAAATGCCGGTGATCTGCTGATACCTGTCCTTGGCCTTGCCGTCTGCCAACAGCTGCAGATAGTCGATATAAACAGTCTGCGCCTTCATCCGCTGCGCCTGTGCCTTTACCCATCCAACACCCTTGCCGGACGCTGAACGGATGTACAGCGGCAATTTGTGCAGGTCTGCAAGGCCGTCAAGATCAGACTGCGGAACGGTCTTGCCCTTCACATCGGCCAGAGGGGCCGCCAGACGGTTCGCAATGATGCGGGCGGTCAGGGTGTCCGGGTCAGTTTCCAGCGAGAAATAACACACCCTCAGCCCCCGCCGGGCCTGTTCACAGGCCATTTGCAAGGATAAGGCTGTTTTGCCGGCGGACGGTCTGCCGCCGATGATGAACAGGTTACCGGGCGACAAATGCAAGTGCTTGTCCAGCACTGGGATGCCGCTGGGAATGTACCGCGGCTTTTCATCAAGTCGGCGAATATAGTTGTCCACCAGTTCCCCGATGGGCTTAAAATCCTGTTCTTCCCGGTCAAGCGTCAGGGCTTCGCCCATCTGGCTATACAGGTCTGGCAGATCTGCGAAGGTGGTCAATGCGCTTCCGGCCTGCAGGGCCAGCGATTGGAACCGGGTCAAAGCGGCCTGCTCCCGAATGATCTGTGTCCAGTTCTCCACGTTCTCGCGGGTGATGCGGATGCACTCGGCTTCGCATTCCTGCGCACAGTCCAGAATAGCGGTTTTCTGCTCTGGATAGCGGGCGCAGGCTGCCACTGCATCCAGTTCGCCCTTTGTGTTCCAAAGACCTGACAGAGCCGCAAACACCGGCTGAAGGTCTGCCGGGAAGTGCTCGATCTCCAGATCCGGCAGCGCGTAGGCGGCAAGATCGGGCTTGATCAGCAGTGCGCCGAGCAGTACTTTGTGAATGTTCAAGTCAGTACCTCCATCTTCCGTTCCGGCTGCTGTTCCGGCTTCTTCCGGGCTTCCCGGCGGGCTTCCACATCCCCCAGAGTGCGCACACCATCGGTTTGCCAGCCCTTCAGGATGCCGTCAACATAGCGCCACTTCCGCACGCCGTTCTCGGCGGCTTCGTCAATGGCCTTGCAAATCAGCTCGGTTGAAAACGCTTCCCGGTAGCGTTGTAGCTTGTCCAGCGCAGAGCGTGGAAACTCGCCTATCTCGGCCTGAAAATGCTGCACGATCTGGGCAAGGTCTGAATCTGTCCGGGCGGCTGTTGTGGCGGCTTTCTTACTACTTCTTTCTAAGTTATGCTCTGCTATGCTATGCTGGGTTGTCACTTGGTTGACGGCTGGTATACCATTGGTTGCCATCTGGTTGCCACTTGGTATACCAGCACAAGCCATAACATAACGCTTATTCGTTGTTTCTTTTAACTGTGCAAGTTCATTTTGAAACGCAGTCGGTTTGTATCTGTCATTGCGTAAATTGTTGTTGGCTTTCCAATCGGTGATTACAAGCACTTTTGAAGGGAAAGAAATGACGTATCCGGCAGCTTCCAGAGGCTTCAAATCGCGGGCAGTACAGCCGATAGAACGAATAATAGCGCGAGGGTTTGCCACAAATCCATCATCATCGCCCTGCATTCCAAGATGGAAGTATAGGGCCTGTGATTTTAGCGGCAATTCCAGAAAGTTGTCTGTTTCAGTAACAGAACTTGAGAACATTCGTTTTACAGCCATTCACTTACCTCGCTACCCGGCGGATGGCCGGAGCGGTCTGGTTGCCGTCTACCGGATCACCCTGTTCAAAGTACCGTGCCAAACTGTCCAGATTGACAAGCCACATGCCTTTACGTTTGACTGTATGGATGAAGAGTCTATGGATATTGACTATACAGCATTAGCTGAAAAAGAGTTTGAAAGTTTTAAGGAATCTCATGCGCGTTTTACAGATGCCGAGTTTATAAGAGAACTATATTTTACGAAGAAACGATATAAGGAAGATTTGTCATATAGAAAATATAAAAGTTGCGCTATTGTCCAGGATTTTGTTGGACGGTTTTTGAATAAGCAGCAAATTCCAGATGATTCCTATATATTCAAAGATTTTATTGAGAGGGATAAAGATGAAGAATCAAGGGATACTGATACAAGCTGTAAGACGGATGAAAATTGAAACCGGTAAGGGAGGGGTGACAGATGGCGAAAATTATAAAGCGCACAAAGAAGGACGGCACCTGCTCCTACTGCATCCGGGTCTCCAACGGCTATGATCGGCAGGGCCGTCAGGTGCTGGTAAACCGCACCTTCACCCCACCGCCGGGCATGACCGGGAAGAAGCTGGAAAAAGAGCTGAAGCGGCAGGCAGATGCCTTTGAACAGGAAGTGCACAGCGGCATTTCGCTGGATGCGTCCATGAAACTGGATGACCTGATAGAGCGATGGTTTACCGAGTATGCAGACCGCCAGCTGAAGCCCAAGACGGCCACCGAATACAGAAAGCTGGTGCCGCGCGTGTCGGCGGCTCTGGGTCACATGAAGGTCAACCAGATACGCCCGGCGCACCTCATGGCGTTCTATGCGAACCTGTCAGAGGGTGGAGTGCGTCAAGATTCCACCTATACGGCTACGGCTGCGCTGCTGAAGCTGCTGCCGAAAGGCCAGCGGGCAAGGATCCGGGAGACCGCCGGGGTGGGCGAGGAAACCATGCGGGGGCTGTGCAGCGGCAAGCCTGTCAGCCATAAGACTGCCGAGAAGGTGGCCGATGCCGCCGGGCTGCCCCTATCCAAAGCCTTTACCGAGAAGGTCAGGGCGGGCGGTAAGCTGGGCGGCAACACACAGCTGCACTATCACCGCTTCTTGTCCAGTGTGTTTGAAAAGGCGGTCAAGTGGCAGCTGATTGATGAAAACCCCTGTCGGCGCACAGAAGCCCCAAAAGCGGCAGAAATCGAAGTGGAAGCCTTACAGGAAGAGGACGTTGCAAAGCTGTTGGAAGCTCTGCAGGACGCGCCAGCACAGTACAGCGTTATCACACAGCTGGCCTTGCTCACAGGTGCCCGCCGGGGCGAGATATGCGCCCTGCGCTGGTCAGACATTGACCTTGACGCGGGTGTGATCTCCATCAACAGGACGGTGCAGAACATCGCCGGGCGCGGCACGGTGTTCACGGCACCCAAAACAAAACGCTCCCGGCGGTGCATCAAGATAGGCCCGGAATGTGTGCAGCTGCTGCGGGAGTACCGCCAGCACCAGAAGGCCGAACGGTTCAAGGTCGGCTCCGAGTGGGTGCGCCGGGTGGAGATCGAGAACGGCAAGACGGTGGACAATGATTTGCTGTTCACCCGCTGGAACGGTCAGCCGTTCGACCCCAATGCGGTTACAAGCTGGTTTCCGGGCTTTCTGGCCGCCCATGATCTCCCGGCGGTTCACTTCCACAGCCTGCGCCACACCAACGCCAGCTTGCTGATAGCGGCTCATGTGCCGGTTACAACGGTTTCGGGCAGACTGGGCCACGCAAAGACCAGCACCACCACGGATATTTACGCCGGGTTTATCCGTTCCAGCGATGCGGCGGCAGCGGACGCGCTGACGGACGTTTTCAGCCGTATCAAGGAAAAGACCCACGCATAACGAAAGACGGCTCACAGGGGCGTTTCTGCCGCTCCTGTAAGCCGTCAACTTTTTTGCTCTTTTCGTGCTGTCCTGTTTATGGGATTATATGACCTCTGGAAAATGCCTTATTTGTGCCTTATCGAATCGAAAAGAAGTGAAACGACCATGCACAAACAAACATAAAAATAACGATGAATCTATATAAACTTCAATGACCGAAAACGCCGAAACTCATATAAAGGCCCTCTACGAATCAGTAGGCCGGGGGTTCGAGTCCCTTCCATCGCACCAGAAAATGCCGTGAAATCGAAAGATTTCATGGCTTTTTTGTTTTTCTGGCAGAGTCTGCACACTTTTGCACATCTCCTGCACACTTTACAAAAAAGCCATGAACTCTTTGCATCGCTTGCACAGCGTGTATTTCGTTGCACAAAAAAGAATCTTTTACGCGAAGAGCACCCGCGTCAGCTCGCGGCGTTCCTCTGCGTCCATCTGCCGGATGGCTTCAAGGATCATTTTACCCGTGATTTTTGTTGCCACCGGCGTTTTGTTTTCCGGGGGTTCCTGCGGCTTTGCACCGGCCACATCCTGCGTGTAGAAGTCGGCTTCGATCTTCTCGGTCAACTCCAACCGGGGTTTGTCCTGCGTGTGGGCGTAGGTGTCCATCAGGACGGTGGCGGTTGCATGGCCGGTGTTGCCCTGTACCGATTTGAAGTCACCGCCAGATTGCAGCAGCTGGTAGGTGGCACTGGAGTGGCGCAGACCGTGGAACACGATCTTCTCAAACTCCGGGTGCTCCGCCCTCCACATACGGTACCACTTGGTCAGAACGTCCGGGGCAATGGGTAAGCCGTCTGGTAAGCGGAACAGCTGACCGCAGTTGCTGTATTTTTCCGGGGCATTCTGTTCGTCCTGCTTCATCTTTTCCAGCCATGCCAGAAGCTCCTCTTTCAAGGGCTTGGTCATGTACAGGATGCGGTTGGACTTTTTGGTCTTAGTCCGCTTAAGGATCAGCGAGGACTTACTCCCCTCCCGTCTGTCCGGGAAGGTGTGGTAGATCTGGGTAGGATCAATCTTGGACAAGGCGACCTTGTCGGCACGCTGCAGGGCTTTGTTCACCGAGATGGTTCCCCGTCCGTCTGCTGCATCAAAGTCGAGGTCTCCCGGCTGTAAGCCGAGGATCTCACCCTCTCGCAAGGAAAGGATCATGCTCATGTGCACAGCCAGATGCAGAGCGGGGTTCTCGATGGTCTGCAGCGCCGCCAACATGGTGCGCTCATCCCAGATGGTGCGTTCTTCGGTATTGATCTTGGGGGCTTCACGGGGAGTAGGCGATTTGTGAATCAGATCCCAGTCAACGGCATACGAAAAGGCGGTCTTCAGGAGCGTGTGGACTTCGTGAATGGACGTGCTGGATAACAGCCGTTTCTTCTGATTTTCCGTCAGCTCCTGCTTTTCGCCGTGAACGTACTGGCCGCAAGGGGTCTGGCTCAGGGTGGCGTAGAACTGCTCAATGTCGTAGGTGCGGAGGTCTTGCACCTTCCGCTTTCCGATATACGGCACGATGAGGTTCTGCACCATCGCCACAGATTGGGTGTAGGTCTTGGGAGACCACTTGTGTTTGCTGGACTGAATGGGGATCCACTTGTACAGCATCTCCTCGACCGTCATGGTGTCGGGCACGAGGAAGGTGCCGTCCAGCAGTTCCTTCTCCACCGTGATCTTGCGCTCCTGCGCTTCGGCCTTGGTCTTGAAGGTTTCCCAGCCCTTGCAGGGCTTGCCAGCATGATCTTTGTAGTTGTATCGGACGGAATACGTGTTGCCACGTTTCATAATAGATGCCATAGATGTTCCCTCCCTCAGACCGCTGCAAACCAATCGTCAAAGCTCTGCTTGCTTACCCGGATGCTGGTACCGAGGCGGATCACCTTGAAATCTTTCGTGGTGTTGCACAGATTATACGCAGCACGGTTGGAAATCGCCAAAAGCTGGGCGATCTCCTCCACCCGGTAGACAAGCGGGGCGTGTCGGACGGTTTTGCTGGTTTGGTCAGAAGGTTCTACGGCAGGGGTTTCGGACAATTCCATTGTAGGGGATTCGGGCGCGATTTTCAAGTCCTCACGGGTCAGTTTGGCGGAATTTTTGCGGACATTCGTCATAGGCATGTCTCCTTTGCACTTCTCCAGACCCGGCGCAGTTCCGGTTGAGCTGCACCCTGTGGGCCGGTAAATATGTAAGGGCCTGCCGCTCCTGACCCGAAGCAGCAGCCCAAAAAAGTGCGAGAACTTGAATTTACGCGCCCCACGCGCCCCAAACCGCACAAAAGTACCTTCCTGTGTTGATTTTATAGGGCGCATGGCTGAATTGTATGCGCCCTTTTGGGGCGCATCTTGCCTTCTCTCCCGCCCCGAAGGGCGTGTTGCCGCCCCACATCCGCCCGAAAAGGGTAGATACGCGCCCGGAGAAAACAGCGATAACAAGTCAAAACTACTGATTTGGGGCGCGTAGGGCGGGAGAATTTCACTTTTCGTGTGTTTTATGCCGCAGCAAAAGCGGGGTGGACGCATACGCCCCGGAAGCCGCGGTACTTTCCCTCGATGTGCTTGGAAAAGGTCAGACCATACTTCCCTGCATTTTTCAGCAGGAACTGGCTGAACTTCTTTTGCGGAACAGGTGATTCCAGATTATCCTCGCACCACTTGGTGTAGGCGCGGTAGAGATAGGTGGAGCGTTCCTCGGTGTCGGGCTTGAAGCGGACATACGCCGTTGCCTGCATGAACTGGGTCAGGTTGTCGCTGTCCGCCATGGCTGCTTCGAGGTTCTGGATGGAGCGCTCGCTGATGGTAAACTGATAGCGGTTCGCCAGCAGACGGTGTAACCCCTCCAGCATCCACAGCAGGATGCCGGGACGCTCCTCGGACAACTCTTCGATGAGGAAGGGATTATCCACCCGGGCAGGGTCACGGTCTTTCACCGTGATGAGGATCTGTCTGCGCCAGAAGCCGTCGCTGTCATCGTGAGCAGCCACAAGGTTGCCATTGCCGAAGCAGATGAAACGAACGTACAGCAGACCTTGGACAGCCTGCTTATTCTTTCGCTCAATGCACAAACGGTCTTCGGCGGTGACGATGGACTTGATGTTCCGTGTTTCGGGCAAAGCCACCATGTTCAGGTCGTCATCGACCATGACCAGCTTATACTCCAGATTTGCACTGGCAAAGCGGTTCGTTTCGATGCGGAGGATGGATTCGGAGTGAGAGGCTTCCCCGAACAGCTTCTTCAGCAGCAAGCCGATGCGGGACTTCCCCTCGCCGCCCTTGCCGGTCATGACCAGCATCTTCTGCGCCTTGGTAGACGGGATCAGAAGATAGCCGAGATATTCCTGCAAGGTCAGAATGTCCTCCGGGATCAGCAGACCGTCCAGAAATTCCAGCCACTTGGTCGGTGCAGGGGCATCGGGCTGGTATTCCACGGGGAGCCGGTTCAGGCAGAGTTCCTTTTCCGGCACAAAGCCCCGCTCGTCCAGAAAGTAGGTTCCGTTCTGGAGATGGATGCGGTCAAGCTGGGGTTTCC
>OJLA01000943.1_pt1 | contig 21533 bp, 21 predicted proteins | sample 1596611 | NCBI WGS metagenome assembly OJLA01 (sample SAMEA4350168, study PRJEB24818) | metagenome | biome: human; feature: gut; material: faeces | place: Denmark | collected 2013-09
TCATTACCCAATTCGCCAAATAAATCACTAAGCATAAAATCAATATTATCAGCCTCGAGATTATGCTTATTCTTCTGTGCAACTTTAAGTGCCTTTTCAGAAACATCTACTCCAAGCACCCTGCTTTCTGGAAACTTCTTAGCAAGAGTAATCCCAATGCAGCCTGAGCCTGTACACATATCAAGAATATTATCACCATTTCTTGTAACCTTGATTACCTCACCAACAAGCACTTCTGTATCAGGTCTTGGTATAAGCACATCTTCATTCACTTCGAATTCATATCCATAGAAATATGCTTTTCCCAGAATATGCTGTAGTGGAACATGCGCAGCCCTTTTATCAATATATTCTTCATACAGCAGAAAATTCTCTTCTGACAACATGCTGTCACCATTCACAAGATAAAAAGTTCTTGTCATACCATTAATGGCAGATAATAATTCAAAACTATCATGGTCTGCATTATCGACGTTATTATCTCTAAGTCGCTTTGCCCCCCATTTTACTGCTTCTCGAATTGTCATCATAATTATCTGTCTTCCAGCCTTTTCTGTTTAAACATAGGAACATCCTCAGGATACTGCTCTTCTTCCGGCTCTTTTCCAGTTTCAAACTCAAAGCCCGCAACTACCTCTTCCTCTGTAAGTTCCTCTGCTTTATCATCAGCATTATAATCATTTGAATTATCATATACAGTACTTTCTGATTCATCACTTGCTTCATATACAAAAGCAAATGACTCCCTGTCTGTATCGTCCATACCAAATTCCATCTCCCTGCCCATCTGTAAATACTTTTGTTCAGGGGTAAGTTCTGTTTCCTGATTATCTTCTGACTTCTGTTCCTCTATATCAATAGTTCTTGTCTCTTCATTCCCATGAATAAGACTTCCTGATATTGCAAGTTCTGCCTCAGATGCCACAAGTGCTTCAACCGGATTATCGGCTTCTGAATAATATTCAGCAATAAACTGTCTCCAGTCAAATACTTCCTCAACTGCCCTTATGGCAACTTCAATCATATCCATATCCGGCTCTCTTGTAGTAAGCTTCTGAAACCACATTCCCGGTTTACTCAAAACTCTTACAAATGCATTATCATTCTTTCCTGCCCATCTTATTACCTCATAAGAAACTCCTGCAATTACAGGAATAAGCAGAATTCTTATAAGTATCTGCAGTGCCGTATTATCAACTCTTATAAATATAAAAAACACAATACTTATAAACATTACAAAGAATAAGAAGCTTGTTCCACATCTTTTATGATATCTTGAACTGTTCTTTACATTCTCTGGTGTAAGTCTGGCACCATTCTCAATACAGTTGATACATTTGTGCTCAGCACCATGATACATGAAAGTTCTCTTAATATCTTTCATCATGGATATAAGTAAAATGTATATAACAAATATTAATAATCTCACAACGCCTTCTATGAAATTAAGAAGTGTCTTGGAAATTATGTATTTTGATACCAGTCTGGCTGCAAGATATGGAAGAACCATAAACAATCCAATTGCAAAGAATATTGACAAAATAACCGTTACTGCCATTAAAACCGATTCAAATTTATCCTTAAGAATATTCTTGCCAACCTCATCAATCTTAGTCTTCTCCTGTTCTGCCGGATCATCATAAAAAGATGCTGAATAATTAATTGTTGATATACCTGTAACAAGTGAATCAACAAAACTGACAATTCCTCTTATTATAGGGAAATTGAGCCACTGATGCTTTTCTGTTAAATCTCTGCTTTCTTTGACAACAACTTCAATTTCATTATCAGGTTTTCTGACTGCAATAGAATATTTATTCTTATTACGCATCATAATACCCTCAATTACAGCCTGTCCCCCAATTCCTGATGGCTTCATATTACACCATACCTTTCTTAAATGTTTTGTATACATTCAAAAAAAGTTGAGGTCCCGAAAAACCTCAACCTTAATTTCAAAATTAATTGTTTGATACTCCGTACTTCTTGTTGAACTTATCAATACGTCCGCGAGTAGATGATGCCTTCTGCTGTCCTGTGTAGAACGGATGGCACTTTGAACAGATTTCTACGTGGATTTCTTCGTTTGTTGAACCTGTTACGAACTCGTTACCGCAGTTGCAAACAACCTTTGCCTGATAATAAGCTGGATGGATTCCTTCTCTCATGATTTCACCTCTTTACAAATTATTAAGTATTACAATTGTGAATTCCGCCTTAGATTCCCTTTCTATCCCGATGGGATCTATGCGCATTAGACACAATGACCTCTTTATCTGTCATAAACAGCTTTCATATTGTATCACGATGCGACATGTTATGCAAGCATTTTTTAAAAAAGTTCTAAAAAGAAACTATACCTTAGATATAATGGTTCTTATTCACTGTTCTTACCAGTTCTTCGTTATTCTTTGTCTTGACAAACAAATCAAGGATTCTCTCTGCCGCCTCATCTGTCTTTAATCCATTAAGAGCTTTTCTCATTATATCAACAGCTTCCTGCTCTTCACTATTAAGAAGAAGATCTTCTCTTCTTGTACTTGATTTTGCTATATCAATTGCAGGGAACACTCTCTTTTCTGATAGCTTTCTGTCAAGAACAAGTTCCATATTACCTGTTCCCTTAAATTCCTCGAATACAACGTCATCCATCTTGCTTCCTGTCTCAACAAGAGCAGTTGCAAGAATCGTAAGACTTCCACCCTCGCGCATATTTCTTGCTGCGCCAAAGAATCTCTTAGGCATATGAAGTGCTGCAGGGTCAAGACCACCTGAAAGTGTACGTCCACTTGCCTGAACCGTAAGATTATATGCTCTTGCAAGTCTTGTTATACTGTCAAGAAGAATTATTACATCTGTCTTCTGTTCAACAAGTCTCTTGGCTCTTTCAATAACCATCTCAGATACTCTCTTATGTCTTTCTGGAAGCTCGTCAAATGTTGAATATATAACTTCAACATTATCACCCACGATTGATTCCTTGATATCAGTTACTTCCTCAGGTCTTTCATCAATAAGAAGAATAATCAGATGCATCTCAGGGTTATTCTTAGTTACAGCATTGGCAATCTGCTTAAGAAGCGTTGTCTTACCTGACTTAGGCTGTGAAACAATCATACCTCGCTGTCCCTTACCTATAGGCGATATAAGATCAACCATTCTCATTGCCACTGTACTTGAATTTTTTTCAAGATGAATTCTTTCATTAGGAAAAATTGGTGTAAGACTTTCAAATGCAGGTCTTCTCTGTGCAACTGACGGATCTTTTCCATTGACCGTCTCAAGATACATAAGAGCTGAAAACTTCTCTCCTGATGCCTTCATTCTCTTTGGTCCCTGTATAATGTCTCCTGTCTTTAGATTAAACTTTCTTATCTGTGATGGTGAAACATATACATCGTTCTCTCCCGGAAGAAAGTTCTCACATCTTATAAATCCATAACCGTCCGATAAAACCTCAAGTATTCCATCTGCCAATGGAGCATCATGCTCTTGTCTTGGCTGTGCATGATAATTATCTTTCTTATCTTCTTTAACATACTGCTCACTCTTATGGTGTGACTCATCCGATATTCCTGCTACATCATGTTCTGCTCCGGCATCTTCAAAAACAACATCTTCAACTTCTGCCGGCTCTTTCTTTTCTTCTCTTTCTGCTGCAGCAATAATTGCATCAATAAGTTCACTCTTTCTCATTGTTGATATATTTTTTATATTCTTGTCTTTCGCAAATTCGCGTAATACACTGACTGACAATGTTTCTAACTTTGCCTTCATATAATCCACCTCTGTTATTAATCATAGTTTAATGGGAAATGATGCAGAAATCGCATCAAAGATAAACTGATTATACAACGTATTATTCTAAAAGAAAAGACTAAAAATGCTTTTTTTAGTCATAGCAATATGTTATTATATATAATGCTGTTAAAAGCACTAATTATTGAAAGGAAGATTAGATATCATGACTAATGCAGAGAAAGCCTTACAGCTCCATGAAGAGTGGAATGGTAAATTTGAAACAACTCCTAAAATGAAGATTCAGACAAGAGAAGATCTTGCTCTTGCTTATACTCCTGGTGTAGCAGAACCTTGCAAGGTTATTGCCAAGGACAAAGAAGCAGCTTATAAGTACACTATCAAGTCTAACACTATCGCTGTTGTATCTGACGGAAGTGCTGTACTTGGACTCGGTAATATCGGTGCTCATGCCGCTATGCCTGTTATGGAAGGAAAAGCTGTTCTTTTCAAAGAATTTGGTAACGTTAATGCTGTGCCTGTCTGCCTTGATACACAGGACACAGAAGAAATCATCAAAACTGTAGTTAATATTGCACCTGCATTTGGCGGTATCAATCTTGAAGATATATCAGCTCCAAGATGTTTTGAAATCGAGACAAGACTTAAAGAGCTTCTGGACATACCTGTATTCCATGATGACCAGCATGGTACTGCTATCGTTGTGTTAGCAGGTATCATTAACGGACTTAAGGTAACAGGCAAGACTAAAGAAGACTGTCAGGTAGTAGTTAACGGTGCCGGTTCTGCTGGAGTTGCTATTACAAAGCTTCTTCTTACATATGGTTTTAAGCATGTTACAATGTGTGATAAGTCTGGTATCCTTTCAAAGGCTTCAGAAGGTCTTAACTGGATGCAGCAGTCAATGATGGAAGTAACTAACCTTGAGAACAAGACTGGTTCTTTAGCTGATGCACTCCGTGGTGCAGATATATTTGTCGGAGTTTCTGCTCCTAACATCGTTACAGCCGATATGGTTAAGACTATGAATAAAGATGCAATTATATTTGCAATGGCTAACCCTGTTCCAGAGATTATGCCTGATGTTGCCAAGGCAGCAGGTGCAAGAGTTGTTGGTACAGGACGTTCTGATTTCCCTAACCAGGTAAATAATGTTATTGCATTCCCTGGTATCTTCAAGGGTGCTCTTGAAGGCCGTGCAAGACAGATAACTGAAGATATGAAGCTTGCTGCTGCACTTGCTATTGCAAACCTTGTTCCAGATGACGAAGTAAGTGATGTTAATATCCTTCCTGAAGCATTTGACCCAAGAGTTGCTGATGTTGTAAGCAAAGCCGTAATTGACCATATTGAGAAGTAATTATGCTTCCATATTATTATTCTGTAAGCGAATATCTTAAAGACACTTATGGTAAGAAACTATATAAATTAAGTCTTTCCGGAAACATGACCTGTCCTAACAGAGATGGATTTCTTGATACAAGAGGCTGTATATTCTGCAGTGGTCATGGTTCCGGAGATTTTGCCGTTAAAGATATTGACAAAGCAAAGACTTTGGTATCTAATAAGTATTCTGGCAGTGAATATATTGCATATTTCCAATCATTTACTAACACATATGCTGATGCCCAATATCTGCGTGAACTTTTTATGCCTGTAATACTAAGAGATGATATCCGTATACTGTCTATAGCAACAAGACCAGATTGTCTCGGCGATGACATCCTAGAGCTTCTTGATGAGCTTAACCACATCAAGCCTGTATGGATTGAATTAGGATTGCAGACTATTAATGATTCGTCTTCTGATTATATACGCAGAGGATATCCTTTATCCACATATGATGAAGCGGTAAAAAATCTTCTTTCCATAAGAATTGCTCCGATTGTCCATATGATAATTGGTCTTCCTCACGAAACCATAAGTGATTATATTGCTACTGCCCGCTATATAGCAGACAGCGGTGCATCGGGAATCAAGATTTCTTTATTGCACATTTTAAAAGATACTGACCTTTACGATGATTATTGCAAAGGATTATTCAAAGCTCTTACTATGGATGAATACCTTGCCGCAATAGGAGCTATACTCCCTGTATTACCCAAGAATATGGTAATACACAGACTTACCGGTGACGGGCCTAAGAATATTCTTGCAGCACCATTATGGACTGCTGACAAAAAGAGAGTTCTTAATACTCTCACACATTACCTCAAAGAAAATAAGATTTATCAAGGAAAAGATTATGAACACTGACTCAACCACTTTGTACAAATTAATGATTTTATATATGCTGAGTAAAGTGAATTTCCCGTTATCCAACACACAGCTCTCATCTTTCATGTTGGATAAACAATACACGGATTATTTCACTTTCCAGGAAACCATCAACTCTCTGGTTGAGGACGGCTTTATAAGAGGCTACACGCACCAGAGCAGCACTCACTATACTCTTACCAAAGAAGGTGAGGATACCATCGCATTTTTCTATACCAAGATATCAACTGCGATACGCGATGATATAGAAACTTATCTGTTCGATAACAAATACGAATTAAAGAATGAGGCTGGAACTGTAACTGACTGCTACAAGTTATCTAACGGCAATTACATTGCACACTGTCAGTTAAAAGAAGGGGATACAACTCTTATCGAACTCAATCTTAATGTTCCAGTTGAGGAACAGGCTGAGATAATATGTGCAAGATGGCGTGAGAACAGTCAGGAAGTATATGATTATATTGTTCGTAAACTTATGTAAAAAGCGTTTCGACAGGCAAATGAGATTTCCTCAAGTTTACCTGTCGAAACGCTTTTTTATTTATTATCTATAGTTTCTTCCAGCAATTCTTCTGTAACTTCTTCCTGTGGCAGTACATATGAATCTATAAGCTGCCATAATTCTTTAAGTCCCTGCTTGGTCTGTGATGAAAAAGGAATAAGAATATCCTCCTGTCTTAATCCAAGTCCTGTTCTTACAGCTTTAACCTGTTTGCTTATCTGACTTCTCTTAATCTTATCCAGCTTTGTTGCAACAATTACAGGTCTGTAACCATTATTTACAATCCAGTCATACATCATTCTGTCATTGTCAGATGGGTCATGACGGATATCAATCAGCAAGAACACCTGCTTTAACTGGCTGCTCTTTCTTAAATATTTCTCAATCATCTTACCCCATTTGGCTTTGACAGCCGGACTTACATTGGCATATCCATAACCTGGAAGGTCAACCAGATACATGCTGTCATTAATATTATAGAAATTAATAGTCTGTGTCTTACCTGGCTGTGATGATGTTCTTGCATATGATTTCCTGTTCATCAATGCATTAATGAGCGATGATTTACCAACATTTGACTTGCCTGCAAATGCAACCTCCGGAAATGGAGTTTCAGGCAGTGTACTTGTCACTCCGACTACTATATCCAGATTAACCTTTTTAATAACCATAATCCATATCTCCTTTCATTTAATGCATTAGTGCCTGTGCAAATACTTCTTTAACATTATTCACATATATTATGTTCATTCCATCAGTTATCTCAGCATCAAGCTCCTCTACATCTGCCTGATTATCTTCTGGTACGAAAACATTTGTTATGCCTGCTGTCTTACTTGCAAGAAGCTTTTCTTTAAGTCCTCCTATCGGAAGAACCCTGCCTCTTAGTGTAAGCTCTCCTGTCATGGCAACATCTGCCCTTACCGGAATTCCTGTAACTGCAGATAACATTGCTGTAGCCATTGTAACACCAGCAGAAGGTCCGTCTTTAGGAGTCGCTCCCTCAGGTATATGAAGATGGAATGCATGCTTCTGGAACTATTCTGTATCCACCTTGTATCTGCCTTTCTCTGTAACAGACTTGATGTAAGAAACCGCTATACTTGCTGATTCCTTCATTACATCACCCATATTACCTGTAAGCTTGAACTCGCCTTTGCCCGGCATCGTTATAACCTCTATCTCAAGAGTATCTCCCCCCGCCTGCGTCCATGCAAGGCCTCTTACAATACCAACTTCACCCTTTGGGTTCTTCTTATCCGGTCTATACTTAACTTTTCCAAGATAATCTGTAATATTCTTATCAGATATGTTAACTGTTTTCTTTACAGACTTGTCTCTTGTTCCATCAGGCGTGAATACACCTGCCTTATACAACTCGCTGACCGCCTTTCTTACAACTTTGGCAATCTGTCTTTCGAGCCCACGCACCCCCGCTTCTCGTGTATAAGAATCTATAATTGTCCTTATAACTTTATCTGTGAATTTAACATCTGATACAAGCAGACCGTTCTGTTTAATCTGCTTCTTAATAAGGTGCTCCTTAGCAATATGAAACTTTTCATTTGCCGTATACGAGCCAACCTCTATTATCTCCATTCTATCAAGAAGAGGACGGCTTACTCTTGATAAGTCATTAGCAGTCGCTATAAAAAGCACATTTGACAAATCAACTGGCATCTCTATATAGTGGTCAACAAAATTAACATTCTGCTCGCTGTCTAACACCTCAAGAAGCGCTGCTGAAGTATCTCCCTTATAATCGCTGCTCATCTTGTCTATCTCATCAAGAAGCATAAGTGGATTGTTAACCTTTGCGCCCTTAAGTCCCTCAATAATTCTTCCTGGCATAGCACCGATATATGTCTTTCTGTGTCCTCTTATCTCAGCTTCATCTTTAACACCACCAAGACAGATTCTCACATATTCTTTTCCTAGTGCTTTCGCAACTGACTTTGCAATAGAAGTCTTACCTGTTCCCGGAGGTCCTGCAAGACATATTATAGGTGCTTTGCCACTGCTTGTTATATTTCTAACTGCAAGTGATTCAAGAATTCTTTCTTTAATATCCTTCATTCCATAATGATCTGAATCAAGCACCTTTGCTGCATTGTCTATATCCTTATTATCCTGTGTTCCCACATTCCATGGAAGTTCAAGGCATGTCTCTATGTAAGTTCTCTCCACATTTGCTTCCGCATTATTGCCAGCTAAAGATTTAAGTCTCTTTATTTCTTTATTAAGCTTATCTTTTACATATTCAGGTGCATCTAACTTTTCAACCGCAGCCTCATATTCTTCTGCCTCCGATGCAGTTCCTCCATCAAGTTCTTCATTAATTGCCGCAAGTTCTTCTCTTAATATGTAATCTTTCTGGTTCTTATCAACTCTTTCTCTTACTGCATTGCCAAGTTCTTCTTTAATAGTATAAGCATTTATCTCATTTACAAGTAATGTTGCAGCAAATGTATACATCTGCTCATAGTCTTCTGCCTCAAGAAACTGCTGTCTTTTATCAAAATCCATCATAAATTCCTGAGCAAATTCCATCATCAGCTTTTCTGCATCACTATAAGAAAGCCATCTCTTGACTGTATCCTTTGCAAACTTCGGATTAACATGTGCATACTGTGTCAATAGTTCTCTCATACCTACAATTATAGCTCTCGACACCATTTTATCAGGCTTATCAAATCCTTGCATAACACTTACATCAGCAAGCATCATTCCCGACGCTTCTTCAAATCTATTTACAAGTGCCTTTTCAAGCCCCTCTACCTGAACCCTTAAAATTTTGCCTGGCATCTTTATTATCTGTTTTATCTTAGCAATTGTTCCTACTGTATATAAATCTGCTATCCCTGGTTCGCTTACCTGCGAATCTCTCTGTGTTACAAGATATATAAGTTCATCAGCTGCCATACTTGCTTCTACAGCTTTTACAGACTTCTTTCTGCTCACGTCAAAGTGCATTACCATCCCAGGAAAAACAGTGACATTTCTTAATGGAATAGCTGGATAATGTCTATCATATTTGTTACTCATATATTCCTCTCTATCTAAAAAAACGGACCGTCCATCATGAACAGCCCGCCTGAATTAATTTCATTACTGTGCTTTTTTAACAGCATCTGTTCTGTATTCTAACAGAGGCTTTGCGTTTCCTTCTACAGCTTCCTTAGTTATTATACATTTTGATATTGTTTCATCTGACGGAATCTCATACATTACTTCATTCATGACTGATTCTAAGATTGAACGTAAACCTCGTGCACCTGTCTTTCTTTCAAAACTCTTGTGAGCCACCGCCTCGATTGCTTCATCTGTGAATTCGAGTGCTACTTCATCAAGTCCGAAGAGTGCCTGATACTGCTTTACAATAGCATTCTTAGGTTCTTTAAGAATTCTCACAAGTGATGCCTCATCCAGTGAATCAAGTGAAACAACAACTGGAACTCGGCCTACAAACTCAGGAATAAGGCCGAATTTAATAAGGTCCTGTGGAAGTGCCTTATGGAACATCTCACCAACATTATCATTGCTCTTTTCCTTAAGCTCTGAATTAAATCCAATTGAACTCTTATCCATTCTCGATTCAATAATCTTCTCAAGCCCGTCAAATGCACCACCACATATAAAAAGAATATTAGTTGTATCAATAGGAATAAGTTCCTGCTGAGGATGCTTTCTTCCTCCCTGAGGCGGAACAGATGCTACTGTTCCTTCTAATATCTTAAGAAGTGCCTGCTGTACACCTTCTCCGGATACATCTCTTGTTATAGAGACATTCTCTGATTTCTTAGTAATCTTATCTATCTCATCAATATATATGATACCATATTGAGCTTTTTCTATGTCATAATCTGCAGCCTGAATAAGCTTTAAAAGGATATTCTCAACATCCTCACCAACATATCCAGCTTCTGTAAGAGTTGTTGCATCAGCAATTGCAAAAGGTACATTAAGAAGTCTTGCAAGATTCTGTGCAAGGAATGTCTTTCCTGAACCTGTTGGTCCAAGCATAAGAATATTACTCTTCTGTAACTCTACATCCAGATCAGCCTGTGACATAATTCTTTTATAATGATTATATACAGCAACTGCAAGAACTTTCTTTGCCTCGTCCTGTCCTATAACATAATCATCAAGGAACTCCTTAATCTGCTTTGGTTTGAGCAGGTTAATGTTCATTCCATCAACTGTATCTACACCATCTGATTCTGTTTCAAACTCTTCATCAAGGATATCGCTGCATATTTCTACACATTCATCGCAAATGTAAACGCCATTATGTCCTGCGATAAGCTTCTTTACCTGATCCTGTGTCTTATTACAGAATGAGCATCTAAGCTTCTCGTCAATATTTCTGCCTGCCATACCATCCTCCAAATCACCAATATCCATGTCCTGTTATCATAACAGGTACCGCTTATTACACAAAAACAAGGGAGATACCTGCAAATGTATTATCTGCAGGCACCTTCCTTATCATAAGCAGTTATTATCTCTTCTCTACAACACTATCAATAAGTCCATAAGCAACAGCTTCCTGTGCTGACATGTAATTATCTCTTTCTGTGTCTCGTGAAATCTCTTCAACTGACTTACCAGTATTAGCAGCCAGTATCTGGTTTAACTTATTTCTTGTCTTAAGTATATTCTCAGCAACGATTCTGATCTCAGTTTCCTGACCTCTTGCACCGCCTGATGGCTGGTGAATCATAATCTCTGCATTAGGAAGAGCAAGTCTCTTTCCTTTAGCACCGCCTGAAAGAAGGAATGCACCCATACTTGCAGCCATACCAATACAGATTGTAGATACATCACATTTGATGTACTGCATTGTATCGTAGATAGCAAAACCTGCTGACACAGATCCTCCTGGGCTGTTAATGTAGAAATGTATATCCTTGCCTGGATCTTCTGCCTCAAGGAATAACATCTGTGCTACTACAAGATTAGCAGAAACATCTGTTACCTCTTCTCCTAAGAATATAATTCTGTCTTTAAGCAGACGTGAATATATATCATACGATCTTTCGCCTCTGCTGTTTTGTTCAATGACATAAGGTACAAAACTCATTACACAACCTCCAATATACTAAAATGTTTCTTACAACCTCAATTATTTTTCAACAACTGATCCTGTAATAACTTCTATAGCCTTCTGGATTGCAAGATCTTCCTTAATCTGCTTCTTCTCATAGTCTCCCATGAATTCCTTAATCTGATCAAGTTCCATCTTGTAAGCTTCAGCCATCTTCTTTAACTCTGCTTCGAAATCTTCTTCTGAAGTTTCAATGTTCTCAGCCTTAACAACAGCCTCAAGAACAAGTCTTGACTGGATTCTCTTAACAGCCTCTGGCTTCATCTCGTCCATAATCTTATCAGCTGTCATACCTGTGTACTGGAAGTACTGCTCAACTGATAATCCCTGCTGCTGTAATCTCTGAGCGAAATCCTCAACCATTCTGTTAACCTGTGTGTCAACCATAGCATCTGGAATATCCATCTTAGAGTCTTCGATAATCTTAGCGATTGCTTCGTCTTCCTGCTTAGCCTTAGCTTCTCTTGACTTTCTGTCAGCAATCTTATTCTTTAAATCATCCTTGTATTCAGCAAGTGTATCAAAATCAGATACATCCTGAGCAAACTCATCATTAAGTTCTGGAAGCTGTTTCTCCTTAATTTCCTTAACAGAAACCTTGAACATAGCTGGCTTACCCTTAAGTTCATCTACATGATACTCTTCTGGGAATGTAACATTGATTTCTTTCTCATCACCGATATTCATACCGATAATCTGCTCTTCAAATGTATCAATGAATGAATGAGATCCGATTGTAAGTGGGTAATCTGTTCCCTTTCCACCTTCGAATGCAACACCATCAACAAATCCTTCGAAATCAATAACTGTATTATCGCCATCCTTAACTGCTCTGTCTGTTACAGCTACTGTTCTTGAATTCTGCTCCTGAACTCTCTTTAATTCTTCTTCTACATCAGCATCTGTTGCTTCTGTATCAGCCTTAGTTACTTCAACGCCCTTGTACTGTCCAAGTTCAACTTCTGGCTTAGTAGCTACAACTGCTTCGAAGATAAATGGCTTTCCAGCCTCTAACTGTGTTACATTAATCTTTGGCTGAGAAACAAGCTCAAGACCACACTCATCAGCAGCCTTAGCATATGCTTCTGGAATGATTGAGTTAGCAGCATCTTCGTAGAATACTTCTGCGCCATACATCTTCTCAATCATCTTTCTAGGTGCTTTACCTTTTCTGAAACCAGGAAGGCTGATCTTGCTCTTATTCTTATTATATGCAGTATTAAGACCTGCCTCAAACTCCTCAGCAGTAGACTCAATAACAAGTTTAACCATATTCTTTTCTTCTAAATTCTCAACTGTGAAACTCATTATAAATTAATCCTCCTATGATATATGTATTGTTACTATCGTACAACATACCCACGAATTATAACACAACTGTTTTTAGATTACCAGTACTATTTTAAAAAAATAAAAGATAGGGCCGTAATCCTTATATTTACTGAAAAATACGCGGACTACAGCCCCATTTATCACTTAAGATAATTCATATTCAGTTATAAACAGCAGTGATTACTTATCGCCCATCTGCTCTTCCTGTCTTCTGATCATCTCTTTTACCATGTTACCACCTACTGAACCAGCTTCTGCTGATGTAAGGTCTCCATTGTAACCATCCTTTAAGTTAACACCGATTTCTGAAGCAACCTCCATCTTAAATCTGTCAAGTGCGCTCTGTGCTTCCTTCTTAGTCTTATAATTAGAACTTGTTGATTTAGCCATAATAAGCCTCCTTATTAAACACATTTTAGGTTTAAGCCGAAAAGTTATGGCGCCATAACTTATCGTCTTGATATTATTATGTGTCTGATGATTCTAATTATTATGACATATTCTGGCTGTTAATTATTAGGAGACATCTTGGTTGTTTCTGTTTCTAAATCTTTAGCCGATTCAGGAATTATGTTCTTATATACGTATATCTCATCATATACAGGTGCCCATCTGTATGTTGCTCCTCCTGTACAGAAAACATATGCATTACCTTTATTAGTTACAGCGTAACTTACAAGACAACTTCCTGCTTCATTAGTGTATCCAGTCTTTCCTCCAGTAACAAGTACTCCTGGTGCTTCATTACCATATATTCTTGAATACATTGTACTTGTAAGCTGTATTCCTTCCGGATGCTGTGCTGTTGCTTTAGTCTTATACTGATATGTTCCAAGTACTTTGGCTCTGGTTTCATCTTTCATGGCATATTCCATAATCATTGCCATCTCTGATGGAGTTGTATACTGTTCCTCATCATATAATCCTGTCGGATTAGTGAAATGCGTATATTTAAGTCCTAGTTCTTGGCATTTTTCATTCATAAGCTTTGCAAATTCTTCATTAGAGCCAGCTACCATTATAGCCAGTGCCTCAGCTGCATCAGCTCCTGATGGAAGCACAAGTCCATACATAAGATCTTCAACATCCACTGTCTCACCTTCAAGGAATCCTGCAACAGATGCTTCTTCCACGTAAAGTCTGTTAAGCATCTCGAATCCAAATGTATAAGTCTGAGGCATCTTATCAATATTCTCTGATACAACTATAAGTGTCATGACCTTAGTCATTGATGCCGGATATATCTTAGAGTCTGCAAGTTTTCCAGCTATTATCTTATGGTTATTCACATCAAGCAACGCAGCATAAGGTGACGCTATCTGTGTATCTGATGACAAATCCTTATAGTCTGCTGCCATCTGTGAATATATAAGAGGCGGCTCTGTTGACTGCTGCGTCTGTGTTTCATTCTCAGCATATGTTTCTGCAATTATATCTGATGCAAATGCGGCTTTCTGCTTTGATGTTTTTCTTAAGCCTGATGTAACATTAATAATAACTACAGCAATAACAATCGCAGCTACAGTCATTATAATTAATTTAATTCTTAAAGCTCTCTGCCTTTTCTTTCTCCTAAGCTGGGCTTTTCTTTTTCTGTCGCGGCGGATTTCCACCTCATTATAATTATCATATTCCATCGTTAGTCCTGCTCCCTCAAACTATATATACTGGGTAGAAGCTCTTAATTTATCAGAAAGTTCTTCCCCTTTAATAAGCTTTACAAGTTCAAGACCAAGATCTATTGATGTTCCCATTCCTCTTGATGTTGTAATATTACCATCTGTCACAACTCTTTGTGGTGCAGGAATTATCTCCGCACCCTTTAACTGGTCTTCAAATCCAGGGAAAGCCATCGCCTTCTTACCTTCAAGAAGGCCAAGATTACCAAGGATAGAAGGTGCAGCGCAGATTGCTGCAATTCTGTTATTCTTCTTATCATATTCTTTAAGAAGTGTAAGCAGTTCATTACATTCATAATATGACTTATGTCCAGGTCCACCCGGAAGGAAAAGAAGTTCATCGCCTTCAAATACGTATCCATCTAAAAGTGCATCAGCCTTAACAACTACTCCCTGTGCACTTTTAACATTAATATCTCCTGTAATTGATATCATATCTGTTCTGATATCAGCTCTTCTTAATATATCTATAACCGCAAGTGCCTCAACTGTTTCAAACCCATCTGTGAGAAATGCACATACTTTCATTAATTATTTCCTCCAACAGCAAAAATATACATTTGAATTAATTATACAACAAATTTTTAATTTATGATACTCATATTTTACAAAATGTTAATATTTATGTATTGTGGTTTTAAAAACTATGTGTTATCATTCCAATTAACAAAACAAATCGTTTTAACAACGTGGAGGATAATATATATTATGTTTGATATAATCACTGATTCAGCATGTGACATCGTAAGAGAATATGCAGAGACTCATAATCTTAAGCTTGTCCCTCTCTATACAACATTTGACGGTGTTAACTACCTGAAAGAACAATACGACATTACTCATGATGAATTCTATAGAAGAATGACAGATGAAGGTGCTTTTCCAAAGTCTTCTCTTCCAAGTGTACAGGATTTTGTTGATGCTATTATGCCAAGTGTAGAAGCTGGCAGACCTGCTATCGTATGCACAATTACATCATACTTTTCAGGTTCATACAATTCAGCCTGCACTGCTAAGGACATTATATTAGAAGACCATCCTGATGCTAAGGTTACAGTCATCAATTCATTACTTAACTCAGCATCATTTTCACTCTTCATATATCAGGCTCTCCAGATGAGAAAAGCAGGGTATTCATATGAGGATACAATCAAAGTTCTTGAAGCTTTAAGAAACGATGGCCGAATAATGTTTACAACAGAATCACTTGAATACTTAAGTAAAGGCGGACGTCTTGCCAAGACTGCAATTACAATCACAAGCAAATTAAGTCTCCGTCCTATCATCGTTATGAAAGAAGGAGAAATTGGGCTTGGTGGATTTACACGAACAAGAAACAAAGGTAAATCTAATGTTATTGACATGATTCAGAAATACATCGAATCAAAGGGAATGCCGATTGAAAACTGGGATATCACTGTTGGCTACTGTACTAATCTGGAAGAAGCTGAGAAATACAGAGATGATGTTGAAGCACAGCTTGGTGTGAAGCTTCTCGAAAGACGCGAAGATTTCAAGACAAGAATCAGTATTATCTCAGGCTGCCATACAGGTCCTTATGCATTAGGAATTGCATGCATCCCTAAGTACACAACTGTTAAATTGTAATTATACAGTTTTTATTTATTAAAGCTGTTAACGAAAAAGCGGAATGGTTTGAACTGCCATTCCGCTTTTCTATTATTCTACTTATTCATATGGTCCACAATCCAGCCATATATTTCCTCATATATTTCTTCTTTATTAAGTTCATTGCACAACTCGTGTCTGCAGTCCTCGAAAAGTCTCAAATCAATATCATCAATATGTCCATGATATGTGTTATATGCCCTGTATACACCTTTACCATATTCACCTACCGGATCATCAAGGCCTGACACCATAAGCATTGGAAGGTTCTTTGGAATCTTTGCTATATTCCGTGGCTTTCTTACATACAGAATCATATTCATAAGACCTCTGTAGCCATTAACTGTAAATAGAAATGTTGTAAGCTTTCCTGCATTGTATTCATCAACTACTGTCTCATCTCTTGTCAGCCAGTCATTAGACGTTCTTACATTCTTAATGCGCTTATTATAAGCTCCGAACATAATCTTAGAAATCAGTCTGCTTCTGTATCTGTCTCCCTTTATAAATCTTGTAATATCAGCCAGCGCCTTTCCTGCAAGAACCATTGGTGTTGGCTGGTGTCCTGTTCCCATTATAATAACACCATCCAGCTCATATCCATAATCGCATATATATTTTCTTGTAACAAATGAACCCATACTGTGTCCAAGAAGATAATAAGGAATACCCGGGTACATCTTCTTTGTCAGAACTGTAAGATGATGCACATCCTTTGCCAGTGCTTCCCCAGGATGTTCATCTTTAAAGAAACCCAGATCATCATCTGAACACACTGACTCTCCATGTCCAAGATGGTCATTACCTACAACTACAAAGCCCCTGTCTGCCATGAATCTTGCAAATCCGTCATATCTGTCTATATACTCTATCATTCCATGACTTATCTGCAATACAGCTACCGGCTTGTCATATTCATTCTCATCAGGTCTCCACATAACAACATGAATAGATGTCTTTCCATCACAAGACATAAAAGAATTGGATTGCTTCTTAACCATACAGTTCCTCCTCTGACATTACTTATTCTTTGCCCACATATAGCAGAAAGCCTGTGTTCTAGCCGCAAAATGTTTATCCTTAAGAAGATTCCTTACTTCTTCCCTTGAATACCATGCAGCTGAGATTTCTTCAAATGTTGATGTACTCGGTGCAAATTCTCCTGATGCCTTACCAATAACAACAGCATTAGTTTCATTAGAAAAGCCTATTGCACTATAGCTGTCATACAGCTTGTCATCAATTGCTATAAGATCAAGGCCTGTCTCCTCTTTAAGTTCACGCTTTGCCGCAATCTCCGGAGTTTCCCCTGCATCAATAAGTCCTGCCGGAAAATTATATACATAATCACCTACAGACATTCTGTATTCCTTATTAATAAGAATACGTTCATCATTCTCATCTGTAGCAACGATAACCACACCATCTGTCTTATTATTATGCACATCATCAATTGTCTTAATATCTTTATTACGGCTTATAATCTCATAAACCTTTTTCTTATCATCTTCTGTTGTATAATAAAGGTCATATCTGTCTATAAATCTGCCTTCACTTACTTTCTTAATACCATCAAATTTCATATTACTTAACCGCTGTCACCTTGTAATCCTTATCCTCAACAGTCTTCTTTAATACATCGTTATCAACTTCCTTAGAAAGTGTAACAACTGCTGTTCCGTTCTCATGGCTTACAACTGCCTCTGTAACTCCGTCAACAGCCTCAAGTGCCTTCTTAACTGCAGCCTCACAGTGTCCACACATCATACCCTCAATATTCATAGTCTTTGTCATAGTTTTGTCTCCTTTTGTCGTTTTATTTTTGATTTTGCCTGACTTTTTCTTATAAATATAGTCTTTTCCTGTATCATATATCTTTATAAGATTAAGTCTTAACGCATTCGTTACTACACAGAAGCTTGATAAACTCATAGCTGCTGCACCAAACATTGGATTAAGTGTCCATCCAAATACTGGTATCCACACACCTGCTGCAAGTGGGATTCCTATGCAATTATAGAAGAATGCCCAGAACAGGTTCTCATGTATGTTGGTAAGAGTTCTCTTTGAAAGCCTTATAGCTGCAGGTACATCTGATAATCTGCTCTTCATAAGAACTATATCAGCCGCATCTATCGCAACATCTGTACCGGCTCCAATCGCAATACCTATATCTGCTCTTGTAAGTGCCGGTGCATCATTAATCCCATCACCTACCATTATAACACTTCCCTGCTCCTTAAGTCTTGCTATTTCTTTTTCTTTTCCTTCAGGAAGAACACCTGCAATAACCTCATCAACTCCGGCAAGCTTTCCTATAGCTTTCGCGCTTCTTTCATTATCTCCAGTAATCATTACAACCCTTATTCCCATGTTCTGAAGTTCTTTAATAGCTTGTGGACTGTCTTTCTTGATAGTATCCGCAACAGCTATTATTCCAAGAAGCTCATTATTTCTAGCGAAGAAAAGTGGCGTCTTTCCTTCTGATGATAAACTGTCAGCTTTTTCCCTTAAATCATCAGAGACATTACAATAATCTGAAATGAACTTAAGATTACCGCCTGCCACTACATTTGTACCAAGCTTCCCTTTAAGTCCGTTACCAGCTACTGCCTTAAAGTCAGTTACTTCTTCTGCAAATGAGTTCTTATCTCCACTCTCTTCTACATAATTAACAACAGCCTTTGCAAGCGGGTGTTCACTTTTCTTTTCAAGGTCATATGCTATAGCAACGAGTTCTTTCTGTGAAATTCCATCACCTGTTACAATATCCGTAACCTTTGGTTCTCCCTCTGTAATAGTACCCGTCTTATCGAGTGCGACTATCTGCATCTTGCCTGCCTGCTCCAGTGAAACGGCAGTCTTGAACATAATTCCGTTCTTTGCTCCTACTCCGTTACCAACCATAATTGCAACCGGAGTTGCAAGTCCTAACGCACAAGGACAGCTTATTACAAGCACTGAGATTCCTCTCGCAAGTGCAAATCCTAAGTCCTTGCCACATAACAGCCATACTATTGTTGTTATAACCGCTATTGTTATAACCGCAGGCACAAATACACCTGAAACTTTATCAGCAACCTTTGCAATAGGCGCTTTAGTTGCAGCCGCATCACTTACCATCTGTATTATCTTGGAAAGTGTTGTATCTTCTCCAACTCTTGTCGCCCTGCACTTTATATATCCTGATGTATTAAGTGTTGCTGCACTTACCTGATCCCCCTCCTGTTTATCAACAGGAATACTCTCACCTGTAAGAGCTGATTCATTAACTGCAGTATTACCTTCAATGATGACACCATCTACAGGTATATTCTCACCTGGTCTTACAATAAATATATCACCTGTCATGACCTGTTCAACAGGGACGCATGTTTCCTGCCCATCTGCATAAAGTACTGCCGTCTTGGCAGCAAGCTTCATAAGACTCTTTAATGCATCGGTTGTCTTTCCCTTTGAGCGGGCTTCAAGCATTTTTCCTACTGTTATAAGTGTAAGAATCATAGCCGCTGACTCAAAATAGAATTCATCCATATAGTGCATTACACCTGCCATATCACCTCTAACCTGACAGTCTGTCATGGCAAAAAGTGCATATGTACTCCACACAAATGCTGCTCCTGAACCAAGCGCAACAAGTGTGTCCATATTAGGTGAACGATGTAACAATCCCTTGAAGCCACTTATGAAGAAATGCTGATTAATAACCATTATTATTATTGTAAGCAGCATTTGTATAAGGCCCATGGCCACATGATTTCCTTCAAGCACTGATGGAAGCGGCCAGCCCCACATCATATGTCCCATACTGAAATACATAAGCACAATAAGAAATATAACTGAAGCTGTTAATCTCTTCTTTAAAACCGGGGTTGTCTTATCTGCCAGCGCATCTTCCTGCTCCTGCATTGAAGGACTGCTGTTCTTTGCACCCTTAACTGATGCACCATATCCCGCAGCTTCCACAGCTTTAATGATTACATCTGTGGGTGCAGTTCCCTCAACACCCATTGAATTAGTAAGAAGGCTTACTGAACAGCTTTCCACTCCAGGCACTTTACTGACAGCCTTCTCAACTCTTGCCTGACACGCTGCACAGCTCATTCCTGTAACATTGTACTGTTCCATATCGCACTACTTCTCCTTGCTGTTAGTTGTTATTCCTGTCACTTTAAAATCAAGTCTCTCAATTGCAATTCTTATATCAGCATCATCAATTTCTCTGTCAACCTCTATAGTTGCCTGCTTCTTCTTAAGATTAACCTGGCATGAAGCACCATCAATTTTGTTAACAGATCTCTCAATACTGTTCTTGCAGTTCTCACAATGCATGCCTTCAATATCTACAGTCTTAACAGCAATTACAGGATTATCAAGTGTCTTCTTCTCTTCCGCAACAGTATCTCCACCACCCCCACAGCAGCCGCCTTCACCTTTCATATGCTTAACACTGCTTATAACTGCAATTACTACTATTATTGCTAATATGCCGATTATTATAGCTGTTCCCATATTATGCATCTCCTTTTATACTTCATTACCTTGTGCAAATTCTAGCGTATGAATTTGCCGATTGTCTTAACAAGCTCTTCTACCGTATCGTCCTTGCCTTCTTTAATATCTTGGACTACACAGCTCTTGATATGGTTATCTAAGAGCACCTTCGTAAAACTGTTAAGTGCTGACTGGGCTGCCGATACCTGATTAAGAATGTCAATACAGTATGCGTCCTTCTCGACCATTCCCTTAATCCCTCTTATCTGACCTTCAATTCTGCTAAGCCTGTTACAGAGGTCTTTATATTCCTTGGCATCACGTTCTTTTGTCTTATGACAGCAACATTCTTTTTCCATTATTCCTCCTTAGTCTGGTTGTTATATTCTGTGTCTGATAAACGCTTTATTATATTTATCTGTTGTGATTGCAACATACCCTAGTGGGGTATGTTCTATTCACAAGATGTATAATATACCCCATATGGGTATATGTCAACTATAATTATTGAGATTATTTATCGAAAAATTTTTATTTAACCTGAAAATTTTGAGATAAACATACTAACTCATGATATATACTTCGTTAGTATGTTTTTTAAGAAAAATTTTTTATAAAAATATTGTCAGAAACCCACTAATTCATTACATCTCGCTTCTTTAGTAGGTAAATTGAGTTGTATTTTTCACTAACTCTGTTATCACGACTTCAATATACAAGAAAACAACCTACTAAACTCCACATTAACTGC
>OJLA01000948.1_pt1 | contig 21452 bp, 16 predicted proteins | sample 1596611 | NCBI WGS metagenome assembly OJLA01 (sample SAMEA4350168, study PRJEB24818) | metagenome | biome: human; feature: gut; material: faeces | place: Denmark | collected 2013-09
CAATTGAAGAGGATAAAGCAATTGGACTTATTATGGGAATTGTTAGAAAGTATGATGAATATGATTATCTCGATTATAAATGCCCAAAAACTGGAGAAATAACTGAATTAGTTGTGTCAAATAGCATTAGAAGTAAAGGAATTGGACAACAATTAATAAATAAAATGGAAGATTATTTTAAAAGCGTCGGATGTGATTATATAGTAATAGATGTATTTTCTTACAATAATATTGGAAAAAGATTTTATACAAAAAATGAATACCATAGTAGAATGGAAACATTGATAAAGAAAATATAAAAAAACAAAAGATTAAAAATAGTTAGAGTGATTTGTATAAACAGTTTGTATTATACTTGAAAAGTACGTCGAAAAATGTTACCATTGTTATAGTTAAAATAGAAAGTGTTCAACGATGTGATAGAATAGATAATTTTCATATCATAGGTTTACACTATAGTTTGTAAAAAATATGGAAGATGGTGGTAATATGTTGACAAGAAAGGGAAATAATTCTATCCTTAGACAGACAGACAGACAGACAGACAGACAGACAGACAGACAGACAGACAGACAGACAGACAGACAGACAGACAGACAGAGATACTAGCATATAAAAACAAAATAAATAAAGAAAAAGAAAAGTCGCCAAAGAAACGACTTCATTTTGCGTTATTTAGAAACAAAAAAAGAAGAATAGCTTTAACATCTGTTTTACTGTTTGTTTTATCTTTGGGAGTTATATCATTCATAACTAAAACCAATGTAGTAACATACATCGCAGAAAGAATATTAAAAGAGTTAGGAATTTATACAACAGAAGTAAGAAGCGTTGAAATAGAGTCAAATGACTATAACTCACCAGGATCTTGGCACATCGACAAAAGTGCTAAGTGGACTGGACTTGGTAAAGCACAAGTAACATTCGATGTAAACTCTGTTATGAAAACAGGTGACAATTATAAGGATATTGTACTTGTCTTAGATATATCAGGGTCTATGTCAGGAGAAAAACTTGAAAAAGCCAAAAGTGATTCAAAAGAGCTAATATCATATCTTTTAAGTGATTCACATAATAGGGTGGCAATAATTACTTTTGATGATAGTTCAGAAGTCGTATCTATGTTTTCAAACGATAAAAATGACTTAATTGCTAAAATAGATGCTTTAACAGATAGAGGATGTACAAACTATAATGCAGCACTTTTGAATGTCGATGTAGTAATGGAAGGCTATGTTAAAGAGACAAATAGAGATGTAGTAACTTTATTTTTAACAGATGGATACCCTAATGAAGATACTCCAAATCAACTTGGGACATTTGAGGTATTAAAAGATAAATATCCATATATGCTTATAAATGGAATTCAGTATGAAATGGGACAAGAAATAATCGATGACATTAGACAAATTACTGATTCAGCCTGGGTAGCAGATCAATCTACTTTAAATAATGTGTTGTTTGATGCATCTGTTTCTCCAGTGGTTTATGAAAACTTCATTGTAACAGATTATATAGATAATGATTATTTTACTATTAATTCAGTTGATGATATTAAAGTGTCAATGGGTACAGTTACCCTAAGTCTTGAAGATGGAGTACAAAAGATAACTTGGAATTTAGGAGATAACTCCTTTATGACAGGTGGAAATGCCAAAATGACAATTAGCCTTACAATGAAAGAGGAATATAAGGGAAGTGAAGGATACTATCCAACTAATAAGAAAGAGAAAATTGAAACAAAACTTCCAGAAGAAACTCTAAAAACAGTTGATAGCAGTAACACACCAATCCTAAAGAACAACTATGAAGTAATATATGATACAAACACACCAGATGGGTGTAGCCTAGAATCTATTCCAACAGAAAAACATTTTGTATATGAAAATGTAACAAAAAAACAAACAAAGTTATCATGTAATGGATATTTATTTAAAGGATGGGAAATAGATCGTGATGACTCAAAAGATATAAAGAAAGTAAATGATGATGTCTTTATAATGCCAGGACATGATGTAACAATAAGAGCAATATGGGCAAGACAATCCATTAATAAAACAATGGAAGGAACAGTACATGAGAAATTAACACTTTATAAAGTATTACAAAAGGAAGCAGAAGAAGGAACATATGCTAAAGAGTATACTGGAGCACACCAAGATTCGATGTCTGGAAGTGGAGATAAAAAGATATATTATTGGTATGCCAATAACAGTACAAATGGAACAGCTATTTTAGATAAAAACAATGTAATCTTTGCAGGACACTGTTGGCAGATGATAAGAACAACAGATACAGGTGGAGTAAAGATGATCTATAACGGAGAACCTGATAGCGAAGGTAAATGTGGAACGAATAGAGAAACACATGTAGGTTATAGTAGTAGAACATCAACAAGTTTATCAGGAAATTACTACTATGGAACAAGTTATGTTTATGACAAAGCAGCAAAGAAATTTTCTTTAGCAGGAGAAAAAATACAAGAAACATGGAATGCAACAACAGGACCTGGTTTAGTTGGAAAGTATACATGTAAAAGTACAACAGAAGATGGAACATGTCAGACATTATACTATGTTGAATCATATTACAATACTTCTAGTGGCTATGTTTTAAAGTTAAATGGTAATTCTAATTATTCACAATTTGGAACGATGCAATTTAATGCAAATTCTTCGTCACCAGCATATGTAGGATATATGTATGGAACTCCTTATAACTACAATTCAACAATAGAGACTACAAGTCAAAGTTTTGGTGGTACAGTAACAATGTTATCTAGTTATTCACTTAATACATCATATTGGTATTCAGATGATGTATCTTATGGAAGCCCTACAGCAAATAGATATAATTTGGTAAATCCATATCAAGTTAGCAGTACAACTGATTATCCAAATTTAGTTGGTAAGTATACATTTAGAAATTCAACAGAAAGCTATACAAATTCAAGTGTATATTATATAGCTGGAGTAAATAATACAACAATGTATTATAAATATTTGAGTAGTGGAAATTTATTATCAGCATATGAACCAATAGTAATTGGAGATTCGATTACAGAAAACGAAGGTGGAACATATACATTAAATAATACAACTTCAGTTACATTAAAAGAATGGTATACAGATTATGGAAACTATAAAAACAAATACACATGTGGGGATAGTAGCACAACATGCTCAAATCCAAAATTTATATCAGCAACAACAAGTACAAATTATACATATGTAAATGCTGGAGAAAAAATCTTGATTGCAAAACAAAGAGATGGAATGAACTTAAAAGAAACACTTTTAGTAAACAAAGATGAATTAATAAAAAATAAAGATAATTATACGGATTATAAATATACATGTAATACAACTAGTGATGTATGTACAGAATCAACATTAAGATTGATAACTTCTTATAGTACTTCAGGATATAATTATGCTTATAACCATTATTGGGGTTCAAGTGTAACATGGGATGGAACGAATTATACATTAGTGGATCCGGTAGAGATAGAAAACTATAATAATTTGTCAAGTCATCATTATATGTGTGTAGAAAAAGGACTAAAAACATGTTCTAAAGTGGCATATGTATACTATTATAGTTCAGGAACTATGTATTATATATTATTAGAAAATGGAGTAACAAGAGTAGAAGAAGCACTTAAAGAAATGTTAGAAACAAATAAATATAATTCGACAATAAAGAGCGCAATAGATGCCTGGTATGAGATGAATATGATGGATTATTCAGATTATTTAGAGGACACTATATTCTGTAATGACAGAAGTATATCTCAGTTAAATGGATGGAATCCAAATGGAGGAAGCACATCAAGTTATTTACAATTTAAAGAATATAATGTAACTAGTGATTTAAGTTGTGCAAATGAAACAGATAGATTTAGTGTAAGTAATGAAAAAGCGAAACTAAAATACAAAGTAGGATTAATGAGTAGCCCAGAAATGAATTTACTTAACAATAATAATATACGAAAAACAGGGCAATGGTATTGGCTTGCTTCGCCTCTCAGCTTCGTCAGCGGCGATGCTTTCGTTCGTGGCGTTAACACTGGTGGCTATTTGAACAACGACAGCGTCTACCGCGCTGGTGGCGTGCGCCCTGCAGTTTCACTAGTCTCTGGCACTGAGTATAGTAGAGGGGATGGAAGTATGGAAAATCCATATGTCATAGATTTAGAAAGATAGAGCTGAAGTGCCAACACAGCTCACTTGAATTATCGCACGAAAACCCTTTCGTGCGATGATAAACATATTTTATGGATTAAACTTTATGTTTAATCTAGGATTGTGTCATATTTTTTCTTGTGTTTTAAGTGCCCTTTGGCTTGCTTCGCCTAACAACTTCAACAACAACAATGCTAACGTTCGTAACGTTAACACTGATGGCAATTTGAACAACAACAACGTCAACAACACTGGTGGCGTGCGCCCTGCAATTTCCAACATATATTTTGGCTAAATTTATAATTTGATTGAGTTATGGTAAAATTTAGCTTTTCAAGTTGTGAAACAGACACAATTCTATGAACAATTAAGTTCTAAATAGATTAATAGTGTAAGCTACAAGAGATATATCTATATCTTTTGTAGCAACTTACTATTACAGGAGGTATATTCTAATATGCATGAAAGCAAGGAATTTAAATTATACTTAGAAGTGATTAACTATAGTAATTATGTACGGAAATATGTTCTTCCAGACATATCAAGTGTACATAGAGATTTAAGAATTCATTTGCTAGATGAAATATATAATTTAAAAAAATATCTAGTTTCTGCCCAATATACAAAAGGAAATATTAGAATAAAATATCTTACTGACTTATATGTTACAGTATGTATGATTGATATAATAACAACAGAAATAAAAGAATTTTGCCCAAATAGTAGTAAGCATATAGTAAGCGCAATAAAAAGTTTAACAAAAATTAAAAACATGATATATGCTTGGAGGCAAAATCCTGAACCAACTGTAATGTAAAAACATAATATGGATATTTATTACAAATACATCACGTATGAAAACGTAGAAAAAACCTGGAATATAGTAAGGAAAACATGCAAAAACAAAAAAGCAATATTTAATTATCATTTAAATAAAAATACGATGAATTATAATTTATATCAAATTCTTCTTAATGACCTATATAAACCTTTTCCCTTTAGATTGTTTCTAATTTATGAGCCAAAACCAAGACTTGTAATGAGTCAAACTGTAGGGGATAAAATAGTTAACCATTTTGTTGCAAAATTTTATTTACTCCCTCATCTAGAGAAAAAACTAATTGACAGTAATGTTGCGACAAGAAAAGGAAAAGGAAGTAAATATGCTGAAAAATTATTACAAGATTATATAAATAAGATTCGTATAAAAAATAAAAACCAAGAAATATTTGTTTTAAAAATTGACATTAGCAAATATTTTTATAATATTCCTCATGATATTCTTTTAAGTAAATTAGAAAAAGACTTAAAAGATGATAATGTTCTAAATATTATTAAAAAAATTATAGATGAGACAAATAAGCCTTATATAAATATAACAATAGACAAGCTTAATTCTTTACAGGGCACCAGTATACCTAACTATAATAAAGATATTGGATTAAGTATTGGAGCAATGACTTCACAATTTTTTGCAATATACTATTTAAATGATTTAGATCATTACATTAAAGAAAAATTGAAATGCAAGTATTATGTTAGGTATATGGATGATTTTGTTATTTTAGATACAAATCGTAATAGACTTAAAGATGTATTTCATCTTATTTCAATTGAACTAGATAAACTAAAACTTTCAGTTAATCCAAAAAGTTCAATTACAAGTTTAAATACAGGAATTACTTTTTTAGGATATAAATATAAAATTATTAATGGAAAATTTAAAATTCTATATAGAAAGAAAACTATAAGAAAAATAAATAATAAACTTAAATATTTGTACCATCATGATTTGATAGGATTTTATAAAACTTATGCAAGTTATTATGGTTATTTAAGAAAAATTAAGGCTTGTGAAAGAAAGTTTAAAATGAAAGCCATTGAAAAATACGAAAATTTTAAAAAAGAAAACCCAAATAGAATAGTAATGGTAAAAGAAGGAAGTTTTTATAAAACTTATCAAAGTGATGCAAAAATTTTGTGGTATTTATTTCAGTATAAGTGGAACAATGAATCAATTGCATTTGGAACAAGTACTGGATCAAAAGTATTTGATAAGCTAATTTCTTTGGGGATAGGATATGTAACAGTTGAGTCAGATATGAAACTGGTTAAAATTGATGGAGATAATAAAGTTTATAATCTTTATTCTGAATTAGCAGTAATAAATTATGATAAACAAACAAGAAAAAAAGAGCTACATGATATGCTTGATATGATAATTGAAAAAGATATTAAAAATTATGAATTGATTAAAAACTATTTTTGTGATATTATGAAATAGGATGATAGAGAGAGTAGAGAATAAATAATTATCATAGTGAGAAGTATGATATCAGAGGATCCATGAAATTATGAAAACTCTTGATATAAATATTTGAGGTGAAGGAAGTGAAAAAGATGAAAAAGAAAAACAACAAACCACTAGTTGCATTATTATCAGTTGCATTTTTAGGTATAGTAGGAGCAACGTTTGCTTACTTTACAAGTACTGATACATTTGAAAATGTATTTAAAACAAAACCATATAAGATGGAAGTAGTAGAAACATTTGAAAGCCCAAGTGACTGGACACCTGGAACAACAACAAATAAAACAATAGTTGCAACAAACAAAGGTGATGTTGACGCTGCAGTAAGAGTATCATTTACAGAAAGTTGGACTTCTAATAACACTGAAGCAACAGCTTTAGGTTTAGAAGATTCAAATCATAATAGAGCTGCATTAATTAACTTAAATCTAGGTGGAGATGAAGAAGGAACACCTGCAACATGGGTTAAATCAACTGAAGATGGAATAGACTATTACTATTACACTAAAAAACTAGCACCAAATGATAGTTCAACATCTTTAATTAATTCTGTACAATTTAATCCAGCAGTAGTAATAACTTCAACAAATAATTGTGTTGAAGATAAAGATGCTCATACAAAAACTTGTACAACAACTTCAACTGGTTACTCAAATGCAACTTATAAGTTAACTGCTAAAGTAGAAACAGTTCAATATGACCAATATAAAACTGCTTGGAAAACTACTGTAGATATTAAATAACTATTTATATAATAAATTTAAACAAGCCGGTCACAATATCGACTTGTTTTTTATTTTAAAAAAATACAAATATAAAGTTTGACTATGCAATAATAAAATACTAAAATAATTATGGGTGATAAAATGGTAAAAAAAGTTATTTTAGTATCTTTATTATGTATATCTATTGGAATATCTGGAATAAGTTTTTTTAAATATCAAGAAATGGATAAAGAAGTAAAAGATAGAACAAAAGAAATAGAAAAAGCAAATAAAGAAAAAAATGATAATGAAGAAGAAATTAAAAAAATGGAAGCACAAAAACTAGAACTACAAGAAAATAAAAAAGAAGAAATAAAGGTGTATGAAAAATGGAAAGAAAAAGTTGGAAACATAGAATCTTTGTTATAATTTGGGCCTTTATTTTAATAGTTTCTTTTTCAATAAGCGGATATTTCTTATTTAACACAAAAAAACTTGAAGAAAAGTCAATAAAACTTAAAAAAGAATATAAAGAAATATCAAATGATAATTATATAGAAAAGAAAAAAAGATTAGAAAAAGAAATCAGTGATTTAAATAACATTGATAATAATATTACAAAACTAAAAGAAGATTATTTTGAAAATATTAAAAAACTAGAGGATGAAATAATAAGCGGTAAATCAAATAAGAAGATTGCTTATCTTACATTTGATGATGGTCCCTATTACAAAACATATCAGTTTTTAGATGTCTTGGACAAGTATAATGTAAACGCTACGTTTTTTACAATTGGGTTAGGAAAAGAAAAATGCCTTGATAATAGAAAAGAAGATTGTAGAAAACTTTATAAAGAGATAGTAAAAAGAGGTAATACGATTGCAAACCATACTTATTCACATCTAATCTGGAATGGACTATATAGTAGCCCAGAAAGCTTTATAGCACAGATAAAAAAACAAGAAGAATTAGTAAAAAGTGAATCTGGTGTGGTAACTAGAATAGCTAGATTTCCTGGTGGATCTAGTACAGCAGGAAGCAAGAAAAATGCCATTATAGAACTTTTAAGAAAAAACGGCTATGGTTGGGTAGATTGGACTGCCCAAGATGGCGATGGAGCCGAGTTAAGTGGAAAAGATGAAGCATGGAACAACTTTACAAGTTCAATCGATTCAAATATTGAAGTAGTTTTGTTTCATGATTACAATGATATAACTCTACAAATTCTTCCAGAAGCAATAGAGTATCTTCAAAACAAAGGATATATAATTTTGCCACTTTTCTATGAAAGTAATATGGTAAATAAATAGAAAAAAGAGTTTCTTTTTTCAAATAAAAAATAATATATTTAATATTAATTAAAAATGATTTTAAAAAAAGAATATAAAATACTTTTAATATAAAATCAATTTTGTTATAATTATTATGTAGGTGGTATATATGAAAATAATGTGTGTAGGACAGTCAGCGTATGACATAACTTTACCATTAGATCATTATCCAATTGAGAATAAAAAGGTAAGATTAGAACAAAAGGTTGAATGTGGTGGTGGTAGCGCATCAAATTGTGCCTATCTATTATCAAAATGGGGAATGGAAACATATTTTGCTGGTATCATTGGAAATGATTTTTATGGTGCTAAAATCAAAAAAGAATATGATGAAGTTGGAGTAAATACAAAGTATTTGCAAATAAGTGACAAATTCAATACAACGTCAAGTTATATTATTGCAAACACTACTTCTGGAACTAGAACAATATTAACAAGTAGAGATAAAAAAATTAAAATGGATCCAGTTGAAATTGATGAAAAGTTTGACTTCATTTTATTCGATGGTTACGAGAAAGAGTTTTCTCTTAATTTAATTGAAAAAAATAAGGATGCTATAACAGTACTTGATGCAGGAAGCGTTAAAGAAGCAACAATAGAACTTGCTCACAAAGTAAAATATGTTGTTTGCTCTCATGACTTCGCTGAAGAAGTATCAAAAATAAAAATTGATTATGATGATTTTGATACGATTGTTGAAGCATATCAAGCACTAAAAAAAGAATTTCAAACAAACATAATAATAACATTAGAATCTTTAGGATGCTTTACATGTGTTGATGGATTGTACAAAATAATACCAAGTATTAAAGTTAAAGCAGTAGATTCAACAGGAGCTGGAGACATATTCCATGGTGCATTTGTATATTCACTTGCAAATGGATTTGATATGGAAAAAATTATGATGATTTCAAATATCACTGGTGCATTATCAGTTTTGAAAATCGGAAGTAGAATGTCTATTCCAGACCTTAAAGATGTAGAAGCAAAATACAATGATATTGTTTCGAAATAGTATGCCTCAGTTAGATCTTCATGGAGAAGATAAGATAGGAGCAAGAATAAAAATAAAGGCATTTTTAGATGATAACTACAAACAAGGAAATGAAGAAATAGCAATAATTCATGGAATTGGGAAAGGTATATTAAGAAAAGAAGTGGCATTTATGTTAAGAAAAGACAAAAGAATATCAGAATACAATATTGACTGCTTTAATGGTGGCTGCACGTTAGTAAGATTTTGTAATAATGTTGACAAAAATAATAATTTATGTTATAATACAACGCAAAAGTTAAGGGGGAGATTATAAGTATGTATACAGATAACGAACAAAGAACTGGTATACCATTAAAAACTTTTATAATTAGTTTGATTTTAATAATAATCTTTGTTTTATTATTAATGTGGTTAATACCAATGCCAAAAAATTCAAATAACAATAATAATTGTACAAACAATGGAAATGGTACTTGTGAGGGAATTGATGGACTAACAAATAGAATTTTCAATGCAAATGTACAAGAAATGAAAAATGCAGCAATATTTTATTTTACAACAGATAAATTACCAAAAAATGAAGGAGATAGCGTTAAGTTAACATTACAAGAAATGTTAGATTTAAAATTATTGCTTCCATTTACAGATAAGAATGGTAATTCATGTAGTACAGAAGAGTCATATGTATTATTAACAAAGAGAAAAGACTCATATGAATTAAAAGTTAATTTAAAATGTAATGATGAAGAGGATTATATTTTAGTTACATTGGGATGCTATAGCTATTGTACAACAGCAGTATGTGAAAAGCAGGATCCAACTAAACCAACAAATCCAACAAATCCATCAAAACCATCTAATCCATCTAATCCACAACCAACAACTACAACAGGAGTTCCAAAATGTGAACTTTATGTATCAAGTGGAAATGTTGGATCTAATGGATGGTACCTTGGAGATGTTGTTGTAGGATTTAAATCAAAAACAGTAAACGGTGCAACAATAACAAATTATGGATTAGGAACAACTCAAGCAGCAAATTATAACAAAGCAACATCATATAAAGTAAATAAAGATGGAACTACAACTGTTTATGGATATGTTAAAGCTTCAAATGGAAAAACTTCAGTATGTAGTATAGCAGTTAAAAGAGATACTTCTAATCCAGTATGTAACCTAACAGTTTTACAAGGAACTAAAGGAACAAATGGAAGTTACGTAAGTGACGTTGTAATTGGTTTCTCATCAAAAACAGATACACCAAGTGGTATTGCAACATATGGAATATCAACTTCAACAGTTGCAACTTATAACAAAGCAACACAATTGACAATTACAAAAAACGGAACTCATACAATCTATGGATACGTTAAAGATAAAGCAGGACATTTAGGAAAATGTAATATAACAATTAAACGTGATAAACCAACAACACCAGTTACATCTTCACCATCATGTTCATTAAAAGTAACAAGTGGAACACCAACAAATGGATGGTATAATGGAAATGTAGTAATTGGATTTGCTTCTAAAAAATCAACAAACGGAGCAACAATAAAATCATTCGGTTTAGGAACATCTGAAACATATGTAGGAAATAATTCATATACTGTTTCAAGAGATGGAACTACAACTGTTTATGGATATGTAAAAGACTCAAACGGATATACATCAACATGTAGTATAGTTGTTAGAAAAGATACTACAAAACCATCATGTTCATTGAAAGTAATTAGCGGAACATATAACTCAAATGGATATTACACATCAAATGTAGTAGTAGGATTTAATACAAGAACTGATTCAACAAGCGGTATATCAAAGTATGGAGTAGGAAAATCTACAACATATGCAGGTAATACATCATATACAATCACATCATCAGGATCACATACAGTTTATGGATATGTAATGGATAATGCTGGAAATACAGCAACATGTAGTATAAAGGTTGAAAAAAGAGATAATCTTGAATATCAATACAAAAAGTACTATGAAAATCAATATAGTGCATGGTCAAATTGGACAACTTCAACATACAATCCTAACAATCCACCAGCATTTGGAAAATATACATTAATTGAAATTGAAAATTTAGGAAAGACTCAAGAAGTAGATTATTATAAAGAATCAACTGGAAAAGCATTCTATAAATATAAACAAGTAAGAGTAGGAACAGCAACTCAAACATATTGTAAGGGTTATGACTACTATAGAGATACAAAACAAACTACAACAACATATGCAATCAAACAAGGAACAGATTGGAAGTATGTTGGTATGGTAACAACAACTGGATGGCCTACAGATACATTAGCAGTTAAATATGAGTTTGTAGGATTTGACTGGAAATGTACAGGATGTGAATTAACTCCAAAGAAGATTTGGAACAAATATACAAGAACAGTATCATATGCAACATCAACTAATACTGTTACTACATCAGGAATTACAGTATCATGTGCTGAAACAGGAACAAAGACAGTTGAAATCTTTGATACAGTACCAATATTTGTTGGATACGAAAAGATTAAAACACCAGTATATAAAGATGTATATAGATATAGACAAAGAACTCGTTCGCTAGTAAAGAAAGCATATACTGATTATAGATGGAGTGTCTACAATGATATAAATCTATTAAATAACGGATATAGTTATACTGGAAATACTAGAATTGCTAATTAGAAAGAGGGGATTCGAATATGAAAAAAATAAGTATAGTTAGTGAAAAAAACGAAGAAAATAATGCTTATGAAATTAGAACAATTGTAATTTTTGATGACAATAAAGCTCCAGAAATAATTAATTATGAAGGAGTACAAAATTTAATGTCTGTTGTTGAATTTGCTGAAAAAAATGGATTAGATATATTAGGTAACGATGGAATTAAGCCAGCTTTAGAAAATGGTTTAATAGAAGTTATCTCATCTGCTAACAAAAAAGCAATGGCAGAATTAAAAGCAGAAATAGTAAGAGAACAACTTGCCCATACTCAAGAAGAAGAACTAACTGAAGAAGAACAAATGGAAAATGCTATTAATGAAGAATTAAATGAATTAAAAGAAAAGAATGAAGAAGAACCAGTTGAAGAAAAAATAACTAGTGAGAACACTTCATTTGAGGAAAGAGAAGTTAATAGCATTCCACTTCCAACAGAATATAGAGAACTAGCAGAATACTTTAGACTAGAAATGATAAGAGCAAATGGTCAATTACCTCCACAAGGATTAGCAAGAATTGAAGAATTAAAATCAAATGAAAAAGTTGCTGGATTAGAACAAGCAAGAGAAAATGTAATAGCAGCTGAACAATCATATGATAAGTTTGAAAATAAAGATTCTAAAGAAGCACAAGACGCATTAAATGACTTAAGAGAAAAAATGTCTGCATATCAAACATTACATGAACAATATAGAGAAGAACTTGCTAATGTAATTAAATCTCTATCTAAAAAAGAAGAAGAGGAAAAAATAGAAGAACCTAAAAAGGCTGTTCTAAAAAGAAATAGACTTGATTTATCTGTTGAAGATAGAGAATATGCTGAATATTTAAGATTAAACATTTTAAGATCTAAAAAACAACTTCCTCCAGTAGGATTAGCAAGAATTGAAGAATTAAAAAATTTAAACGAAAAAGTTGCAGGACTAGAACAAGCAAGAGAAAATGTTCTTGCTGCAATGGATAGATATAATTCTATAGAAGATAAAACATCTCCAACTGCCATTTTAGCAGAACGTGATATCAAAGATAGACAAAGAGAATATGATAATCTTCAAGCAAGATATAGAAAAGAATTTGCTGAAACAATCAAAAACGCTAGAACTATTGAAGAAGAGAAAATTGATGAAATAGAAGAACAAGTAAATAGAGAAGATCAAACTAATGTAATACCACAAGATGAGCAAACTGAAGAAAATACTGTTGAAGTAGAACCTCAAGTTGAAGAAACTCAAGTTGAAGAAACTCAAGTTGAGGAAGCTCAAGTTGAAGAAAAGCCTATTGAAAATGTAACTCCAGTTGTTGAGGAACCTAGAACTGAAGAACAAGTTGAAAGTGAAACTTTAGATGAACAAAATAATAATGTACAAGAAACAAAAGAAGAACCTAAAGTAGAACCAGTAATAGTTCCAGTTGAAGAAAAGCCTATAGAAACAACAAAGAGTGAACCAGAGACAACTAAAGTTGAAGAAAATCCAAAAATAAAAATTGTAAAAGATGCAGAACCAAAAGAAGCAAAAGGTGTTAATCCTGTTACTGATGAAACAACTGATGTTGAGTACAAAGATGAAGACGGAAAAGATCATACAATTCAAGTTAGAAAAACAAGTAAACTTAAAGAATGGTTAAAGAGAATTGGAGCTTTCGCACTAGGAATTGTTTCAGGAATAGGAGCCTTTACAGGAATCAGTGCTTTAATTAACAAAAATAAAGAAAATAAGGAAGAAATAATACCTCCTGTTGTTATTGAAACACCAGAACCTGAACAAGAAAATATTATTAACAATACATTTGTAACACCAATATTATTAAATTATTTTAATGAGTATAACGTTCCAACTAATACAAGAATATTCTTACAACAAAAAGAAGTAATGGAATTCTTATCTAACTATAAAAATGAAGCACAATTAAAAGAAGTAATCAGTGCTTTAGCATATGGTTATGAAGCAAATGTATTAACTACAAAAGATGGAAACTTTAGATTAGATGAAGATGGAAACAACTATTTAACATCATTTACTAGAGACTTCCTATGTTCTAAAGCTGTTGTAAATGGATATTCTCCAAGAGAAATGTTAGTATTATTTGGTGGACAACCTGTTACATATGAACAATTAATGAATGGATTTAAAAACTATACTTATACTGTAACAACATATGGAATGAATGCTACAGAAGGATTACCATTCAAATATTTAACTAATAATAATGAAGAATCAACAAAAGTATTAAATGAAATTCAAAATAGATTATTAGAAGTAAATAGAAATAGAAAGAACAATACTTTAAATAGTAATATAACAGATGATTTTATCGCTTATGTATTTGAAACATATGTGTTAAATGATGAATCATTAAATTTAACTCATGGAGCTAAAACTGTTGGAGCTGCTCTAGTATCATCATTTACTGCAATACAAGCAAATTTAGCAAATGGAGAACCATTATACTTACATGAGGATCATGGATATGCAAAAGCTGGAATCAATCTAAAAGAAGTAGATGGAAGATTTACATTTGAAACAAGTGACAAAGAAGAATACGAATTTACAAATTTGTATGATGTAATGAATCATGGATATGGAGACTTAGATAAAACTGCTGCTCGTTGTTTAAGTGAACAAAGTGCAATATTAGCAAGTCTTCAAACAATGCAACAATTAGCAAACTCTTCTGAGGACGTTGCAAGATTAGATTTAGCAAATGCACTATATCAAAATGGATTAAAGACACATGCTGACAGAATAAGTGCAGGATCAAAATCTGATGCATTATTAGATGATATATTAACTATTAATCCAATGCTTCAAGACGAAGTAGAAGCATATCGTTCAGCTATAAGAAATGATAGTATGGCTTATATTCCATTTGATAAGACAGTTGAAGGTGTAGATAGATTACTAGGAATTCAATATAGAAAAGAGAACAATTATGCTGATTTGATTAACAATAGAAGAAACCAAGTAAGCTTATCTAATAATTATACTGTAGTAAATGGAATCACTTATGCAGAAGTTGAAAAAGAAGAGTATACTAATGGACATTCAAATGGTAACTCAAATGATGATTCAGATAGACGTATAATTAGCCAAACAACAGTTGTAACACATGAAAAAATAGATGAAGATGATATGACTCCTCAAGAACAAGAACAAGCACAACAACAAATACAACAAATTGAGCAGGAACAAGAGCAACACAATGAAGAACAAGCTCAAAAAATAGAAGAAGCTAAAGAAGATTTAAGAGAAGGTGTTGAAGAAGGACTTACTCAACAACAACTTGAACAAGTTGCTGCAGAAAGTGGAATTACTCTAGATCCTAACTATCAACAAAATATGCAAGAAGCTCTAGAAGAACAACGTAAAGGTGAAGAAGAAAGACTAAGACAAGAAGAAGAAATAAGACGCCAAAACGAAGAAGCAGAAAGAGCTGCAAGAGAAGCTGCAGAAAGAGAAGCACAACAACAAGCTGAAGAATTAAGAAGACAACAAGAATTAATTAATCAAAGTATGATGATTGACCAAGAAGGAGAACAAGAAAACACACAAAATCCAGAAGAACAACAAAATCCAGAACAACAACAAAATCCAGAACAACAAGCACCAGAGGATAATCCAACAGAAGATCCTACTCATCAAGGACCTGCAACAGGAGTAGATCAAACTGATGAAGGAAGAATCGATGAAGAAGCTGGAGAAGAAGTTTATAACCCTAATACTGCATCAATAAAAGATGAACTTAATGCATTAAAGAGAGCTGCATTAGCATTAAATGTTGAAGCTGATGATTTAGGTATTGAACAATCTGGACCAAAATTAGGTTAATCATATAAGTAATAAAATATAAAGTAAAAGACAAGTACAAAAGTATTTGTCTTTTTTGTTGTAAATAAATACCAAAATGCATATTTTGTATAAAGGTGAAAAAATGATAAGAAAAAATCATAATATCTTAATTACCATTACATTAGTTTTCATAAGTTTTTACTATACATCTAAAGTTATCAGTATATCTAAAGAAAATGATCCAATAATGAAGGAAATAATAAAATATAAAGAAATAATAAAGGACACTAAACAAGAAGCAACAGAGTTCGTTGATGAAATAATACCAGGATTAAATGGTGAAGAAATAGATGTTGAGAAAAGCTATTCTAAAATGAAAAAAATTGGTAAATTTGACAAAAACCTATTGGTTTATCAAGAAACATATCCAGAAAACACTATACAAGAAAACTATGACAAGTTTATAATATCAGGTAATAAATCAAGAAATAATGTAAGTATAATAATAAAGATAAATGATACATCCTATGTAGAAGACATATTAAGAGTATTAAATCAAAAAAATATAAAAGCAACCTTTTTTGTAGACAAGAGTGTATTTAATAATAGTATCGACTTAATTAAATTAATCGAATTTTTTGGGAATGATGTAGAACTTTACTCGGATAACTATAGTGTATATGAAGTAAATAAATATAGTTCCATGTTAAAATTGGTCGCAAATGACAAATTATCCTATTGCCTTAATACTACAAAAGATAGTGAAATTTTAGATAACTGTAAGACATCAAAACTATATTCTATTGTTCCATCGATAATTTCTGACAATTACTTATATAACTCAGTAAAAAATAGTCTTCAAAATGGTTCAATTATACTTATAGAAAACAAAAAGAATATCCTAAGAGAATTAGCTCCAACTATAAATTACATAGAACAAAAAGGTAAAAAAATTGTACCTTTAAAAAAATTACTGGAAGAATAAAATAAGACAAAATTCTTCCTTTTAATTTAGTAAATTAATAGTGGTGGTGATATGTTAATATATATTGATTTAATGTTTATCCTTAACTGTTGGATTGATTATTTACTTCTTTTAGTAACAAATTTAGTTTTAAAATATCCTATTTCCTATAAAAGAATCTTATTAGCATCTTTATTTGGTGGTTTATCAACTTTTTTAATAGCAATAAAAAATACCTTTATATTATTTATTTTAAAAATAGTTATAGCAGTAGTTATGGAACTTATTGTAAATGGTTGTAAGGGAATAAAAAGCATACTAGAAAACGCTATGTACTTCTATTTATCAAGCATTATTTTAGCAGGTAGTCTTTATATTTTTAAACTTGATAAACTAAGTCTAAAATATAATTTTATATTATTAGCACTTGTTACTCCCTTAATACTGATAATAGCCAAAAAAATGATTAAAAAGTTAGACATATTCTATAAAGATAGATACGATGTTACTTTGTGTTTAAATAATAAAAAATATAACTATAACGCCTATCTTGATACAGGTAATAAATTATATGACCAATATAAGAAAAGACCAATATGCCTAATATATGATAAAAAAATTAAATTTGATTATGAAGAAGGATTATTAGTACCAATAGAAACAGCAAACCAAAAATCATTATTAAAATGTATAAAAGTAGAAAGTATATTAATAGATGATAAAGTCTATAAAAACGTTTTAATTGGACTAGTAGACAAGCCGTTTAATATGGAAAATATTAACATGATATTACACAAAGATATGTTAGGAGGAAGAAAATGATATCTATTTTATTATTAATAACTAAATTATTTGCATTTAAAAATGTCTTGTTTTTTGTAGGAGCAACTGATAAATTACCTGAACCATTATCAAAAGAAAGTGAAGAGTTTTACTTAGTTATGGCCCAAGACGGTGATATAATGGCCAAAGATAAATTAATAGAACATAACTTAAGACTAGTTGTCTTTCTTGCTAAAAAGTATGAAAATGTTAAAGTAGATTTAGAAGACTTAGTAAGCATTGGAACAATTGGACTTATAAAAGCAATTAACACTTATAGTATGGATAAAAACATAAAGCTTGCTACCTATGCCTCTCGTTGTATCGATAATGAAATACTAATGTATTTAAGGAAAAATAAAAAATTAAATAGTGAAGTATCACTTGAAGAGTCTTTAAGCTATGACGCAGAAGGAAATGAATTACATCTTGAAGATATAATTGGAACAGATCCTGATATCGTAACTAAAAATATTGAAGAAAAAAATGATAAAAAATTAATGCTCGAAGAGATTAATAAACTTAATAAAAGAGATAAAGAAATAATGACACTAAGATATGGTTTAATGGGACAAGAAGAAAAAACTCAAAAAGAAGTAGCAGACATTTTGGGAATAAGTCAGTCATATATTTCTAGAATAGAAAAAAAGGTAATTAGAAAATTAAGATCAGTAATTAAGGTATAACTATATGAAAATATAGTTTTTATTTACATTTAAACGTTAATTAATTGTAAAAAAGAATTAATAAAAATCTTATTATGGTATAATATTAATTGAGGTGATAAGGTGAGAGTCATTGTAAGCGCAGGTGGAACTGGTGGCCATATTTATCCAGCCTTAGCAATAATTAACAAATTAAAAGAAAGAAATAAAAATTTAGAAGTCTTGTATATTGGTACTACAGATAGAATGGAAAAAGATATAGTACCATCTTTAGGTATTCCATATAAAGGAATAGAAATGAAAGGACTTGATAGAAAACATCTTTTAAAAAACTATCAAGTATTAAAGTCATTTAAAAAAGGTATTAAAGATATCAAGAAAATCATTAAAGAGTTTAAACCAGATATAGTATTAGGAATAGGTGGATACATAACTGCTCCTGTTGTTATGGCAGCAAGTTCACTAAAAATTAAAACGTTTATTCATGAACAGAATTCTATACCAGGATTATCCAATAAAATATTAAAAAGAAAAGCAACTTGTATTGGGGTATCATTAAAAGAAAGTGAAAAGTTTTTTAAAGGTAAAAATGTCATATTTACAGGGAACCCCAGAAGTGAAGAAGCATATAATGCTAAACCGGTAGATAAGAAAAAATATGACTTATCTGAGTCTAAAAAACTAGTGTTATTTGTAATGGGAAGTTTAGGGTCTAAAACTATTACAGATAGCATGAAAAAAATCATTCCAGAGTTTGAAAACAAAAACTATGAAGTGTTATTTGTAACAGGACCAAAGTATTTTGATTCCTATAAAGACGTTAAAATACCTAAAAATGTTAAAATGGTTCCCATGTTAAGTGATATGCTTAATGTCTTAAAGAAAACTGATTTAATTATCACAAGAGCAGGAGCATCTACAATAGCCGAAATAACAGCAGTTGGACTACCAGCAATAATGATTCCGTCGCCTTATGTCACGCATAACCATCAAGAAAAAAATGCTGAAGTTCTCGAAAAAAATGGTAGTGCAGTTGTAATAAAAGAAGAAAATTTAACAAGTGATAATTTATTAAAAAATATAGATTCCTTAATTAACGATAAGGAAAAACTAGATAAAATGAAAGAAAACAGCAAGAAAATGGCTGTAACTGATAGTGCTACTAAGATAGCGAAAATAATAGAAGATTTGGTAAGTGGGGATAGTAATGCCAGAAATAATAAAATTCATAACTGAAAACAATATTGGAAAATATATAGAAAATGAAAGCCTTGCAAAACATACAACATATAAAGTCGGTGGAAAGGCAAAATTATTTGTATATCCAAAAAACAAAGAAAAGTTAATATTATTACTTAAAGAACTAAGAAACAAAAATATTAAGTATAAAATATTAGGAAATGGATCAAATACATTATTTAGTGATAAAGAATTTGATGGAGTAATAATAAAATTAGATTCATTTAATACAATTAAATATTTTAGAAATACTGTAAAAGCTGAATCAGGAGTTAACTTAATTAATCTTGCTATGCAAACAGTAAAAAAAGGTTATGCAGGACTTGAGTTTGCAGCAGGTATCCCAGGTACAGTAGGAGGAGCAATTTTTATGAATGCTGGAGCCTATAAAAGTGATATGGGATATGTTACAAAAAGTATTAAAGTATTAACTCCAAAATTAGAAGTAATAACTATGTCTAATAAAGAATTAGATTTTCATTATAGAAGCTCATTTCTTCAAAAAAACAAAGATTATATCTGTCTTGAAGCAACGATACAGCTAAGAAAAAATGATAAGAATTTGCTTATGGAAATCGTGGAAGATAGAAAAAAAAGAAGAATAGAAAGTCAACCTTTAAACTACCCGTCAGCAGGGTCTGTATTTAGAAACCCTGAAAATATGTTTGCTGGTAAATTAATCGAAGATTTAGGATATAAAGGTTATTCAATAGGAGGAGCAAAGGTAAGCGAAAAGCATGCAAACTTCGTTATAAACTACAATAATGCTAAAGCAGAAGACATAAAACAATTAATCGAATTTCTAAAAAAAGAAGTTAAAGAAAAATATGATGTTGAACTAAAATGTGAACAAGAATTTGTAAATTGGGAGTAGGTATTGTGAAAAAGAAAGTGGTTAAAAGAAAAATTAAATTCATACCAGTGTTGCTATTTATACTAGCAATAGTTTTAATATACTTTCTTATAAAAGTAGCTTTTGATTTTAAAATTCAAAATATTTACATTATAAATAACAATAATTTAAGTGATGAATATATAATAAAAACAGCAGGACTTGAAAATTATCCAAGTTACTTTGGAACATTAAAGTTTTCCTTAGAAAACAAATTAGAAAAAGATGTATTAATAGAAGATGTAAGTATCTCTAAACAGTTTTTTGGGGTTGTTAACATTGAAGTAGATGAAAACGATGTTTTATTCTATAATGAAATAAGCAAAAAATATGTTTTAGAAGATAAACAAGAAGTAGATAGTGTTCCTTATAAACTATCACCAATAAGACTAATTCAAAACGAAAAAAGTCCAGTTGTACCAGAAAAAGTCTATGATGAATTTATAACTAAAATATCAAAATTAGATGAAGAAATAAAATCTAAAATATCCCAGGTTAAATATGATCCAAGTGAATATGATGAAAAAAGATTTCTTCTTTATATGGTAGATGGAAATTATGTATATACAACATTACCTAAATTCAAATCAGTAAATTATTATAATGAGATATATCCGACTCTTGAAGGAAAAAAAGGTATTTTGTATCTAGATTCGGGAAACCATTTTCAAGAAATAAAATAATAAAAAAAATCCCATTCAATTTGAACTGAACCCCAAAAGTTGGACAGTTTATTAGTAATTTCTAATTAGAGGATTGTAACCTGTAATTTACAGGAGACAGTCCTTTTAATTTCACTTTAATTCTATCATAATTATAATAATTAATATA
>OJLA01000954.1_pt1 | contig 21355 bp, 25 predicted proteins | sample 1596611 | NCBI WGS metagenome assembly OJLA01 (sample SAMEA4350168, study PRJEB24818) | metagenome | biome: human; feature: gut; material: faeces | place: Denmark | collected 2013-09
CGCCATGAATTACTATGATTATAACAGAAATCCAATATTTTTTCTCTAAAATTATTCGATTTCAAGCAATTTTTAAAGACACGGTGGAATTTACCTGTGCACTGGAATTTAAAATTTCAAGTCAGCAAAATTTTTGCTATATTTCAAAGATACCAGTCACGAAGATATTTGCCATAAAAATCTCCTATCGTGAACTGTTCGGCTACAAGTAACCGAGTAGTTCACACAATAAATACGCCGACAACATCATTTAATTTACCGACTATCTCTTTGACATCCCGCATCTGTTCATCAATAGCGGAAATCTGTGCTGTCATCTCAGTGATTGTTGCCGTTGTTTCTTCCGTGGATGCGGCGTTTTCTTCGGAAATAGCAGACAAAGATTCTGTGCTTTCCATGATTGTCTCTTTACTGGTGTTGATTTCATTCATTTTAGAAGCAATTTCATTGATTTCCGCGGATACATCATTAATACTCTTTACGACCTTTTCAAAATCAATGTGCATATCTTTGAGAACGTTTTCTTCTTTGGAGACGGCCTCTTTGATTGCTCCTGCGGAAGCTGTGCTCCGTTCGGAAATAGCAATGATATTTTCTATGATTTCTTTAATTTCCTTTGCGGATCCGTTCGATTGCTCTGCCAGATTTTTAATTTCTCCTGCCACTACTGCAAACCCCCGGCCGGATTCTCCCGCTCTTGCTGCTTCAATAGATGCATTCAAGGAAAGTAGATTTGTCTGTTCGGCAATGGACGCAATAATCGTAGCTGCTTCACTAATCTTTTGAACAGCAGAATTTGTTTCCATAACGCTGCCAGCTACTTCTTCAGCTGCCGTATTCGTTACTTTATTTGCATTCAATAAAGATTCCAATGTATCCATGGTTGTATCGGAAATCGTTTTAATCTGATCAGACGCTGCTTCAACACTAATAACCAGATCATTTGTTGCAGAAATTGTTTCGCCAACAGACACCATCTGTGTATTGATATTCTGTGCATGATTAGCCAGATCCATGGCTCCGTTAGATATTTCATTTACAGCAATATTTACATTCTCAGCAGCGCTGTTACATAAATTGATTGCATCATTCACCCGATCCGTATCCCGTAATAGATTCTTAGCAGAATTATCTACATTTGAAATACTTGCGGACATATTCTCTTTTAGATTTATTGCTGCACCAATAAGCTGATTCGTTTCTTTTAGAATAGAATGAATCTTTATATCTGCAGTAAAATCTCCTTTTGCAAAATCCGCAAGTATATCTACTATTTTACGTAACGGTTTGCAGATAGCTCTGGCAGAGAATAAAGCAATAATAATCCAAAAGATTACTGAAGAAGCATATACCATCATTGAATTCTGTGTGATTTTACTGATTCCACTTAAGACATCTGATTCATCCGCCGTGATTACTGCTATATATTCTTCATTAATTCCTACCCAATAAGCGGCATATTTAAGGGTCCCGTTAAATTCATATTCAATGATATCGGATTCTGGATGTTTCCCTTCCTTTATTTGAGAAAGTAATGTTTTTACCGCTTCATTTTCTACAGCTTTTCCTACCTTTTCTTTTGTTGGATGATAAAGCATTTCTGCGGTATGTCCATCAACAATATACAGATATGAGGAAGCGACATCTGTGATTGTATAAGCGGGAGCCTCTGCAGCTAATGTATCATATGATAGCGTCTGATCGGTCCCTTTGAATATAGCTGAATCTATATTTCTTCCACACTGTTTTACAGTGGAAAGCATATAATTCTTTGCAAGGTTTTTAATTTCCCTTGATGTGGCTCTTGTTGAGACATTTGTTACATTGATCAAAACCACAATAAGTGGTAAGGTTACCGCCAAAAATAATACACGGTACATCGAAAAAATATTTTTCTTTTTAGGTTGCATCTTAATTCCTCCATTTGCTTGTAATTTTTTCTATTTTCGTTAATGTATCTAACAATTTTTTTGATTTCTGATTCTAATGTCGGCGGCGGATCTTTCTTTTTGAAAAAAAACATATTAATTTAACTCCTTCCATTTTAGATAATTTTAGGGCTTTTATTTCTTTCTTTTGTTACATCTGATATATATGATGTCATACAGAAAAATAACGGCAGCATTCGCGATACTTCATCTGCTGATAATATTATAAACGACTCGCCCGTTTCCTTATTACAATTAGCCGGCTTTTTAAGAATATCAGATGCATTTAATAAAGTTTCCGCTGATATGCAGATATTTCCACTTTTAGTTACTGTGTTACAGGTATTACGGATCCCATCACGATATCCTTTTAATTCTTTCATAGAACGAAAGGTTATTTTTATGAACGGTTCCTTGTTTTTAGATATCTTCTTAATGTGCATGTTTTTCTATCCTTTACTTTTTTCTATATTTAATATGACAGATTTTGTGCACACATATAGAAAAAGCGCTGCTACTTGCAACGCTTTTTTCGTTCTTTCCTTGGAATTTCAATAATTTTCTCGTCAATTAACCAATTAATCTGTTTCAGTAGTTTTTCCTGCAACTGAAGATCCCATTCATTCTCGATTTCCGCAGGATCAAAAAACTTTTTGAAAGTATATGATGCCATATCTTCGTAAGCATAACAGTGAAGCCTCACACGACTAAAGGCGCGTGTTTCCCGTAAATGTACTTTTGTACACGTAGTCTCTTTAGAAGACGGGAACTTCGTTTCTATGATACAGCCCAAACTCAGATACTTATGCCGCCATGGACACAAGCTCCGCATTCAGGTTAATTAACACAGATAACGTGCAGGTGCTTCTCATGGCAGCCTGAGGGACTTTTGCCTCAAGCGCCAACCTTACCTTCACAGGCACGGATTTTAAGATTTCTCTTATGTAATACCTCGCTCCTATGTTATAGGAAGCATTCAGGTCACAGTTATAAACCTTCCCGGTCCGGAACTGGCAGACACTGTAAGATTCCAGATCTGCTTCCCGGCCACGCAGTACTCTTCCGGATCCATCAAAGGCCAGCCGGCTGGTTCCCCATGCACAGATATGACTGACATGCATGCCGAGCCGGTGGGCTTTATGCTCTACCATGGACTGTACATACTGGCTGCGCCACAAATGCAGTTTCTGCTTTCCGGAACCGCGTTTCTTTCCTTTACGGTCCAGATGTTCAAAGACGATGGTATCAACATTATAGAGTACTGCGGTATCTATGATGAAACCGGCAGTTTTGACAGCAATATCATCGTTGATACCTTTCGCTATGGCCCAGAGTCTGGGTGTTTTGAAATTACCGTGCTGCTGAGCCTTCCGGATCCGGTTCGTTGCATGCTTCAGAGAGTCGTATTCTCTGGGCAGCTTACAGAAATGCCTGCCCAGGATCGTGCCATCCGGATGCATGATGGAAACCGTAGCTGTGGAATTAATACCAAGGTCAACAGCAGCTATCGTCTGATGAAATATATCTGTATTCGCAAGAACTGTTTCTTCCTCAAAGGGAAAATCCAGATACCATTCATGGCCCCGTTTTCTGAGAGTAGGAGCACATTTCTTACGGAACTGGCATCTACGTGTGATGTAATCAACATCAGACTTACGAAGATCTACTGTGATCCAGTCCCAGGTATTGTGAACATATACTTTGATCCTGGCCTCGTAGGTCCCAGTCTGTTCATACATACCGGTCTTATACAGGCATGGATAAATGAATCCTACTTTCGGAAAAGAAGGCTTCCGGCCCCGAATACCAGTATCAGATGCTTCCCAATTCGCTAGATTACTTTTGTAAGAGGATACTTTACCGATAGCCTCACTGATCGCACTGCGCCTCAGGTAACTGGGAAACTTATAGAATCTTCTGTCAAAACCGGTATACTTCGGGTCAGGATTATCGGCCGTAGCATGACACAGGCGTTCCATGAACTGCTGACGAAGGAGATTTCCCTGGATGCCGGAAACAGTGTCCCATTCTTCCATGCACATACCGATCAGATAATCCACGGCACTGCGGTATATAGCTACAGTGTCTTTGAAAATATGGTTATAATGTTTGATCTTCACACTGTAGGAAGAAAATATCTTCATACCACAATGTCTCCTTTCTGAAAATTACTGGATCTTCTGGTGGTCGATATAAAGCTTGTAGGCCGTTTTACTCACGACTAAAGTCACGAGTGTGCAGCGGCAATTACATCAAGACGTATTTTTCCCGCATATGATTTTGCATCTTTATCATAGAAACCAATCCAGTAGGAATCTATGGAGCCGCCAAAATAACCTTCGCCAACCCCTTCTGATAAACACCATGCGCTTACTACATTATTTCGCCAGAACGGCTTCTGATGAATCCGTTTTTCATCCTAATCACAGCTCTGCAAATGTCCTTTGGCTTAAGATTATACTTATTTTGTACCTTTGGTTTTCTCAAAGCATTTTCCCTTCTGTAACTTTTTGATTATTTTCAAAGAACCCGGTATGATATTCCCGTAGTTCGCAATAATACGAATATCCTTTTTAGCTTTTTCTATAGCCTCCGTCTTATTTTCCGCTTCTATCTCAAATGATTGAGGTTCAGAAAAATAATACTCCGCACAAATTAAATATCTATTCATCGAATCCTCCCGTTAATTTTGGTTCCAGATCATATTTGATTTCATCATATAAATTAGCCAAATCCTTTTTAAGAATTGCACATACAGCTTCGCTTCTTGTCTGCTGCATTGTTTCTCCGGCAATTTCTCTTTTCTGATTTAACTTTTCGATATACTGATCCGACTGCTCTGCCGTAATGACATCCGCTTCGATAAAAGCATTGATATCTTCTTCGGAAAAGCATTTTTCTCCATGAACCAACACATATACCTGATTCACTTTTTCTCTTTCTTTTACAGCCAGCTTTTCATATTTCTCAATAAGCCGAACATATTCTTTTTCCAATACCTTTAATGCATCATATTTTGATTTAGCTTTTGCTTTTTCGATTTTTACCAAATAATCCATCAAATCCTCCTTGTTTTATGCAACGAAATTCGATTTCTGCATTCCGGGAAGCTCTGGCCATGTGATCTGTGGTTCCTGTCTTATCATATTTTCACCATCGAATACATAGCGTTTAAGATTACCCTTATTATCGGCAAACTCCATGTAACTACCACATTCTACAAAAGGGGCAATTAAACAAAGAATTTTTTCAAATGCATAATGGGTTTCTTCTGGATCCGCATGATATTTTAATTCTGATGAGAAATCTTTATAGTCATATACGTAAAACCCAATTTCTTCCATGATTTCATCGAACCGGCAATATGCGAATTCCATTGCCATTTCTTTATCTTCAAAAATTGCTTCCTTTGCATTCACTTTAGACTTTGGTTTAATCCTAACTCGTCCATCTTTATAGATTAACTGACACATAATTTTCCTCCTTCTCTCTTTAGATAAAATTATTATGACAGAAAAAAAGAAATGTATTATTACAATCAAATCTGCCGTATACTCTTATAAAATATATGGAATCCTATACTATAATACAATTTGTTTTCTCAACTTTTTTGCACTAAAAAGACCTTCTAACCAAGAAAATCTTTCTTAATAATTACAATTTTCCTTTTGAAATTTTTTCTTCAAGTTCGAAAGAATCCGCCGCTACATTTATTCCAGCCTTCTTTAAATTATCAACTATTTCCAGGCAATGGTTAAAGGTATGCGTACATATAACATATTTATTGATAAAAATAACGGCCGGATTTGGATATGGTATCCATGGCTCATTATTATACTTTGTAGACGGCGAACGATAAACATTTAATCCAGAAATGACATTGGTAAGATAAATGAGCAAAACATCTTTTTCTTTATCTTTTAAATCAAATGTGGATTGTGGGATATGATATTCATTTAAAAATCGATTTCTTATTACCTGATTTTCTTCCCATTGCTTTTCTAATGCTTCGATATTTTTTCTATACTTTTTCTTTTTTGAGTGTTTTTCCCATATAGAAACCAGAAAATCGATGAAAATTGTAAGGAATAAGCTTGCCACAAATATTAGTAAAGTAACTATGAGCGGGTTTGATAAAATACTCTGCATAAAAAACCTCCTTTTTCTTAATTAATATGAAAGAAAAGCATCGGTTTTGCCGATGCTCTTCTTTTGGTTAATTTAGTTTTGAATGATATAAGTTCTCATACCATCTAATAAACTATCTTTGACATTGAATTTCTGGTGTTCTGATAAGGTCCTTACTGTCACACCTTCGTTAACGCTTACACTTTCTCCATTTTTAAAAGCAGTTATTTCGATATCGTAGTTATCTCGATCTTCAATATCATAAGGAATCGGGAATTTAATTACTTCTGTCCGGATACCAAATCTCTGAAGATCTTCCTCGTTAGTGTCTCCGGAGCCAATCGGTTTTTCATAAAAATAATTTTTGATTGTTTCGAATCCGCTCTTGGAAAATTCACTAGGGAATTTTACCTGCAACTGATCCGCATATCCGCTTGTTCTTACAATCAGAACTCCTGTTTCGCCTTTTTTGAATGTGATATATCCATTATCTGCTACAGTATCCGAACCGCTTTTTCCTACCAGTTTTGTATGAAGAGAAAATTCTCCAAGGCCTTTAGACTCTTCCGTGATATTTCCCACGTTATCTGATACATAAATCAAGAAATTTATATCACCCTTAAATAACAAATCATCATTTATGATATTGATGGTAACCGTACCAGTCTTATCATCACTAGAAATGATACCTGGATAAGTATGTGTTGCATTATTATCCTGATTTTCAACGACAACATAAAACTCTTTTAAACCACTTTCATCATCTTTTGCCTCTAAAGTGATTTCATAATTGTCCGGATACTTTGAGATATCAATATTGTCAAAATCTTTTAAAAATTCATATCCTTCGCCAGAAAGCTGAGGTGCTTTTCCGTCAGCAATCAATACGATTTTATTCAAAGCATCAGCGGCATCGTCTGAATACGTGTAAGAGCTGTTATTGTATTTATCTGTTGTTTGATATGCCATGGCTTGTGGTGTTATGACAAATTCTGTGTTGTTGTAAACAGAGTCCATGGAATAAGCTGCATCAAGTGATACATTACGCAAATTGTTATATCGGGACATTTCGAAAAATGACGCATCTTTGATATAACTTTCATTATCTACTCCAATGACTGATTTTTTAACATCATCAATGCTGATTTTAGAAATATCACTATCATCATTTTCTCTATAATAACTTAACTTTTGTTTAGCCCCGGATTTATCAATAATATAGGATAATGCATTTATCTGATAGTTTTTGGAGGCAACTGCATCTCCAATTTCACTTATTAAGCCATTTGTTTTCAGGTAGAAGGGAGTTATTCCGTCTGCCTTCACAAAATAAGATCCGTCTTTTTCATATACATTATCATCCATTCCTCTAACGGAAATTGGAGTTGTTTCAATAGGATAAAATACTTGTCCATCGTCCGACATAGTACTGCTGATTTTCAAATGAGCCGTAGCACTAACATTACCTGCACCATCTACTGCTGCTACATGGATATATTTTGTAGTTTTATCAGACAATGAAACAATATAGCTGGTCTCAGTTTGATATATACCATTATCTTTTGTGACAATCGTATCTTCATTTTCATCAACCAGAATAACATAACCTTTAACACCAGAGGTCATAACATCTGTTGTGATATTTGATTCCAACATTGGGGCCATGGTCTCGGTGTAGAAAGATTTTACCTGGTGCTGATATGTTGTTCCGTTATCACCGGGATTATTCCAAACTACTGTTGCCTTAGAATAATCATTATCATCTTCTACAGGTTTTCTTTTAAGGACAGGCATATTAGGCATAGCTTCATCCGTTGCTATGATTCCTTTCAGTTCATTATCCTTATATAATCCAAGCTCTGCCGCCGTAATAGATACATATCCATTTCCAGTTTGCGTGCTTGCATAATCAGTTTTACCAAAATAAATTTTACCCTCTTGTGTATTAACGCGTAATCCGTTACTGCCTCCATACGAAGGGTAAGCAGATACAACTTGACCTTCTGTGTATCCACAAGCTAATTTTTTACCACCACTAAAGCTTAATCCTTTAATTCCAGCAGTAAACCAAACACTTCCTCTTAAATGGAAATTAAGATGTACGTAAATATGTGTAGTTCCTTCTGGTAAAGCAATATTTAAGTTTTGATAGAATTCGCTACTTCCAACATGATTATTACCATTCCAGGTAAAATTATCAGTAAAAGGATAATCTCTAAATTTTCCCTGTGCAATTTTTGTACCATTTTGATCCAAAATTACAAATTCAGACGGTTGCTCTTCATCGGGCAGCCAATTGGTGTTCACAATATTGTCTCCTACATCACCCCATCCTTCGCAAAAATATGAAAGATTCAATGTCGTATTGCCATTGGTGGGAATTCCTTTATATCCAGAGACATTCCACCAATTTGCTTTGTTTTCAACAATATGACATTCTCTGGACCAACCAACTCTTACTGTACAAGTACTATAATCATCATCATCTGATGTATGTCCGTTATATTGATAAGAATTTATGCCTGAGGAATCAAAACAACTATGTCCCCACATATGAGATTCCCAGTTTCCAAATGCAGGTATATATGATAAATCCTGATAACATGAACTGCTATGGTGGTGCACTACTGCAGTTCCTTGTTTTCCTCCGATATTTCCGCCACCGCCACCGGCCATTCCGTTTTCTCCGGATCCATTGCCATCAGCTCTATAGCTTCCAGAATTAGCTGCATTGCCGTTGCCCATCATGGTTGCACCGCCACCGCCACCAGCTATGGCAAAAATACCGAGTCTGTCCGTCCTCAGATAAGATGCTGATCCACCATTTCCATAAGACGTTGCTGATCCTCCAGAAAAATATTTACCTTTACCATCTTGAGAACCAACACCTACATAGACTTTTTCACCTTCATAGAAATAAATGCGGCCTGTCACAGTGCCTCCTGCACCACCGGAATAATTGCCATATTTTCCGCCTTGAGCTCCAGTTAACTTAAAATTGTATAATCCACTGTACGGAACAATATATACTTGCTCTGAATTAGCAGAATCACTATTTCTGTAAAAAGTTTTTTCTACACTATCGACATTATTTTGAATTGAATTTGCGCTTTTTACTTCAATCCAATTTCCGTTTTCTTTTTTCTGATATATTTTAAATACTTTATCAGCTGAATCTGTCTGGATCCATGATAAGTCTATAGCTCCTTTTTCATTATTTGCAGTCCAGTTTTCTACGCTGTCTGCATGAAGTGTTGACCACTTTGCATATAATGTTATATCTTCATCTGTCGAGAAATCATCCCCAGGGCCACCTATAAATATTTCACATTCAGGATCGGCATACCATCCACCAAATCTTTTCTGATCCGTTGGATCATCTCCATTCGGATAGGTTGCCTCTGGAAGTTTAAAGCTATCGCCGGCATATTGTGCTATAGCTGTATCAATGCATCCATCATACCAGACAGATTTCATTTCTGAAAAAATATTATTAGCATCGTACAATCCAAAAGCATAGCGATTTGACGCAGAAACAAATACACCATGTAATGGATCAGTAAATGTCCATCCGGAAAAATGAGTTGTTGTGTGCGTTGGCTCAATCTTATTTCCGCCTTGTGTATCATATGTAACTATTGGTCCAGCAGGTGGTGTCAATTTATTTGGATCAAGCGAATAAACAGTATGAAAACGTTGTGTAATCGTAGTTTCTCCATTGTATGATCCACCATTAGGATCGATTATCAGAGTGGAATAAGCAGGTTTCCACTGGGCATATACTTTAACTCTTGTGTTATTGTTTTCAACATCGAGGCCCAATTTATCTTGAACGATAAGGAAATCTTCTTCATCAGCCAAAGTAACGCCGCTTCCATCAGGCTTTGTATTCCACCCAGTAAAGACATATCCTGTTCTATAAAAAGTATTTACGGATAACTTTTTTTGCGGAGTAACTGTTTGTCCTTCGTAAGTCGTGTAATTATTATAATAATGGAAACTATCAGAAATATATCCTCCATTAGCTCCATTCCCATTATATTGAATTGTATATCTATTCCATGATATTTCATCACATTTGTGATTAATATCTGCACCGTTTTCCAAATTATTACAATTGGGATCTACACAATTAGATACAAAGTAATCACCATTTGTTAATGATTTTATCTGACTAATTGTGTCTTTCGTAGAATAAAATAAAATAGTTATTTCTCTACCGCATTTTGCGCATGTAGCTATCCAGCCGGGTTGGCATTTTGTTGTTATACAAGATTGCCTTCCAAAGGAAAAACCCATCCAATTATTTCCATCTGGATAAGAATTATGAATACAATAATGTTCAGAATATTCTAATGTCCATTTGGAAATTAATATATTACCTGTGTATTCAGCCGCATATAAATGCTGTCCTTTTTCTGTCTTTGTCAGAGTAACAGGGCGAAAATATACCTCTTCTCCCATTTTACCTTCATAGATATTTTTATTATATCGATCTAAGGTAAAAGCTTCATTCGTATATGATCTTTCAATTCCGGTATTTGCAGAGACAGTCATTCCGCTCATTAAAATACCTGCAGCCAGTAACGGAAAAAGCAATTTAGTCTTAAGTTTTCCCATACCGATTCTCCTTTCTTATTAAAATCATCTCTTAATTAATATGACAGAAAGATTGAAAGAATGGAAAATCTGCATAAAAAAGAGCTTCCCGCAGGAAACTCCTTTTTATAATTTTCTGCCTAAATATTTATCCCCGTTTTTGTGAGTCATATGAGTTTTATCTTCTTCCACCCATATTTCGGTATCCCATGCAATTTTAGGATAAACACTGAGCATCTTTTTGGTTGTTGCGAAGGCTGTGATAAATGAAACTTCTGTATCCGATCCACAATGACAGCACTTTTTGATTTCCTCAACACGGTCAATGTTGAACTCTCCCGTGCTGGAGTATGCTTCTATAAAAATTATCCGTTTGCGTTTCCGGTCGTACAAAACAATATCCGGAAGTTTTGTAGACTCTGAGAATACAGATATACCCACTTCATTTAACACGACATCATTTCTGCATAATTGCCGGTCAGAGGTATCCCCGATATATAATAATTCCGCTCCCGATGCAAAAAGAGGAACAAATTCTTCCAGTATCTGTTTCTGGAGTTTATTATGTGGTGATCTTCCCAAAGAAAACGATAATTCTCCAAAATTAACAGGATACCCTTTTTCTATGTCCTTGACCTGTTTTAGTTTTTCGCTGTATACATTATGTGTTGCTAAAAAGTGGTTTAGTTCTTCCTGCCACCGGTCCGTTCCATAAGCCCGCAAAAGTGCCGCAAACTGTGCTGTGAATCGATAGGAATTATTTTTGTCATTTGACGCAAGGCCAAATTTTGTTTCCATAATAGCGGCTGTCACATATTTCTTCAGTGTTTCATCCCGAAATGTTTCCCGTGAATTCTCTTGATATCCCTGTTTATCCAAACCAGCTTTGTTTGGAAAATTTTCATTGATAAACCGGATAATATCGTGGGTTCCATGATAGTTCTCAGAAGCATATTTCCATTTCATTCCCGGTTTGATTTCCGCACATGCAGCCAATGTCATTGCACACCTTGGATTGTATAACTGTGGCGGCATTCCGATACTTTTGAGAATATCTCTGGCTTCGTTCAGACAGTTATAATTATAGTCTTCTATATTCTTTTTCATACTATTTCCTCTTTTCTTAAAGGGAAGTAATTCAGTTCCCTCGCATTTACCTGCGTACTGCCGTTTATAAGCCTGAAATAAACATCATATTCATCACTTGACAAGACTTTATGAATATTCTCGGCTTCTTTTTTTGAAAGCGGAGACCCGTCTTTTTTCACCAGATAATTTATGTGATTTTCTATGGATATATATTCCTTATTATTCTTACTAATATAGCAACAGGATTGAAGGCGGCGTTTCTCTTCTTTCGCAGTAAGCCGTTTTACAAAAACCGAGTTTGCATTTCGAACCAACAGCTTGGTTGCTTTTCCGGAAATGTATTGAGCTTTTCCACTATATACGGGAAATTTTAATCTTCCACCGTTTACATTGCTTGGACGGAACATTGGTATATATCCGTCTTTAGGCTCTTCTGATATCATTTCTTTTGCGCGGAATTCTACAACCGGACCTGTCTTAAACTGATAACCAAGACTATCGAAAGTATCAGTAATATTACTCATATCCCGTATAATACGAATATCATCTTCATTTGTCGGGATTAACAGATAACTTTCCTCTCCTACCGACTTTATCAAATCCGCTGGAACCGAAAGCGTCTTTTCTAGCTGCATGTAAGAATCACTGGAAACATTAATCTCAATTTTCTCTATTTGCTCTTTTTCCTTTTTTCCAAAAAGGATCATTGTTTCCTGCAAGACTTGTTCTCCTGAAAAAACAGTATCTCGGTCTGAGAAAATATGGATTTTTTCTATATCTGTTTTTAAAATAGCCTTCCGTACTTCGGTATAATAAAGTCCGGATACCCAGGAACGTGGCGTAATATAGATATACTGACCATCTTTCTTTAACAACTCCAACCCTTTCGCCATAAATAAGCCATACAGATTTGGCTGACCGTAAACATAATCTTTCATGAGACTGGCCTCTTCGGAGTTTTTTGCTATTTTCTTATACGGAGGGTTAGATATAACTATGTCATATTTCTGCGATATATTTATGGCAAAAAAACTGTCAGACCATATCGTATAACGAAATATAATATTATGGTTTTCACAGATATTTTGTATATAGTCGGCATTTTTCTTCAGTAATGGAAGAATAATAGGATCATTTTCAACGAAAGTGACTTTTATGCTTCGGCAGCCGTCAATAGTCAAAAGATGTTCTATGATACCCGCTGTTAGTATTCCGCTCCCGGCTCCGGCATCCAGTATATCCAGATGCTCTTTTGCCATGGTCCATTTCCCCATATAGGCGGCAATATTCACAGGCGTAAAGAACTGTCCTTTTTTCTTTCGGACATCTTTTCCCTCGGTTTTCATATATTTAGTTGTTTCTTCATAAATATGTCCGAGCATATTACCTCCATAAAATTCGAATATATGTTCATTATAAACAGTAGTTAAAGGAAAGTCAAACAAAAGAGCCTCCGCAGAGACTCTTTTATTTATCACTCTTATGCAATTACGTCATCGGATGTGTCTACGCTATTTTCTTCACTTGTGGTAGACGTGTCGGAATTATTTGTCTCAGATTCCGTATCAGGAGCTGGTGTGGGAGTATCACCATAAAGATCCTTTATTACATCATCAACGGAAGGTACATCGGGCTGAGAATGATCTCTTAACTCGGCTCCGCAGCGACTGCACCAGCCATCACCATTATCTACGCATCCAAGAGAATCAATGGATCCACTATTAATTACCGCTCCGCATAAGTCACAGGTTTCTTCCCACCAGCCGCCGGAAGTACATGTGGGTTCTGTTGTAGTATGTCTGGTTGTACTACCATGGCTACCCTGAGGATGGTAATTCGTTCCTAAGAAAGCTCCGCAATCAGCACAATAGATATTATCGTATCCATCATGCTGGCAATTCGCTTCAACGGCTGTCTCATATCTCTCATGTTCATGAGTGCACGCAGGCTGTGGAGTTGCGGTTGCAGCAGGTTTGGCTGTGGGCTGAGGAGTTGCTGCCGGTTTTGCCGTTTCCGCAGGCTTGGTAGTCGCTTTCGGTTTTGCTGTCGAAGTTGGTTTTGCTGTCGAAGTGGGTTTTGCCGTAGATCCAGGCTTTGCTGTTACTTCTATCTTCGCATTTGCTGTAGTCGTATTTGAAGCAGTTGCTACGCTACCTGTTTTCCCGCTACTATTCGAAGCCGTTGTTGTCTTCGGAGTTGTTGTCTTCGGAGTTGCTGTAGGTTTTGCTGTAGGGCTTGCTGTCGTTGCAGCGGCAATTGTTGACTGTGCGGCATCTACTGCTTCCGCGGTATTAACCGGCTTATCTTCCTTGGTTTCTTCAAGGCTACTTTCTTCAGTTGTCTCAGCAGTTTCAACGACCGTTTCGGTAGTCGCTGTCTCTGTTGCTTCTGTGGCCTTATTACCACAGGCTGTCATAGACATGATCATGATCCCGGCAAGGACCATTGTTAATACTTTCTTTTTCATTTGATTACCTCCAAATATATGTTGTATTGTTTAGTTGTGATCCATTTGATAAATTCATTATAACACATATTCAAAGGAATACAAATTTCTGCATGGAAATTTTTGTGTTAAAATTTATCACGGATCTAAAATTGTTACAGCGAAGTGAGTCATATATTTTTCTCCTTCTTACTATTTTATGATTCCACAATTAATATGATAGAATTCTTTGCTGAAAAACTCTGACATATTAATATTAGATCGATAGCAAGGAGTTATATATTGTATATATGTCGCTTGCCTAATGTAATAATACAAAAGGAAAGGAGGAATATTGTATGAATGGCGGCGGAGGTCCTGCATTTTAATCAGAAATATTAAATATGCTATAAACTTGAAAAAAGGTACTCTGTAATGAGTGCCTTTTTTGTGTAAATAATTCTAGCACGAGATTATACATGGAAAATATACTCCCTCGGCATGTTTTTCTTGCATTGCAATTACAATTCACACTCCGTACCGGGAGCGCCTATTCCCTTACGATTGTTAGGACATTAAGCGAGAATCCTCGGTTATTCAATCGCCGAGATGAAAACGCAAGCAACTCCATACAGGAGTTTCTTTCTGATTTTATGGTATGCTATATGTATGAAAGAAAATCTTATAGTTTACCGCACATCCGTATGTAACATTAACTACCATGTGGTCTTCTGTTCTTCTGTATTAAAACAACCAGTTTTATAGAGTGGAAATTTCTGCACAAAAAAGAGCGAATAACACATTCGCTCTTCTCATATTAGGCAATAGACAAAATTTCAAATTTTTCGTTAAATGTTGCAACCATAGATGTTCTTTCGATTTTGTCATTCCATGCGCCCAGGTCATTGCCATATTCGTCTTCTATTGTAATTCCTGTCCTATAATATTTTTTATTTGTTGTCTTACTCCATTCAACGATTTCGTTCTGCATTCCGTCAACGAAGTTAAATCCACGATTAACGAGCATAATAATCAAATTCTCTATATTATCTGCAATACAAATTTGATTTCCATATCCATTTCTTGTGGAAAAATCTGCTGTAAATTTCATACTTATACCTCCATTTCCGCAAAATGTTCCATATCTTCAATCATCTTTTCAGGCGTATTTGCAAATTTCTCTTTCCAGTCTATGAAACAATATTTAAGATAGCTCTCAAAATTATCAATGTTCTGTGGCTTCTCTGCAAATTCTCTTAATGCGTTAGCCAATTCCCTTGCATAATATCTCTTATATGTATTGTCATATTCATCTTCTGTGATATAACTATGACTAGCCAGGAATTCTTCTTTTGTAAGATATGTAAAATCTCTCATTTTCTCTTCATCATCAAGAAAATCTGTGTTTTTAAATTCATCATTCATTTATTTTTCTCCTTTTTTCTAATTATTAATACCGTTAATATGATAGAAAAGACATAAAAAAATCCAGGCATTATACCTGGATTTCTTATATTTATAAATTAATTTTTTCTTTAGGTCCATTTTCTTTATTAGCAGGTTTTTGAGAATTAAGTAATGTGATAATTACTTCCTCCTCTAGTCACGATACTTTATATTGGCTCTATATCGTGCTTTCAAGTCTAAATCTTGTGGTAGAATTCCACTTATTCTACGTAATTTTATTTTTTCTAAAAGTTTTTGCAACCAAATTGCAACCACAAAAAATGGGAACCCACTATTTAAGCGGATTCCCACAATTTATCGTCTATTCAAACTCTATTGTCTGAAGCGGATATAGATTAGGCAACCTTCTAGCACTTTCTTTTGCCATTTTTAGTCTTTAATCAGAAAACAGAAATGCAATCTGTATGCCAGAAATATTCAGCGTCCTCTGTTTTGCAATATCCGTTATGTTCATTTTTTCCAAGATGTGTTTTGGCGTCCGGATAATAATCCATTTTACTTTTTAATACTTTTTCTTTTCTTTTTAAACAATCCATTTCAAATTCGATTTGTTCTTTTGCTTCTTGTTCGGTATCCCTAACCAATAAAGTTAAGAGTTTATCTATAGTATTGAATTGGCTAACTGTATAAATTTTTCCCATCTATAGGTCCTTTCTATATTTATGTCTCATATTTTTTATATGTAATTTCTTTTACCAGTGTCTCATCCTGCCTGTTTGTATAATGACTATTACATATCCACATAAGCTCTTTTAATCCGGGATCAATACGCTGATCATCAATATATAAATTTTTCTTTGACTCCATGTCAAAAATTTTATATTTTTCAGCAATATGAAATGTTTCTCCGTTTCTTTTTGTATCCCTTCCTATTTGTGAATGTCCACTATATGTATAATCATTTTCCATATCTCCACGGATTAATCTGTCGATAAGATCCCGGTCATCCAATAAAACATGATTTTCTAACAAATGATAACATTCTGATAAATCGACTTTATCGTAAAGTCTCATAAAAACTCCTTTCTCCTATCGTAGGAATAAAAAAGAGCTGGCTTAAAGCCAGCTCTATTTAATGATATAAGCATTTCCGATATCCTGCATAATTTTAGGATCAACAGCTTCAGCAGCTGTAACATAAGGAATAGGAGAATTATCTTCTTCCTGAAGTTTTTCCATTTTTGCACGAACTACATAATTGTGAAAATGTGTCCCAGAAATATCTGTTTCTATAAACAATTCATTTTTATTGTTAATTACTTTGTAAGAAATTCCGTTTCTATGCAACACATTTTCAAGATACGAAAGTAATGATTTGCTGGCTTTAAATTTTTTATTCACTTTTCTCCTTCCTCCTATTTTCTTTATCTAAAGTTATTATGTCAGAAAATATATGTATAAAAATAGGACCTCAAACTGAGGTCCTGTGACTGCCCTATCGTAGGGGCTTATGTCTTGATGGTCATCGTGACCCTTTATTATTACATTATTATAATAACACAAATATTTTATTTTGCAAATTTCTGCATAAGAAATTTTAAAAATAAGAATTTTTTATTACCCTTTTATAATCTTCGCCGTAAAACCACACTACTTTACGGTGTGTGGATATAAAGCGCCATTCCGTACATATTTTGTATAACGAATACTTCTGCTTAAAAACTACTTCTCATACTCATAATATTTTTCCTCACTTTCCGCAGTAATCATCGTTTCATTAACTCCCCATATTCCAAATATGCATCCTTTTGTCTTCACTTACATATTCATCACCCTCTTTCGAGGATTTAGTCCATATAGACACTTTTTCTACTTCTTTCTTTCCATATTCAAGTTCGACATCTACAAGAAGTTCTGCTAATGTATCTGTAAAACCATAACCACCGTTTCCTGTATCTACTTCAATTCTATATTCATCATTCATAATATTTTTCTCCATTCCTCCATTAAAACTCTTGTCTATTCTTCTTAAATAATGGCCACATTCTTCCGTACATATTTTACATAACGAATACTTCTGCTTAAAAACAGAATCCCGCTTAATGTTCCGATATAAGCTGCCGCAACATTCACGGTTGAAAAACAACGGACAATAAAATCAAAACCGATATTGATTCCAAAATTATTCATTCCAACGAGAATGAATGGAAGAATCATTACCAGGACTATCAATGTTTCTAACATAGACGGCGCGGTACCGACAAGGAATTCCTCGAATGATGTAAAAAACATATTTCTATAAACATTTTTACTATACTGGTTGTTCTGGGTGTCTATTATCGGCATAATCTGCTTCCTTTCTTGCACTGGTTATTTTATGAGGTAGCGTACTTTTATAAATCTAGCTTCTTATCATTACTCTTGCTTTCTTCTCTGATTTATTCTATTTTCTGCTCTAAATCTTTTGTAATAGTGTATCCACTTCTCGTAAAAGGATGTGAATATCCATACAAAGCCCTTTCTTCTTTTCTCTTCTGTACTTTCAGTCTAATTTCATTCATTTTATTGATGATTTCTTCTTCGGTGACAGAAACGATTGAAGTGTTGCCATAATATCCCTCTTTATATTTTTTCACAAATGTTCCATCAGTATTTTTATAATATGTTGTTACATCTGACCAGTTCTGGTCACCATCATCATATTCATATTCAAAAGATGCAACTTTTTGAACCATTTTTTCTTCATTGTACATAGTTGTTTCCTCCATTTATCTTGATAACATTATTATGTCAGATAAATTGGAATAAAATAAAAGAACTGAAACCTCAGTTCTCCTCTGTGAACTGCTCGGCTACAAGTAACCAAGCTTCCTGCTTCAACCACTACTGCACTGACTACGATACACGTAACTCAGTGTCTTACACTATGTCCACAGGCGTATAAATTAGGTATCGTAGTATCCGTTTCAGAATACTGAGTCTGGTGAATCATTTAACAGAAGCCACATCCCTTTATGGGATGTGGTGATTCACGTTGTATGGTGATTTACTGTATAAATTAATTTAATTACTACATTATGAATTTTTTGTAGTACCACAGCTCCAGAAACACTTATGATTAATATTTCTGAAACAGAAAATGTTGCCTCTATAAAAAATTGTTTGTAGATATAACTTCCCACGGCAAATACAGCCATAATAAAAATACAAATATCCATAATAATCCTCCTGCTATCACTTTTAATTAATATGATAGAAAAAGACCGGCGTTTTACCGGTCTTTTTCTAATTATCTCCAATTCTACAAATTTGCCACATAAATAAGTTTCCGTCAACTTCCAACCGAATATGATTTTCATTTTCGACATATTCACAATAATTATACTCATTTTCAGTATAATAGGCCTTGGTGTTTTTTGCAAAATAATGTGTTTCTTCTTTAGCGGCTTGAATAGAATCATATTTTGCTATTGTAATTTCTTTTCCATTAGTAAAAGCAACGAAACCTCTCTCTTCTGTTCCGATACAATTTTGCAACGGTAAAACAGGATCTTCCTGATAATGCTCGTTTATGGAAAAGATTTTCCATAAATGGATCTTCTCATTTGTCTTTACGGAAGCATCCATTTTATTAACTCTAATTACCAGTTTTGTATAATCTTTTCTATTTTCCACTTGGGCTACTTTGCTTTTCATTAATTTTTCGGCTGCAACTTTTGAACAGCATTTACATATTTGCATTTCTTTTCCATTTGTGTAAATCAGAAAAGCCTTACCGTCCACTATATTGTCCTTATCCATGATTAATTGATTGTTTTTCCCACCTTTTGCAGAAAAATTTGAAAACCATTTATTCTCATTCGGTCGATTCCAGATAGGTTCTTTTTCAGCCGAAGCAATAATCATAATATCCTCATCTGGATTGGCGAGTTTTATATTTTTTGATTTAGAAATAATGCATTTTAATTCATTATCATAATAATTAATATCAATTGCTCTCATTTTATAAGGATTGCATTCAACTAAAAGGATCATTTTAGTTGTTTTGCTTTTGCGAATACAGTAAATATTTCCATTTCTTGCAATAACATATGTTGCATTTCTAAGTAAATCCTTTAAATTTTCCATCTTATTTCTCCTTCATTTTTCTTGTCTCTCCGTCGATGAACTCATAAATGTTATATTCATCAACATCCTGTTGCAGATATTCCTTGGCTTTTTCTACAAAATTATATCCAACGCTGTCACAGAAATCAGAAAGATAGCGTAGATCACTGTCCATAAGTAGCACATCCAATTTGGGGAAAAGGGAAATCAACTTATCCTTTAGTATTTTAAATTTTATATTTATATCTCTTTTTACCCATTGCGGCTCAATGTCTTTGGCATAAACCACCTTGAGGTACGCTATATATCTCTGAAGCACATAATCCAAATCTTTTTTCTTATCCATATAATCCTCCATTTATGCAGCATCCTTAATAGCAATTAACGCTTCGATGGCCTTATTTTCAATTCGAAAAGTTTCACTGGTTACAAAAATAATGTTTTCCAATGCTGCATAAGCTTCTTCGACTTCTATTTCCGTTCCATAATCACTGATTCTGCAGTATTTTTCATAAGCAGTTATCAATTCTGGAAGATATTCTGTTTTCAGTTTGGAATTCGAAAATAGATTTTCTCTTTGAAATCTATGTGTGTTCGACACAATGTAGTAAATTTTCTCCTGAAGATATTTAGGCAGATCATTATCCTGAATTTTATCAAGAGAACGCAAAAATCCCTGTTTCGAATTCCTGATGTTTCCTACGGACCCAGACCGTTTATGGACCAGAAATCTACGGAGATTTACTTTTGTAATTATATGTTTTGCGATAACCATAATGGAAATCATGATCATCACAAAAATAGTGAACGCTTCTATTGTGTTACTGTGTAAATTTGTCATATTCTTCCTCCTGTTATCTTTGATGCCATTAATATGACAGATTAGATGTTTGGAAAGTTTACTTATATCTATGCAGAAAAAGAAAATCCGTTTCCAGATTAGCAAAGACCTGGAAACGGATTGTTTAGCAATTGTAGTCTTATTCAGCATTCCCATCGGATACGGATTTTATGAAATCGGGTTCCGTTTGTTCTACTTCATTAAGAATAATTGTTTCTTCATTCGAGGAAAGATTTAATTGCATCGATATTTCTTCTAAGTTATCATAATCGATGCCATCCATCTGTTCTTTTCTGGTTGGCGGTTCTCCAATCATGTAATGCAAACGGTTGTTGTTATTATCTAGGAAAAATACATCTTTATCTCCTGCATCAGCATTATATTTTTCTATGGATTCTTTGGAGCCATAGTAATAAATATCTGCATTATGCAAGTTACCAAAAGCCCCGTATGCTATACTGTTTGGCTCACTGGTAATAATAACTTTTTCTAAACCGCAACCATTATTTATCAAACCTATAGGAAAATCCACATTTCCTGGCAATACTATTTCTTTCAATTTTGGTGAACTGAATGCTGCACCAGATCTCCATTCTTTTACAGTTGTTGGCATTATGATTTTTAGTTCATCACTGTTCTGCCCGCAACTAAACAAACCGTCTCCACCAATAGAATCTAATTCTTCAGGTAATATAATTAAGTTTAAATTAGCTACACCTGTAAATAAATTATCTGGTATATTTTTAATACTATTCGGAATTATGATTTCTCTTAAGTTTGCGCAACCTTGAAATAAATTATCGCCTATTACTGTAAGTCCTTCTTGGAATG
>OJLA01000958.1_pt1 | contig 21325 bp, 12 predicted proteins | sample 1596611 | NCBI WGS metagenome assembly OJLA01 (sample SAMEA4350168, study PRJEB24818) | metagenome | biome: human; feature: gut; material: faeces | place: Denmark | collected 2013-09
CTATTAAATATATCTATAAAAATAAATAATCCAAAGAAAGCTGACATTAGATAATCATAATTATCTTCATATATTTTAAAAATTATTGGCGACTTTAAAAATATGATACATAAAACAAAAGAATATAGTCCTGTTATTAAAATTTCACTAATCATATATTTATTAATTATTGGTTCGTTTTTATTTTTAGGTTTTTCTTCCATATATTCTTTTAGTGGTGGTTCGTAAGCAAATGCTAGTCCTGTTAAAGTGTCCATAACCATATTAATCCATAACATTTGAATTATTGTTACAGGTGTATCTATTCCGATAAAAGTTCCAATTAAAGAAAGGCCGATTGCACATAAGTTGATGGTTAGCTGACATATTATAAATTTTCTTATACTTTTAAATATTGTTCTACCATATAAAACAGCGTTAGCTATAGATTTAATATTATTATCTAATATAACAATATCAGATGCTTCTTTAGCAACTTCTGTGCCACTTCCCATAGAAAAACCTACATCGGCATTTTTTAATGCTGGAGCGTCGTTTATACCATCACCAGTCATTCCAACAACTTTATCAATACTTTGGGCAATTTTTACAAATCTTGTTTTATCTTGAGGAAGTGCTCGCGCAAGTATTTTTATTTTAGGAAGTAATTCAATTATTTCTTCATCAGTTTTACTATTAAACTCAGAAGAGGTAAGGGCAATATCATTTTCTTTTAAAAGATTTATTTCTTTTCCTATTGCTATTGCAGTATTTATGTTATCTCCTGTTATCATAATAGTTTGAATGCCAGCTTTTTCTATTTCTTGTAAACCAATTATTGTGTTTTCTCTTATATCATCTTTAATTGAGATAATGCCAACAAGAGTTAAATCTTCACTTTCTTTTTTTGTAGCAAGACAGACAACTCTAATTCCTTTTTTTGTAATATTATCAATATAATTATCAAGTTCAATTTTATTTTTAATTCTATCTTTTTTACCATTTTCATCGTAGTAGTATTTACATTTTGGGATTATTATTTCTTTAGCTCCAGTTAGAAGTTCTATTTTTCCATCATAATCAATTGTAGTAGAAGAGTACTTATTGCTACTTGAAAAGGGAGTGTTTCTTATTACTTTAATATTATCTTCTTTTTTTTGGCTTATAAAAGAGAAGAGGGCTCTATCTGTTGAATTACCTCCTATAACTACATTATTATCTTTGTAACACTGAGAATTATATATTATGTTTCTTGAAAGTATATCATAGTATTTTTTATATTTAGATATTTCAAGTTCACTGTTAAATATTTTGTAGTTACCAAGCATTACTTCAACGACTTCTTGATTTCCTTTAGTTAGTGTTCCAGTTTTATCTGTAAACAAGATATTAATATTACCTGCTGTTTCAATACCAGTTATTTTTCTTACTAGAACATTTTCTTTAATCATTTTCTTCATGTTTTTAGATAGTACTAAAGTAATCATCATAGGAAGACCTTCTGGTACTGCTACTACTATAATGGTTACTGTAAGAGTAAGAGTATATATAATATAATTCATCATAAGAGGGAAGTTTGTTAGTGTTTCAATTATTCTTTGATAGTCCCAGTTATTATCTAAAACTATTTTAGAAAAAAGATAAGAAAATGATACTAAAAATGCTCCAATATAACCAATTCTACTTATTGTAATAGCAAGACCTTTAAGTCTTATTTTTAATGGGCTATCTGGTGACTTTTCACTTAGTTCTTCGTTTAATTTTCCATAGACTGTATCTTTTCCTACAGAAGTTACTTTCATAACTGCTTTTTTAGATGTTACAACAGTTCCCCTATATAAAGCGTTATCACCATTAAGTGTTTTTTCTTGTTCTTTTGATTCTCCATTTATCGAAGACTCATCAACTGAAATTTCTCCATCTATTACTATTCCGTCAGCTGGAATTTTATCTCCTTGTTCTAGAATAACTAAATCATTTTTAACAATATCATTTATTGGTACTTCAATTATTTTATTATCTCTTTTAACTTTGCAATTAATTAAACTTGCTTCTTCTTGCATTTTCTTAAAAGCTTTTTGACTACCATATTCTGATATAGTAGATATAAAAGATGATATTAATATTGCTATTAGAATACCCACAGTTTCAAATATATCAAAGTCTTGTATTAAAAAGAATATCTTTATTGCTAGTGCTACTAAAAGAATTTTTATTATAGGATCAGATAAAGATTCTAAAAATAACTCTAATAAACTTTCAGACTTTATATTAGTTAGACTGTTACTTCCATATTTTTTACGACTTTCTAATACTTCTTTTTCATTTAATCCGTTAGTATTCATAAGTCCTCCAGTTAAGATTATGAAAATATTATTTGATTTATTCGAAGATTTATGGTATAATTTAGGCAATTTACGGGGGTTGTTGTTATGAATGTTATTACACTTTCTAATAGAGCATTTAATCGTTTAGAGCCACTAGTTCTTTCTAAACACGTTTTACATACAGAATCTACTATGCTTAAGTTTAATCATCATGGACAAGAGGAAGTAATTAAAAAACTCTTTTATCAAGATGGTGAGATTTTTGCAAATAAACTTTATACTCTTGAAATGCTTTCAACAAATAAAGATAAATTGCCACATTCGTTTATAGTACCTGATTCGTTAATTTGTGTATCTGGTATTATTGAAGGATTTGCTAGTCCTTTTATGGATGGAATTAACCTTGAGGAAATGCTTAATGATGATAAAGTATCACTTGAAGAAAAGAAATATTTGTTTAAGAAAGTAGGAGAAATACTTTCTCAAATGAAAGCGATAAGAGAACATACTGATTTAAAAGATTTCTTTTTATGCGATTTGCACGCTTCTAACTTTATTGTTAACCCTAATAATAAAGATCTTGGAGTATGCGATTTAGATAGTATGAAAATTGCTGGAAATAAGTCATCTCACTCTAGATTTTTAAATGAATTTGCACTTATAAATAAAGTAGAAGGAAAATATAAAACAGGGGCATATGATAAAGGTGATATAGGTTATGTTACTGCTGATGAAAATTCAGACTTATATTGTTATATGATGATGATTTTAAGTTTCTTATATGGAAGTAGTGCTGTTAATAGTTTTGAATTAGGTAAGTTTTATGACTATTTAAATTATTTAGAGTATATTGGAGTAAATAAAGATTTAGTACATGAATTTGCATCATTAGTTTCCAATAAAGATAATGGAAATCCTTATTACTTAGTTGATTCATTAAATAAAGAACAAGTATGTAGAGCAAGTTACAAGGTTTACGAGAAAGTTAAGAATAATGATAGAAGACCTAAATAATATGTTATAATCATATTAGAAAATTTATAAGGAATATATCTTTTTGATATTTTCTTTTTTACCTTATAGGAAAGTTTATATCACAAAATAAAATGTATTTTTTAAATTTCCTTAAAAAACAGTTGACATACGAACTTATGATTGATATAGTGAGCTTACTGGTGGTAATGTATTGTATAAAACTTATAAATATAGACTTTGTCAAAATAGCGAACAAAAAGTTTTAATACATAAAACATTGTGAGAATAAAACAGAAAAGACAATTGATTTAGACGTAAGAAACTTTTGTATGTGATGTATGTGGATGTGTTAACAACCTAAATCAAAATGTAAGTATTAGTATTATGTTTGAAGAGTTAAAACTATTTACTCAAAGATAAAAAAGAGTAAATAAATAAAACAAGTACGATAGCGACTATCGGAATTTAAGCCTATGGAGAATAGAGGGTACTCTATCTGTGAAGTAGGAATTTTGAGCGGTGACGCCCAAAGCGATTAAAAAAAATATTTTTTTTAATCTTTTGTTCTCTTGGGGTGATGAAATGTCAAGGACAAGAAATAGTATTAAAAACTTAGTAACTGCTTTAGTTGGTCAAGCATTAGGCTTTATTATTAGTTTTGTAGCAAGAATATTCTTTATAAGAGTTTTAGGAAAAGAATATTTAGGTTTAAATGGGCTATTTACTAATATCTTATCTATTTTATCTTTAGCAGAATTAGGTATTGGGGAAGCAATAATTTTTAGCTTATACAAGCCACTTGCAGATGATGATAAAGAAAAATGTACTATGCTTATGCAACTATACAAGAAAGTATATACTATTATTGGTCTTGTTATATTATTAGTCGGTATTTCATTAACACCTTTTTTACCACTTATTATAAAGAATATGCCAGATATTCCTTACATTAGTTTTATTTACATTTTATTTGTAGTAAATACTTCTGTATCTTATTTCTTTTCTTATAAAAGAAACTTAATCATTGCTGATCAAAAAAGATATATAGTTACATTTGTAAGGTATGCTGTTCATTTTGTTTTTACGTTTTTAGAAATTATTTATTTACTTATTTGGAGAGATTACATTGGATATTTAGTTATTATGATACTTGCTACTATTGTAGATAATTTTATTGTATCTATGATTGCTAATAGAATATATCCATATTTAAATACTAAAAATAAAGTACCATTAGATGATGAATCTAAGGATAGTATTATAAAAAATACTAAAGCTTTAATGATTCATAAAGTAGGTGGAGTAGTAGTTAATTCCACTGACAATATTTTGTTATCTAGTATTGTTTCATTAAATTCAGTAGCACTATACTCAAATTATTTCTTTATTACTAATGCTTTAAATTCTATTTCGCAACATGTTTTTAATTCAGTTGTTGCTGGTGTTGGAAATATGTTTGTTGTTGATAGTAAAGAGAAAAAATATAGAATATTTAAGGATGTTTTATTTTTAGATTTCTGGATGTACTGTTTTATAGCAGTGTGTCTTTTATCTTTGTTTAATCCATTTATTGAACTTTGTTTTGGAAGTGAGTATTTATTCTCGTTTGATATAGTGTGTATTATTGTAATTAATTTTTATGCTTATGGAATGCGCAAGTCATCTGTTACATTTAGACAAGCATCAGGACTTTTTTATAAAGATAGATGGAAATCAGTATTTGAAGCGACAATTAACTTAGTATCATCCATAGTATTTGCATATTATTTAGGAACTTTTGGAGTATTTTTAGGTACTTTAGTAAGCTTTGTTTGCGTAAGTGTTTGGGTTGAACCATTAGTGCTTTATAAGTATGGATTTGAAGTTAAGTTAAGAGAGTACTTTAAAGTATATTTAAAATATTTATTAATTACTGTTATTTGTTCAGTAGGAACATATTACATTTGTAGTTTTATAAATGTAGGCCCTATATTATCATTTATTATAAAAATAATTATTTGTTTGATAATTCCAAATGCTGTTATAATATTGTTATTTAGGAAATCAGATGAATTTCAATATTTAAGTAATATATTAAAAAAATTTTTAGGAAAGATTTTTCATAAAAAGGTGAAGTATGCAAAGTAGAGATTTTAAGAAAGTTATTATATCTTCAAAAGGAGAAGCATCTATTTTAAATGGACATCCTTGGATATATGATGGAGAAATTATAAGTAAAGATGAAATCACTAATGGTGATATTATTGATGTTGTTAGTCAAAAAGGAAAGTATCTAGGTAGTGGTTTTTATAATGATAATTCTAAGATAGTTGTTAGACTTATTAGTAGAAATGCTAATGATGTGTTTGATTCAGATTTTTTTAGAAGAAGAATAAGATATGCTATCGATTATAGATTAACTGTGATGCAAGATGAGTTAAACGCTTTTCGTGTTATTTTTGGAGAAGCAGATGAACTTCCTGGACTTACTGTTGATAAGTTTAACGATATTTTAGTAGTACAGATTTTATCTTTGGGAATTGAAGTTAGAAAAGATATGATTTTAAAAATACTATATGAAGAAATGTTAGAAAGTGGGTTTAATATTTCTGGAATCTATATTAGAAATGATGTTGATATTAGAAAAAAAGAAGGACTAGAAGAATATAAAGGTTGGTATGATTTAGGTTTTAGTAATCCTAGTGTTACAAAGACTGAAATCGTTGAAAATGGAATTAAATATATTGTCGATTTTGAAAATGGTCAGAAAACTGGTTTTTTCTTAGATCAGAAATATAATAGACTTGCAATTAGAAAAATTGCTAAAGGAAGAAAAGTACTTGATTGCTGTACTCATACAGGGTCTTTTGCAATGAATGCATATTTAGGTGGTGCTAAAGAAGTAACTGCTGTTGATATTTCAGAAAAAGCCTTAGATGACTCTTTAAAAAACTTTGAACTAAACAATATGAAAATAAATACAATATGTGGAGATATATTTGATGTATTAAAAAATTTATCTCTTTCAAAAAAGAAAGAGTATGACTTTATAATACTTGATCCTCCTGCATTTACTAAGTCAAGAAAAACACTTGATAATGCTTTAAATGGATATCAAGAGATAAACTATCTTGCTATGAAAGCGTTACCAAGAGGTGGGTATTTTGCTACTGCATCTTGTTCTCACTTTGCTACTCCAGAGTTATTTTTAAAAGCTATATATAAAGCTAGTTTAGATGCTGGAGTAAGATTAAAGCAAGTATCATTTAGCGAAGCAGCATTTGATCACCCAGTACTTATCGGAGTAGAAGAAACTAGGTATTTAAAGTTTTATATATTCCAAGTATTTTAATTGATATGAAAACCTTTTCATGTTATTATTCTTTTAGAAAGGTAAAGAATAAGATATGAAAAAGGTTTTATTTTTTTTAGTATTTTTATATGCTTTCTCTTTTTTTAGGGTAGATGCTGTTTCTTATGATTATCAAATTAATCTTGATGATTTAAAAGTTGATTACTATTATGAAACTGATTTTGAAAAATTCAAAAGTGATTATAAAAGTGGTAAGTTAAAAGATATTTATGTAACTGACTTTTTATTTGATGGAGTTGATGCAGTTAAAAATTATGATTTAGATGATTTTAAAAACAATGAAAACTTTAAACCATCTGTACTTAGTGGAACAGTTCTTAATATTAATAGAACTGGTAATATTGAAATAACTGGTACTTTAGAAAATGGTATGGTAGCAGTTAACACTAATAAGTTAAAAGGTGATTTAAAACTTTATCTTAATAATGCAAGAATTGATACTAAAAAGAAATACTGGCCAGCTATTTATGTTTATAATAACGATATTAATTATAAAGATGTTGATGTTTCAATTAACACTCTTTCTAATACAAAAAATTATATTACTGGTGGAAGATTAAAGAAAATAAGTTTAATGAATTCTAAAGAGTGTGAAGAAGATTCTAGGTATTCTAGTGAATATTATCACGTGTATAAGAAAGAAGATTACAAAAATATTTTGTTTGCTAGAATAAAAGCTGATAAAGAAGGAATAAAAGATGGAGATCCAACAGTTTATTATAAGAGTTCTGGTGCTATTTCAAGTGATATTAAATTGACGTTTGAAGGAGATGGGTATTTATCAGTAACTTCTTATAATAAAGAGGGAATTGAAGGTAAAAGTGATTTAGTCTTTAATGGTGGAGATTATTATATTTATTCCTTTGATGACGCAATAAACACAACTACTTCAAAAGAGTCTAGTATGTATAACACATTTTCATCAAATATAGTTATTGATGTTAATAGGTTAGTAGCAGTAGTTAGTCCTCTTGCTAAAGAAGGGGATGCAATTGATTCTAATGGAAGACTAACAATTAATGGGGGAGAAATATATGCTATTTCTAATCCTCATTCTCATGATTCTGGGCTAGATGCTTTAGAAGACTTTGATTTAGGTGAAGTATATATTAATGGTGGTACTATTTTAGCAACAGGCAATATGAAAAGTAATATTAGTGATGGTTCTAAACAAAAGCATATATCACTTAATGTTAACAGTATTAATGAAGGTGATTTATTTGCCATAAAAGATGATAATAACATCCCAATATTTGCTTTCAGGACTGATAGAAAATTTAAAAATATTGTCTTTAGTAGCAGTTTGATAACTAATAATAATTACCATATTTATAAAAATGGTGATATGGATGCTTTAGAAGAAGTTATAGTAGATAAGAAAGATACAAAGCTTAATAATTCTTTTATTAATTACAAAGATATAAGAAAATATGAAAATGGTGAAAAGTTATATGAAAATATAGAGTATTCTAAAAAAGATGATAACTCATTTTTAATTAAATTGTTAATTCTATGTTTTTCAATAGTGATTAGCTATTTTATTACGTTATTATTGTTTAGGTTTTTCTATAATATTAATCATTATGATATCATTAAGAGTAGAGATAAACTTATTTTATTATATATTTATACACTTTTTCTTTCTTTTTTAATATTTAATCTTATTGTAAGAATTATGGGATAAGATGAACTAGAAAATTGTTCATCTTTTTTGTTGTATTGCATTTTAAAAAATGTTAATATTATGATAGAGAGAATAGGCTTTATGTGTGAATTGTTATAAGAAGGTGAATGTATGTTATGGAAGAAAAAGAAAATTAATATGGGAAATTTCTTTGGATTATTTAAAAATAAAGGTGTGGTTTTATTAACATCTGTTTTAGTATTTGTTTTATCTTTGGGTATAATATCATTTGTAACTAAAACAAACGTAATAACTTATATAACAAATAGAATATTAAAGGAATTGGGAATTTATACAACAGAAGTTAGAAATATTCAAATAGAATCAAGTGATTACTCTAGTAATACACCTGGATCTTGGCATATCGACAAAAGTGCTAAGTGGATTGGAACTCAAAAAGTACAAGTAACATTTGATGTTAATTCTGTTTTAAAGACTCAAGAAAATTATAAAGATGTAATATTAATATTAGATGTGTCAGGTTCAATGTATGGGGAGAAGCTTGAAAAAGCAAAAAGCGATGCTAAAGAGCTTATTTCAACACTTTTGAGTGATTCTCATAATAGAGTAGCAATAATTAAGTTTAATTCTACTTCTGAAGTAGTTTCTATGTTTTCAAATGATAAAAATGATTTGCTTTCAAAATTAGAAAATTTTGCTGATAGTGATAATACAAATTATAATGCAGCACTTTTAAATGTTAATGTTGTAATGGATGGTTATATAAAAGAAGAAAACAGAGATGTAGTGACTTTGTTTTTAACTGATGGATATCCTAATATTGACACTCCAAATCAGATTGGAACATATGAAGCATTGAAAGATAAGTATCCTTATATGCTTATTCATGGTATTCAGTATGAAATGGGAAGAAATCTTATTCAAGATATTATAGAAATTACTGACTCAGCATGGGTAGCAGATAGGACGACATTAAATAATGTCTTATTTGAGGCTTCTGTTTCACCAATTGCTTATGAAAATTTTGTAGTAACAGATTATGTAGATAATGATTATTTTACAGTTAATTCAGTAGATGATATTAAAGTATCTATGGGAAGTGTTACTTTAACTATTGAAGATGGGGTACAGAAGATAACATGGAACCTAGGTGATAACGCCTTTATGACAGGTGGAAATGCTAAAATGACTATCAATCTTTCTTTAAAAGATGAGTATTTTGGAAGTGATGGATATTATCCTACTAATAAGAAGGAAAAAGTAGAGTATAAGCTTCCAGAAGAAAATATAAGAACAGTTAATAGTAGTAATACACCAGTGTTAAATAGTATTTATAAAGTTAATTATGACGTTAATGCTCCAGAAGGGTGTAGTCTAGAGTCTATTCCAATTGAAAACTATTCTGCGTATCAAAGCGTAACAAAAAAACAAACAGAGTTATCTTGTAATGGATATTTGTTTAAAGGTTGGGAAATAGATAAAAATGATTCGAAAGATATAAAGAAAGTAAATGATGATGTCTTTGTGATGCCAATGCATGATGTAACAATAAGGGCAACGTGGAGTAAACAATCTGTAGTTAAAACAATGGATGGAAAAGTCTATAATAGTGCAACGCTTTATAGGGTATTACAAAGAGCAGCAGCGGAAGGCAAGTATGCTAAGGAGTATACAGGACTTCATCAAGATTCGATGGATGGAAATGGTACGCAAGGAATATATTATTGGTATGCAGATAATGATACTGATGGAAAGACAATTTTAGATAAAAATAATGTTGTATTTGCAGGATATTGTTGGCAGATGATGAGAACCACTGATACTGGTGGAGTAAAAATGATTTACAATGGTGAAGTTTCTTCTGATGGGAAGTGTTTGTCAACAAGAGGAAATCATACTGGAGTTATAGGTGATGATACTATGATTAATCTTGAAGGAACTTTCCTTTATGGAACAGGTTATAGCTATGATGAAAATAACCAAACATTTACTTTAAAAAATCCAAAAAGTGCAACTTGGAGTGATATAACATATAAAAATTTGGTTGGGAAGTTTACTTGTAAATCAGAAAGTGCGACTTGTACAACGTTATATGAAGTTAATGATTATTATGATTCAAAAATGGCGTTTGTAGTTAGTTATCAAGTTCAACCATATGCACATTATAATGAAACAGGTACAAGTCCATTTAATGCAAATTATAGATCAATAGCTATGGTTGGATATATGTTTGGCGATTATTATAATTATAAAACTGCTTCCGGAACAGCAAATGAAAAATATTTGAATGAAGAAAAATTATTTTCAGAAACATCTCTTGGAACAACATACTGGTATTCGGATGATGTGTTATATGGAAGTAATAAATATAGTTTAATAAATCCATATCAAGTTAGTTCTTCATCTGATTATTCCAGTCTTGTTGGTAAATATACGTTTAGAACCTCATCAGAAAATGATTCTTATTCATATGTTTATTATATTGCAGGTGTTAGTGGTTCAACGATGTATTATATAAAATTAGAAAATGGTGATTTATTGTCAGATTATAAACCATTTATTTTTGGTAGTTCGTATATAGATAATGGTAATGGTACTTATACATTGACTAATACAACTTCTGTTTCTCTTAGTGATTGGGTTCGAAATCATTCATCTTATAACAATAAATATGTTTGTGATGATAATGTTTCAGTAACATGTTCTAATTTAAGATATGTAACAAGTGCATGGGATTCTAGCTATTCATATTATATATCAGGTGGAAAGATCTTATTAGCAAAGAGTAGGGATGGATTAAAATTAAAAGATACTATTTTAGTGTCTACAGCTCTATTGTCAAGTAATTATAGTAATTATAGTGATTATAAATATACATGTAATACAATGAGCGATACATGTACAGAATCTAATTTAAGATTAATAGTATCGTTTAATGGAACAGGATATAGATATGCTCCTAATCATTATTGGGGTTCTAGTGTAACTTGGGATGGTACTAATTATACATTGGTAGATCCAATAGGCATAGAAGAATATAATAATTTATCTGCACTATCAACGCATCATTATTTTTGTGTAGAATATGGTGCTAAAAAATGTTCTAAAATAGCTTATGTATTTGATTATGGTGGATCTTATGATATGAATTATATTTTATTGGAAAATGGTACAACGCTTGATCAAGCATTTAAAGGAATGTTAGAAGGAAATAAATACAATTCAACTGTTAAAAATCATATTGATGCTTGGTATGAGAAAAATATGATGGATTATTCTGATTATTTAGAAGATACAATATTCTGTAATGATAGAAGTTTTAGGAGTTTAGGTAGTTGGGATCCTAATGGAGGAGATACTACAAAGGATTTACAATTTAAAGAGTATAATATGACTAGGGATTTAAGTTGTGCTAATGAAACTGACAAATTTAGTGTAAGTAATCCGAAAGCTAAACTTAAATATAAGATTGGTTTAATGACTTCTCCAGAGTTACATTTACTTAACAATACCGTTATTCGTAAATCTGGACAGATGTATTGGAATATGTCACCATACGATGCAAGTACCAATTCGGCAGTTCATGCTGTTACTGCTAGTGGATATACTGAAAATAATTCTAACGTAGACCATGCAATTAGTGTACGACCTGCTATTTCACTAATTCCTGGTATTGGATATACTAGTGGTGATGGAAGTATGGAAAATCCATATGTTGTTGAATTAGTAAGATAGGATAAAACATTAAAATAAAACATATACCTTAAAACTAGGTATATGTTTTTTTACTTAAATATATTTTTAAATAATGAATTTCCTATTCTTCTTCCAACAGTGTTTAAAGCACTATTGGTAACTTTATTTAATGCTTTTTCTGCTTTACTAGGTTTTTCTTTCTTTTCTTTTTTAGGTTTTTCCTTTTCTTTTTCTTCTTCTTCTTCTTTTGGTTCTTCTTCTTTTAATTTTTCTAATTTTTCTTTTACTGATTCAGTATCGATTTTATTTTCATATTTACCATATAAATAACTTCTTTTGATAAGCTCAAACCTTATATCATCATCGATTGCTCCCATAGAACTTTGGGGTGGAAGAATAGTTACTTTTTCGACCATTTCTGGAGTTCCATATTCATCTTGAAATGAGACAAGAGCAACTCCTGTTCCAAGGTTCTTAATTTCTTCTTCTGTATCTAGATTTGGGTTTATTCTAAATGAATTAGCAGCTGCTTTAATAGCTTTTTCATCGTTTTTAGTGTAGTACCTTAATACATGTTGGATTCTATTACCTAATTGAGATAAAATCTCATCTGGAATGTCACTAGGACTTTGTGAGATAAAGTAAAGTCCAACTCCTTTAGATCTTATAAGCTTTACAATTTGAATAATTGAATCAAGTAATTCTTTTGGAATATCATCAAATAACAAATGAGCTTCATCGATAAAGAGTACTAGTTTTGGTTTATCTAAATCTCCTTCTTCTTCTAAGCTATTGTAAACATATGTTAGAAGCCATAGTATAAAAGTAGAGTAGAGATTGTTTTTTTGAAAAAGCTTTGCAGCATGTAATATGTTTATTTGACCATTTCCAGTGTCTTTATCAAAGTGAATAAAGTCTTTTATATCGAAATCAGGTTTTCCAAAGAAATAATCTCCACCATCTTCTTGAAGCGATAAGATATTTCTTTGAATTGTTCCAATACTTTGAGTAGTTATATTTCCATAAGATAAAGAGTAATCTTTTCTTTTTTCTCCTACATAGTTAAGTAGTGCTCTTAAGTCTTCTAAATCTACAAGTTCAAGATTTTCATCTTCAGCTATTTTAAATGCTACTTTTAATACTCCTTCTTGAGTATCACTTAATCCTAGCATTTTAGAAAGAAGATTAGTTCCAACTTTATCAACAGTTGTTCTTATTGGGTGACCATATTTTCCATATACATCCCAAAATGTAGTAGGGTACTTTTTAAACTCAAAATTTTCTAATTTTAAATTTTCAATTCTTTTATTAACGTTTTCGTTAGGTAATCCTTTAAATGTAGTTGCTGCTAAATCTCCTTTTACATCTATTAGAAATACTGGAGTTCCTGCATCACTAAAACTTTCTGCTAAAACTTTTAGAGTAACTGTTTTACCACTTCCACTAGCACCACTTATAATTCCATGTCTATTAGCCATTTTAGGTAGAATATAAGCTTCTTTAGTATCATTTTTTCCAACTAAAATTTTATTATTAATATACATAAAAACCTCCAAAATATTTTCTTATTTCTTATTAAAGACAAATATTTTACTTATGATATAGTTTCCAACCATTACTACAACTTGATCTACAACATTATATATAACTAGTAATATTCCATTAAGTCCAAAGACACTTTGAAATATCCATGTTATTAAAACATCCATTATATATGTTCCTAATCTTCCTGTTACAAATAAAGAAAACTCTTTAAGATATTTTTTTGATTTTGAATTAAATACATATTTTCTATTAGGGTAGTAGGCAAATAAAACTGCTCCTAACCATGATATAAATACTGCATATTGTGTTTCTAGTAAATCATTTTTATCAAATATATTAATTAATAATAAGTTTTTTATTAGAACATAAACAACTGTAGTTAATAGTCCTACTATAATATAGTTCCAAAATTCAGGATTCTTGTAATAAATTCCCCAGCCAAAATTCCAAAATTTAACAAAGATATTTTTATCGTGACCTTTGATTATTAATTTTCTTTCTTTTTCTTCTTTTTTCTTTTTCATACTTTATTTTTCTTTTCTTGTTGATTCTAGAATATTCATATATATTTCGTAGTTTTGTCTATGTTTTTTAGCAATTACTTTTAGAATTATTCCAGTAATGTGCATCAAAATTCCTGTTAGTACACAGAAGCTTCCAACGATTAAACTTGGGAATTTTGCTACTAATCCAGTATCAAAATATTCTACTACTGGTGGAATTATAAAGAATAAACTAAGAAGTAATAAGAATACTGAAATTAAATTAAAGAATGCGTAAGGCTTGTATTCTTGGAATAGAGTAGCGATTGTTTTTAATACTTTAAATCCATCTTTATAAGTATTTAATTTAGATACTGATCCTGCTGGTCTATCACGATATTGGATTGGTATTTCTTTTACTCCATAGTTTTTATCAACAGCATGAATAGTCATTTCTGTTTCTATTTCAAATCCTTTTGATAAGACAGGAAATCCTTTAACAAAATTATAGGAAAAAGCACGATATCCAGTCATTATATCTTTAATATTATTTTTAAATAATTTGTTTATTAAGAATCTTACAATTCTATTTCCAAAGTTATGGAATGGACGTTTGTTTTCTTTGAAATATGTTGAAGATAATCTATCTCCAATTACCATATCACATTTTCCTTCTAAAATATAATCACACATTTCTTTGGCGTTATCAGCAGGGTAGGTGTCATCTCCATCAACCATTAAGTAACAGTCTGCATCAATTTCACGAAACATTGTTCTAATAACATTTCCTTTTCCTTGTTTGTATTCGTATCTTACGATAGCTCCTGCTTTTCTTGCTATTTCATCAGTTTTATCTTTTGAGTTATTGTCGTAGACATAGATGTCAGCATCTGGCAAGGCTTTTTTGTAGTCCTTTACTACTTTTTCAATTGTTTTACTTTCGTTATAGCATGGTATTAAAACTGCTATTTTGCTATTTTTCTTCATAATCATTATCCTTCCTTATGTATTTAATTAACAAACACCACATAGTTGGTAATAAGAACATGTATGGCATTGTATATCTAAAGTATGTATTTGCTGGGCCGACGAAGCAGACTAAGAGGGACGCTAGCATCGGTAGCATAGTAAGAAAATACTTTTTATTATTACTTCTTATGACATAGACACTTAATGTTAAAAGTGACCATCCACTAAATCCAATATTAGATAATAATCCAATGATTGGAATATATGGGAAAGTATCACCATAGGCACGTATTACATCTCTTGGAACTTTGAATACTTTATTTACGTTATAATCGATAACTTGTACATGAACAGTTTCTTCTTCGCTCATAAAAAACTTAGGTTTTGTATGTAAATACCATTTATGAACGTTTGGTGATAAGTATCCATTTGTATTTAAGAAAGTCGCTTCAATATAAGTTAGGGGATGCTTTAATCCTTCGTCAAACCAAACTTTGAAGTATTCTAGTAATTCCTCGCTAGTTGCATCTTTATTATAAGTATCTTTTACAGGATCACTTAAAGATGGGTCATATAGCTCATTTAAAGAGTCATATTTTAATATCTTATCAATTGTTTCTTTATCTTCTTTAGATATGTCATCTTCGTGATATTTTACTAATCTTGCAGTTTGTTGAAATGGTATTGATAACATTTCTTTAACACTTCCACTAGTTATTCCCATATTTGGAAGAAATATTTTAGTGTAGCTTGTGTTAAACACTAATAAAAGTAGAAGTACTGCTAAAAGTCTTTTAAAATTATACTTTATAATAAATAAGCTAAATGGTAGAGAAAGAAGTATTACATATATTCCATTGTTTCTTGTAATTACTAGGAAGATACATACAAGTAATAATTTTAATAGTTTAGGCCAAAGTATTTTTTCTTTACTGTAGTTTTTAACAAAATCAAATAACATTAATACGTAAAGAATAAAGAAGTAGGTGTATAACGTATCTTTTATAAATGCGACATTATACATTCCATACATTGGTACAAATAAATACATTAAAAGTACTGAAAAATAAAATACATTTGGAACTTTATTATCTTTCATAAACTTAATCGTGTATGAAAGAGTTGATGCACTTACTAGAGTTTGTATTATTACAAAAATAAATAAACCAAAATTATCATTTAAAATAAATCTTCCTAATTCAATACACCATCCTAAAAGATAAGTTATAAATACTGGATGATGATTTGTTAAAAATACGTTAGGGTCTATTAAATTAACTTGTTCTGAATATTTAGTTGGAATATTGAAATACTCGTATATTTGAAATGTAGGGTCAGGTGATAGCACTCCAGGGTAGAACACAACTAAATAGATTAACCAAACAATAAGCATTGATATAAATGATACAAGAAAAGGCTTTTTCTTTAACTTGTCCATATACCATTTAACAGGTTTAATCTTTATATTTTTATCGTAGTATTCAATATTATTAATAAACTTATCTAAATAGGAAAATGCTACTCGTAAAAGATAAACCATTCCAATAAATTTAATAATAAATAAAATTAGTATTAACGGGTTCTTTGCTAGAATCGACAACGAATCTGATACTTTATAAATGTCTCCTGTACTTATATAAAATGAAAAGATAAGACATAATAATGACTTTAACTTTCCTAGTTTGATATTTCCAGTTTTTTTATAAAATAAATATAAAAGTATTGTTCCAAAAGCTAGAATAAAACTGTTTGAGTGATAAAACTCTTTAGCAAGATATTTTGCATTTATCACTCTTTCATATGGAACGTAAATTATTGTAATTGTAAATAATGCATATATAAAATATTTTAGTTTGTTTTTCATAAAAATTATTATAGTACTCCTTGATAGATTTATTATACTTAATTAACGATGTTTTGTCACTATAAATGAAGTGTAAGGCATATTATTAAGTGGTGATATAATGTTTTATAAAAAGATTGATGAAAGAATTAGAATGTTTTTTTTAGTTTTGGTTTTGTTTATGGTTTTTATTGTTGCAAGAGTCTTTTATATTCAACTTATTGATTATAGAAAGCTTAATTATAAAGCTAATGACTTGTGGAGTAGGAATCTACCTCTTGCTGCTGATAGGGGGCTAATTCTTGATAGGAATGGGGAAGTTTTAGCAGATAATATTACAACAACTAGTTTAGTACTTATTCCATCACAGTTAGAAAACAAAGATGAAGTATCGGCAAATATCGCTTCTATTTTAGGGGTATCTAAAGAAGATATGGATAAACATGTTTTTAAGAATGTATCAATAGAAAGAGTGCATCCAGAAGGAAGACAATTGGCGTTTGATGTTGCTGATAAAATTAGTAGTTTAAATTATAAGGGAGTTTATTTAGTTAAGGAATCAAAAAGATATTATCCTCATGGAAATATGTTATCTCATGTTTTAGGCTATGTTGGAATAGATAATCAAGGCTTATCTGGAATTGAGTTACAATATGATAAGTATCTTACTGGTGTTGATGGTGCTATTAAGTATTTTAGTGATGCTAAAGGAAATAGTTTAAAGTTATCTGATATTTATGTAGCACCTCAACAAGGAATGAATATTTCTTTAACAATTGATTATAATATTCAGATTTCACTAGAAAGAGAACTTGATAATATCGTATCGATGTTTAGCCCTGATATGGCTCTTGCAATTGTAATGGATCCTAATACTGGTGAAATACTTGGAATGAGTTCAAGACCTAATTATGACCCTAATAACTATAAAGCAAGTAGTGTTACAACAATAAATAGAAATCTTCCTATTTGGGCATCTTATGAACCTGGTAGTACGTTTAAAAACGTAGCAACTATATAAGTGCATTTATAATATTTCCATTTTATGATACAATATTATAAGAGGTGCTTAATATGTTAAAAAAATCATGTGCAATAGATAGATTATTAAGAGAAAATCCATCTTTAGGTGAAAGAAGATTTGGTCTTCCTGATATTGGAAAAAGAAATGATGGTAATTATTTTAACCCAACAGTTCAAAAGATTGCATCTGCTATTGATTATTATGGATATGAAATAAGAGATGACAAGATAACAGTTTTAAAGGATGTCGATTTAAGTAGTGGAAATCCAGTAAAGTATAAACCTTTTCCACTTGCAATTCAAAAGATGAAAGAATCATTAGATAGTGATAATATGTATTCTTATCCTTATACTGAAGGTGATGATAGGATAAGAAAGGTGTTACTTGATTATGTTGAAAGTATTGGTATTCATAACAACAGTCCTTATTCTTATAATGATATAGATGATAAAGGTCTTTGTGTTCACAATTTAACTTTTTTACCTTCTACTTCTATAGCATTTAATATGATTATTAATATTATTTCTAAGCCAGGAGATGTAGTTATCGTGCCTGGACCTAATTATGGGCTTTTTACAATAAGAGCAGAAAGAGCTGGTGCTGAAGTTGAGATACTTCCTTTATCAAGTGATGATAATTGGTATGTTAATCCAGAAAAGTTAGCTAATAAGATTGATGAAGTTAATGACGCATTACAAAAGGTTTATAATCGTCGTAAAGGTTATGTTCCTAGAGTAGTAGCTTTTCTTAATATGAATCCATGTAACCCAACAGGAAAAGTTATGGGTGTAAGTGAGCTTGATAGATTAAAAAAGATAAGCGAAGTTTGTTCAACACGTGGTGTGTTTGTAATCGATGATTTAGTTTATCGTGATATAGTTTTTGATCCTAAAAATATTGCTATTCCAGTAGCTTCTATTGATGGTGCTTTTAGAAATACAATATCTATGTTTGGTCTTTCAAAAAGCTATGGACTTGCAAGTTTAAGAGCAGGTTTTGTAGTAGCAGATGAGATAATTATTCGTGAACTTATAAATAGAATTTTTCAAAGTATGGATTCTGCTCCTGATATAGTGGGACAAGCATTACAAGGAGCATACAATACTAGTTCTGAAAGAGAAGTTTTGTATAACGAGTACTTTAATGAATTAAGAGATATTTATAAGTATAAATATAATCTTATGAAATGTTTGATTAATGGTATTCATTCTGTAGATATAGAATATAAAGATAAAATTATTAATAAAATAGAGGAAGTAATTGAAGATAGAGAAGAATCTAAAAAGGTTTTAGAAGGAATACCACTTATCGATTTTCCAAAGAATTTAGTTCCTGATGCAGGGTTCTTTGCAATACTAGATTTTACAAAGATTAAAGGACTTAAGTATAAGGGAAGTATTATTAATACTGAAAAAGATCTACTTAGATTTTTCTATAAAACATGTCGTGTTAGATTCTTAGTTGGGCAATCTATTTCCTGGCCAAATGAAGATGAGCTTATTGGTAGAGTTACATATGCAATTGATGACGATTTGATGATTAAGTCATTTAATTTGATGGCTAAAGCACTAAGTCATCTTACTAAGGGCGATGATTATATAGTTAGAAAGAATCGTTTGGAAGATCAAGAGCAAATGGCACATATCAAAGTCGATGGATGGCGTAATGCTTATGATAATATAGTTTCTTCAAAATACTTAAATTCTTTAGATTACAAAGCTCAAACAGAAAGGTATATCGCCTCTTTTGATGAATACAAAGATTTAGTACTTGTTGTAGTTAAAGATGATGAAGTGTTAGGGTATTCTTGTTTTAATGATAAACCTAGTGATAAATACGATTCTGAACTAGTAAGCTTGTATATTAAACCTAATAATTTAAATAAAGGAATAGGGTCAACTCTATTAAAAGAAACAGCAAAACTTTTGTATGAAAATGGAAAACATAATATGATTATTTGGTGTTTTAAAGATAATGTTAATGCTAAAAACTTCTATAGTGATTTAGGTGGAAGTATTGTAGAAGAAAAGAAAGCTAAAATAGGGGAAGAATATATTGATGAAGTATGCTTCTATTTTGACTTAGATTCTTTAAATGAAAATCCATTTTAAGTTAAAGTCTAATACTTAGTATTAGATTTTTTCATTTTCTTTAATTTTAGTTCATAGAGTTAAATAGTTAAGAAAGGATAAATATGGATAATAATATTTTAGAAACTAAATTAAAGATAGTAATTAATAATTCTTTTTATAAAAAAGAATTGATAGATGAATCTACATATTTAGCTGTTAACGATAAACTTGTTAGAAGTTTAAGAGGTTTATAGTGACATACGATGATATAGTAGATAGTATAAATCATGGTGAAAAAATATATAATATTCCTCTTAGAGTAACTTTTTATTGTAGGGTTTCAACTGATAGTGATGTGCAGTTAAACTCTCTTGATAATCAGGTTGATTACTATAGAAATTATATTATGAGTAAAGAAAAGTGGGAGTTTGTCGATGGGTATTTAGAAGAAGGGGTAACTGGTGTAAGAGTTAATAAAAGATTAAGCTTTCAGAAAATGATTAGTGATGCTAAAAAGAAAAAATTTGATTTGATTGTCACAAAAGAAGCATCTAGATTTGCAAGAGATTTGGAAGATAGTATTCACTACATTAGAATACTTAAAGAATATGGAGTAGGCGTGTTTTTTGAAAACCAGAATCTAAATACATTTGATCCTAATTCTGAGCTCATTTTAAATATTATGTTTAATATTGCGCAAGACGAGTCAAAAAAACTTTCAGCAAGAGTTAAATTCGGTCATAAAGAAGCAATAAAAAAAGGACATGTTTTAGGATCAAGCAACATACTAGGTTATAGAAAAGATAAATGTAAGTTAGTTATTGTAGAAGATGAAGCTAAGTTTATAGAAAAAGTATTTCTTTTATATGCAACTGATAAGTATGGCTTAGGATCATTAAGCAAGAAGTTAGCACTTTTAGGTTATTATAATAAAAATGGTAAATTATATGATAAAGACACATTAAAAAGAATTATAGAAAACCCCAAATATAAAGGCTATTATAGAGGACATACTTATGAAATAATGGATTATAGAACTAAAAGAAGAAATAAAATAAGCAAAGATAATCAAGTGATACATAAATGTATCGATGGAAGTATTCCAAAAATAGTATCAGAAAAACTTTGGGATAAGGCTAATGAAATACTTGAAAAAAGATCATCAAAATTTAAAAATAAAGAAAGTTCTACTCTTAAACTTATGTATTCTTATAGCTCTAAATTAATATGTAAAAAATGTAATACTTTTTTTCAAAGAGTTAAAGGAAGAAGTACTAGTAATAATCCAACCTGGTCTTGTTCTAATTATCTTAAGTGGGGACTTAATTCTTGTAAGTCAGCAATAGTAAACGAAAAAGATTTAGATTTTATTTTTAAAGAGATATTTAAAATTTTCATGGAAGATAAAGATTATAT
>OJLA01000967.1_pt1 | contig 21222 bp, 10 predicted proteins | sample 1596611 | NCBI WGS metagenome assembly OJLA01 (sample SAMEA4350168, study PRJEB24818) | metagenome | biome: human; feature: gut; material: faeces | place: Denmark | collected 2013-09
GCTCCAAACCGAATCTAACATTTTGGTAAAAGACCACCGTGGTCGATTTAGTTACCTTCTCCCGGACAGAGAAAAACACATCTCTGCCAGAACGCTGGGAACCAGTTTTGACCGTGAACATCTTCTGACGCTTTTTGAAAGTAACGCGATCACCGCTGCAAAAGAAAAACAGCAATGGAGTGTTGCTGACCCCATTGCCGTTCTCTATATCAAGTCCAATCTTCGTCTGGTAGTGAATTTGCAGGACTGCGTAAAAGCCCAGCAAAGTCGCGCCTATGCTCAGAAAGTCAAAATTTCCAATTTGCAGCAGATGGCAAATACCATCGTCTATGTACAGCAGCACGGCTACGACAGCTACGATGATTTGAAAAAAGCGCGCGATGAATTATCTGCCAAAATGTCAGATGCCCGCAACACCGCCAAATCTACCGATGCCGACTTAAAGCTGCTGAATGAGAAGATTCACTATCTGGGGCAGTATCTTTCCACAAAGGCTACATACAAAGAATTTTTGCAGGCGGGCAACAAGAAGATGTACCGTTCTGCACATCAGGATGAAATTGCCAGATACGAAGAAGCCGTTCAATTCTTGAAACGCAATTCCACGAATGGCACAATTCCCACGATGAAAAATTTACGAGCAGAAAAGGAAAAGTTGCTTTCTGCTCGAACCGCACAATACGAAAGCTACATCTATTTCAAAGATTACTACCACGAACTGCAAACCGCTTGCAGGAATGTTGATATGATTCTTGAAACGGAACACACGCAGCAGCACAGCCGTACCCAGCCAAAGCGCAGCTACGAACAATCTATTTGATACAAACGGAAAAGCAGGTACAAGACCTTTCTTCCATGAAGTCTTGTACCTGCTCTCTTTTGTTTCTATACTTTCAATGGCTCAATTTGATTGGTTTTACGGTTGAAAAAGTATTCTTCTTTTTGGCATTGCTTGTAGCCAGTTCTCAGATAATACAGTGTAAACCTTGCCTCGGTTCTATTTATTTTATACAGGTCAATCCCAAAATGGTAGTTTATATGGCGTACAAGTCTTTTTACTTTGCGCGCATCGCCCTGTCCCGGTTTAGATGCTTTCTTCATCTCACAGCAAAAAATGTTATAGTTGATACTTCTTCTTTTATGTAAAACAATATCTGGTGCCGTCCATCTTTTCTTTTTATCTTCACTTCCCGGATATTTAGGTTTTATGCCAGTGTCCATGCGATTATATTCAATATCAATCACCAATTCTGGCATCGGGAAGATTTCTCGATAGATTTTATCCATGTGCATTGCGATTTTGCCGGCAATCGTTCGTTCCTGCGCCCCCGTAACAAATAATTCTGTATCGTTCTCATAAAACAGCGTTAATGCCCGTTCCCATAGCAGAAGAACTTTTTCTTTTTCTTCGCAGCCCTGCACCTTGGTTTCCCCCATTTCCTTATTTTTTCTATTATGTACAACCATTTTACAAATAGCAAGACCTTTCAATAAAAAAGAGTGGCAGTTCCTTTTAGGGGAACCACCACTCTACATCATAACGGATTTTTAATTTCTACGACTTCGCTCCTGCTGTTGCTGCTGAGTCTGCTCTTTCTGTTTTCGCTCTGCCTGCTTGATATGCAGCCGATCCAGCACCGACCATCTGCCACCAATGCGCCGTGGCTTTTTCGGCACGTTGTTCACGCAACCATCTATCATGTCGTAATTCTGCTCTGTGCCGGATTCCCGCGCACGTTCATATGTTCCGTTCGTCAGGCATTTCTCATGCTCGGTCTGTTCGGTCATATCCTGCTGCTTCTTTTCAGCATGATGGACATATTCTGTAAGAACCGCACGAACATTTTCAAAGCCGTTCGGAGCATCCGTCACAAATACGCCTTTGCCATCTACCACGATTGGAGATACGGCATCTTTGCGTTGCTCGTTACGCATCATAAAAAAACAAACTCCCTCGACAACTTCGCTGTCATACGGAAGCCACGTTCCAGTCTTTCCATCAATTTGATAATTGGGAACCATGTAGACGACAGTATTTCCGGCTGCATCAGCATCCATAAAGCCACCGAACTCTACCAGTTCCTCTTTATCGACGTAGAAAAACTTACGTTCCTTTTCTTCATCCCATACGATCACATCGCCAACACCAAAGGAACGACCAATAAATGTATTTGGCCGCTTTTCTTCCAGCCGCTTCCGGGCTGTCATCGGCGTATCGCTGGGTGCAGGCTTTCCTTTGTACGCACTCTGGTAATTCTGATGATGAATCAGAAAACCGTCCTCTACCTGCTGTGCATAGGATTTTGCCCAATGCTGATGATGCACCTCTTTGATTTGGAAAACTCTATACTGGTTTATCATTTTACGTTTTCTCCTTCCTCCTCCTCTGGCCTATGCCATTCCAGTTCCAGCCCCTTAAACTGCTGCTCGCTCAACTGCTGCATCTTCGGGATGGTCTGCTGGACAAGCGCAGACATCTCTGCATCCTCTGCCACAAGCGGCTGAACCTCCATCAATACCTGAATCGTATCCTTGAGTGTCGGCTGCTCAAACATCGCCATCAGCATCAATTCCAGTTCATCAAAGCGTACATTGCTCATAACTCCATCCCTTTCTTTTTCGCTTTCTTCGGCTTATCCTGTTCCTGTGCAGACTGCTCCTGCTTCTTGGCTTTCAGACTGCGCAGGGCATCCAGAACAGACTTTTTCGTACTGCCGCGTTCCTGCTCCTTACTCTGCTGTCGTGCCGCCATCAGCTTTTCCATATCGGAGATTGCCTGCTGCACCAGCTTATCATCCCTGAAATAGTTGATGGAGTTGATGTTCTCACGCTGCACTTTATCGTTCACGACCAACTCATACATTCCAATAAAGCCGCCATCTTCCTCGATGCAGAATCCAATGCACTTGTCAGCATTCATCCGTTCGGACGGAATCTTGTCATAGGCTTCCAAGGCTTCTTCCATTGTCAGATGGTCGTGGAACTCTCCCGCAAATGTAAACTCCAAACACTCCGCAACATAAAAGCTGAGCGTTTCTTCCGGCACAGGTCTTTCTGCGGCGAGTTTTTCTTTCAAAACCTCTGCCTGCTGCTCTGCCACCATATCGGCCTGTTCCCGCAGTTCTGCCGCGTCCATGACCCTGCCCTGTGCTGCATCGCAGCCAAACTCTGCAAGCAATTCCGTCATAGCATCCTGCACAGACTTATCTCCATCCGTTTCGAGAATGCCGCCATCCCGTTCCGTGAAGTCCTTATTATATAAGGTATAGTCGAAGCCATCGTCACAGGTCTGGATATGAAAATAGACATCCGGCAATTCGTAGGCCAGTTCCACATCCTGCACGGCTAACGCCCCCTGCAACGGCTGAACAACATGATTCTGGATATACGGGTTATCCCAGCCCGGAACCGTTTTATAGTCCTCTACGATGGTGTCAATGCCGTTTCTGCACTGCAAAACATCCAGTGAACCCGGCAGAGGATCAGGATTCTTCTCCACTCCCAAGGCTTTCATGTAATGGCTGGGAAGTGCCTGATACTGTGACATTGCATCGTCCAGATTGCCGAACCGCTCAATTTTCAAAGGCGCGGCCTGCAAATTTTCGACCACATAGAACTGTTTTACAAAAGGCTGTTCCTGTTCTTTCTGCGCTTCCAGTTCTTTTCTGAACATCGTTACAAAGCCATCCAGCACAACCGGGTGGCTGTCAACCACCCAGTCCGCGCGGAAGGTCATGCGGTCTGCATTATGCTCCGGGGTGCTGACCTGCTCTGCCCATTCCTTATTGCCGTGAGAAAAGCGGCCATCATAGCTTTTATGGTGCAGAGTGTTCGCCAGGATGTAGCCCACACGCTCCATGCCGTACTGCCGCACCACCTGATCGACTGCACCATCGCCAAGGTACATTCCGTCATAATTGTCCGCAATCGCTTCATGGATTGCCTGCTTGCACTCACTGTTCAGCCGATAGGATGTGCGGTATAAATCCACCTCGTCATTTTCTTTGGCATAGCTGAACGGCTCGTAGTAAACAGGCACATCCGAATAGTCCTGTGCGCTGTTATCCGGTACAGGCACAGCCTTTTCAATGATCTCTGATACCACATTTTCTTTTTTCGGCATATTCCATTTTTCAGAGAGATATTTCTGCACGGCCTCCTGAAAATCTTCATCGAAGCCGTTCCACAAATCCTCTGCCACCAGCTTGCCCTGCTCATTGACTGCAACGCAGGCCGCCATGTCACCGTGTTCCTCATGTTCCAGCAGGAAGAACCTCTCGCCGCCGACCTCCGTTTCATCAATGGCGTACCATGTGCCGATATTCCCTTCGACTGCGATGTGGTCGGAATCGCCGTGGATCAGTCCATTTCTTTTCTGCTGCTGTTCCTCCATAAACTCTCGCACAGTTAACTCTGCGCCTGTGAAGTTCAGCCCTTCCTCGCCAAGTTCCAGCCGCCCATCTGCGCCAAGGTCAAGTTCTTCGGCCATCAGAACAGATGCCGCATGGTTCACCACCACAGTTTTCTCCACTGTAATGGGCTGGCCTGGGTCGTAGTCCGAACCGCGCAGATCATAGCGATATAAGCCCTCCGGCACATCTTCATCCCGCAGTCGGCCATTGCTGAAAAGACCCGGCTTATCAAAGATTTCGATTCCCTGCAATTCTTCGTTTAAGAGAGTTTCTTTCTGCAAATCCATATTCCTTTCCTTGAAAAAATCCGGCAGTTCTGCAAATCCAATGCTGTCCACATAGTAGGCTTTGACTGTACTGCCATCATTGAGTACCACCACGTCGCTGACCGACAGCGAATGACCCGTAAAATCTGCCGGACGCTGGATATTGAACCGTTCATAAATGCCATCCAGCGTGTCCTTTTCCGTAAGCGGTGCGGCATAGATCAGGTCATAATCTGCACGGGAAACCGTCATGCCTTTCTTCTCCACATAGTCCAGCCCCATGAAACGATAGTTATGTTCCGGGTCACGCTCTGTAATCTGATAAATGCCGAACTGCTTTTCGCTGCCATACAGCAGCACATTTTCCTGTTCTGTCATGTTTCGCTCCTGTTGCAAGTCAGCTGTTGCAATCTGGAAGGTATCACTTCCGCGCTCGATTTCCTCTCGTGCCGTGACAAGAATCGGCCACGGGCTGATGCGGACGAGATAAATCTGCTTTCCCTCGTCATACAGTCGTAAAGCCTGTTCACGGTTTATCACTGTCAGCTGAAAATCCGGGCGCGCATACTCGTCCTCTGCATAATCTTCCCGTTGTTCCAGCAAAATCGCATCCCATGCGTCTGCCTTAATGCCGAAAATACCATCGTGCTGCTCGATTCCCTCTTGACTTGCATAATCACCTGCCGTTCCATCACGGAACAGCGGATAAATTCTCTCACCCAGCCGATGCCATTCCCGTGCGCCTTCTTTCGTCAGCGGCAGTACATCATCTTTCCGGTAGCCATAGTCATGCATTTCGGAAAGTCCAATCATCCCATCCGGGAGATTTTCAATTTTCTCCTGCGCATCGTACATCAGTCGGTTGACTTCTTCTTTGTCATCCTCGGCCAGTGCAGCCGCAAGACCGTTCACCAGTTCTTCCGTTGCAGCCCGGTCATCCAGCTTAAAGGCAAAATTCACGATGAGGTTTCGTTGCTCATCATCGAAAATCGTTTTCTCCTGCTCCCTGTCTGCAATCAGCTTTTCCGCATACTGCATCGCGGTCATGCGCTCTGCGCTCCTTTCTGCCACTGCCGCTTCCATCTTTTCCAGAAAGTCGGCTGCGGTCAATCGAATCGTATCCATCGAATCTTTCAGTTCCTTCATCTCCTTGCCGCTGGCCCAGCTTGCCACATAAGGAAATGAATAATCGGACGTATCAATACCAAGTGCCGAACAGACCGTAAATGCAATGCTTTCGGCCTCGGTTTCTTTCGTAAGCCGGTCTTTTTCCTCGCCGTTCTGCTTCATGAAATCGCTGTTATGCAGCATTGCATGAGCAACCTCGTGGATCATCGTCTTTATGGTCTGGCTCTCGCCCATGCCGACCTGAATGCAGATTTCTTTGTCTGCATCACTGTAATAGCCTTTGGCATCCCCTTCGATTTCATCAAACCGCATCGGCACAGGCGATACCTGCTCGATTGCCGCCGTAAGCAGCGCATAGTCTTTGACGCTGGCCGTCAGTTCGTTCACTTCCAGCGATGGAATCGGTTCCCCATCGGTCTGTGAAACATCAAAAACCGTCGTCACGCGGAAACGCGGAACCACATACTCCACACGTTCCATTTCCGGCTCACCGTTTTCGTTCAGCACAGCCAAGCCCGTATCCTTGTCGATTTTCTCGCGTTCTTCCACTTCCTTGATGGGAGCCGGAGCAATGATCTGGATGCCCTTTTCGCCTTTTTTGACGTAACGGTTGAACTTATTCTTCCATGCGTTAAACCCTGCCACCAGTGTGGCATCAGGCCGCTGCATAGCGATCAGCAGCGTATTATTGAAGCTGTAATTGTGGAATTTTGCCATCGTGCGCAGATACGTCGTGTACATTTCCGATGTAAAAATGTCCTTTACGCCCTGCTCCAGCCGTTCCGTGATTTCTTTCATCTGCTGTTTGCGGTCAACTGCCATGCAAGCCCTCCTTTTTCTTGACCCATCGTGTTTTCATCTGGCGCGGATATTGGTCAGCCTGTTTCGGTGCCTTCGCGCCGTTCCATTCCAAGCCTCCGGCTCTGCCCTCACAGGTGTACCCGGCGGCTTTCAGAGATGCTCCATTTTCCGTATCCAGAATGTAGGTGATCACTTTGTTGTAGCCCATTGCCCGTGCTGCACGGTACGCCGCCGCATACAGGATGCTGCAAGCGTTCGGTGTTCCATCTGTACACAGACGGTTAACTTCCAGCGTATAGCCATCGTCCAGCCGCCGCGCCACAGGTCTGCCGCAGATAGCAACGCCCACCAGCGCACCATTATCCGATACGCCGATGGAGAACTTATGCCCCCGCGTCGGTTTATGGTGGCGGTGATGCTGCTGCACAAATGCGTTTGCCGTTTTCAAATTGATCGGTGTTAATGTCAGCAAATGCCCTCCTTCAAAAAAAATGCCCCGCCAGACAAAACTGACGGGGCGGCTCTCATTTACAGTTCCATATTGTGACTTTTCCGCTTCGGGAATTTCTGCGGTTCTGCACTGCGCTCTGCCTGCTTTGCATGAAGCTGTGCCAGTACAGAGGGTTTCCGCACATTGTCCGCCGTGCGCTCTGCAACGCGGCCTGCGTAGTTCACAGGCTGGCGCGGCCTGTCTGCAACCTCGATTTCGGCTGCATCCTCGTCCACACCCAGCGCATCCTCACTACCCTTTTCATCCATGTTGAGCAGAGAGTTCAGCTCCGCAAGACGCGCAGATTTTTCGGCCAGTTCCGCTTCCTGCGCAAAAGGACGTTTGGCTTCTTCCTTTGCCTGCGCCAACTGCTGTTCCAAGGTTTCCAGTCTGCGCTCCACCTGCGGCAATGCTCTTTCGATACCTGCCAGTGCATTGGTAACGCGCAGGATATTACCCAGCGGGTCTTTGCCGACTTCCATAGAGTAGTTCCATGCGCCCTTGATGGACAAACGGAACACCTTATCGAAGTTGTCAAACCGGGAATGCAATTCAAACGCACCGTAGCTGCCGATCCTGCCCTCGGTGCCAGCCGCCTTCAAAGCCTTACAAGCCTCGATGATGGCCGCGCCCGCTTCCTTGCGTTCGGTGTACACCTTGCCGCTGATTTCCATAGCAAAATGGTCTTTGTCCTGCGCCAGAAGCGGTTTTGCCGCTTCTATATCAGTTTTCAGGGCTTCGATCTGACCCTTTGCCGCAGTAATTTCTCGTGGATAGCGGCGCGCAATATCGGATTCCAGACTATAAATCTGACTGGTGTGATTGGCTTTCAGCAGCTTCAGTTTGCTGACCTGAATATCCAAGTCCATCTTTTCCTTGATGTAGGGATTGCCCGTTGCCAGTGCCTTGATTTCGGCATAGGACAGCGCGGTGTCGTCCACATCATCACAGGCGCGGACAGGAGATTTGGAAGTCATTATCTGAGAAATGAACTTCTGCTTATTTTCTAAAATCTGCCACATGTACGAGTCAAACGTATTTTCCGTGACATAACGATAGATTTTCACCTGCTTATTCCGGTTTCCCTGCCGAAGAATACGTCCCTCCTGCTGTTCCAGGTCAGACGGCTTCCACGGGCAGTCCAGATGATGCAGGGCAATCAATCGATCCTGAATATTGGTTCCTGCGCCAAGTTTCGGCGTAGACCCCATCAGAATACGCACCTGTCCAGCGCGCACCTTTGCAAACAGGTCTGCTTTTTTCGTTTCGGTGTTGTACTCGTGAATGAACGCCACTTCTTCACGGGGAACACCTCTCGCCACCAGTTTCTCCCGCACATCATCGTAGACGTTGAATGTACCATCGGCTTTTGGTGTCGATAAATCGCAAAAAATCAACTGTGTTCCCTTATCCGGGGCAGATTCTTCCCAGACCTCGAACGCATTGTCCACACAGCGATTCACCTTACTCTCCGGCTCGTCCGGCAGCATCTCGTTCATAAGCCGCTGATCGAGTGCCAGTTTTCTGCCATCGTTGGTGATCTTGAGCATATTATCGAATCTGGGATTCACATTACCGTTGCGTACAGCCTCGGCACGGTCTGCAAAGGAACTCACCATTTCTTCCTGTGTCTCGCTCGGTTTCAGCACTTCGTTGATGTACTCCGCTTTCGGCACAGGCAGGTTCAGCATATCCGCCGTCTGCACGTCTGCCGATTCCTTGAACAAGGAAATCAGTTCCGGCAGATTAAAGAACCGGGCAAAGCGTGTTTTCGCGCGATAGCCCGTTCCCTCCGGGGAAAGCTCGATTGCCGTGACGGTTTCACCAAAGGATGCCGCCCAATCATCGAAGTGGCTCAGTCCCATTTTCTGCAGCGTGTCATACTGGAGATACCGCATAATGGTGTACAGTTCCACCATCGAGTTGCTGACCGGGGTTCCGGTTGCAAAGGTCACGCCCTTGCCACCTGTCAGTTCGTCCAAGTACTGACACTTCGCAAACATATCGCTGGACTTCTGTGCATCGGTCTGGGCAATACCTGCGATGTTCCGCATTTTTGTGTAGAGGAACATATTTTTATAGAAATGTGACTCGTCCACAAACAGACGGTCAACACCCAGTTCCTCAAATGTAACCACATCATCCTTTCTCGTCTGGTCGTTCAGCTTTTGCAGCTTTGCTTCCAGCGTTTTCTTTGTTTTCTCCATCTGCTTGACCGTAAAACTGCGGCTGTCCTCACTCCGGGCGTCGGCCAGAGCCAGCGTAATGTCGTCGATCTGACGCTCGATAATAGCCTTCTGCCGTTCCGGGGAGAGCGGCACTCGCTCAAACTGCGAATGACCGATCACGATGGCATCGTAATCACCGGTTGCAATGCGGGAGCAGAACTGCTTTCGATTGCTGGGTTCAAAATCCTTCTTCGTTGCCACTAGCACATTGGCATTGGGATAGAGCCGCAGGAAATCTGCGCCCCACTGCTCCGTGAGGTGGTTCGGCACCACATAGAGGTTTTTTTGCGACAGGCCCAGCCTGCGGCTTTCCATGCCGGCAGCAATCATCTGGAAGGTCTTGCCTGCGCCCACACAATGAGCCAGCAGCGTATTGTTACCGTACAGAATGTGCGCCACGGCATTTTTCTGGTGCGGCATCAGGGAAATTTCTGGGGTCATGCCCTCAAAACGAATATGACTGCCATCGTACTCACGAGGACGAATCGCATTGAAAATCCGGTTATAGGTCGCACACAAATCCTCGCGGCGGTCTAAATCCTTGAAAATCCACTGCTTGAATGCTTCCCGAATGGATTCCTGTGCCTGCTGTGCAAGCATGGTTTCCTGCTTATTCAGTACACGGTGGTCGCCATCCGCATCGTGAATCGTATCGTAGATCTTGGTATCCCGGAGGTTCAGGGCATCTTCCAACAGCTTATAAGCATTGACGCGCAGGGTTCCGTAGGTATTGGTAACAAGCGGATTGCCGCGATCCAGCGACTTGCCCGAAATGTTCCATGCACCTGAAATTTTGGAATAGGTTGCTTTAATGTCAATACCAGCATAGTAGTTCGGTGTTTTGAACACTTCCTTCATAAACTGCGTGATGTACTCCGGCTTCACCCAGTTCGCACCCAGCCGTACTTCAATTTCTGAAGCATCCAAATCCTTGGGCTGTACCCGTTTCAGGTAATCCACATTGATTTGATATTCAGCATGGTTTGCCGCAAAGGTTTCTGCTGTGGCCAGTTTTTCACGAACATTGCCGGACAGGTATTCATCCGAGGTTTCCCACTGCTGTGTCACAGGGTTTCGGAAAATCGCACCTGCCAGTTCATCCGTGATTTCCTGTTCCGTTTTGCCGCAGAGCTGCATCATAAACGGCACATCCACCTTTGCTTTTTCTCCGATGGAAAGTGCCAGAGCTTCGCTGGGTGTATCCACCGAGGTAACAGGCTCCGGCTTACGGATGGTACGTTTGGTAAAAATATCGGCAAGTCGTTTGAGATTCTTCTCCTCATCCAGAATTTCCAGTGATGCCAGCAGACAATAGCTGCTGTCCTGTCGGAATGCCCGCTTGTTGGCCGTGCTGTTGATAAGGCCATACTGCGCCTTAAATGCAGTGTACTGCTGTTTCAGTTCATTCTGTAAAAGCTGTACTTCCGCATCCGAACCATCATGCAGCTGACAATCCAACAGCTTCCGGGTGGTTTCTCGCAGAGCGATCATGCCCAGCACCCGCTCTGCAGTTACGGCAGGCAGTTCCACCTTATTCATAAAGGAGTTTTCGCGGTAGTAAATCTGCCCGTCCACGTTCGTGAAGCTGAAATTCTTCACGCTGGGGTCTGCCGGAATGGGTTCTTCCTGCACATCCAGTTCGTCGTCGGAGATTTCCGGCTCCGTGATGGTAGCATGGATGTTGCCGACCGCCTCTTTTAACTGCTTGGCAAGGTCTGCGCTCTCGATGGGCTTGACCGTGGTTTCCTGCTTGCCGTACTGGGTGCTTTCCGTGGTGATCTCGCCCAGCACCATTTCAGGATGCTGCGCAAAATACTGGTTGATGGAGTAGCCTTTCGGTGTTTCGCTAAGGTCTACCCAGTCTGCCCGCTCTACCGCTGCACGGTCACGCTTCTGCAAAAACAGAATGTCAGCAACCACGCTCGTGTTGGCATTGCGCTGAAACGCATTGTTCGGCAGACGAATTGCGCCGACCAGATCGGCACGGTTGGCAAGGTACTCACGGACAGAGGAATCCTTCTTATCCATCGTACCGCTGGACGTTACCACTGCTACCACGCCGCCCGGACGCACAAGGTCAAGACTTTTCGCAATAAAATAATCGTGGATGAGAAAATTGTGGCGGTCATACCGCTTATCCGGCACTTTGTAATTGCCGAAGGGTACGTTGCCCACAACACAGTCAAAGAAACTGTCCGGGAACTGCATTGTTTCAAAGCCCTGCACCGCAATCTTGTTTTTCTGGTACAACTGCTGTGCAATGCGGCCCGAAATGCTGTCCAGCTCCACACCATACATCCGAATCTTCTCCATGCTGTCCGGCACCAGACCCATGAAATTGCCGACACCACAGGACGGTTCAAGTACGTTGCCTTTGGACAATCCCATATTGCCCAGGGCTTCATACATTGCCTTGATGACCGTAGGAGAAGTGTAAAACGCATTCAGGGTACTGGCACGGGCTTCCTTATACTCATCTGCCGTGAGCAGGGACTGTAGTTCGGCATACTCTTTCGACCATTCTGCGTTGTTTTCATCGAACGCCTGCGGAATGCCGCCCCAGCCCACATACCGGGAAAGTATCTCCTGCTCTTCTGCGGTAGCCTGCCGCTGCTCTGCATCCAGTGTCTGCAGCACCCGAATGGCTTCCACATTGGCTTTATACTTTGTTTTCGGCCCTCCTGCGCCGAGATCGTCATCCGTTATGCGGAAGTTAATAGGTTTCTGTTTGGGCTGTGCAGGCTGTTCTGTTTCTGCTCCACTGTCCAGCGGAAGATTGTGCTGCCGCCGTGCATGGTTGACCTCTGCCGGGGTCATAGGCTGCTGGGTCAGCGGTTCAAGGGCTTCCTCTGCTGCTGCACGGCTGATGGCATCCGTTCGGTTCTGCACATCTGCGATCAGCTGCATCTGTTCTGGCGGGAAGTCAGGATTCAGCAGTTCTTCCAACTCGCCGCCTGCTTCTGCCACCGAATAGATCACATCCATCTGCTCCGGGGAGAAATCCTCGTAGGCCACACCCGCATTGTGCAGAGCCGTAAAGACTGTGATTTCAACCGCTTCTTCCATCGGTACATCTGCCTGTTCGTACAGATGCCGAATGTACTCCAGCTGTTCCGTTCGGAAAATCGGATACCGGGCTTCTTTTGCAAGGGTCATGTCCTGCAAACTGACCGTTCCATTTCCAAAGTCCACCGAATCCACACGGAACTCTCTATCGTCCAGTTCGATGGTGGTATTAACAGGCAGATATTCCTCTCTGCGGAAGTATTTCGTTTGGGCATGGGTTCCATCTTCCTGCTGGCCGGACAGATAGACACTCTCCCCCTGCTTCCAGAGCTTCATTGCCTGTGAAACCCACTGTTCACGCGGAAAACCAGATACCTCAACCTTGCCGAGTGCGGTTTCCTTTTCCAACAGCTTGCTGCCAAGAAGTTCTGAAACGCGCTTTGCATCCTCGCCGTAGAACTCAAAGTTACCGTGCTGCTCGTAGCCGACCAGTGCATCCGGGTAACGCTCTTTCAGAGCGTTATACTCGTTGGCGGCATCCAGCGGCAGGGGCTGCAAGGTCGGCTCAACGGCCTTTTCTTCCGCTGCATACGGAACCATCATGCCGCGCACCCACTGCGGTGCGTCCTTGCTATCCTGATACAGTGCAACGGCATCCCGTCTGTCCGTAATAACGTCCTGATAGGTGCGCTGGAAAATATCTTCTTGAATCCACTCTCCGAAGTGCGCCCATGTGTCGATAGCCTCGGAGTAAACAGCATTTTCCACCTCGCCAGAATCAAACAAATCCTCGATTTTCTCACGGATCAGTTTTTCCGCTTCTTCCTCGGTGGTATCGCGGTCACGCAGCAACGGATAGATTTCGCTGCGCTCTACCTTTTCCAACAGCGTGTACAGACATTCTTTATAGATGCTGCGGCTGTCTTTCTGGGTGTGGTCCGCATCCAGTTTCAGGAAATCGTTCAGCGGATTCTTCGCCAGCGTTTCGCTATATGACGGTAACGGAATGACCCGGCCAGCCACCGCCGAATTTTCCATATCTTTCAGATAAACGTCATGCGCATTGGAACGCTCAATGCGGTACAGATGGTTATTGTCCAAATACAGAAAACTGCCGTTTTCTCTGCTGTACATTTGCTTGGGCTGATTTTCAAACGATTCTACTGCTTTTGCATCTTCTCTCGTTTGACGAATGACCGCCTTTGCATCATTCAGACTGTTAAACGGCCCTGTTTCTGCAGCACCTGTGCCCTTTTCTTCGTCATAGTTATAATGGTTATAGAACTTGCCATCGGAATATTGTAGAATTGCAATATCCTCAATATATCCCGCCTGCATCATCACCGTTGACTGATACCGCGCAACGACTTTTGCCTTTTGAGAGTTCTCAACCGCTGCGGCGGTTGACTGCTCTTTCGATTGCGGCTCCTGCTCCATGAAGTCAAACATGGACATCTGTCCCTGTTCAGGAACCGCAATCTCAACAGCCCTCTTCTTTTCCGGGAAAATCGTGTACGTTCCCTCGACATACTGGTGCAGGATAGAGAGGGATTCTGCCTTTCGCTCATATTCTTCGGAATCCAGCGGCACAGACAGCAGTGCATTGTCCATCTGCTCCAGCAGTTCCACCGCCTGTTCGGGGTCTGCCAGCTTTTCAACCAGAGCCTTTCGTCCCTCTTCGTGGTAAAGATCCTGCGGGAAAGGACGTTCCACCTCGTTCGGCAGATGGTGATAGAATCCCATCACCCGCATTGCCATCTTCTCTTGCTCATAAGCAGGCATCCGGGAGTAGTCTGCCGGCTTCAAATACTCACTGTCACGGATAAGCCGGTCAATTCGGCCTGCAGCCTGATTCCAGTTCAAATGTACGCTTGCATCCGGGTTCCCGTATGGGCCACGCTCCAAAGCAATGCCCCTGCCATCGTGATCTTCGTGAGAATCATCTGCCCCGCAAAGGGCATGGCTGCTGCCGCCGATCCCGTAATGGTCTTTCAGAAAGTCTGCCCGCACTTTTTTGTCCTCATGATTCAGAAAGAATGAATAGATTGCCAGCCGACTGTCCGAGTAATTGCTGCCCCGTGTGAAGTAAGCATTGATTTCATCTTCCGTGATGAATCGTTTGTACTCGTTCCAGTGAAAGTCCTCTCTTGCTGCATAATTCTGATAGGGTTTCGCAAACTTGTGGAACAGTGCCGCCACCTTATCCGGCTTATAAAAGTGCATCCGCATCAGGTCTTTATCTTCGGCATAGGCTTCCCCCAACGCAGACAATCTCTCGTTGAGGTCAGTCAGAAAATCCGTATCATCCAGCAAGCCCGCCAGCCTGTCCGTCAATTCCGGGAAACCACCTCTGAAGATTTCTGTATCCTGAAACACTGCTTCGGCAACGCCATCGGCCAAATCACGTTCCATATAAGCCAACGTCTGCGCGTGTTCCTGTAAGGCGTTCTGCCGCGCAGCGTCCAGAACCGCCTGCGGCGCATACTCGCCCTGCCGGAGCAGTTCATGGATACGATTGCTCACATCCTCCCAGGATAAAAACGCATTGGCAATCGTGCCACCCTTTGCCGTGCTGCCTACTGCAATACGCAGCCCTAAATCATCGAACCAGCCTGCATACTTTGAACCGTCAATTTCAAAGCCTTTGCCGCCAGTACCGTATTCGTTTTTCACGAACTCTGTGTATTCTTCTGGGGTTTTCTCAACCATGAAATTGTAGATCAGACGCAGCTGGCCCTTGCTGCGGTTGCTGCCCGTGCGCAGAATTTCATCGACCACTTCGGGATCAAGTGCAATCTCGTCCGCATACCGCGCCCGGATCGGTGCTTCGATAGCGCGGATCTGCTGTTCCACGGTCGGCAAATCAGGAAAAGAAAAAGCAGAGGCAATTTCTTCCTCTGCTTCGCTCAAATCCTGTTCCGTTACCGGTTCAGTTAATTGTACACCAATTCCTCCAAGACGATCTCCTCGGCCATCGTCGTCAGGTTGTTCTGGTGCGCTGCCCATGCCAGCGGGTCTTTCTCCTTGCTCGGTGCCGGGAACTTCTCGTTCAGGCCGTCCAGCAGGGTTTCCATCCGGTTCTCCGCTTCTTCCTCGATCTGCGCCAGATGCTGGTTCAGCCTGCCGCTCATCAGCATACTCTGATACCAGTTCTTGCGGTTCTCTTTCAGGTACGTCCTGCGCAGCATCCCGTACTTCCCGATGGTCTGCGGCTCGTCCTTCACGGCCAGATTCGGGAACAGATAATCTCCCTTGCGGTAATACGTCAACTCCATTTTCTTGTCCTCCTTTGGTCGTGTTTTCTTTGGTTTCACGCTTTAATGTGTTAAAGTCCGTATTGGTATTATACAAGCTGTCAACGGATTTTTCAAGCTGCTGCGTGATTTCTTTTTTGTAAATTTTCCGCATCTCGCGGCCAATGTCAAAAAGAACTGCTTCACACTGTTCGGAAACCGCGTTACCAAGGAACGACAGCACAGGCAGCTTGTTGAAATCCACGATGCGGATAAAGTCATCATCGTCCAGCACATCCATAGGCTCCTGCCTGCATCGGCGGGAAAGCGTATAGAAGATACTGTTGGTCATCAGTTCCCGGAAGCGGACACGGATGTTATCTTCGTCCAGTTCTTCCAGAAACGTATCCGCCACCTCATAGGCCAGACCGTCCATTGCTTCATCCAGATTGTCGGCGGTCAGCTGCTGTGCCAGCTCCAGCAGGGCAGCATTCATGCTGTCTGTCTGGGATAAGCCATAGGTATCTGCCAGATGGTCTAAGATAGCCTGCTCATGCTCGTGGCTGTCCAGATTCCATAAGAGCGGTGTTTTTCCGCCGCGCACCAGATGGGTGTCAGCAATATCGAACACATACCGCAGCTTGGTTCGCGGTCCGGTATCATCCAGAAGCGCGATACCTTTTGCGCCACGGTTGACCCATCGGCTCATTTTCTGATTCCAGAGTTCCAGTTCTGCGCAGGCGGTTGCATCAGGCCGCTGCGCGTGGATCAGGAGTGTATCGGTGAACGAATAGCGGTACAGCCGCGCCGCCACATCCAGATAACTCATCCAGTCCTGTGGCGAGTTACTGACATACCGGGCGTTCTGCTGCGCCAATTCTCGAATATCGTTAATCTGTGGCAAGGGTCAAACCTCCTTTACGTTTTCGTTTGCATCGGTGTTTTGGGAAATTCCAGGCTGTACTGTGCGCGGCCATCTTCGACGCGCATCACAAGGTCAGCGGCGAATGTCTTGTCTTTTTTCGCGGAATAAAAGTCTTTTACATGGGTGCGGCCTTTTTTCAAAAGGTCTACCGCCATCTTCTTGTCCAGCGTTTTTCTCATGTTGGACAAGTATCTGCTTTCTTTCCAGAGAGCAAATTTACAGCTGCGGTCTGCACAGCAAAAGCTGAGTTTACTTTCATGCACAGGATTTCCGCAGACCGGGCAGCTTCCTACGCTTATCTTATTATGATGGGGAGCCGCCGCGACGGTGGGAATCTGCCGCAAGTCGGCCAGCATCTTATCGATCAGTCCATGGATGCCCTGCATAAAATCGTGGGGCTTGATCTCGCCGCGCTCCATCCGCAGCAGGTCATTTTCCCACTCAGCTGTCATGCTGGCGGATTTCAGGTAGTCCGGGATATTGCGGATCGCGGCCACACCGTCCTCCGTGGGAATCATCTGCTTGCCTTTACGCTGCACATAGCCGGAGGATACCAGCTTTTCCAGAATCGCAGCGCGCGTTGCAGGGGTTCCCAGACCTTTCTTCTCCGTGTCCTTTTCAAATTCCTTGTTGCCTGCTGTTTCCATGGCCGACAGCAGGGTATCTTCTGATACGTTTTGTCAAGGGTGTTTAAGAACTTTTTTCGCTGTCATTCAAAATCAGGCGCTTGATTTTGTCGCTCATGGTTTCTTTGCTCGTTTCACTGAAATGGATTTTGACGCGGTAGGTGGTCTTTCCGATTTTCTTTATCATTACAGGTGGCGCGGCTTCCTTTACGGTCAGAGGGGAAGCGGTTGCGGGGGTGCTGCGGTTGCTGGTGTCGTTGTTCATAGGCTCTCCTTTCCATGAGAAAAGCCCCATGCGGTCATACATGGGGCGGTGGTTTTGAGGTTGAAGTGGCGAGGTGGCAAAGTGGCAAGGTATCTGGGTTTTGCCACTTGGATTTTGCCGTTTCACTTTTTAAGAGCGTGATACCATGCCGCGCCAATGCGCTTTGAGGTAATGCGCCCGTCAAGGTTTCTCTTTGCCGCCCGGACGGTACGGGCGGATATGCCCGCTTCTGTGGCGACTTTCTCTATGTCCTCACTGGCAAGCTCTTTCCCGTCTGCAAGCAGGTCAAGTATCAGCCGTTCCGCCTGTTCGGTCTTGGTGGCGGTGTTCCCGCCCGCGCCGGACAGCAGCTCGTCGGCGGTGATGTCGTATTCGCCTATCCACTCAAAGCCTGTTTCCGGGTCAAGGCAAAAGGCAACGGGCTTGCCCTCCGGCGCAAGGGAAGATTTGTCATGGACGATAACGCGCACATTCGGTTCTCGCTTCACGCGCCCGATCAGCAGGACGCTCCTTGCTGCGGCGCGGAAGTCGATAGAACCTAAGCCCCGGTATGCGCTCTGCCCTCCGGCAGCTTTGTTGAGATGTCCGATAAGGATAACGGCGCACCCGGTACGCTCGGCAACATCGGCAAGGCGGCGGAACATGGGGCGCACTTCATTTGCCCGGTTCATGTCGGTTTTTTCGCCCATGTACGCCTGTATGGGGTCAAGGATAATCAGCCGCGCCCCGTTCTGCGTGATTGCCTTTTCTATGCGCTCATCGGAGAGGGTAAGCTCCCGCTTGGCTTCATCAATCACAAGCACCCGGTCAAGGTCTGCGGCGGCTTCTATCAAGCGTGGCTTGACGGTATCGCCCAGCCCGTCCTCGGCGGTCTGGTAAATTACTTGGAATGGCGGCAAGGGCTTCATTCCCGGCAGCGTTCCCCCGGTGGTGCAGGCGGCGGCAAGGCGTAGGGCAAAAGTGGTCTTGCCCTCGCCGGGATTGCCCTGCACAATGGTTACTTTCCCAAAGGGAATATACGGCTCCCATAGCCATTCAACGGTCTGTGTGTCAACCTCGCTCATGCGGATAATCTCAACGGTTTCTTCCTGCGGCGGCTCTTTCAAGCCGTAGATTGCTTCCCGCAAATACTTCCCGTCTGTGATTTCTGCCCGGTGCTGCAATACCTCGTTCCAGTCCTTGAAAAGAGGGATAAGCCGATGGACGGTCAAGCCCTCCGGCACAAGCTCTGCAAGGCGGCTGCAAGCGTCGTTTCCGGCTTCGTCGCTGTCAAGGCAGAGAAAAACGGTCTTGATGTTCGGACGGTCAGAGAGAAAGCGCAACAGGGCTTTTTCTCCCACGCCGCCCAACGCCAGATAGCTTTGCTTCTGCCAGTCCTTTTTGAACAGGCAGAGGAAAGATAAGAGGTCTATCGGGGCTTCAAAGACAAACAACCTTTCGTCCTCGCCACGGTAGCAGAAATTAAAGGCTTTGTCGCTGCCTTTCACATCAAGCCGAAAACTCCCGGCTGTGCCGCGCTGATGGGCGTATCGCGGTATGCCGCTTTCATCTCTGCCGACAAATACGGCGTTATGGTGGGCGGCTTCCTCGTAAATATCCCCGGTGGAAAAGAAAAAGCCCGTCACATCTTCATCAATGCGGCGGGCTGCTGTGAGGTAGTTCCTCGCTATGCGGTTGTCGGTGCTGCGGGGTGGCAGTCGGAAGTCGGATAGGGGCGCGAGGCTTGGTCTGTCCGGCGGCGGGGCGGCTCCTTTTTCGCCTGTCAGCAGTTCAACGGCTTCGGTGAAGCTCTTGCCGAAAAACTCCATGACAAAATCAACGGGGCCGCCACCTTTGCTTTGGCTGTGCCTGTACCATTTGTTTCCCCGGATAGTCAAGCTGTCGTGCCGCTTCCAGCGGTATTCATTTCCGGCACGGGTAAGCTGCTCGCCCTGTGATTGCAGGAAAGAAATAAGGTCGGCTTGGTTGGCGCGGTCTATCTGTTCTTGGGTGTAATACATGGCTGATACCTCTCTTTCTATGGTTGAATTGTTCATAGTTTTGATGTAGAATAAAACCGAAAAATCGGGATTTGGCAAAGGAGTGTGATTGTATGAAAAAGAAATTCTTTGTGGTAATTGCAATTATAGCTGTTTTAGTAATCCTATTAACCCCTGTTCGTATGAACTTAAAAGATGGTGGAAGTGTTAGGTATAAAGCATTAGTGTATGAAGTTACAAAAATACACCAACTTGCACCAGAAGTAGATGGTGTAAAACCATATATTGATGGATTCGAAATCAAAATACTCGGAATGACAGTTTATAGAGAAACAAACGAATAGACAAATTCCAGTTTATCAGAAAGCATTTAGGGCGGACAAGCAAAATGGCTTGCCCGTCCTTTTCTTTATCGCTCCTGTTCCTGCCGCTTGGTGCGGCTCTGCGTCTGCTCCGGTTGGTCGGCGCGGAGTGCAATATCCACGCACCTGCGGATTTTTTGAAGCTCGGCAACCTCGGCGCGGGTATCTTTCAGTTTGGTATAATCGCTGTCCCTTTGTGTTTTGAGGTCAGCATATTCCTGTTCCCATTCCGCAATAGGCAAGGTCTTTGTTCCTTTCGGCAGATTTGCATGGAGATAGCGGTTTGCCGCGTCCCATAGGGTAAGCTCGGCGCGGCGAGCTTCTGCAAACTTCTCCTGTTTTCCTTTCCAGCGGATTTGCCGATACTCGTCCTGTATGGGCTTGTAGGTCTGATAATTTCTGCCGTGCTCCAAGAGTTTTTGCAGTTCTTTCATGCGCTGCTCGGCGGTTTTCATTCCCTCCCGGATTGAATAGGCTTTATCACTGACAGAGGAAAGAGAATCGTCCAGCTCATCAAGATTAGAGATACCATGCTCGGAAAGATAGTTGACCGCCGCCGCTATGGTTTTCAGTTCGTCGGCTGCGTGTTGGTGCTGCCAACTCTGCGAATACTTCCGGCTCTTTTCTCTCTGAACGCTCAAATACTTCATCAGCAGATTTGCAAGGTTGGGAGATTGCGGCGGCTGTTCCGGGGCGGTTTCCCGCGCTTTGAACAGGTCGGCAATCCATTCCTTGAGCTTCCCAATCTGCGCCCGGATTTCCCGGATAAGGCGGTTTGCCTTTTGGATATTTCGGTTCAGTTCGCCTTTCTCGGTGGCGATGCCTTTCTTCTCCATCTGGCAAGCCGCCACGCCCATGTGGACGGTGGGTATTTCGTCTATGCCGCGCTCGGCGTTGCTGCGGTGGTCGATACGCTCCGGGCTTCCGTTTCTCTCCAAAAAGTCGTTGGTAAAGTCAGCCCACGCCTTGCGCCACAAGAGGGTGTTGTCCTTGTCGTTCCAGCCTGTAAGGTCAATTTTGTGCGTCTTGTATCTGCCGCTTGGCAAGCGGATACGCTCACCGTTTTCATCAAGGTCATATTCCTTTTTGGATTTCGCCGCCCATGCTCCGCGCTCGTCAAGTGGTCGCATAGTCAGCATGATATGACAATGGGGGTTGCCGCTGTTGGTGTCGTGAATGGCAAAATCCACACACATTCCTCTGGAAACAAATTGAGAGGAACAGTATTCCCGGACAAGCCGGATCTGTTCCTCTCTGGATAATTCTATGGGGAGCGCTGCGTCAATCTCACGCGCAAGCTGGGCGTTCCCGGCTTTCTCGTAAAGCTCCACGCTGTTCCACAAGGTTGAACGGTCAGCGAATGAGGGCGGTGCGTGGGGCGGCAGCATGATTTCTGTATGGACAACGCCGCCTTTGCGGGTGTAGTCATGGGTCATTCCGTCCCATTCGTTTGTCAGCTTTTCGCCGCTTCGGTAGGCGGCTGCGGCAACGGCTGATTTGC
>OJLA01000972.1_pt1 | contig 21145 bp, 25 predicted proteins | sample 1596611 | NCBI WGS metagenome assembly OJLA01 (sample SAMEA4350168, study PRJEB24818) | metagenome | biome: human; feature: gut; material: faeces | place: Denmark | collected 2013-09
AACTCTTTCTTCTTTGTCCGCACCTGCGCTAACTCATCGCTGAATGCGGAAATCGTCATCTGTTTATCCATATGTATACTATATCATATTCAACCGTTGATGGCTCATCTTTTCATGCGGTGTTGCCCTATACCTTGATTCGCAAAGGAAGTCAACGGAAAAAGCAGAAAAATTGTGAAAAAGTAAAAAAATTCTGCAATGCGGCAAAACCGAATTGCAGGGATTTCCACAATTTGGAAACCGCAGGTCAAAAACGATGCGTTATCCGATTTTTTACCGTCAGAATCATCGTCAAGAATCATTGAGGAGGGAAGCTTATGCCACGTCGCGGAGAGAACATCTACAAGCGTAAGGATGGCCGGTGGGAAGGTCGCTATATTCGCGGTCGGACGCCTGCCGGCAAGGCAGAGTATGGCTATGTATATGCCAAAAGTTATGCAGCCTGTCGTGAGAAGCGACGGAAGATGGAAGGAATCATACCACAGAAGCCGACCCTGACAGGTGAAATGTCTGTGGCTCAGGCAGTTGCGTTCTTTTTGTCAGATCGCCGTGGTGAGCTAAAGGCTTCAACGGTCGGGCGCTACGAGTATGTGACCAGCCATTATATTGTCCCAGATCTGGGAACGGTCATGCTTCATGAGTTGACGGCGGAAAAACTTTCTGCCTATTTTAAGAGACTGCAGAACCGAGGCCTATCAAGCAAAACTGTACGGGATATCGGCGTGCTGCTAAAAACCGTATTCAAAGTTGTGAAAAAGAAATGCCACTGTGACTGTCCTGGCAGGGATGCGGAACTGCCCGCATATCGAGGCAAAGAAACCGAAGTATTTGGCGACCATGAGATAGCCACACTGGCACAGAAAATCTTGGAGACGCCGGATATCACAGGGTTATGTGTTCTATTGGTCTTGAACACGGGGTTACGGCTTGGCGAGATATGCGCCCTGCGCAAAAGCGATATCGACTACCGTTCCGGCTTTCTGCGAATTGAGCGCTCGGCTGCCCGTGTACGCGATGCTTCCGGGACACATCTGGTGGTGCAATCCCCGAAAAGCGGCAGTTCTGTGCGTCTTGTAGCCATTCCCAATGATATGCTGGAATTGCTGAAAGCGACCACCCAGAGCATTCAGAGAGACAATTATCTGCTGACCAACACGGACACGCCGATGGAACCGCGCACACTGCAATACCGATACCGGAAGCTGCTGGAACGCTGCGGTATCCGCTATCGGAATTTTCACGCCCTCCGACATACCTACGCGACAAGGTGCATGGAGAATGGTGTGGACATCAAGAGCCTCAGTGAGCTTTTGGGCCACGCTGATGTTCGGACGACATTGCAGACATATATCCATTCTTCTCTGGCCCATAAAAGGCAGGCTGTTCAGAGCATTTGTTTCTTACCCATGGAAGGGGCGGGCAGCGTTTTAATTCCGTCAAAAATTCCGTCAGAGATCTCAGCAATTACCGTGCCGCCAAGCAAAACAGGGACTTGTTTCGTGAATTGCATTTGATTTACGAAAATATATTTTGCTTCGCGCAGCCGTGGGCACTTGTGCCTGCGGCATTCTTGTTTTTATATAAGAAAGCACTGATACTATTCTCTATACCATGATAATATCACAGCTTCCTTGCGTAATTATGGCGACAGCGGTTGAAAATGCTCGTCAATCTGTAATGTGGTCAGCTTTGTGGGATGTAGCACAAAAACCGCTTTATGTGCCACGCCCACAGCATAAGCCAACGCCAGATCCTCGGCATCTCCCACAGCAGGGCCATCAAGATCATATACGCACAGCACAATGTTTGCCAGGTCGATTATTCTCTGATAGGCGTTGAGCTGCGTGTCACGCTCCCCCGGTGAACAGACAGCGGTCATACCAGTACAGCTGATCAGCATATCAAAATACCGCTCTCGTAAATAAGGCGCCCACTTAGTCGATTGCTCCTCGTGGGGCGTATAGCAAAAGAGCATCAGGTCATGGTCGGTCGTCCGCAGACCATTGACTATTTCACCGGCGTACAGTCCCACACCGCAGTCGCAGGCGGTCAAGAATTGCGATACACCTCCCTGACGTAGCACCATAACCTGCTGCGCCAGTTCGATTTTCATTTTCCGGCAGCCACTATCTTCTTCATCAAACCCCCACGGATATCTCATAGGTGATTGTCCTAGAACTGCACAGCGGAACGGTTGACCTGCCATTTATATCGTCTCCTACCTTACCGAATGTATTTCGTCTTAGCCGGTAAGCGTTCGTTTGCTATATATTATAGTATTGTCACTATCTCATGTCAAACGCTTTCTATTTCAGACAGAAAGTGCAGTGCAGAAACAGTATACTTTATTCATACCACGAAAGGCAAAGGACTACCGTATGAGTAAAACTGTTTCGTTCAAAAACCACGATCGTTTTGTACAAATCGGCATTGCCATTGTCGCGCTCCGCAAGCTGTGCGGTATGTCACAGGAAAAGCTGGCAGAGAAGGCAGGTATCAGCCGTTCACTTTTAAGCGTGATAGAGGCACCCGGCACAGCACATAACTTCACACTGGATGTGTTTTTTGATATTGCAGATGCTTTGAATGTCGATCCTGCGGATCTTATCAGCGCATCCATGATCCCAGAAAAAATGTTGAAAGGCCGCAACTCAAAGGAATAACCTGCCACTAGACACCGTATACCGATAGCGGGCGCATCTTGTAAAGATGCGCCCGCTTCTTATGTGCTATGTTTCAAGTCAAAACATGTTTTGATTGTATATTACTAGTTCTGATGTGCAAATAGCTGCCACGGCAGATTCCACAGCTTGGTGAGAATCATCGTCTCTGACCGCTGGGCGGCAGGCAGTGCGGCGCACTTCTTGCAGATGTGCGCCGCATGGCCGCTGCCTGAAAAACTCTCGTTCGATTTGTATTCTCCGCACACCTTACAGTAGTGTCCGTGCTTCTTGCTCATAAAATCTCCATATCTGTTTCCCAAAATCGAAATATTTTCATTTTTGGGAAGTAGACGGCTGTTTTGCCAACCAGTCCGCAATATCCACGATCTGAATACCCTCGTATTGGTACGCTTCATCTCGGATTCTGGCAAGCACCATCTTCGGATAAGCATCCTTGATCTGGAGCAGAGGGCTTACCTCGCGTTCAAAAGTTTTTGCGTCGCTGATGTTGTCTGAAACCTGAATATAGAGCTTTTCATTGCGCTTGATGGCGACAAAATCTATCTCTTTCTTGTACAGAACCCCGACATAGACCTCATACCCGCGCCGGAGCAGTTCAATAGCGACGATGTTTTCCAATACGCGGCCATAATCCAGATTTTTGGTCCCCAGCTTCGCATACCGGAAGGTGTGATCGCTCAGATACAGCTTATCATTGGAAGCCAGATATTTTTTCCCCTGAATGTCATACCTGCGAACACGGTAAAAAGCAAAGGCGTTGCACAGATATTGCATATAGTTGCCGACAGTTTTGTGGTTGATCTTGTCCTTGTTGTTTGTGAGTGCATCCGCGATGTTTCTTGCAGACGTAAGGTTGGAGATATTGTCCATGAGAAAATCGACAATGCGGTTCATCAGGATCGGATTCCGGATTTTATATTTTTGCCGGATGTCTCTGACGATCAAGGTATCGAATACGTCCGCGATGTAGTCGTATTTGGCTTCCGGGTCTTGATAAAGATACGATCCCGCCATGCCGCCCTCTCTCAGATACCGGGAGAAAGCTGCATACCTGTCCGTGAGGGAATAATACTCGCAGAACTCACTGAAAGAGAACGGGAACACTTTCACTTCAAAGGTTCGCCCTGTGAAGAGGGTGGCAAGATCGGAACTCAGCAGGAAAGCGTTAGAGCCGGTAATATAGATATCGAATCTTTCCTGCGCATGGAGGTTGTTGATGGCAAGCTCAAAATCGGGGCACATCTGCACCTCGTCAATCAGGACAAAGTTCTGCTTACCATCGGCATAGGCGCTTTCAATATAATCATTCAGAACATGATAATCCTTGAACTTCTCGTACTTTGTCAGGTTGAAATTGATATGCACGATGTTTGCGTCCGCAATATTTGCTTCCACATACCCTTTGAAGGCTTCCAGCAGCTTTGACTTTCCGCAGCGCCGGACACCCGTAACTACCTTGATATCCGGTGTTCCGATCACTCCAATTAGTTTTCGGAGATACATACCTCGGTCTATCAGCTTCATTCTCATCACCTCTGCGCTTATTATACCCATTCTATTTCCCAAAATCAATATTTTTTCGATTTTGGGAAATAGAATGGCAAAGAAAAGACGGGAGCGACCCGAAAGCCGCTCCCGCTGACATACCATCGTTATTCGTCTATATCGAAGTCTGGGAGCAGTTCCATTTATCGGACTGCTCGTCGGTGATGCCACGCAGGTTGCGCGGGACGCCGTGGGGCAACGCCTGCATCACACCGGCATGGGTGCCGGTATTGTAACATGTACATCAGGTCGATCTAGCCAAAAAGATGTCCAGATTGATGTGGACTATCAATCAAAAGCTATAACTGCGTATATGCCTATAAAGCTCCCGTTGATGCGCTGCGGCTTTGGCACTTTGCATTCGTGATACTTTCGGCATGACTGACTTATCTTCCATCTGAGGGAAGTCTCACAGCGACCTGCTCGCGGGGCATCAGACCCCATTCACTTTCATCTTAGTGCCATGGCACCTTGAACCGAAAATACTATTCACTAATCGGGAACTGCACTCATAATAACCACATTTTTCCATTTTTGCAATAGAAAAATGTGGGCGAAATCCATCAAAAAAGAGTTGCAGAGAAAACGGGATTCCTCCGAAGTACCAGAAATAAAGGCTTTGCGGCTTTTTAACATGAGGCTTCCTCATGATTTTAACGCTAAAAATGACGAAGCAGCCCTTGCTTTGACCTTGCCCGCTGTGAACTACATTGGAACGTGCTCCCCCAAAAAGCAGAATAATTCTTGACAAAACGTTTTAATCTTGCTAGATTGTTAGATTATTAGTGCAGTCTATGAAAGCTAAACCAATGGAGGAATTTATGCCAAACACAAAGCTAGGTGAAATGCAACTTCAGTTCGCGGAGTTAGTGTGGCATTACGCACCGTTGCCCTCTGGTGAGTTGGCGAGGATCTGCCAACAAGAGTTGAACTGGAAGAAGCCTACCACCTATACAGTGCTGCGAAAGCTGTGCGAAAAAGGGCTTTTCAAGAACGAGGACGGACTTGTTTCAGTTCTCATGACACGAGAACAGTTCCTCGCTGCCCAATCGGAGCAGCTTGTAGAGGAAGCTTTCGGTGGATCGCTTCCTGCCTTTATCGCAGCCGTTACCTCCCGCAAAAAGCTGTCTCCAGCAGAGCTAGATGAGATTGAAAGAGTAATCAACACTTCGCGGAAGGAAGGAAGGAAGGAAGGAAGGAAGGAAGGAAGGAAGGAACGGCTGAAGCAGGCTGCATAAGCCGGGATACGAAGATGAAAAAGGGATAGCCGCAAAATGTACATTGCCACACTGACGTGAATAAAGGCATCGTGATAGTAGTATCCCTCTCTGTGATAAAAAAATCCATTGCGCTTTTTGTCGTTTTGCCAATTACATTCTGCCACATTCCATGGTATAGTATTGCCTGTGTGAATACTACCTGTGCAAATAATGCGGGAGGGAAATCAAATGGAACTGGACTTTTCGGTATCGAATGAGTGGCAGGGCCTTTCTGACCAGGAGAAGCAGCAGCGTCTTTTTGATAAGCAGAAAGGTGTACTGGATACATTTCTCGTACGCCACTTAATAACACAAGAGCAATATGACCTGAGTCTCCATACCCTCATGGATAACATAGCAATACATGCCATGACATAAACGCGCAAATAACATCTTGCGGCAGAGGATGAGTTTCCACCTGTACGCCCCGGCATCTTTCCGCTACAATGGCCTTGTACTTGAGGTCATTAGGCATTGAGGACGGAGCAGAGCAGGCACGGGCGAGAAAGGAGGTCAAACCCCTTCTTCGTTCTGACTAAGACTTGAAGTATGTAAAAAACTGGACATCAAGAAGAACGTAATTGCCTTTCAGGGCGGTTGCGTTCTTTTTTTGTTGTCCCAAAACACGAAAGGAGCCGTTACCATGAGTGACAGCAACAGCATGTGGCCGTTTCAGGAGATCAGCGCGGAGGAAGGTCTTGACATCAACGAGATCTTCGGCACCGGCATATCCAACGGCGCAGCAGCACCCGAAGCCAACCCATTCCAGGTACCCCAGCAGGCCGTTCCCGCACCAGAGGCAGCAACGCCCCACGTGGAGCAGCCGCCTACATCCCCCGCAGCGCCCCAAGCGGAGCAGACCCCTGCGCCGCAGCCCACGGCAGTGACCATTCCTCCCGCGACGATCCCCGCCGAAGAACCTGCACCCAGCAATCCGCTGGAAGCAGCTTTCGAGGCAAAGACCGTGGAGAACGCCAAAGCCAGTCTCTTTGAAAAGAAGCCTGTCTTTTGCCATAAGAGCGCAAAGGAGGTCATTGAAGATCCTACCATGACATTCGAGGAGCTTCGCATCCGTAAGTCAGAGGATTTCCTTGACTTGGAGGAGGGCAAAAATGTGTCATGGTCGGTGGAGTATGGCACCATCCGCAAGGATGTCAAAGACCCCAAGGGAACAACGATCATCTCCATGAAGGAGTCCATCGAGCGTTCCCGTGAGTTCCTGGACGCGCTCAAAAAGACCAAGGACAAGAATCCGGACTGCATCGTGCGTCCCAAGGTGACTATGAAGAATAAAGGCACTGCCGCCTACAAGGGAACATTTCCCACCGTAGAGGCCGCCCGCAATTCGGACAAGGTCATCTGCCTGATCCCCGGCAATGACGGTCACATCTATGAGATGCACAAGACCGAGCAGGGTGAATTTATCGCCCCAAAACACAAGATCATTGATTTTCAGGCGGTTGCGGCCGGGTTTACCCCGGCCCTGCCCCTGATCCCGCTGTCGCTGATGCGCCAGATCATCGCGTTCTTCCGCTCCTTCATGGCAGAGCATGGACAGGAGTATGAGGCGCTGGTGCTGATCTATTGGGACAAGTGGAAGGAGGAATACCTCGCCTACGTCCCCAAACAGAACGTCAGCAAAGCGGGCATCCACGCCAGTTTGCAGGAAAACCCTTACGATGATGAAAGCCGCTATATCCACTATGCCGACATTCATTCCCACAATAGCATGGAGGCGTTTTTCTCCTCTATTGATGATGCGGATGAACGCGGGACCGGTATCTACATGGTGCTGGGCCATCTGGATCATTTCTATCCGGAGATCGCGGCACGTATCTGCTGCGGTGGGTCTTTCGTGGACATCGACCCCGGTACGGTGGTAGAGGGGCTTGAGGAACCCTTTCCGCCTGAATGGTGTACTGAAGTAAGCCACGGAAAGGCACCGGTTTCGAAGATTTCGCCCCGTAAAGCGGAGAAAACGGGCATTTGGGGCTGGAAGGCATTGGATCTTCTGCTGGGGGATCTGAAATGAAACTGCCTACAAATACACCGGTGAAAATCGTCATGCTGGGCGCAGGCGGAACAGGCGGACATATCGCGCCGCATATCTATCGGCTCCTGTACGCGCTGGATCGGCCCAGCCGCTTTATCATCTGTGACGGCGATAAGGTGGAGTTCAAAAACCTCGTGCGTCAGAACTTTTCTCCCGCTGATCTGGGCGAAAACAAGGCAAAGATCCTGGCAGAGCGATACGCCGCCGTATTCGGCATGGAAGCGGAATACCTGCCCGCCTTCGTAGAGGATCTGGATACACTCACCACACTCATTCACGCAGATGGCTGGGCAGGCGAGTACAGTCGCTACCCCACGGTACGCGAACAGGTCATACTTATCGGCACCGTAGATAACGACAAGTCCCGTCAGCTTTGCCACAAGGCATTCCTGAAAGCGGAAAACCTTATCTATATCGACAGCGGCAATGGTGAGTTTTCCGGTCAGGTGGTATGCGGTGTCCGCAGGAATGGCCGTACCGTCCGAAAGCCGGTGGGCGGCGTATTCCCAGAGCTGCTGAAGGCACAGGATCGGTTCCCTTCGGAGCTTTCCTGTGCAGAAGCATCTCTGGCAGACCCGCAGAGCATGGCCGCCAATATCACCGCCGCTACGATCGTGGTGGATATGGTCTACAATATCCTCGTCAACGGAGAATGCAGCGCACGGCAAACGGATTTTTCCACCAAGACCGTCCGCATGAGCACCACATTGGATAAGAAAAGGAGTGCAGCATGAAAGCTACTGTAGATTCCGGCGCATTTTTCAAGGCGCTGAACCGCGTGATTCCACTCTTGAAGGTCAGCGCGATCCCCGCGCTGAGCGAAGCGAGTATTTGGTTCCATGACGGCGTTTGTACCATCACCGCCACAGATCTGGAGCTATGGGTACAGACGGATATTCCGGCAGAGGGGGACGACTTTGGCGTTGTCCTCTCCGGCACAAAGTCCATCGCGAAGGCAGGGAAGTTCTTCCGTGGCTCGCTGACATTTTCCTGCGCGGACGCGGCAGTTTCATCCCCGCAGATCACCATGGCCTGTGCCGACAAAAGCGCGGAGTTTACCGGACACCCGCTGAAGGACTATCCGGAGCTGCCGCGGTTTACCTGTGAGCAGGCGTATACCGCCAACGCGGCACAGCTTCTCGCCTGCATTGGCCGCATCAAATATGCGGCCCAGCGACGGAGCGACAGCCACCCCGTAATGAGCGGTGTACGCTTCTACCGGCAGCAGCTCTACTGTGTGGATGGCCAGCGTCTGGCCGTCTGTGCAAACGATGCCATGACCGTGGATAAGACCTTCGTTGTTCCCGCGGACGCCATGTGGATCTTGAAAGCCTTTGGCGATCAAAATGTGTCCGTTCAGGTGGGCACCCGGTATGTCTGTTTCGCGGCAGACGGGCTTTGCACCTATGTCCGCCGTTTGGAAACCTGCGACACGCTGACGCCGGAGGTTGCCATCCCCCGCAGCGAACGGGAGAGCTATGTGGTTGACCGCAAGGAATTTCTGCAAAGGCTTAACTATCTGAAGGAATGCGCTTCCCCTGCAAAAACCACACCTGTTGTCTATTTTGAAAACGGGTGTCTGTCGCTGCAAACACCATCCGCACGGTATCGGGCGGCAATCGAGCTTCCCGGTCGCAGCGAGGTCGCGTTTGCCTTCAATCTTTCCTACATGTGGGACGCCTTACAGCAGTTTTCTGGTCATGAGAAGGTACGCCTTCATGTGCTCAGCCCTGTTTCGCCTGTCACCATCACCGCAGAGGGTACAGATGATGTGGCACTGGTACTGCCCGTCAGATACCGTGCCGCCGCATGAACAAATAATGAAAGGAATCGACGAATATGAAAACCATTTACATCCCCAAGGGTGAAACTGTCCACTATGAAAGCCTGTCCACGGATCATCTCATCGTAGAGGGTACGTTGGAGGTGACCTATGGCGTAGTCGCAAAGCAGATCGACGGCGATGGCGTGATCCACGCCGGAACCGTGGAGGCGGACATCATCCGTATCCGCTGCATTGAGACAGCCCGCACCGTATGCCGCCGGCTTATCGCCAAGGTGGTGGAGTCCTCCGAGGTGTTCGCCTCCGAGAGCGCGGTGGTGAGCTGCTTCTGCTCCGCGGCGTATGTGGAGACTGGCCGCCTGACCGTTACCATCAGTGAGATCGACGAGGTGAAGGCCAAGCAGATCATCAACCTGACCACCCGGCAGCGCACCCTTCTGGGGACGCTGCTGGCGTCCATGTGGCGTGCTTTCTGGCTGTCCCTGTTCGCGTATCCCGTCCATACCAACGCAGTGGATGCGTCGTATCGTCCCGATACGACGGATACCGAAGACGCACCTCCCACACGGGAGAGCAAGACTGCTGAAGCTGCCAAAGAGCCCTTCGATGAAGAACTCTCCCGCTTTGTCAATATGTTCAAGCTGGCACGGGAGAGCGGCTACACGCTGAAGCTCGTACCCGGTACGCCGGAGGAAAACGCGCCCGTGTTTGACTTTGCGGCAGAAGCCTTTGCGTCTCAAAAGGCCGCATGAACCACTACCCATACACCGTCACAAATATAGCGACGGTAGAAAGGCAAGGAACGCGTCTGTTCCTTGCCTTTCCTGCAAATTATGCAGATGGCGAGGTGACATACCGTGAGTGAAGATTTACAGAGCCAACGCTACTATGTGCTGGAACGGATCAGCGAACTGCGTGAACAGATCCCGCAAGCGATGCAGGCCATGGTGGTATTCCGCGCCCGCATTGAAAAATACCGGCAAACGGATCTGTCCGCCGCCCATGATACCTACGACGCGCTCCGTCGTGTCCGTGACGACCTGATACAGATGTTGGCTGACGTGCAGCCTCTGTTGATGGAGTTGGAGAGCTATGCTTTGGCAACCATGGTGGGACAGCTGCTGCGGGGCTTTAAGGGCTTCGACCTGATGAGCACCGGCTACCGTCCGGTATATGATGCGGTCTGCCGGTTCGTGCAGCAGCTCCCGGAGAAAAACACTGTCAACGCAGCCACCATCGGGCGGCTCATGAACAACGTGAAGCTGGGGTACTATCCCACCGATCCGGATAACATTGCGCTGATGCTGCAAGGCATCTCTTTTCCGGAGGGTGTGACCACCAACGTCTTCGATCCCTGCTGCGGCTGCGGAAAGGCACTGCGGCAGATCGCCCAGGGCAACAACTGCTATGCCTATGGGGTGGAGCTGGATGAAAGCCGTGCGGAGGAGGCGCAGACCCGCCTGCACCGTGTAGGCTTCGGCAGCTTCTTCCATAGCGACATCAGCCGAGAGGCGTTCCACCTGCTGTTCCTGAACCCGCCGTACCTCTCCGTGCTCAACGAGAGCGGCAGCAAGGCGCGGCACGAAAAGCGGTTTCTCATCGAGAGCATTCCTCATCTGCTGTACGGCGGTCTGCTGCTGTATGTGATCCCTTACTACCGTCTGACGTCGGATATTTGCCGTATCCTCTGCGATAATTTTGAGAATATTACCGTCTGGCGTTTTACAGACGGAGAGTTCAAAAAGTTCAAGCAGGTGGTGGTCATGGGCATACGAAAACGCCGTGAGACAACGCCGCAGGACACTGAATGGCTGGAGCAGTATGCCGCTTATCCTGACCGGATACCGGCGCTGACCGAGTTGAGCAGCCCGCGCTATGCGCTGCCTGCCAGAGAAACCGAGGTCAAGGTATTCAAGGGCGAACGGTTCAACCAGAAGGAACTGGAGCAGCAGCTGCGCCGGTGTGACAGCTTTCAGCAGCTCATGGCCCGCAGTCAACTGGATAGCGGCGTCAAGCACCCGCTTCTGCCTCTGTCCATCAGCCAGATCGGATTGATCGGCGGTTCCGGCATGATAAACGGGCTGATCCAGTGTGACTCGCCCCATATCATCAAGGGCCGCATCGTCAAGGTGATCCGCAGAGAAACCGACGAAAAATTCTCTGCCAATGGTAAGCATATCGGCAGCGAGGTCAAAGAAACCATTACCAACAAAATGATCTTCAACGTCCTGACGCCTCACGGCTTCAAGGCGCTGACATGAGGAGGACTGACTATGAGCAGATCAACAACATTAGCCATCGTTCATTCTGTGGACAAATTGCAGGGAGGCGACGATGCGGTACGCACACAGGTCTGGGCGAAAACGACACAGCTGCTTACCCCCATGCTGGGGAAGCTGTACGCCCGTTTTGAACCGGCGCAAAAGGCATGGCGTCAAGCCACCTACACACCGCTGGGCGTGGTACTGGGCCGTACAGACCCGGCACTGTTCCTGTACTTCTTCTCCTATGGCAAAACTATGCAGAAGGAGGCGATGGAGTTCCATCTCTCCGGCCTTATGAACAGTCTGGATGTAACACAAAAAATAGGCGATGAGGATATACGCGGCTTTGTTATGAGTCCAAAGGAGAACCGCGAAGAAGCTGTGGCTGCGCACGCTGCGTGGCATGTGGGCATGACTTGTGGGGAAATATTCCCTGATTCCGGCATTTACTTTGCCGCGGTCAAGCAGGCCACCATCTCGGACAAGCTGGCCGAGGACATTGCGAAAAACATGGAGCAATACGCCATTTCCCTGGTGCGTCTCTATGCGGAGGGGGCTGAGGACAAATGACCGATTCTTCGATCCGGTTTGTTCCGGAGTTGTTCTTCCAAAGAGCCATCGCCGCCCCGGAAATTTATCCCATCTTTGAGGAGCAGGAGTTCAGTCCTTATCTGAAAGAGCATGTGTTTGACAAGCTCTCCGAGAACGGGACTTTCAATCTGGAGCAGTTGGATCTTACCGCTTTCGAGATGAAGCACGTCCTTCCGGCCAATATGCCAAAGGCAGTGAAGCGGGTACACGCCAACTGGGCGGAAGGTTTCAACGCCAAGGTCAGAAATACTGCCGCAGCGTCAAAATGTGTACGCACGTTTTTCTGAGGTGGCCTATGTATGATCATGAATATGAATGGCAGATCTTGGGATTTCTGCGGATACTGAAATATATTTGGCAGAGAAATAAAAGTATTCTCGCCGACCTCGTGCGTGATTATCGTTGTGGCGAGATCGACACCGAGGACATATTTGAGTTATCCGTGATGCTTCTTGTGGAGTACATTTGCGTGGACTATCTGCCTGAAGACGATCCAAACGATTTCTACGGGGAGGAATATACCTGTTACCTTCTAATGGAGTCGGAGCTGGATGATTTTTTGACGCTTATCGCGCAGATAGAGACCCTTCGCTTCAGAACAACCGAATGTACCGGGAGGAATAAGCTTCGTGACGCGGTGGAGATGTTTATGGGGAATGTGCTGTACGATTTCAAAATCGTGCCGTGCGAGGCCGGGTGTGTGATCTATCTTTGGCCGCCGCCTGACTACTATGACCCCATTGAGTTTGCCAATTCCATCATCGACCTGATGACCTACATCAATGCGGAGATCGACCGCATGAAAGCAGATCTGGTAGCGGTGACCGCTGCGGAGCAGGAAATGGAGGTGGCTGCGTAAGTATGGAAACAGCCGTAAACCGGGATTACAGTGGCGAGATCCTTTTGCGCGTCTCGCCCGAAAGCGGCAGATTTATCGTAGAGGAGCACAAGAAAAACGGTGTGGTCAGCTATAAGGAAATATCGCCGCTGGATTTTTACAACACCATCTATGGCAGCTTTGACCAGGAACACTTCCTGCGGAGCGGATTGCTGCCGCCAAATTGCCTTCAGGTCAGCTTCTGCGGCGAGGACAAATACTTTGTACTCTGGAATCCGGAGCTTCGGGCCGACATCTTCTATGGCGATACCGAGTATCTGGATTTTCCTATCCCGCGTATGGTGTTCGGCATACGAACCCTACGGGATGGCCGTGCGGTAGATTGCTCTATGGGCGTTGTGGCAGATGAGCCGCCAACGGGGGATACGAAAATGTATCACTATCCCTTCTCCAATGTTTATGACGATCTGCGTGTCTGCGTGGGCAACAATGTGCTGCCGCATTTCAAGAGTCAGACACAGTTGTCGAAGTTCCCACGCTTTCTGCTGGGCATTCCCAACAACGACGATTTTTTCAAGGAAAGCCATAACAGGCTGCATATGTCTCACAGGGAACTGCTGGAGCACCTGAAGGACAAGGACCCCGCCTACTATTACACGGATGTACTGGTAGAAAGCGGCAAAACACTTTCTGATTTCATCAATGGGAGGTAGCAAATGAACGATCCCAGAGAATTGTTGTCACGGCTGGCCGCGCCCTTTGCGGCGGAGGATCTGGAATGGCGGCTGCAAATCGCCTATGAGGATCGGATGCAGGGCATCGCTGTACCCTATGTGACCAACCGTGCGATCCAGAACCGTCTGGATGACGTCATGGGCCCTGACCGCTGGCATAATGAGTTCAAGCCGTGGCACAGCACAGGCAAACGAGAGTCACAGCTTTGCGGCATCTCCCTCTATTTTGAGGAGCGTGGCTGGGTCACCAAATGGGACGGTGCCGAGGACTCGGACATCGAACCCATCAAGGGCGGATTATCCGACTCCATGAAGCGTGCCGCCAACCAGTGGGGCATCGGTCGTGTTCTCTACAGTATGGACACCGTTTGGGTCAATGTAGAGAAGAAGGGCAAGAGCTTCATCATCAAGCCCACAGAGCGTGGTAAGCTGGACGCCCGGTATCTGGAGACGTTAAAAAGTCTCGGCCTGACGCCGGCGAAAGCCTGCGGCATCCAGTCCCTTCTGATCCCCGCCCTGCGTGCGGAGGAACAGTCCCCTGCCCCTACAGCAAAGCCCACGGCGCAGAAAGACCCGCCAAAGCCGCAGGAGGACACGACCATTGTTCCGTTTCCTGCCTGCGAGTACACCGTGCTGGAGGCCAAGGCTGCGGGGACGACCACGCAGCTCATTCTGGAAGCCCCGGAGGGCAAACGCTGCTACGCATACGCCATGGGGAATCACCCTGAGCTGCAAAAGGGCGCAAAGCTATACCATGTGGAAAAACGCATGGTAAAAAAAGACAATGTGGTTTTCTATCTGCTGGACAGCTTTGAGGTCATTCAGCAGAAGGATGCCGCGTGAGAAAGGAGAGCTTTTGATGGAAAAACTCAAATCGTTTCGGATCACGGCACTGCACATGGAGGGCTTCAAGTCCTACAGTCAGCCCACCGACCTGACCTTCGGCGATCCCACCGTCATTACGGGCGGCAATGGGCGCGGCAAGAGCAGCATCGCGGACGCCATCACCTTTGCTGTCACCGGCCTGCCCTTCTTCGGAGAGCACCGTATTGACCGGCTCCACAGCGAGGATAATCCGGATCTGTTCATCCGCATGCGGTTTGTGGATGAAAACGGAACGCTCCACGAGCTGTCCCGCGCCCGTAAGAGCAACCGTATGACCATCACCTATGATGGCTGCGAGGTGCGGCAGGTGGATCTCACCGACCTTTTCGGAGAGCGGGACGTGTTCCTGTCTATTTTCAACCCGCTGTACTTTATCGAGGAACTGGGCAACGATGGCAAGAACCTTCTCCAACGGTATCTGCCTGCGCTCACCAAGGAGGACATTCTGGCGCAGATGGCAGGCCCCGCCGTGGAAGCCCTGCGGGATGAGCCGCTGCTCTCGCCGGAGGTGGAGGGCCGGAAGCTGCGGGAGACCATTCGAGAACTGGAGAACAACATCCTGTACCTCACCGGGCAGCAGGACATGACCACCGCCCAGCAGCAAAGCAGTAAAACCGCCCTGCGGGAGCTACGGGAAAAGGAGGATGCCCTCCAGAACGAGGAACAGGCACTGAAAAGTAAGCAGTTTGCCGGCGTGGATATTGCCGCGCTGAACGATGAACTGACAGACCTAAGTGCCCGTTATAGTGATTTGGCAAATCAACGGCAAATACCTGAAGCTTCGGATGAATGCATCCTTGCATTGACGCAGGAGCTGACCGCTCGAAAAGCAGCGGTCTACACGCCTAAGTATGCGGAGGCCACCGCGCAGGTCAACGCCAGGATACGCCAGTTGGGCAGCCAATATCAGCAGGAAAAGGAGCGGTGCAGCCAGCTCAAGCCCGGCTATCAATGCCCCACCTGCCGCCGCGCCGTAACGGCGGACGAACTGCCCGCGATGCAGAACGCCTTTCGGACGTCCATCAAGCAGATCGTGGAGGCGGGTCAGGCAGAGCGTGCCAAGCTGGAAGAACTGCAAGCCCTTGAGAAAAAAGCACGGGATACGTTCCTGCAATTCCAGAAGGACGATATTGCCAAATTGGAAGAAACCTTGCAGGAGGCAAAGGAAGCCGCTGAACCGGATGCAACCCGCCCCGAGGCACAGCAGCTTCAGGAGCGGATGCAGGCGCTGGCGGCAGAGCTGGAGTTCGGCGCGCTCTCCCAGGAGGAATATGACCGTATGTTTGCCTGCCGTGAGGAATTGCAGCAGGTTCGTGCGGACATCGCCGCCATTGAGAAAGCCATACCCGCAGCCGGTGATCTGGACAGCCAATTGAAAGCGGCCCGTGCGGAGATCGACCAGTGTAAGCTGAAGCTGCAATATCTGGCGCAGTACATCAGCAAGCGGGCAGAGATGACCTTCTCCGCCTTGGAGATGAACCGTGTGGAGATCTCACTCTACGACGTGGTGAAATCCACCGGCGAGGTCAAGGACGCCTTCAAGTTCACCTATAACGGGCGGCGCTACGACTGGCTCTCCCTCTCGGAGAAGATCCGGGCAGGCATGGAGGTGTCGGAGCTGATGAAGCGGCTCACCGACAGGAACTATCCGCAGTTCGTGGATAACATGGAGTCGGTGGACGATCTTGCCAATGTGCGCCCCACGGGACAGGTCATTATGGCAAAATGCGTCAGCAAGGCGGATCTGTCCGTCAGGCCGGTGAAGCCGATCCTGACCGCAATGCCCACCGCCGCATAAGCGGCACGGGAAGGAGGTGCGCCCTCTGGCTCGTGCCTATGAAAAGATCCCCCTCGTAGACACGGCCAGACGGTGCGGGCTTGTCCTTGACCCCTCGACGCTTCGGCGTCAGGAGGTCGAGGCAAGCTGCCCCTTCTGCGGTGACCACGGTAAGGGGAAATATCATCTAAGTCTCAATGTAGATACAGACCAGTACCGCTGCAACCTGTGCGGCGCGTCCGGCAACAGCGTTTCGCTGTATGCCCGCCTGCACGGTCTGACCAACAAGGAGGCATATATGGAGCTGAGCAGGGGCGGCAATGTGTACCCCATGCCCCAACAGCCCAGTTCCCAAAATACAGAGCCGCAGCCAATACCATTGGCACAGCGGCACGAGGTATATACGGATATGCTCTCACTTCTGACACTTTCGGCAGAACATCGGGAAAATCTGCGTGAACGCGGTCTTTCTGACGACCGCATCGACCGGAACCAATATCGCAGTATGCCGCAGACGCCGGAAGGCCGAAAGCTGCTGGCTTCGCTGCTGCGGGGCACCGGGCATGACCTGCAAGGCATTCCCGGCTTCCGCACCAACTATGGAGAATGGACACTGTCCGGCCCCAACGGTTTCCTGATCCCCGTCCGTGATAAGGACGGTCTGATACAGGGTATGAAGATACGGCTCGACGAAGGTGAGCCGGGTCGGAAATACCGATGGCTCTCCAGCCGCAATGCCCCCAACGGGACACGCAGCTATTCGTGGACGCACGTCACCGGCAGCACTGCCAGCAAACGCGCCTATATCACGGAGGGGCCGCTGAAAGGCGATGTGGCCAGCTATCTGGACAACGACGCCCTGTTCGTCTGCATCGGCGGTGTCTTTGCTCTCCACGGGTTAAAAGATACGCTGATAAGCCTTGGTGTGACCGAGGCGGTAGAGGCAATGGACATGGATCAGATGACCAATCCGCAAGTGCGGCGTGCCATACAGGCCATCCGCCAGGAAGTGCAGAGCATCCGTGGCATACGGTACTCCAAATACGTCTGGAATCCGGCGTATAAGGGAATCGACGACTACTATCTCAGCCGCGCCGCGGCACAATAGGAGGACTATGCTATATGACAGAACTCAAATTTGAAGACATGACTGCCGCCACATCCGGCGATCGTCAGAATATGCTGGGAAAGCTGCTGTATTTCTCTCTACCCAGTGTTTTAGTGGATAAGGACGACTTGCGCCAGCTTTGCGTGGATATGAACATCCCCTACACAGGCGGCAACCGCCTGTCGGTGTCCGACGCTTTCCGCAGCGCTACCGGCGATGTGCGGGACAGGATCATCAGCGAGGAATACGGCGAACGCCATATTTATCAGATCTATTGCCGGGATAACCGGCGTATCTCCGACAGCGTTATCTCCCGTGAACTGGTAAAGGAAACCATGCACCAGGAAACCAACCAGTATGAGAAGCTGGCCAACATCAGCTACGATAAGGACAGCCAGATATTCAGCTACGACAATCTGGCCTATGACAGTCAGATCGACGCCATGGCCTATTGCCGTAGGGCGGAGGAGCTGTTTGAGCTGTACCAGCGCTGCGCCAACCGAAGGCAGGTGGAGACCATCTGTGTGAATTTCCTCCGTATGCTGGAATCCACCAAGCTCAGTGTCAACGGACATCTCTACTTTGTGCCGCGGCACAATATGGAAAAAGTAGATATTTTCGAGGACTTCGTCGCCGAGCTTAGCCGACTCAGCCGCAATCAGACGCACCTGATGGCGAACTCCATCTACATCATCGACGACGCCAAGCAGCGTCAGAAAATGACAGAGGAGTTCTATTCCGCCGTCAAGAAGGAGATCGCGGAGTATCAGGAACGTGCCGACTATTTCATCAAGAGCGGCTGCCAGAGCCCCAGCGTCATGGACCGTTGGGTGCTGAAGATCCAGAGTCTGGAGGGGAAGAAGCAGCACTATGAAGACGTGCTGCGCCGTGAGCTGGATGGGCTGGACGATGATTTCGCCACCCTGAAGCTCTTATCGCAGGAACTGTCTTTCCGTGCCCAGGCGATTCGGACGAAGAAGGCGGCGTGAAAAGAAAAGGGTGGGCGTAACCAAGCCCTGCATAAGAAATAGTATTTTCTTGCAACAAAAGGCGATGCCTGACTCCAAGTGGAGGCAAGCATCGCCTTTTATATCTGGACATAGAGCTTCTCGGATAGCTCCAAACTGTGTTGGAGCGGATTGGCTTGTTTATCTACATCGCCATAATCGGAAAGTGCTACTTGAAGAAAACAGTAATTTTGTTCTCTCCATCTTCCCAATTAAGTCCACAACCATCGTATTTAAATTCTTGGAAATTGGTGTTATAGCCCATATGGAGCCCTAAGTCTCGATAACTTACCTGCGCAGAATCATCGTCCCAATTAAGTGTTAGTTCCATTTGCATATAGCCATAGTTGTATGTAACCGTTGCTAATATGCCCGTGTAATTATACTTTGTTCCGCCATTTTCCACAATAGCGACAACGCGCCCGCAAAAGTTTTCACCTTCGCCAATTGCTTTTTTGACTGCTCTAATTGCTCCGTTAATACTCATTAATAGTCTCTTCCTTCCTGAGTTTTACATAGTGTCATCAGTTTTGACGATATTAGGGGGACTTAGATTGATTTAAGCAAAGAAGCTCTACATAGATGATATGTCATAATCCATCATCGTGTGACATACTCTTATAATTTTAGTTGTAGTTCGCTTATGCATGAGATCTCTCCATCGCTCCCTTGACACTACACCGCTGCCGCAATCCTCCAAATATACTCTTCCCAACTCTGAAACAACAATTTAACCTATGGAGGATATTATGAGCAACTCATCAATGAATTACGTTATGACCCTTTTGCAGAACTACCGCGCCACCAAGCGCAAGATTGAGCAGCTCCGCTACGAGCTGGAGCATCCGGCCAGAGTGACACCAGATGAAATGATTGAGGCCATGAATTTCGCCAAGGGGGATGGCGAGGGTCGGCCCTCCGGCAGCATATCCAACAAGACGCTTTACATCGCCATGAACTTCCAGAGTGCAGCGGATGAGGCAAACGCCGCGTTGGCACATGATCTGGTCAGCCGCCTTGTGCCGCTGGAACAGGAGATCAACCGTCTGGAGCACTATGTGGCACTTCTGGAGCCGCGGCAGGCCGAGGTCATTCGACTCGCCAACTTCGAGGGGCACACATGGCAGCAGATCAGCACTAAAACCCAAATCACAACAAGAACGCTGTATAAGATCCGCAATCAAGCGGTCGAAGAGCTGGCGGAAATGTATGCGCTGACTGCCGATCTGCAGCGGTAAAGCCTTGATGTTCCCATCTTTTTCTCAAAGGCTTCACCTATTGTTCACCAAGTCTTACCTTGAAAGGGCATTTTGAAGCTGGTATTCTTTAGAATACAGAATCATAGACAACGCTTCCTGGCATCATGCCGGGAGGCGTTGCTCTTTTATCAGCATTTTCATAAAACACCGAGATCTGGCAATACTACCGACAATGCTATTGGAAAAGAGGAAACTTCATGGAAGCAAACCGTCCGAGTACCAGCCACACCACCCATACAGCGCCACGAGATATCGCCTGTGTGAGTATCGACACCTCCGCCTCCTGCGCTGAACGCATCAAGCAGTATGTGGAGCAGGTAGGCGACCCATACTGCTATACGGACAGCGGCATTGTGGTAAAGCTTGCGTATTCTAACACAGATGTGAGCCTGCAAGACCGCCTGCGGGCTTATGCGTGCAGCCTGTCCTGATTCCCCAAAGTTTCCCTGTTGACAAAAGCAAAGCGGGAAAGCATAATAGACCCGTCAGTGAAAATAATGTTGCCGCCCGGCAATGACAGCCAGAAACCGCTTTCCTGAATTTTTAGGAGGTACGTTTTATGGCTGCATTTTTTTGCCCGCAAACCGAAGATCTTTCCAGACAGCATTGGTATGGCATTTCTTATCTCCGCCTGTCAAAGCTGGGCAAGCGCTATGAGAGTGAGAGTATCGACAACCAGCGAAAGCTGATCCACGAGTTCGTGCAGCGGCACCCGGAGATCACGCTGGTGGGGGAGCAGGTAGACGACGGTTATACCGGCACCAACTATGACCGGCCGGGCTTTCGCGGCGTTATGGACGCTATCCGTGAAAAGAAGGCAAACTGCGTCATTGTAAAAGACCTGTCCCGCCTTGGCCGTGAATATATAGAGACCGGCAAGTATCTGGAAACCATTTTCCCAGATATGGGCATCCGGTTCATCTCTGTCAATGACGATCTGGACAGTGAACACACGCCGCTGTGCGATGATATTTCCATCCCCATCAAAAATATTATGAACGAGGCGTACTGCCGCAGCCTTTCTCAGAAGTTGCGGGCGCAATTTCGTGTCCAGCGCAAGGCGGGAGAATTTCTCGGTGCCTTTGCCTGTTATGGCTATCTGAAAGACCCTGCCGACAAGCACAAGCTTATCATCGACGAATATGCCGCTATGGTGGTCCGCACCATCTTCCAACTGAAAATGGAGGGCTACAGCCAGCAGGCTATAATATCCCTCTCATATACCATCGGACAAAAGTTCGGGGTGTTAGCGAAACTTTTTGAGAAAATTCCTGAGATTTTTCCGTCCGCGTGAAATCGCTTCCGAAACTGTGCTTTTAACAACACCTTCGCTGGCCGCAATTTCAAGCTGGGATCGT
>OJLA01000977.1_pt1 | contig 21049 bp, 18 predicted proteins | sample 1596611 | NCBI WGS metagenome assembly OJLA01 (sample SAMEA4350168, study PRJEB24818) | metagenome | biome: human; feature: gut; material: faeces | place: Denmark | collected 2013-09
GTCCCAGTCTTTAGCAAGTCCCGGCTCGGTCATCATAAGTTGCTGTAACTCTTCTTCCGGAGCAGTGGCAAACCACAATCCTGCCTGAGTAAGCTTTTTCTGTGAGCCTGCCTGCTCAAACAGGAATGACATGTCGCGGTTATGGTTAAAATAAACCACTCCCTTTGTGCGTATGATATTTTTCGGGAACTGCGTAGCAAGGAAACGGTCAAACTTATTCAAGTCAAAAGCCGGACGGCGATAATAGACAAATGTCTGTATGCCGTATTCTTCCGCCTCGCCTTCGTCATGATGGTGATGGTGGTGATGATCGCAATGACCTTCATGATGATGATGCTCATCAACCTCCTCGTCATCATCGTCGTCATCATCGTCATGGTGATGCTCAAGTTCCTGAATCCATGCGGCGGATGTCGCTACCTTTTCAAAATTAAACAGCCCGGTATTAATTATCTTGTCAAGGTCGACATCGGCATAGTCACACTCTATAATCTGTGCTTTGGGCTGGATAGCACGAATAATGGCTTTTATTCGCCCCGCCTCTTCAGGAGTAACCTCCGATATCTTGTTGAGCAGAATTATATTACAGAATTCCACCTGCTCGATAATAAGATTCTCTATGTCATCCTCCCCTATCTCTTTCTTTGTAAGACTGTCGCCGCAAGCAAACTCATCCTTCATACGCAATGCATCGACTACTGTCACGATACAGTCAAGACGAGGCTGGGCACCACGGTTGTAATACTCTTCCATTACCGGGATAGAGCATATAGTCTGTGCTATAGGAGCCGGTTCACATATGCCGCTTGCCTCGATAACTATGTAGTCAAACTTTCCGGTAGCTGCCAGGTCGGCAATCTGCTCGATAAGATCCATTTTAAGCGTACAGCAGATACAACCGTTCTGAAGTGCCACAAGGTCATCACTCTCTTTTTCCTGACCTACCACGCCACCTTTCTGAATCAATGACGCATCGATATTGACTTCGCCTATATCGTTCACAATCACGGCGAAACGTATCCCTTTTTCATTGGCGAGAATACGATTAAGCAAAGTTGTCTTGCCACTCCCGAGGTATCCGGTCAGAAGCAATACAGGTATTTCTTTTTTTGCCATTTCTACTGATTTTTAGTCACTGCAAAATTAATTCTAAATAACTTTTTATACAAACAAAAGTATAATATTACATAGGCGGCAGACGTTACTAAAGAAACACAAAAAACATTTCTTATTATGAAAAAGTTAGTTACATTGCTACTATTTTGTCTCGCCACATTACATATATCGGCAATAGAAAAAGGGAACTGGGGCATACGCGCCACTTTTGACGTAAACATACCCGGCAAGTGGAATATAGACGACACGCATGTCAAAATGTTTAAGCCCGGCTGCGGTTTCTCCATCGGCGGTGTGTATATCCAACCCATAGGGAAAGGATTCTATTTTGAACCGGGACTGTCATTTTTCTATGATACCTATTCATTTGATAATCTCGCTATAGGGGCTGATAACCTTGACAAGAATACACAGGACCCGAGTGTCAGGAAAGCCGGATTGCGCCTTCCGCTCCATTTCGGATATGAATTCAGATTCGCCGATAACATGAAACTTGCCGTGTACACCGGACCGGAATTAAGCTATGCCATAAGCCGCAAGGCGCATGTAAAAGACATAGAACTCTACGGCGACGATTTCAATACCGACCTGCTCGGAATTAACGAGCACCGACGCTTCGACTGTGCATGGAAAGTGGGTATCGCCGTACCTGTCAGTTATGTATGGGTAGGAATCGATGCCGCCTTCGGACTTGTTGACCTCATTCCCCGAAATGTCTCTTTCCGCGAAAACAGGGTCTCCGTTACGGCTACATATTATTTCTAATCTTCAGGCTGCACCCAGGGAGTCCATTTGCGCCAATTGACATCAGCGAACATCGGCGCTCTTGTCACATTTGTGTCAATCGAGTCAATACCAAGAAGATATCTCTTTACAAAAGCTTCGACTTCCGGGTATTGGCTTTCCGGTAGCTGACAGTGCATGTGATTTCCTTCTATCGAATACCCCATGCGCGAGGCTATGCCGAATGTCTTCCACACTTCACGAGCCGCATTTGCCGACACATAGCCCGATTCATCGGCAAGCCATTCATAATCCGTATTACCAAGCAGTAGCAGAGCCCGCGGAGCTATAAGTGCAGCAACCTCATGATGGTCGACAGGCAGAAGGCTGACATTAGTATCGCCAAACTGTTTCATGCTTTCCAGAAACCAGGCATAATTAGTATTATGCACCCGTTCCACATTTCCAAGCGTTTCCGATACACGCCATGCGTTTACCCCTCCTCCACCCGGTTCTTGCGCAATGGTAAGAGTGATGCGTTCATCCATTGCTCCGGAAAAAAGAGCCATCTTTCCGGCAAACGAACATCCGGTGACAGCGATATGCGTCAGGTCAATACGCGATTCGTCACCTATTTTTTCAAGAGCGTCAATCAACCGGCTTACACCCCACGGCCAGGCACTATATGCACCAATCTCAGTATTTTCAGGATATAAACGGTTAATAGGTTCCTCTCCGCGAATCTGTGTATGAGACATCACTTGTGGAAAAACGAACGGCATCGCTGCTATACCGTTATCTAAAAACAGCTCTTCGGGAAGTGAACCGGTAGGGAAACCCATACCAATTACCAGCGGGAATGGTCCTTCTCCTTCAGGATAGCGGATAGGAGACTTAAGCGTGAGCACTTCACCACGCTCATGCACATCAACAAACAGCGTGTCAGCCATTATCCTCGCATCAATACTGTCAGGACTCACCACAGGTTTTACACCTGTCTCATAATGCCATAACCGTTGGAGAATCTCCGAACGGTGACGCTCCCAATCATTGAAATCCACTGAACGCCCGCTTCCATCAGCCCACAAAAACGGATCAGGAAGATGCCTGACTACCGGGAGTGAATCAAAAGGAGGCAAATCAATCACGGGAAAAGTATCAGCAGAGTTTTCCCGGTCATACACAAGAGGCAGGTCGTCGACACTGCCGTTAGACAAATTGCAAGCAGTCAAGACTACCGACAGTGCCGCGACAATACTCTTGTTCATATTTTCAATTATTTTCCTCCAAGTGCCTTTATACTTGCCTCAATCGTGGCAATCTTTGATTCGGCATCTTTCTGCTTGTTGCGTTCAGCGGCTACAACTGCCTCAGGTGCATTATTTACAAACCGCTCGTTACCAAGCTTTTTCATTACCGATGCAAGAAATCCGCGATAATAATCAAGTTCCTTGTTAAGACGCGCAAGTTCGGCATCAACATCTATGTTATTGGTCAACGGCACATTAAATTCCGTTGTTCCGACCATGAATGTGGCGGCAGCCGCATCTTTCTCAGCCCCGGGGTTTATCTCCGACAAGTTACCGAGTTTCTTAACCACGGCATCAAGAGCATCATCCCACGCACCGATGACATTCAACACAAGTGCCTCGCGCGGAGAGATATTTTTTGCCGCACGGACACCTCGAACACCTACAATCACTTCTTTTGCATGAGCCATGGCTTCAAGTGTGCCGCCATTGACTTCACCGGCAACAGGAAGCTGCGCATACATTATCGAATCACCGGGCTTGCGCTCCTGAAGATGCTGCCATAGCTCTTCGGTGATAAACGGCATGAACGGATGAAGCAGACGGAGCAATGTATCGAAATAGTTGAGAGTAGCCTCATAGGTAGCCTTGTCAACAGGTTCGCCATAAGCAGGCTTGACCATTTCAAGATACCATGACGAGAACTCATCCCAGAACAGACGGTAGATAGCCATCAACGCTTCGGAAAGGCGGAATTTGCCGAATAGGTCGCTGACCTCCGCGAGAGTGGCATCAAGCTGCGACTTGAACCATTCTACGGCTATACGCGCACTGTCAGGTTGCGGTTTATCGGCAACCGACCATCCTTTTACAAGACGGAAAGCATTCCATATCTTGTTACAGAAATTACGACCCTGCTCCACGAGCTTGTCATCGTAGAACACATCGTTACCGGCAGGCGCGGCAAGCATCAGACCCATACGCACTCCATCGGCACCATAAGTGGCAATAAGGTCGAGGGGATCAGGCGAGTTGCCAAACTGCTTTGACATCTTCCTGCCGATATTGTCACGTACTATACCGGTAAAGTACACATTATTAAACGGCTTGTCGCCTACAAACTCATATCCGGCGATGATCATGCGTGCCACCCAGAAGAAAATGATATCCGGACCGGTCACGAGTGTGGTTGTCGGATAATAATAGGAAATTTCCTTGTTGCCAGGCTCAAGAATACCGTTGAAGAGCGAGATGGGCCATAACCAAGAGGAGAACCATGTGTCGAGACAGTCATCATCCTGACGAAGGTCGTCAAGGGTAAGCGATGAATTTCCGGTAACACTCATTGCCTCTTCGAGAGCCTGTTCGGGAGTCTCGGCTACGACAAAAGTGCCGTCGGGGAGGTAGTATGCAGGAATACGGTGTCCCCACCACAACTGGCGCGAAATACACCAGTCCTTGATTTCCGACATCCATGTATTGTATGTATTCTTGAACTTCTCAGGCACAAACTTGATAAAATCTTCCATCACCGCCTTGTGTGCGGGCTTTGAAATATCCTCCATCTTCAGGAACCACTGGTCGGAAAGACGCGGCTCGACAACAGTATCGATGTTGCGTTCGGAATATCCTACCTTATTCTGGTATTCCTCTATTTTCTCGATTAGACCGGCTTTCTGCAAATCCTCTGCAATCTGCTTGCGCACATCGAAACGGTCCATGCCGACATACATTCCTGCCGCCTCGCTGATAGTCCCGTTGTCATTAAATATATCGATGGTCTCAAGATTATGCTTCTGACCGAGCATATTGTCGTTCATATCGTGAGCCGGAGTCACCTTCAGACATCCAGTACCAAACTCTATATCCACATAATCATCCTCAATCACCGGAATCTCGCGACCTACCAAAGGCACGATTACCTTCTTGCCGCGCAGATGCTGGTTTTTCGGGTCATTAGGGTTGATACACATCGCAGTATCACCCATTATAGTCTCGGGACGGGTGGTGGCGACAATAGCATAACCATCCTCACCTACAATCTTATACCGGAGATAATAGAGCTTGCTGTGTTCTTCCTTGTAAACTACCTCGATATCGCTCAAAGCGGTGCATGCCTTCGGGTCCCAGTTGACCATGCGCTTGCCGCGATATACGAGTCCTTTGCGGTAAAGTTCACAGAACACCTTTATAACACTCTTTGAACGAATGTCATCCATGGTGAATGCCGTACGGCTCCAGTCACATGAAGCGCCTATCTTTTTAAGCTGTTCAAGAATTGTGCCGCCATACTTTTCTTTCCATTCCCAGGCATGCTTGAGAAATTCCTCTCGCGAAAGATCGCTTTTCTTGATACCGTCTTTTGCGAGCTTAGCCACTACCTTAGCCTCCGTCGCGATAGCCGCATGGTCGGTACCCGGCACCCACAACGCATTTTTTCCCTCCATACGCGCACGGCGTATGAGGATATCCTGGATTGTATTGTTAAGCATGTGTCCCATGTGCAGGATACCTGTCACATTAGGCGGCGGGATTACGATTGTATAGGGTTCACGCTCATCGGGAACTGACTTGAAAAGGTCATGTTCCATCCAATAGCTATACCACTTGTCCTCGACTTCGGCAGGACTGTATGTCTTGGCTAATTCGTTCATTTCGGGAATATATATTTAATTTTGCGCAAAATTACAAAAAATCCATGTCATTTGCCACTAATAATGTTGATAGTTTTACGGTTATAGGCTTCATCTTTTCCGGAGTGATTGTAACGGTGACTTTTCCGGGATTGCACGTCGAACGTAGTATGAGAGTAGCCTTACCATCGTAAAGGCTACGGCGATTACCCGTAGTCGGTTCGTTGCTGTTGATGTCTCCGTTGATTACTCCCGCTATCTCAGCCTCGCCCTCGACGCTGAATATTAGGGATTCAGCCACACCAGGTACGATTCTCCCCTTCTTGTCGACTGCTGTAATCCTTATATGCTGAAGGTCGCAACCGTCGGCTTTCCATGACTGATTATCAGGGATTGCCTTAATAGCGACATGCGTTCCGGTTGTCTCGACCTTATGACGCGCGACAGAAACACCGGCGTTATATGCCACAGCCTCGATGTCACCCGCCCGGTAAGGCACATTTTCCCATAAAATCCGGTTTCGCTCTTTTGAGACCGCGCGGTTATTTACCTTACGACCGAGACTTTTACCGTTGACTCTAAGTTCCACCTCATCCGCGTTGGTAAATGTATATAATGTGACATCTGTATTATTCTCACGATTCCAATGGTCACTCAACCGGAGTGTGCCTACATTTACGTCATTCCACACGGCATCTTCCTTGCCCTCGACCACGCCTATATGCACCACCGGTTCATCGGGCTTGAATATAGACCGCAGAAAATAAGCAAGCGGCTTAGGCTCAAGTGAAATGTCAAACACACCTTCGCTCCAGCCTTTCGCGGGCCATCCGCGCGACTCGCCGAGATAGTCGATCATACCCCAGTAGGCAAGCCCCGTCACTCGGTCAAGATCCATGTCAAAATAGTTGGGTCCCATATTTGACGTATTTGCCTCGCTCTGATAAAAAATCATCCACGGGAAACGCCTGCTGTCACCGGGGAAATACATATACCTGTAATTATAGGATGCAATATCGGTTTCCATTACGAGCGGTGCAGGCAGCGAGTCGGTGGTCTGATGCCGTCCGCGCGGATGCATTGCCACAGTCACGGGGCGCGTTGTGTCGTAACGATGGAGAAGTTCACGTTGTAACCTGTAGGGAGTCACACCCCAGTCGGCGTATGGAATATCCCACAATGTCTGCAACTCATTACCGAGACTCCACATCACCACGGAGGGATGGTTACGGTCACGCCTGATAAATTCCGGCACATCTTTCTGCCACTGATTCACCCATTCGTTGCGACCGCCGGCATACTGCGTCAACCACTTGTCATAAAGCTCATCCACGACCAATATACCGTAACGGTCACATAAGTCGAGGAATGATTCACTGTATGGATTGTGAGAAGTACGCACATGATTGAAACCGAAATCTTTCAACATGACGATACGCTTTTCCATCGCGCGTTCAAACGCAGCAGCGCCGAGTGCGCCGAGTGTGTGATGGTTGGCAATTCCTTTCAGCAGCACTTTTTTGCCGTTGAGCTTAAATCCAAAATCGGGTGAATATTCTATGCTGCGTATGCCGAAAGTGTCCTCGACCTTATCAGCGACAGAGCCATCGGGATTAAAAAGGGTCAGATGCGCAGTGTATAATGACGGGGATTCACACGACCATAGTTGCGGTGCGGTGATAGTGAGTGAATCAATAATATATTCACGGGTTTTCTGCCTGCGGCTGAAAGGTATGTCAATGTCACGGTTTACAATGGTGTCACCTTGAGGTGAAGTGATACACAATCTCATCGGCAACTTCTTTATGTCACGCAACTTTGAGGTAACTTGAGCCATGACTACCACCGAAGCACTGTCTTCACTCACCTGCGGGGTGGTGATATATAGCGGATGACGGTCAAAATACTGACTTTTATCGGTGATTATGAATTTCACGTCACGAAAAAGACCGCCCCCGGTGTACCAACGTGAATTTTCAGGCTTACCGGTGTCAGCGACAACATCCACTACATTTTCCTCACCGTAGCGCAACTTACCGGTAAGGTCAATTTCAAAGCCGAGATAACCGTAATCGGTACCCCCTACCTGCTCACCATTAAGATACACATCGCCTACAAGCATTATACCGCCGAAATCGAGCAGCACACGTCTGCCAGTCCACGAGGTATCGGGCACAAAGTTCTTCCTGTACCATCCCTTGCCCATCTCCTTGAATCCGCGACTGCTCAGACGGCTCTTCACATTGGCGACGGAATTTGACATGTCGGCAGTCTCGTCGGCAGCCGGCGCCACCCATGGCTGGTGTATCTGAAAGTCATGTGGAAGATTGACAGCAGACCAGTCATGCCCATTCATCCCGGCGGCAATCACGCTACTGTCAATGTCGCCATAGCGGAATTTCCATCCACGGTTAAAATCGATTGTTTCTCTTCCGGCAAGCAACACCGGTAACATTATAATACTTAAAAACAGAGGCAGACACTTCTTTTTCATGGTCAATTCGGTTTATCACGACAAAGTTAATTATTCAATTTGTATCTTTAACGAGTTTTCACTAATTTTGTGAGCAGAGTGTGCTTTAAACACTAATCTAACCTGATATATCATGAAAAGATTTGCTTTCAAAATGTTTCTGAAGCCCGGATGCGAGGCTGAATATGAACGTCGTCACGCCGCTTTGTGGCAGGAATTAAGACAGCAGCTTGCCGATGCCGGCATAAAGAATTATTCGATTTTTTGGGATAAGGATACCAACATACTTTTCGGCTATCAGGAGGTGACCGGAGAGTCAGACTCACAGAATGCGGAGGCAGCCGACGAGATAACCCGCAAATGGTGGGATTACATGGCTGACATCATGGAGGTGAACCCCGACAATTCCCCTGTCACGATACCGGTAAAAGAGGTGTTCCATCTTGATTAAACGATAGAGCGATGAATGTCATCCATCACATTGTCGCCATGCTTATTCTTGGGACGACCGCCTTTTCACCGGCTCACGAAAAGATTCCGTCGCCGGTGAAAGATGACAATAACGTAATCGACAATACGCTAGACAGTCTTAACAAGGCGCGCACCGCCCGACCTGTCGCCGGATCAACGCGCAAAGGCGATAATCCGGTACTGTTTCTCGTCGGTAACTCCACGATGCGTACAGGCACACTCGGCAACGGCTCCAACGGACAATGGGGCTGGGGATATTTTTTGCCCGAATATTTCGATCCGGATAAGTTAACCGTGGAAAACCATGCACTCGGAGGCATGAGCAGCCGTACATTTTACAACCGGCTATGGAGCGACGTGCTTGACGGAGTGCAGAAAGGCGACTGGGTAATAATCGAACTGGGACATAATGACAACGGGCCTTATGACAGCGGCCGTGCACGTGCCTCGATACCGGGTATCGGCGATGAATCGCTTGCCGTCACCATCAAAGAAACCGGCGTAAGGGACACAGTCTATACCTATGGGGAATATATGCGACGCTATATAAAAGATGTAAAGTCGCGCGGTGCCTACCCTATTCTCTTTTCCCTGACACCGAGAAATGCATGGGTTGACACAGACAGCACCATAATCGCCCGTGTCGATTCCACCTACGGGCTGTGGGCGCGTCAGGTTGCGGAAAAAGAAGGTGTTCCGTTTGTGAACCTCAATGACATAACGGCAGCAAAGTTTGAGCGTTTCGGTAAAGAAAAGGTGAAGACTATGTTTTATCTTGACCGTATCCATACATCGGAATTTGGCGCGAAGGTCAATGCACGATCGGCAGTTGAGGGTATCGCCGCACTTGACAACGTAGCGTTAAAAAATTATCTTCTCCCAGAGCCTGTTGACACAATTACCGGAGCCTCGCGACGCAACGGGCAACCTATCCTTTTCACGATAGGTGACAGCACTGTCAAAAACGAAGACAGTGATGAAGCCGGCATGTGGGGATGGGGAAGCGTGATCAATGAACTGTTTGACCACGACCGCATAAGTGTGGAGAATCATGCCATGGCGGGTAGAAGCGCCCGCACATTCCTTGACGAAGGGAGATGGGACAAGATTTATAACGCATTGCAGCCGGGCGATTTCGTGCTCATACAATTCGGGCACAACGACGGAGGCGACATAAATACGGGCAAAGCGCGCGGAGAACTTCATGGTTCTGGCGATGAAAGCAAAGTGTTCAAGATGCCCTCGACCGGAAGAAATCAGGTTGTCTACACTTACGGCTGGTATCTGCGCAAATTCATAATGGATGCCAAAGAGAAAGGTGCCACACCGATTATTCTGAGCCATACCCCGCGCAACAAATGGCACGGCGACTCCATCGAGAGCAACGCATCGACATTCGGTCGATGGGCACGTGAGGCGGCAGAGAGAGGCGACGCCTGCTTCATCGACCTGAACAGCATATCGGGCAAAAAGCTGCAGGCACTCGGGAAAGAGAAGAGTGCGACATATTTCAAGAACGACCACTCCCACTCCTCGCTCGCCGGAGCACGGCTTAACGCCGAAAGCATAGCGGAAGGACTTCGCGAGACCGGCTGTACGCTGAAAGATTTTCTTAAAGAAAAGACACAACAACCATAATATCGATACCGCAATGGAAAAGACTTATCATTTTGCAATAGACCTCGGCGCGACAAGCGGTCGCACGATTCTCGCCACATTTGACGGGGAGAAGGTCGCTATGCAGGAAATATCACGCTTCAAGAATCCGATGATTCCCATCAGCGGACACCTGTACTGGAATCTTCCGGGCATATACCACGAAATTTTACTCGGATTGAGAAAATGCAAGGATACACTTGAGGCTATATCGCCCATGGCAAAACTCGCGACAATAGGGATTGATACCTGGGGCTGCGACGTGGCTTTTTTCAACGCCGACGGGTCGCTTTCCGGTCTGCCACATTGCTATCGCGACAGCCACACGGAAGGTGCCGTGGAAAGATTCAGCAAAAAGGTTTCCAAAGAAAAGACCTATTCGCTCACCGGCATACAGTTTATGGATTTCAACACCCTGTTTCAGCTCGACACGATGATGGAAAACAATGCCGATGCAGTGAAAAAAGCCGACAAAATACTGTTTATCCCCGATGCCATCGCCTTCATGCTTACAGGAAATGCCGTAACTGAATACACTGTAGCATCCACCTCTCAGTTACTGAACCCGAATACAGGAGATCTTGACGAAGAGCTGCTTGCTGCCATAGGCATACCGCGAGAAAAATTCGGTAAAATCGTCAATCCCGGAACAGAAATAGGCGTATTATCGAAAGATGTGAGGTATTTTACAGGTCTTGGAGAAGTACCGGTAATCGCGGTAGCCGGACATGACACGGCTTCGGCTGTCATAGCTGTTCCCACCCCCGACACGGATTATGCCTATCTAAGCTGCGGCACATGGTCGTTGCTCGGCGTCGAATCGGAAAAACCCGTTATCACGGAAAAGAGTCGTCACTACAACTTTACCAACGAAGGCGGTATTGACGGCACGACGCGACTTCTCAAAAATATCTGCGGACTATGGCTATTTGAACGCTGCCGCGAGGAATTCAAAGACGCGCCCGATGACGTTGCCGCGCTTTCCGCACTATATCTAACTTCGCAATGTGACAGCATCATTAATCCCGATGACCCGTCATTTGCCCATCCCGACGTGATGACCCGCGCCATCAACTCATATTGCGCGCAGACTCGACAGGACATCCCCGAGAGTCCTGCCGACTATATACGCGTGATATTCAGCAGCCTGGCGAAACGCTACAACGAAGTGCTCGGAATGTTGCGCGAGATAGCACCCGTCAAAATCGACCGTCTCCATGTGATAGGCGGCGGCTCATATAACCAATACCTCATGCAGCTCACAGCTGATGAAACCGGTATTCCGGTAGTGGCGGGACCGGGCGAATGTACGGCGCTTGGCAATATTCTCGTACAGCTAAGAGCCTGCGGAAGAGTAGGCGACCTCGAGGAAATGCGAAAAGTAGCAATCAACTCAACCGAAACAAAAAGTTATTTACCAAACCAATCATAATATTATCATGAAAGAAGAAACTATCAAGAAGGCGTATGAAATAGCCCGCGAACGCTATGCCGCCATCGGTGTCGATACCGATAAAGTACTTGCACAGATGCAGGATTTCCATCTCAGCATACATTGCTGGCAGGCAGATGATGTCGCCGGATTTGAAAATCAAGGAGGCGAACTCACCGGCGGAATCCAGGTAAACGGCAACTATCCCGGAAAGGCACGGAATATCGACGAACTGCGCGCCGACATTCTCTATGCCATGAGCCTTATACCCGGTAAGCACCGTCTGAACCTGCATGAAATCTACGGTGATTTCGGAGGCAAGTATGTGGACCGCGACCAGTGTACGGTAGAGCATTTCCAAAGCTGGATTGATTGGGCAAAAGCCAATGACATAAAACTGGACTTCAATTCCACCTCATTCTCTCATCCCAAGAGCGGCGACCTGAGTCTTGCCAACCCCGACAAGGCAATACGCGATTTCTGGATTGAACACTCGAAGCGTTGCCGTGCCATTTCCCAGGCAATCGGCGAGGCTCAGCAAGATCCCTGTATCATGAACACATGGGTACATGACGGGTCAAAGGATTTGACCGTGAACCGTTACATGTACCGTGAGCTACTGAAAGACTCCCTCGACCAGATTTTTGAGCACAAGTATGACTGGATGAAAGATTGCGTTGAGTCGAAAGTATTCGGCATCGGACTTGAAAGCTATACTGTCGGTTCAAATGACTTCTATACCGCCTACGCTGCTAAAAATGACATGATGATAACACTCGACACAGGGCATTTCCATCCTACTGAAAGTGTCGCAGACAAGGTATCGGCAATGCTGCTGTTCGTGCCGGAACTTATGCTTCATGTATCGCGACCGGTACGCTGGGATTCCGACCATGTGACGATCATGGATGACCCGACACTCGACCTTTTCAGCGAAATTGTACGTGCCGGCGCACTCAACCGTGTACATTACGGTCTCGACTATTTCGACGGTACGCTTAACCGCATCGGTGCGTATGTAATCGGCAGCCGTGCCGCTCAGAAGAGTATGCTCCGGGCTCTCCTTGAACCGACAGAGGCTATCCGCACACTCGAGCTTGACGACAAGAAATTCCAGCGTCTTGCCATGCTTGAAGAGTGCAAGGTGCTTCCCTGGAATGAAGTATATGATATGTTATGCTTGCAAAACAATGTCCCTGTCGGAGAAAGCTACATAGCAGAAGTGGAAAAATATGAAACGGAAGTAACATCAAAACGCTGATTAGTATTTTAAATGTTTAAAAGGTTTATAGTTTATGGTTTAAGGTTTAGAGAATAGCTCTTTGGACATCGATCTGCGGTATGCGCTAAGCTGCCTGGAGAGTTCCTCAAATAATGGTCAAATTTCATCAACCTTATTCCGAGGGATCATTTCCAAATCGACAGCCAAAATAAGTTGACACATCGCCTCCATGAGAGAGCCGTAAGCAATCTCACAGAAATGGATTTTCTCCTTCATGGAAAAACGACCGGTACCCTCTGCGATATTTGACGATACAGATATAGCTGCACGCCGAATTTGGTCAGACAAGCCATATTTTTCATGAGGCGGAAACATTGAAGCAATTTTATAGACTTCCTTAACGATGCTTCTCGACTTTTGCCAAATAAGCAATCTCTCAAAACTAAACTCCATATTGCTTTTTTGCGAATATAACGATTTCAATCGATTAACCAATTCAATTATCTAAACTTTAAACCCTAAACCATAAACTCTAAACCCTAAACTCTAAACCAAATGATAATAATCGGACTGCTGATAATAGCTATCGGTGCTTTTTGCCAGTCGAGCTGCTATGTTCCCATCAACAAGATAAAGTCATGGAGCTGGGAAAGCTACTGGATTGTGCAGGGAGTGTTCGCGTGGCTAATACTCCCCTTCCTTGGCGCGTTGCTTGCCGTACCGGAAGGACATTCACTCTGGGAACTGTTTGGCAAGACACAACCGCTCAACATCTGGATGACAATTTTCTTCGGCGCACTTTGGGGTGTGGGCGGTTTGACATTCGGATTGTCAATGCGCTATCTCGGAGTGGCGTTAGGCCAGTCAATCGCGCTTGGTACTTGTGCCGCTCTCGGCACAGTGCTTGGTCCGGTAATCCTCAATATATTCTTTCCGGAAAATGACCCGTTGTCACAACTCACTTTTTCCGTGATTCTCGGAATTGTGGTCACACTCATAGGAATCGCCATAATAGGTGTGGCTGGCTCAATGAAAGCTGCAACTCTGAGCGAGGAAGAGAAAAAGGCGGCAGTAAAGGATTTCAATTTCCCGAAAGGTATCGCGATAGCACTTGTGGCGGGATTCATGAGCGGATGCTTCAATGTAGGTCTCGAGTTTGGTAGCGACATCAATTTCGGCAATCTCACCCCCGATATCTACAAGACGTTGCCGGCAACATTACTTGTGACACTCGGAGGATTCGTCACAAATGCCGTGTACTGCTTCTACCAGAATCAGAAAAACAAGACATGGGGCGATTACGGAAAGACCGGTGTGCTTGCCAATAATCTGCTCTTCTGTCTGCTCGCGGGAGCGTTATGGTACAGCCAGTTTTTCGGTCTTGCTCTTGGAAAAGGATTCCTCACCGACTCCCCGACTCTCATGACCCTCTCATTCTGTATCCTGATGGCATTGAATGTAGTATTCTCTAATGTATGGGGCATAATCCTCAAGGAATGGAAAGGATGCTCGTCCAAGAAAATCGTGGTACTCGTGGTTGGAATCATGGTACTTGTAGTGTCGTGCTTCCTCCCTCAACTTACCGGCTAACAGTCTTAAATTGTATAATCAATAATTTATGAGTTCTATATTAGACAATCGTCCCGCACTTGCCCGTGAAGTGGAGCAAGTAGCGGAAGTCGCAGGCTACCTTTGGCAGAAAGGGTGGGCAGAGCGCAACGGCGGAAATATAACGGTCAATATAACCGAACATGTCGACGACGGCATCCGCCAAATGGCTCCCATAAGCCCGGTGTACCCCATCGGAGCCACGCTTTCCAATCTGAAGGGCTGCTATTTCTTCTGTAAAGGCACAAACAAGCGTATGCGTGACCTTGCCCGCTTCCCTATGGAAAACGGGTCAGTGATACGCATACTCGATGATTGCGCCTCCTACGTGATTATCGCCGACAATCCGGTAAAACCGACCTCGGAACTACCCTCGCATCTCGCCGTGCACAATTATCTTATCGGCAACGGATCGACTTACAAAGCATCGCTTCACACCCATCCGATTGAGCTTGTAGCAATGTCGCATTGCAAGAAATTCCTTGAGAAAGATGTGGCGACACGACTGCTGTGGAGTATGATTCCGGAAACAAAGGCATTCTGCCCGCGCGGACTCGGCATTATCCCATATCGTCTGCCCGGCTCCAATGACCTCGCCGAGGCAACCATCCGCGAACTTGGCGACTACGACGTGACGCTTTGGGAGAAACATGGTGTATTTGCCGTTGAAAACGACATCATGCAGGCATTTGACCAGGTCGACGTGCTCAACAAATCGGCGTTGATATATATCGCCGCCAAAAACATGGGCTTTGAGCCTGACGGCATGACCGACGAACAGATGAAAGAAATGTCGGTAGCCTTCAATCTCCCCAAATAATATCCAGAACTACCACTTTCCGGGAGGGTGAATCGACATGATTCATCCTCCCGATATTTTTATAGCCCTCGCGTATCTTAACAATCTTTAAGTATTCGGGGGAAGGGTATTTATGCTTGTTTTTAATATACTTAAATGAAAATTCACTACTTTTGCACTATCCGGGTTGATATTAGCAGTCCCGGTTATATTATACATAATAAACCAACATTTATGAAACATCCCACTCTTTATGCTTCCTTGCTGTTGATAGCCGGCTTGGCTATGCCTGCGACGGCGGCACGCTACCTTACGGTAAGCAGTCCGGGCATCGATGATGAAGTATTCGAAGTGATGAAAGAACTTCGGGAACACGGCGTTTCAATGCTCACTATCGGTCAATATTTGGCGCCAAGTAAGTACCACATCCCAGTAAAACGCTATGTCGCTCCGGAGACTTTTTCTAAGTTTGCTGAAACAGCTAAGAATATGGGGTTCCTCAGCTGTTTCAGCGGACCTCTGATTAGATCGAGCTACAGCGCCTTTGAACAGGCACTGGAAGCCTCTACTCTTTCATTGAAAAAGACAGAACATCCTCAAAGTTAGGAATATTCCAAATCGCCTCGGAGAGGGCGTCCTTTTGCTCTCTCCAGTGACGCGCATCCTGCTCGGAATAATTACCTTTCTTGATCGCTCTTCCCGTTTGTACGAACTCTTCCGGAAGAACACCCGGTTTAAGGGCACAACAAAGCGTTCTAGAGCCCACAGTAATCTCAAAATACATGTGACCATAGACACCCTCAGGGGTCCCTTCCGGTGCGTTCTCAAGGACTTCATAAGCCTTTCTCGTGACAGCCCTTGTGGTCATCTCCACGGCGTCCCTCAGACCGGGTCCCGGGAAAGCCGTTTTGAAGGTAATTTCTTTTCTTTCAGGAATACGACCATCCGTCAGCTTATTTAAAGCAAATCGGAGCAATCTGTAGCCTAAAGAAAGTCCCCCGATGCTGTCTCGTCCATGGTATAGAACACAAGCCTCAAAAGGAATATCCAAGCGGACTCCGTCGTCGTATACAGATATAACTTAAGCCATTATTTCAACGCGGTAGGCAGCACAATTTCTTTAATGTTGACGTCTTTTGCCATCATGCCGTTCTCTCTTAGGAATTTCTGGTCGGCAGCCAATTCATCTAAGTCCTTCTGAGTCAAAGTGTCATAAAAGTGGCTTCCATCAGCTAAGTTCTCAGCAGTCTTGACAGAAATTCCGTGCTCTTTAGCGCCGATTTCGAGGGCTTCCTGCTTGTGATCTTTGATCCACTGATGAGCTTCTCTGTTGACCTTAACCAATCTTTCAACGAGCTGAGGATGTTCCTTAGCAAATTTTCCGCTGACCGTGAAAACGAGATTCGGCTGAATCAGTCCCTGAGCAGTTGCAATCGTCTTTGCGCCGCCTTCATTAGCTTTATAAATGCCGCTTGCTGCTAACAATGCAGCATCGGCTTTTCCAGCCATCATTGCCGTCATTCCTTTCGGAATGTCCATATTGATAAAGTTCACATCCTTAGGATCAATACCTTTGCTGGTAAGGGCTGCAACAAGTGTCTGGTGAAGAACCGTGCCTTTAGGACCTACAACCGTCTTCCCCTTCAAATCTTCAATTTTCATTTGAGGTCCGGGTTTACCTACGATCGCAAACAAACTCGTCGGATGAGCCACACCGGTTGCAATACGAATCGGATTACCGGCTGCATTCGCCATAAGAATAGAAGCAGTATTCATTGCTGCGCTGGCATCCAGAGAGCCGGCCGCCATCGCTTGTGTCTGTTTAGCGCCGGAAGTGATGTCGTGCCACTTGACCTTAATGCCGTCTTTTGCGAATTCTTTCTCCATCATCTGATTGTGCTTCATCACGATGTTCTGGAGATTAAACGGTGCCTTTACATAAGCGATATTAATTTCCTGCACATCAGCAGCATTAACACAAGCACCAAGACCAAGTCCGAATAAACAAGCTAATAATGTTTTTTTCATTTCAGTTATCTAAGTTAAGTAAGAAAAAAATTAAATAAAGTTTGCTGGAATGGAAGTAAATTCTGGTCTCCAAAGCGGCGCGGCTTTGGTAAGGCAATATTCACCTCTTGTTTGACTTTTCCTTCTTCTAAAAATACGGTTTTATCGCTCAGCAAGACCGCCTCATTCACATCATGAGTGATCAGTACCATAGTCATACCAAGCTCATCCTGAATCTTAGAGAAGTCCATTTGAAGACGACTGCGAGTCATAAAATCCAAAGCGCTAAAGGGTTCATCCAAGAGCAGCAAATCCGGTTTTGCAATAATTCCTCGAGCTAACCCAACTCGCTGAGCCATGCCCCCTGATAGCTCGGAGGGATACAGCGCTTCTACTTCAGGCAAGCGCACAAGCTCAAGAACTTCTCTAATTCTTTGCTTGCGTTCTTCTTCCGGCAGGTGACGAATAGCCAATGAAAGGTTTTCCTCCACCGTCTTCCAAGGTAAAAGACGAGGATCCTGAAAAACCAAGGAAAGTTTCGGGCTGCTGACAGGACGTCCTGCTTCGTCAAAAAAGGAGATCTCCCCGGCATCGCGTTCTTCCAAGCCGGAGATCACTTTTAATAGCGTTGTTTTTCCACAACCGCTTTTTCCTAACACGGCCGTCAACTTTCCGGGCTCAAGATTCAAGGAAAAATCTTTAAGCGGAGATACTACTCTCCCTCTAGACTGAAAGGACTTACAAATCCCTTTTAGTGTGACACCCGTTACCATTTGCTTTTCATCCACGGAGTCAGACGTTTTCCAAACAGTTGAAATAATTGGTCTCCCAAAACTCCCAGAACGGCAATGCAAAGAATGCCCACAAAAACTTTATCAGTTCGAGACATTTCACTCGCATCTCCGATGAGATATCCAAGACCGGAACTTGCCGCGATTAATTCTGCACCGACCAAAGCTCTCCAAGAATAACCAAAACCCAGTCTCAGGCCTGTAAAAATATTAGGAAGGGACGCCGGAAACTCGATGTGTTTAAAACGCTCCATCCGGTTGAGCCTAAGCATGAAAGCAAGCTCTTTATAGGACTTATCGATTTGCTTAAAACCCGAGAATACATTTAAATAAATCGGAAAAAAGCTCGCTAGAAACACAATAGAGAGCTTTGCCGCCTCTCCGATTCCGAGCCAAAGAATCAAAAGCGGAATAAGTGAGAGCGGAGGTATAAAACGAAGGGCCTCCAATAACAGCTTTGCTCTTTTCTCAGATGCAGGCGAATAATAAAAGAAATACGCCAGAGGGATCGCAACGAGCATTGCAAGGAAAAATCCTCCGAATACTCTGCCCGCACTTGCTGCTATATGTTTCCAGAGCCCACCGCAGACGAGAAGCTCAACAAAACTACTCCAGACCTTTTCCGGCGACGGCAGCAGAAACTCGGGAAACAAGCCAAAATGTGAAACAGCTCCCCATACCAGCAAAAGAATAGCCGGCACCTCAATAAGATTTAGAATGTTTTTCACCTTTGAGAGCGCCCTTGAAAGGCTCATTATAACTAAATTTAATGAGAATAATTATTATTTAAACTTTATAACTTAACAGGCGAGACGGATACTTCCTCAGTGGCTCCCTCTTCCGAGGTGAGCTTGCCGTTTTCTTCAGTCGTTCCTTCGGTAACTTCCGCAGCTTCATTCTGCTGAAGTTTTGAGTCAATCAGCTGTCTTTTTTCCAACTCTTCGGGAGTGATAATCGTGAAAAGACGAACTACCTGAACAACGCCCGGCACTCTCGAAGCAATCTTGGAAATGATTTCGGCTTCTGTTTGAGTGACTGTTCCCAGCAGATAACAAATTCCTCTATCGACAACTACTTTTATAGAGGTTAAGGTTACTTGTTTGTTATCCAGAAGAGCCGCTCTGACCTTACTTGCTGTAATGGAATCATTCATCCTTGTCGTCAGAGAAGAATTAGCCTGCACAGCGAGCTCGTTATATACCTTATTGACCTCATTAATAGACTTCACGATTTCAGTGGCTTTCTGCTTACTGGCTTCGGAGTCTATTTCACCGCTCAACAGAACATTTCCCTCATAGGAAGTTGTGGTGATATGACTGGAGGCAAAATTTGTCTGACTGAGGTGCATGGCTGACTTTGCTTCGATAACGCCATCGTTTGCCACCGCCCCGGCACTTCTCCTATCCGCGGCAACGGAAACTCCTGTGACAGCTGCTGATCCAATTAATACCGGCGCGCAAGCAGTCGACATCAAAAGGGAAGAAGTAACAAACAACAAAATAGCGATACGAGAAGGTTTCATTTTGGACCGTTACTGTTTAGTTAGTAGGGCAGTTCGCCTGCATCTGCTCCATTTTACTTATGAAACTTCGATTTTCATGAGTTTAGAAGTCGCTCACCTCTTAATTTATTGAAAAATTTTTCCAAAACGCCAACTCAGACAAGTTATCAACAGAGTTATTAACAAGATAACTATTTGTTTATTTATTATTATTTTAAAAATTGAACAAAATTTTTAAACACAATTGAGTTTAAGCCGTTTGAGTAGCTAATCTTTGTAGTTATTCACGCTATAAAACAATCAATACACAATATCCTTTATTAATCTATTAATGAAATGTGTATTAATAGAGTTTCAGAAAAATGTTAATAAGTTAAATTTATCTAATGTATTCAGTAAATTAAATAAGCGATAACTTAGTTCAAAATTCCCAAACAGCCAGTAAATTTATGTGGACAAATCGAGCTCCCTGCGTTTCATTATCTCTTTTTCCACGTCTTTTCCACAAAACTCAAAAAGATTCGCGATTGTTTTGTTCATAAATAACCAGTTTCTTTCACTAAATCCGGAAAGTTGAGTTTTTAACGCTGTTAGCAAAGCACCAACTTAATTCTTATATTAATTATTAATAGATATAGTATTAATAGCTTAAGAAATTATTGTTGATAACCTATATTTGTCTTTTATAAACAAATAATTATGTTGTTGATAAAGGGCGATAAAACCTGCTGACTACTAACTAAGAGCAGTTAACAAGATAGACCCTCTCGTTTTTATTCACAACTAAAGCCAGAAGTTATTCACAATTTTTCCCAAAAAGAAGGTTCAGATTTGATCAAGCAATTGATTGGGTTGTAAGGTTGTTTTAGAGAAATTAGTTTGATGCCGCTTTTGAATAAGAGCCAAAACAGCCAGACCTTCACAGGCCGAGGCCAATGAAGGAGTTTTTTGGAAGGAATATTAAAAAAAACGAGTTAAATCGAAGTTTAATTCGGTGCAAATAGTTAGTTATAAGAGTTAAAGCCAACTTTAATTATTTAGATTTAAAAGAAAAGGCCGGCATAGCCGACCTTCATGAAGCGAAACTAGAGACTAGGTATCGATATTTCCCGCTAACAAGGCGTTGTCCTCGATAAATCTTCTTCTCGGTTCAACCTCATCTCCCATTAATTTTGTGAAGACTTGGTCTGCCGCAATGGCGTCTTCAATTCTCACCTTAAGAAGGCTGCGTTTGGTAGGATCCATTGTGGTTTCTTCCAGCTCTTCAGCCTTCATCTCACCAAGCCCTTTATAGCGTTGCATCTTTTTAACGCCGGCTTTGCCGATCTTCAGAATGAACGAAATGGCTTCGCTGAAGTTGGAGATTG
>OJLA01000978.1_pt1 | contig 21043 bp, 17 predicted proteins | sample 1596611 | NCBI WGS metagenome assembly OJLA01 (sample SAMEA4350168, study PRJEB24818) | metagenome | biome: human; feature: gut; material: faeces | place: Denmark | collected 2013-09
TACCCTCGCTCGACTTGCATGTATTAGGCACGCCGCCAGCGTTCATCCTGAGCCAGGATCAAACTCTCCATAAAATTTTATTTTTATGAAAACTATTGTTTTCCTTTTTGCTCTGATGTATTTTTTTTCAGAATTGTTGTTGTAATTAATTCGCTTGGCTTATTAATTGTCATTTTGTTCAGTTTTCAAAGACCTAAAAATGGTGGTCGGGGTTGGTTTCGAACCAACGAACCCTAAGGATCAGATTTACAGTCTGACGCGTTTAGCCTCTTCGCTACCCGACCAGAATTTACGCTTCAAATCATAGCGCTCCCTTATTATATTATAAACTTTTCATAATTGCAAGCATTTTTTTAATTTTTTTGTGTTTTTTGTAAAAAAAAGCTGTAGACATCATCTACAGTTTAATTTCATCTAATAACAAATAAGATAACAAAGCCATTATTTAATCTTTATTTTCTTTTCTAATTCATATCTTGGCATCATTATTACTCTTTTACATTTAACACATTCAAGCTTTAAATCTGCACCTGTACGAATTATCTTCCATTCATTAGAACCACAAACATGATTTTTCTTTGTAATGACGATTGTTCCCTCTTCAAACATTATTTTCCCTCCATTAGCCAATTGATAATTTCTTGAAGTTCATCATGATTTTTTGCTTTAATTGTTACTTTATCATGAGACACCGCTATTTTTATTTTTAAATTATTTTTACCAATAGATTTTGATATTATTTGTTTATCAGTTTTGCGAGGTTGCTGAGCAACTTTTTTATCTTCATTTTTGACAAGCTCCTCAATTTGACGAACACTCAAGTTCTTCATCACTATGATATGTGCAAGCTCAATAATTCTTTTTCCATCTGATAGTTTAGACAACGCTCTAGCATGGCCAAAAGAAAGTTTACCTGATTGTAGCATTGATAATACTTCATTTGGCAAAGTTAAAATACCAAGCATATTTGTAATATAGCTACGACTTTTACCAACATGCTTTGCAACATCTGTTTGATTATATCCTAATTCTTTTATCATAAGTGCATATGCATTTGCTTCCTCATAAGCTGACAATTCTTGTCTTTGCAAATTTTCAATTAAAGCTAATTCAATCATCTTAGATTTTTCATAGCTTCTCACAATTGCGGGAATTGTTTCACGTTTTGCAAGTAAAGATGCACGATAACGTCTTTCACCGGCAATAATAATAAATTCACCAGCATTTTCCTTAACAATTATAGGTTGAATAACTCCATGTTCCTTTATTGATGAAGCTAAATCATTAAGTGCTGCCTTATCAAACTCTTTTCGAGGCTGATAGGGATTAGGCTTAACCTTAGATAATGGAAGATCAATAATTTGTTCATTATCTGGTTCAGTAACATTTTCATTAATTAAATCAAGTAATGTTTTTCTTTCATCCATTATTTTTCACTATCTCCTTTGCTAATTCTTTATATTGTTTAGAAGCAGGGCATCTAGATGCATAAGCAATAACCGGCTTACCTACAGTTGGGGCTATTTGAGCCTTAACATTAACATTAATGATCGTCTTAAAAACTTTTTCTCCAAAGCATTCTTTTATCTCATTTACAATTTGCCACGATGAAATGACACGTTTATCAAGCATCGTAAGCAAAATCCCTTCAATTTGAAGATTTTTATCAAGTACCTTTTTACGTTTTTGAACGGTTTTAATTGTGTTTAAAAGCTGTGTTAATCCGTCAATTGCAAGAAATTGACATTGAACAGGAATAAGACAACTATCAGCCGCAAATAAGCTATTTAAAGTGATAATACCAAGTGATGGTGGACAATCCATAATAATATAATCATATTTTTTACGATAGGAAGAAATAGCATTTGAAAGTAGCATTTCACGATTAGGATTATCAATTGTTTTAATTTCTAATTTAGATAAATTAATATTAGATACAACAACATCACATTTTGAATGCTTAGGATGACAAATTGCATCCTTAATTTCACATTCTCCCATTAATACATCATTAATTGTTTTATTCTCATAACGATCTAAGCCCAAGCTTAAAGAAGCTGAGGCTTGAGGGTCTAAGTCAATTAACAATACTCTTTTATCTAATCTCGCAAGTGCATCTGAAAGATTAACTGATGTTGTGGTTTTACCTACTCCACCCTTTTGATTTGTAATTGCGATTACCTTACAACTCATAAAAAAACTCCTTAACTACAATGGCTTATTTTTAATTTGACTAAATTGACGAGGATATTTACTAGGTGTTTTATTAACCTTTTTAAAAACTAATATCTCACGGTGACCCATTTGATTAGGTAGCTCAACACTTATGGTTTTAAGATGCTCTGCACCTAATGTTTTTATTGCACCTTTAGCTTCTAAAAATTCTTGCTCCGATTCAACACTTTTCATTGCCACAAAAAGACCTCCAACCTTAACAAGAGGGATACATAATTCGGCAAGAATATTTAATCTTGCAACAGCCCTGGCGGTTACAACATCAGCCTCTTCTCGATGAAAAGCGGCATATTCTTCAGCTCTAGCATGTAATGCCTTAGCATTATTAAGTTTTAATTTAGCAATTAATTCATTTAAAAAATTAATACGTTTATTTAAGGCATCAATAATTGTAACATTTAAATTATTAAATACAATAGCATTAGGGATTGAAGGAAATCCTGCTCCTGCACCAACATCTACAAGATTAATAGGCTTTGTCACATCAAGAGCAAGTGATAACGTTAAGGAATCATAAAAATGTTTATAATATACGCCATCATAATCTGTAATAGCTGTTAAATTAACATGCTCATTATATTCGACTAAAAATTTATAATATTCCTCAAAATTTAGAAAGGCTTCATTTGTTAATTCAATATTTATTTTTTTTAAATCTTCTTTAAAATTCATAACTAACCTCTCTTATATGTTTCTAAATAAACTGAAAGAACAGCAATATCAGCAGGATTAACACCCGAAATTCTTGATGCTTGGCCAAGTGTTCTTGGACGAATTTGCATAAGCTTTTCTCTTGCTTCTAAAGCAATATTAGAAACCTTATTGTAATCAATATCTGAAGGAATTAGCTTTTCATCAAGTGCTCTCAAATGAAGAGCTTGACTACGAGCCTTTTCAATATAGCCTTTATATTTAGCTTCAATTTCAACGGCCTCAAGTACATCATCACTAGTGTCTAATTTAAGCAAATACTTAATATCATGGTAGCTAATTTCAGGACGTTTTAAAAGCTCATAGGCTTTTATTGACTCAGCAATTCGAGATGATCCTTTAGCTTCAATATAAGCATTATTTTCTTCACTCATAGAAACATTGGTAGCTTTTAAATATGCTATCATCTCTTCAATACTTTTAATTTTACTAATCAAAGCATTATGTTGCTCTTCAGAAATTAACCCAACCTGATAGCCATATTCACGAAGTCTTATGTCTGCATTATCATGTCTTAACAATAAGCGATATTCAGCCCTCGATGTTAACAAACGATAAGGCTCTTCCGTTCCTTTTGTAACCAAATCATCAATTAAAACACCAATATAAGCCTCATCTCTTCCTAAAACTAAAGGCTTTTTCCCTTGAAGCTTTAAACCACAATTAATACCTGCCATAAGACCTTGACAAGCAGCCTCTTCATAGCCTGATGTTCCATTAATTTGACCACCACAGAATAAATTTTCAACAATCTTTGTTTCAAGGCTAGGCCACAAATTCAAAGGGTTAATTGAATCATACTCAATAGCATATGAATATTGTAGCACCTCACAATGTTCAAGTCCTGGTATTAATCTTATCATCTTATCCTGAATTTCAACTGGCATTGATGTTGAAAAACCCTGGACATAAATTTGATCCCATTCAAGGCTTTCAGGCTCAAGGAAAATCTGGTGACGCTCCTTATCACTAAATCTAACAACCTTTGTTTCAATTGAAGGACAATATCTTGGTCCTACACCTGTAATTACACCACCATACATAGCACTTTCATCAAGGTTATCCATAATCAATTTGTGAATTTCCTTATTTGTATATGTTAAATGACAAGGCACACTTATATTATTAATTGGTTCATATCCTTTATCAAAAGAAAAACGATAAGGATAGGTATCCCCAGGTTCAAGGCTTGACTTTGAAAAATCAATTGTAGAAGCCTTAATACGAGGCGGCGTTCCTGTTTTTAAACGTCTCACATCAAAACCTAATCTTTGAAGCTGGGCAGAAATTCCAAAGCTTGTTGGTTGGTTTTCAGGCCCTGATGTAGTAACAACATGACCTCTAAATATCTTACTATTTAGGTATGTACCAGTAGTAATGATAACCGCACGTGATGGTATTTTTTCGCCATTAGGCATAATAACACCGCAAGCTTTATTATCATTAACAATGATATTTTCAACGTATCCTTCCTTAAGCTCTAGATTATCTTGTTCTTCTAGATGCTTACGCATCATCTTAGAATATAATACCTTATCATCCTGACTTCTTAAAGCTCTTACAGCAGGTCCTTTAGAAGAATTAAGCATTTTCATTTGAATCTGGCATAAATCTGCATTCTTTCCTTGATATCCACCAAGAGCATCAATTTCTCTTACAACAATACCCTTAGCTGGTCCACCAATTGAAGGATTACAAGGCATCGAACCTAACATATTTAGGTTTCCTGATATTAATAAAGTTTTAAATCCCATTTTTGACGTAGCAAGACATGCCTCACATCCGGCATGACCGCCACCAACAACGATTACATCATACATAAAAATCATCCTCTTAAATTTACAACTAATTTTAGCATTTTAAAGCTAAATAGTAAAGAAAAAGCACATGATAGATTGTGCTTTTTTATTATTAAAATAAATTATTTAATCATTTTCATACAAGCAACTATATGGACTATTTCTAGCTTCTAATTTTTTTATTGGCTTATAACATTTTATCATTTTTGTATTAGATATTATATCACCAAATGTTTTTTTATGATTAACAAATAAAATCAAATTTATGATAGTCGTGATTCCAAATAATAAATTTAATGGTCTTGTTAAATAAAAGCCTATAAAATCACGGAAAAACAATTGCGCCGCTTTGACATTTTTTCCGCTATTATCAACCAAAGCGATACTCATGATTCTTCTTCCTATTGTTTGTTTCTTAGAAAAATATCCAAAAACATCATAATATAAAATAAATCCTATTATAGAAGCTAATATTATAATAATACCAAAAAGTATGATATCTCTTACAAGATATTTACCAACCTCACGAGCTAAATTTATTCTTTCAACAGTGATTCCTTTATCCTTCATATAATATGTATTTTCTGCATTTGCCTTTTTTATATCTTCCTCATCCGTAAGATAAAGAAGAATACAAATAATTTCATCAGACTCCGATGTAGTTATAATAGTCCTATGAGGATTTTCATAATTATTAGTTGTATATTTGTTAATTATTTTAACCATATATTCCTTTTCACTATAAAAATCTAATGAAATATCCGGAAATACCATAACGTGCGTCATCAATGCAAGAAAAATCATAGATAGTGCCAAAAATATAGAACAAAATATAGCACATACATTATCAATTATATACGATAATAGTCGTCTTCCAATACCAACATCCATATTAATCCCCCATACTGTTTAAATATCTATTTTCTATTTCTTATAAGCTTAACTGCTTTAGAGCCTGTGCAAAGTAGCATAGCAAGAGCATTAGCTTCAAAGGAATCAGCATATATTGTAAAATGCTTATCTAAGGTTCCTCTAGCCTTAATTCTTAGCATATTTCCTCTTGTAAGAATATTATTCTTCTTAAGAATATCAAGGGTTATAATGTCACCATCATTAAAATGCTTACACAAAGTATCAAGATATATGCTATTTTCTTCTTTCATACCTTCAATATCATCACCATTTATTGTTGGTATATGATATACCAAGTCAACTGGTAAATCAGTTGGTACATTAGATACATCCATAATATCAACTAAATGATCATTTGTCACTCCAAGTGTATATAAAACGGCATGCCCATCAGGAATTAAAAGAGCTATAAAATCAGTTGTCTCAAAGCGACGCTTAGGTTTTACCTCACGTCCCTCCATCATCATATCGACTAATTCCTTAAAGTACTTAAGACCTCGATCAGATTTAATCTTAATCTGTGTTGGTACAAGCTGATATTGCTTCTTATCTGATCTATCCTTGAAATGATATTTTGTCCCTTCAAGTGTTTTAGGATCAATTGCTAAATTAACCTTCAATGTTTTACCAGCAAATGCAACCTTTGCTAATAAGCCTTTATATCTAAATGATTCACATTTTTTAGATAAACGAGCATGGGCACGATACATTAATAAATAGTTTTTAACTTCATTATAATAATTTTTAACCTCATCTGATGCTAGCGTTGTTTTTTCCTCGAAGGTTAAACGAATTCTTTTTTCAGATACCACTAATGATGAAGGTGCACTTGCATCTTCCTTATCGTCTTCTTCAAGCTCATCAAGGTCATCATCCTCGTCATTATCTTCATCATCTACTGACTCTTCAGAAATTACAGGCTCAATACTTCTTGATTCTTGTTTTTCTTCTTCTAAAGCCTCTTCTTTAGTTTCAGCTAAAGCCTCATCTAGGGTTTCAGAATTTGAAGATTCAATAACTTCTTCAGTATTTTCTGAGGCTTCAATTATTTCATCATTAACAGGAGTTCCTTTTGTATCATTAACAACAGTTTCTTTATCAGATACGTCTTCTACTTTAATTTCGTAATGCTTAATTCTTAAAATATAAATTACAATTGTAAAGATTTGCATTACAATTATAATTCCTCCAATAATTATTCCAGACATTTTTAATTTTTTAGCATTTGTAATAATTAAATATGTTAAAGGAAGAGCTAATAAAGATATAACCTCTAATTCCTTTAAAAGATAATCCGTAAAAACAATATTCTTATTTTTAAAATCTCTTTTTATAAGGATTAATATTACAGGAAGAGCTAATAATACACCACCAATTATATTAAACACTATCTTATGTTTTGAAACATCAAAGCTTGAAGCTGTAATTTTATCAATAATATAATTAAATTCAAGCGAATTAAAGTTAGTCATGGCAATTAAAACAATTGCTAAAGCACCATAAACAAATGCTAAAGCATAATCATATTTAGCTAAAACAGCTGAATGGTAATTATTATCCTTTATTTTAGATTTCATACTATAATCACCATTAAAGCTTAAACCTCTAAAATAAAGAATTGTAGCTGTAGTAATTGCTAAAAATAAAGCCTCATCAAATGGATACTTTGCTAAATCTACTTCATCTTTTGAATATATGACCATTGTACCAAACAAACATAATAAAGATATTAATACATAATCTATTATTGTTACTCTGCTTGATGATACTATATTCATAATAGCACCTAGTAAAATAATACCAATTAAAAGAGCATAGAAGTAATTTTCAATATTAGTGTAAAATTTACTAGTAAAGCTCATATACATTGAAGCATATATACCAAGTCCAAATCCAATAACTGCAAAAATTAATGGATTTATCTTCATAGTTATATTATACATATAGCATTTAAATTGATTATTAGTAGCTTCTGGTTTAGAAATAAAGAAACGAGCAACAATCCCAATTAAATATAAAATCGCAATTATCGCAACAGTAAAACTAAAGCCATCAACCTTTGAAGCAACCTTAGCATAAATAAGAGCTCCAATAATTCCCAGTAAATTAGCCCAAGCAAATAAATCAAATAAATTAATTTCCTTTGACTTAATTCTTATCAAATAGCATACTGCCAATGAACCAAGAACAATTGTATATAACCCTTTTATTGTATACTTAAATGAATTAGGATTGGATAGTTCTGGCAAGATTGAATTAACATTAACACTTAAAAAATACATTCCCATTACAAATAATGCAATTATAATTACATGAATCACATTAAATGATTTAAATAAAGCTTTAATATAATTATTTTTTTCCATACTTTCACACCTCAAATACATACTTAAGCTTATTCACTATACTTGTATTTTACGACTTAAGAAATATAAAGTCAAACATCAATAAGCCATTTAATTAAATTGGCAATATTTTATTTAAATTATTTAATTTTGAATCATCTTAAAAGATTATCTAATAATATATTTTTGAAATAATATAGTCGTTTATAAAAAATATACTCATAAGTATAATACTTACGAGTATATTAAAAACATAAATATAACATTTTAATTAAATTCCTGCTAAAGGCAATACATAAACATTATCATCTAAAGGATATACTGTATCTGTATTACATATTATTACCTTGAAACCTATTTGATAATTGGTTTTATCTAATTGTTTAAATCCCTTAACTGCATTATTATTAAATTTGATACCACTCTTACATTCGATTCTATGTAGTTTTCCATCTTGAATAATAACTAGATCAATTTCATTCATATCACTATCTCTATAATAATAGAAGTTAGGTTCTATACCATTATTTACATAACTTTTCTTAATTTCATTAATTATATATGTTTCAACAAAACGTCCAGAAAATGCGCTCGCTCCTAAAATTTCACCAGAATTTAGTCTTGCTAAATAACATGCTAAACCAGTATCAGTAAAATACAATTTTGGCCTTTTTATTATTCTTTTAGAAATTGATATCTCATTATAAGGTTCTAATAAATAAACAATATCACCAGCAATTAAAACACTAAGCCATGACATTACGGTTTTCTTATCAATTCCAATTATCTTAGCAATATTATCATAGATAAGCTCTTCTCCAGTAAGAGACGCAATCAATTCCATAAAACGCCTAAATTGGAATTTATCTCTAACATTAATCATTTCAGACACATCACGTTCAATATATGTTTCAACATAATCAGAATAAAATTTTTGAACATGAAGCATATCATTACTAAAAAGTTCTGGATAAAATCCTTTAACAATATTATTAAATAGTTCTATCATAGATAATGGATTTTCACTTGCTCTTTTTTGAATATTCAATATATCAAAATTAAAGATAGGTTCATCTCGATTAATAATTTCATTTCTAGATAGTGGCATCATATGAATGATAGATACACGACCTGCAAGGGACTCTGTTACACCCTTCATAAGCTTATACATTTGAGAACCTGTTAAAATAAACATCCCATAGTTATTAATCTTCTTCCGCTTTTCATTATTTACAACTTCTTCAATAACATTAAATAATTCAGGTGCACGTTGAACTTCATCTATTATTAGTGGCCAAGGATGCATTTGTAAAAATAATTCTGGATCTTTTTTGGCCATTTCTCTTTCTCTTGAACTATCAAGTGACACATAAGAAAAACCCATTTTTTCAAATTCAAATGCTAATGTAGATTTTCCTACTTGACGTGCTCCCGTTATTAAAGTAACTGGCTTTGATTTTACACTATCCAAAATTTGATTATAAATATGTCTTTTAATCATAGTATCATATCCTTTTCTAAAAACAATATAACACATTTTTTTAGGGAATTCAATTCCCTTTTTGCAGAAAACAATATATACTAAGCAATTTTATATTTATATAACTAAACTTAAAAATCACTTCATTAAAGATAAAATATAAGTTGAGTGCTTTATTTAATTTGTTTAATTATTCTTTACGTCCAATAAATCCAATCTAACTCGACTAACTCCGACTCGGTTTTTACCGAGTTAATCTTATCATAATTTTTCTAAACAGTAAATTCGTTATTTTATTAACGTATCTATCATTTTGTACCAGTTATAAAATAAAAATTATCTTTTAAAAAAGCACCTACATTTTAATGCAAGTGCTTTTGTATATATTATATTTCCTTTTTAATTACATCTAAAGCCTCTTTTAGGCTATGTACAATAAAATAATCACCTTTTATATTAAGATTGCTTAAATCTAGCCAAATTGGCTTTATTTTAGCATTTAAAGCTCCTGCTATATCTGATGTTAATGAATCACCTAGCATTATTACTTCATCATTTTTTAAATTAATATCTTTAAGTACATAATCAAAGAAAGCTTTATCTGGCTTAGTTAAACTTATTTCTTCTGAAATATAAACCTTCTTTAAATACTTTAAAATACCACTTTTTTCAAGTCTTGATTTTTGAACAATCGTCGCACCATTTGTGACAGCATATATAGGAAGGCCTAAAGTATTTATTTCTTTTAAAAAGATAGCTGCATCTTTAATTAGATATCCGCCATTTTTTAAATTATTAAAATATAATTCATTTATATCTTTAGGATTAACATTAATATTAAAATGACTAAAAAATGATGTCCATCTTAAGGTTATGCATTCTTCTCTTGAAATTTCTTTTTTTTCAAGCATTTTCCAATGTGCTAAATTAATACTTGAATATAGCTTTATATTTTCTTCTGTTGTTGGTATCCCGTATTTAATAAGTACCGGCTTTAAAGCTTCTAGCTCGCACTTATTAAAGTCCAATATTGTATTATCTATATCAGTTAATAAAGCTTTTATCATATTAAATCACACTAAATTTAATTTGTTCTAATATAGCAGAAGAAAAGTTTGATGAAATTGTAATTGTTAACTCTTTTGACATATCAAGTTCACTTACATCAATACGAGCTAAATGAGAAGAGTTCTTATCTAAAATTTCTGTAGTATATGATGTAGTATTAGTACCATCAGAAATAGTTATAGCTGCAGTACCTGCGTCAGAGCCAGCTTTATTTGAAGTGAATGTTAATTCAATGTTTGTAATTGCTTCATATAAATTACTTATTTTTAAAGTAATGTCTTTGCCACCCTTTTGAGCATAAATACCTTTATCCTTATTAACATATGGAGCTGTATATGATAATTCAATACCATTTAAAGCTAAAGATCCCGTTGTATCACTTAAAATAGTTAAATCCATTGTTGTTGAAATAGATGTATCTTGATTAGCCTTTGAGTATAATACATTATAATCAAATCTGGCTTGATTTAGAATATCATATTCCGTTACAAAGCTTTTAGATACGTCATCTAAAGAGTTATATAGAGCTTCCGCAGATTCAATTTTGGTTTTACTTTCTAATGTAACTGTACCTATTTCTTTAATCTTAGCGTTTACTTCTTCTATTTTAGAATCATTCTTTAAAACAGGGGTTATATGAGATAGTGAATAGGATTCGGTAATACTTTTTGATTCACATTCTGTTTTATATAAATAATAAGCAAGTTCCGGATGATCAATAAATGGATTGCGATTTCCTTGTTCCTTATAGATTTCTTCATTTCGGTATAATTCTCTTGAATCGACTGGATCTTCAAAATTCCATTTTAGGATAGTATTTAAAATACCTATATAGCCTTCAGTTCCATTTTCAGCTTTTGAAGCTAGAGTAGTATCGTTTGTAAGCTCTAAATCTAAAGTTGAATCTTCATATCTTACTACCATATATAGTAGCATACGGGCTATATCACCTTTTGCTTCATCTCTTGGTTCAAATACTGTACTAGTCCATTTATTTCCGTAGTCATCTTTGTTTGTTGGATTTGATACTTCATCAAAATAGCTATTACTACGTGAGGAATTAATACGAGCTTCTGATACTCTTAAATGATGTAAATCAGAATAAGCATCATATTTTTGATCATTAAAGCCATGTGACTTAGCCCAAACATGTTCCTTATTCCATTGTCCGGATGCTGAGCCTGAATTATCCTTACCTAAACGTTCTCCGGTATAAATACACTCTACATAATCACCATCATAAGAATCAATTGTCTTAAGGGATGTAGTAGCATCACTATAGGATATCTTTTTAACATTTGAAGATACTATTTGATTTAGGGTTGATTTAAGTGATGAACTATTTGAAAGAATATCTATAGTAATAGAACTATAGTATCCTTCATATGTAGGAGTAGTTGAAGGATTTGTTGGGGTTGTAGGCGTTGGAATAGTTGGTGTTGGAGTTGAAGTTGCAGGTATACTTGTAGAAGGAATAGATGTAGATGGATTTGTTGTAGAAACATTTGATGATTCTTTCTTTAATCCACATGATGTTGTAGCAAATACACCTAAAGCAATTAAGCTAAGCATTGATAAATGTTTTAGTTTCATAATTTTATCTCCTTTTGAGAAAAATATAAGGGATAATACAACTGATTATCCCTTATTGTTTAGTTTTGCGACAATTGTATACTAAATATTATTCAGCTACAATTGTTAAATGAATAGCAGTGATTCTAAAATGCTTTTCAGTTGGACATGTAATAGTTACAGTTTTACCATCTTCTGATATTGTAATTACTGCACCATTATATACCGTACCACTTTGCTCACCAAAATCAAATGTACATGCTGTAAACTTAAAACCATTAACAGCTGTAATAACCATTTCAGAGCCATTATAAATTCTCATTGAATATCCATCAATTCTAGGTGATGTTGCAGAAGAAGCTTTATTAACAACAATACTTGAAACAGCAGCCGGAACATCTTTAAAATGAGATGAAACATCGCCGTATTCAATGTTTACACCCTCTGATACCTTAATATAATTAGATGTAAATTCACCAGCAGTAGGAGTTTCAGATTGTGATGTAAATGTAACCTCTTGAGTTTTTCCATCAACTGATAGAATTAAAGTTACTTCTTCTTTAGTCGTTGTAGGTTTAATTGTTACAACACCATCTTTAATTGTAACAGATGACGCTGTAGTTCCTTCTTTGATTGCAGCTGTAACACCCTTTGTAAGTGTTACAGTTGCATCTTTTCTATAAGAATTGGCAAATAATGCAGCATTTTCTGATAATTTAACTTGTGGAGTATTTTCAGCCTCTACAATAATATTATCGTAATGTCTCTTAAATTGTAATGGAATAATATCCTTTATTTCTGATAGTTTATATCCACCAATAGTACCGAAGGTTCCCTTTGTACCAATTACGCAATCTTCATCGCCAGCTTTAGTAACTAAAGTATTGTTATCTGTATTCCATGTCCATACAGTTTTTGCAGTATCCTCAATTTTGAAATTAATGTGTTGTTTCTTATCACTACCAACTTGAGACACAAGATTTACGTACTTTGTTTTACTGCTTGAATCAGTAAATGAAACACTATATCCACCTTCAACTGCAGTTAATGTCAAAGGAACGGATTCAGAAAGCTTACTTGTGCAAGCACCATAATAACCTTTCATTGATCCTGCAAAATATAAAGGTGTATCAGTACCCATATAGAAATCATACTTGACACCAACTTCAGGAGTTGTAACAATATCAGTTACTGGAGTTAAATGTAGAGGGAATGATGTCTTTGCATAACTAATTAGTGATGGACTAATTGTATCAAACGTATTGTATGTTCCTAGATAATAAGTATCCTTGCCAAACTTAGCAACAGCAATATTATATTCTTCATTCCAAGTCCATACTGTCTTAGCAGTATCATCGATGCTTGTTTGAGGCTTATTATTCTTTGAATCATAGTCTTTTGTAGCATCTGCTAAAACCATGTTTAAATATTGTTTCTTATTTTCAGAATTAGTAAATGAAATACTATATCCACCTTCTACAGCTTCAAAATAAATCTTTGTAGCTTGTGTCTTATCAGTCGTTGTAGCACCATACTTACCACTCATTGTACCAGCAAAATATAATTCCTTATTTGTTTTTCCTTGAGTTAAATGATAAATATAAGGCACACCAACTTCAACCTTAGTTACAACATCATTTGTAACTGGGTCATCAAAGGCATTAAATGTATACTTCTTAATAGAAGTTTTATCAGAATATGTAAATGTAGCTTGAATTGTTACAGAAGTTTTATCTTTTGTACCTGTAACTGCAAGCTTACCATCTTTAATAACAGCTGAAGCTTTATACTCATCTGCAATTTCCCATGCGATAGTAGCTTCCTTACCATTATAAGTTGTTTTAGCATCAAGATCATATTCACCAGTTGATATATTCTTCTTATTATATGCAAATGTATATGCACTAGCTATTTCAGATACATCAATTGCAGGAACTGTAATCTTAAATTCCTTTGTATATTTACCAGAAGTTGCTGTTAATGTTACATCAGTATCCTTATCAGGTCTTGTAATAGTAACCTTATAAGTTCCTTCACCCTTTGTAATCTTTGCAATATTTTCATTTGAAGAAGTCCAAGTTAAATCACAGCCAAGATACTTATCAACTAAGTTAAAATCACCACGAATAACCTTAGCGTCTTCATTAATAATTAATCCCTTAATATCTGTAGTTCCACCATTATTATCGCCACATGCTGTAGCTAGTCCTACTGTACCAAATAATAAAGCTGATGCAGCTAGAACTTTTAAAGTTTTTCTAAACTTCATTTTTTATTTTCTCCTTTGTTTTATACTTTATCTTATTATCAAATCACTTGTTGATAAGATTACAATCTCACCAGCAGCATTTTTAAAACCACCACAAGAAATTGATTTTCCTGTTAATGAATTTACGTCATAAGAAGTAACATTATTTACAACAACAGTGTACTTCTGTGATGTAGCTGAGCCCTTATAATCAAGAGCATTACCTACAATCTTCAAAGTGTTATTTTCAAGTGTAGCACTCTCAACAACTAAATCTCCATATAAACCTGTTTCTGATTTATCATTAAACTTAGAGTTTTGTGAATTAAATAGAATATAATCGTCGATTGATAGAAGATGTGTATGAGCATCATCCTTTTTACCAATTGAGAACTCAATACCAGAAATTTGGAATTTACCATTGTACTTTTGAATATTTGCAACAATATGGTATGTTGAACCAATTGTTAAATACTTACTACTATTGATAGGTGCACTACCATAAGCACCATACATACTCATAGTATATAGCTTACCATCAGATCCAATTGAACCAACTGTATAATAGTGAGTATTATTTTCCGTATGATTTAAAATTGTTGCCGTAAATACTACCTTAGCACCAACTTCATTATCAAGAGAATACAACGTAGGAGTCTCTAATGCTAGATCCTTAACCATTTCCTCAACTGTAGTTGCTACAGGATTTGGATTATAATTTGGATCATCATCATTTGACCACAAATGCATCTCATGCTTTTTTGCAAAAGCCTTTGCTTCGTCAAAATAAGATTTATAATCTCCAATTGGAGATACAACATCTGTATAACCATTTTCGGTTAATTCAAGATTTAAGTTCTTAAATGTATCAGATTCACTATTACGATACCATACATAACCTAAATATCTTGTACCATTAGAATCAACAGAAGGCTTACCTGTTTTAGAATCCATGACAGATTCAATTACAATCTGGTAGGCATGCTCTAAACGATTAAAATTATATTTAGAGGCTGATTTACCCCATTTATCAACTGAACCAGTTGATTCAGGTGTATTAATTCCATGATATCTAATAGTAGCTGTTGATTTACCATCCTTAGAAGCTACAGGAAGTCTAAATGTTGTTGTATCACCATCAGTTAAACGTTCAACCTCGGCAACACCTATACCATCATCAAAAAAACTTTTTCCATCATATTCCTTTGTAAGATTTAATTTTGATGTGATATCTGTATATCCCTTATCCTTGTCAAATCCCCCGCAAGCAGTTATTGATGCAAGACCAATAACCGCTAGCATTGATAGAGATATTTTCTTTAGAAGATTCATTAATTATCTACCGCCACAATTCTTATATGCAGTTGCAAGAGCATCTACACCTGTTGCTTCACCCTTAATTGCAGAAACTAAAGCTGAACCAATATATTGACGAGCATCAGCTGAGCCCTTGAATGCAGGAGATGTATAGAACCAATTAGTTAAACCACTTGCTGTTTTTGCTGCTTGAGCAACAATTGTATCCTTAGCTAAGAAAGCTTTATAGTCAGCAATATTAAATGTTGAATTACGAACAGGGTTATAACCTGAAGTTTGAGAGAATGTTGATTGGAATTCAGGCTCAAGAATTGACTTAACAAATAACCAAGTCATTTCATTTACTTCTTCATCACCAGAATCAAATAATACTAGAGATGGTCCTTGTGAAATAACAGACTTATTTACTTCACTATTAGAAGCCTTTGTTCCAGGAATAGGAGCAACTGCCCATTCAAATTTATCTGTTGCTTGATAAGATGCACCACCTGATGAACCAATACAGAATACACATCCACCATCTTCTACACCTGCTGTAAATAGACCTGATGTATATGCACCATAAGTAGTTTGAGTTGCGATAATACCTCTTTCATACTTTTCATTTAACGTATCCATCCACTTAGCTAGGTTTGCATCATCCTTAAATGCTAGATGTGGTTCAGATGCTGATGTATAGTTCCAACCATTTTGCTTACACATATTAATTAACCAGTTAGACTCTGAGTCATAGCAGAATGGAGTAGAACCATCATACTTTGCCTTAATCTTATCACATGCATCCCATAATTCATCCCAAGTTGTTGGGATAGTCTCTACACCAGCAGCCTTCATTGCAGTTACGTTAACATACATTAATTCTGTTGATTTAGAAAATGGCATTGTAAGCATTGAATTTTCTGTAAAGCCATATGATGAATAATCAGCATAGTTCTTTGCAAGACCTTCGTCATAATAACCCTTAACAAAATCAGCCTTTTCCTCTGCTGTATAGCCAAGCTTAGTTCCATTAACTTCTTTTGTACTATCAATGAATTGATTTAAATCTAGAACTTTGCCTGATTGAATATATGCTGCAACGTGATCTGAATATGCATAGGCAATATTAGGTTGAGCATTTGCAGTTAAACCAGCGATACATGTTGAATATACATCATCATATCCACCAATTTGAGTTGATTCAACCTTCCAGCCGTACTTAGCTTCAAAAGCTTCTGTAGCCTCTGAAATCTTAGTTTGTAGGTTTTGACCACATGTATTATAGAATGTAATTACTTTTTCTTTACTTCCTCCGCATGAAGCTAATGCTGCGATACCAAGACCAGCAATAGCAGCCGTACTTAAAACTTTTAATGTTTTCATTTTTTAATATTTCTCCTTTGTTTTTTGTATACCCTTATCCAATATGTAATTAATAAATCCTAGCCCTTAATTCCGCTCTTTGATACTCCACGCATAATATATTTTCTAAAGCAAATGAATAATATTAACAATGGTAAAGATACCATGGTAGCGGCAGCCATTTTCAAAGTTGTAAGGGATTCAGAAGATCCTGCAGCTGTAAAGCCCTTTGATACCCAGTTAGAAAGTAATTGCCATTCTTCTGAGCCACCATTAGCTAAACGAGGCCAAATATAGGAATTCCAAGTTCCAATAAACTTTAACAAAATAATTGAAATTAAGGTAGGTGCTGTAAGAGGAACCATTACCTTAACAAGATATTTAACATCACTACATCCATCAACCTTTGCAGCTTTATATAAGCTATCAGGAATTTGCTTAAATGCATTTCTTAAAAGATAAATATAGAATACACTTACTAGGAATGGAAGAATCATTACAGTGTATGATTTTGTCCAACCTAAATTATTTACAGTCAAGAAATTTGTAATTGTGAATAATTCACCTGGAATCATCATTGTAGCTAAAAGTAATGAGAACAAGAAATTCTTACCCTTAAATTCCATTTTAGCGAATGCATATGCAGTAATAATAGTTACAATAATACCAAGTAAAGTCGACACAATACCAACAATGATGGTATTTAATAGCATACTTCCAAATAGGTTATTACCATATTGAACAACAGTTTGATAATTCTTCCACTGCAATTCACTTGGTTTAACAAAGAAGGTTGGAATTGGTTCACGATAAACTATCTCAGTTTTCAATGATGAAAGAATCATCCAATAAAATGGAAGCAACGCAAATATTGCGAATACTGTTAAAAATACATAAGCAATAACACTTTTTGTTATTTTTAACGCTTTTTGTTTTTTTAATTGCTTATCAATATCGATATTTAAGTTTTCAGAGGATATATTATTATTTATTTCTGTCATATTATACCTCCTAATAATGTACACGTTTCTTACTTACTTGCATATTAATGAAAGTAAATATCATAATTAAACAAAATAGAATTAACGCAGCTGCTGAGGCAGTACCTACACCAGTTGGTTCACCTAAATACTTATAAATCAATCCGACGATTGTACCCATTTCATATTGATTTGAAGGGCCCATTTTATTACCAAAAATACCAACAATAGCAGTATAGGACTTAAATCCACCAATAAAACCTGTAATTACTAAGTATGAAATCATTGGAGAAATAAGAGGAACTGTGATTCGCCACAATGTTGTAAACTTGTTAGCTCCATCAACCTTAGCTGCATCATAATATTGTTTATTAACATTTTGTAATGCACCAAATAAAATTAAGATCTTAAATGGTAAACCAGACCATACTTCGTAAACAATGACTACAACCATCATCGCAATTGTAGATGCATCACCATCTACCCAGTGAATATGGCTTCCGAACATATTATTAATAAGACCCCATGTGCCTTTACCATTTGCAAGTTGTGCTTTTGTACCAACTACATTAAACATAGCTGCGAAAACTGCACCAATTGAAAGTGCATTTGTTAAATAAGGCAAGAACAAAATTGATTGATATGCCTTTTGTAAAGGTTTAATAGATGCTAAAGCAACAGATATCAAAAGAGCAAGAATTGTTGATAATGGTACAGATATAAATGCAAATAATACTGTATTTCTTAAGCATACTAAGAAAAAATTATCTGTAACAGCAGTTTTAAAATTACCAAAACCAATACCTGCAAATGAACCATTTAAACGATTATAGTTTTCTTTAAATGCTGTGATAAACGTATTTACAATAGGATAGAATGTAAAAATACATAGTAATATAAATGCTGGTAAAATCCATAACCATCCTTTATTGTTATAGCAAACTCTACCAAATGCCTTCATATTTTCTTTAAATGTACGTCCACGAAGACGTCCCCACCATGCTTTTGTAGCTTCTTTTGAATTTTGGCCCCACTCTTTCATCGCTAGTCCTTTATCTTTAAACCAGCTTTTAGTTGATGTGCCAATCTTCTTGAAGAAACCGACAAATGCATTGTCCTTTTTTTCTTCTTGATTTGCCATTATCTCAACCTCATTTCACTGTCCTTATTGAATATGAATACTTTGTTTGGTTTCAAATCAAACTTAAGTTCTGTTGAGTCAGGTAATTTAATATCAGAGTCAATTATTGTTCTTACAGTTGGCTTAGTTGAAGCAGCATGCTTAGAAACAATTGACTTATCGCGTCCCATAACTTCAATATTTTGTTTTTGAAGAGTTAATACACCCTTATTATCATTAAAGATATATCCTTCAGGACGGATTGCAACGTAAACCTCTTGATCATCGTGATTAGTGTCCATAATCTTTTCATCATCAATATATACACCATGATCTTTAATTACACCTCTAAAGATATTAATAGGTGGAGTACCTAAGAAGTTAGCAACGAATAGGTTAGCAGGATCATCATAAATTTCCTGAGGATTTCCCATTTGTTGAACAACTCCTTCCTTCATAACAAGAATTGAATCACAAATAGACATTGCTTCTTCTTGGTCATGTGTTACGAAGATAGTTGTAATACCAGTTTCAACCTGAATACGTTTGATTTCCTCACGAGTTTGAAGACGAAGTCTTGCATCTAGGTTAGAAAGAGGCTCATCAAGCAATAATACACTTGGCATCTTTACAAGGGCACGAGCAATTGCAACACGTTGCTGTTGACCACCTGATAATTCACTTGGTCTACGATTTAATAATCCTTCAATTTGAACAAGCTTAGCCGCATCAAATGCTCTTTGCTTTGCTTCATCCTTAGGAACACGCATATTCTCAAGTGGGAACATAATATTTTGTTCTACAGTCATATGAGGATATAATGCGTAGTTTTGGAATACTAAACCAATACCTCTCTTTTCTGGTGCTAGAGTTGTAACATCGTCATCACCAAAAATAATGTTACCTGAAGTTGGCTGTTCAAGTCCGCTTAGCATAAATAAGGTTGTTGACTTACCACAACCTGAAGGTCCTAATAGACCAATAAGCTTTCCTGAAGGAATTTCAACGTCTAAATCGTTGACAGCAACAACTTTAGTTTTGGCTTTCTTATTTTCGAAAACCTTAGTTAAATGTTTTAATGTTATTTTCATAACGTTCCTCCGTACGGCACTAATATATTTTTTTTGCATATCTATTTTATCATATTTATAAAATCAATACAATAAGAGAATTGGTCACAAATAAACCAAAAACAAGAAAATACTTCTTGAAATGTAAACGTTTTTTTACAATATTTAATATTAGTATACGAATTATTTTACATTTTAACAGTAATTTATTTTTATTTTGATTAAACATAATATATTATTACAGAATACATACATCTTTATTTTCTTAAGTTAAAATAGCATTATTCATAAAAAATCCTAAAAGATTTTAAGCTTATTTTTTAACTCTATTTAGGTAAAAATGCCCTTTTTGGCCTTTTTTTGAGAAAAATTGGTAAAAAAATATAATTGAATGATACTTTTTAAATAATTTTTTGAAAATATAAAACTTTATAAATATTTGACAAAATTTAACACTAGTGCTAATATCAAATTATAAAATATTTTATACTATTTTTAGTTAATTTGGAGGATATATGAAAGCTTATAATGATGATAATCGTTTTTTTAATTTAAGGTCTGATGTTTATTTTAAACATTTCTTTTCGATTAAGAAGATACTTGCTATCTTCTTATCAAATCTATGGAATCAAAATGTAAATGAAGCTGATATTACATATGATAATACTGAATCAACCGTATTAGATGGTAAAAAGATAATTTATGATTAGTAGCTTTAGTTTCACTTAATGGATATCAAAAGGAAGTTAGACTTAATCTTGAGATGCAAAATAGAAATTATGATTATTTAGGTCCAAGAATGGACGCTTATTCATCAAGAAAATATAGTGAGGCTTTGGAAAAAA
>OJLA01000987.1_pt1 | contig 20956 bp, 16 predicted proteins | sample 1596611 | NCBI WGS metagenome assembly OJLA01 (sample SAMEA4350168, study PRJEB24818) | metagenome | biome: human; feature: gut; material: faeces | place: Denmark | collected 2013-09
AAACGCAGCCACAGCCCATTACAGACACAGAAAGAAAATATGTGTACGGAATACTGGGCATAGCCAAACTGTTCGGGTGCAGCCTACCCACCGCCAACCGTATCAAGAAAAGCGGAAAGATTGACAAGGCAATCACTCAGATAGGACGTAAGATTATCGTGGATGTTGAGCTTGCCCTTGAACTGGCTGGAAAGAAAACAGGAGGACGGAAATAACGGGAGGCATGGCTATGGACTATATGAAAGAGACTAAGGAAATATCGGCTGAAGAAGCCATAATCCTTTGGCAAGCCTCACGTTTGAGCCTGTCGAAAAGTTATGAGAAAGCACCTGAAATCCTTAAAGTACATGATTCTGTCATTGGGACATTGGGTAATTTCAGCGCATCCATCGGCAAAGCCAAAAGTAAAAAAACGTTCAATGTATCGGCTATCGTAGCCGCTGCATTGAAGAACGGCACAGTGCTGCGGTATGTGGCTGAACTGCCTGAAGATAAGCGGAAAGTGCTTTATGTTGATACAGAGCAAAGCCCTTACCATTGTCTGAAAGTCATGACGCGCATTTTGCGAATGGCTGGTTTGCCAGATGATAGGGACAATGAGAATCTTGAATTTCTTGCCTTAAGAAAATACACGCCTGAGCAGCGTATCAGGATTGTGGAACAGGCTATTTACAATACACCCGAAATCGGTCTTGTAATTATAGACGGCATACGGGATATGGTGTATGACATCAACAGCCCCAGTGAATCAACACGCATCATATCCAAGCTGATGCAGTGGACGGACGACAGGCAGATACATATCCATACGATACTGCATCAGAACAAAGGGGATGAGAACGCAAGAGGGCACATTGGTACGGAGTTGAACAACAAGGCGGAAACCGTATTGCAGGTAGAAAAGGACAAGGGCAACGGTGACATCAGCCATGTTTCAGCCATTCACATCCGGGCAATGGACTTTGAGCCTTTCGCATTCCGTATCAACGACAAAGCCCTTCCCGAACTCATTGAGGGATACAAACCTGAAACAAAGAAGCCGGGAAGACCCGAAGAAGAGAAGTTCGACCCTTACAGGCATATCACCGAGCAGCAGCACCGTATCGCATTGGAAGCCGTTTTCGGGCTGAAAGAGGAATACGGCTACAAGGAACTGGAAGATGCCTTAATCAAGACCTATATGTCAGTGGGTGTAAAGCTGAACCATAAAAAGGCGGTATCGCTCATCACCATGCTCCGCAACAAACGGATGATAGTGCAGGAGACAGGCAGAAAATACACATTCATGCCTGACTTCCACTATTAGCCCATTTCCCTGCAATCACTTCACTTTATTCTCGGGGTGTATATATTAGGAATATAGTGAAGTGCTTGGGGAATGGGACTAAATCACTTCACTTTATTACCGTATCCTATATATACGAGAATTTAGTGAAGTGATTATAGACCGTACTTCCTAAAAAGGTACGGGCAAAAAGAAAAATAAACCAATTCACCAACTACTAAAACAATCATTTTATGGATATACAGACAGCCAAGCAAATCAGAATAGCGGATTATCTGCATAGTTTAGGATATTCTCCCGTCAAGCAACAAGGTGTCAATCTGTGGTATAAATCACCGTTAAGGGAAGAAGCCGAAGCCTCGTTCAAGGTAAATACCGAACGTGAACAATGGTATGACTTCGGTTTGGGTAAAGGTGGTGGTATCATAGAACTGGCTGCACACCTGTACGCTACCGACCATGTACCTTACATCTTGAAACGGATAGCAGAGCAGACACCGCACGTGCGCCCGGTATCTTTCTCTTTTGGCAAGCAAAACTCTTCCGAGCCGAGCTTCCAACAGTTGGAGATTGTTCCGCTGTCATCTCCTGCCCTGCTTGCCTACTTACAAGGCAGAGGAATTAACATAGAACTGGCGAAAAGAGAATGTAGTGAAGCCCGTTTCACCCACAACGGCAAGCGGTACTTTGCCATCGCCTTTCCCAATGGTTCGGGTGGGTTTGAGGTTCGCAACCGCTATTTCAAGGGCTGCATCGCCCCAAAGGAAATCTCCCACATCAGACAGTCTGGGAAAGCGAGGAATACCTGTTATGTATTCGAGGGGTTCATGGACTACCTCTCCTTTTTGACATTGAGACAAGAGAACTGCCCGAATTATCCGGAATTGGACGGGCAGGACTACATCGTATTGAACTCCGTATCGAATGTAAACAAGGCTCTCTATCCGTTGGGCAATTACGAACGCATCCACTGCTTTTTCGACAACGACCATGCAGGCATGGAAGCCCTCCAACAAATCCGCAAGGAATACGGCAGAGACCGATACATCCGTGACGCTTCACAGACTTACAGCGGATGTAAGGACTTGAACGAATACTTACAGAAACAGGTTGAAAGAAAAAGGCAAGTCCAATCCGTCAAAGGAGTGAGCAGCCAGTCACCGAAAAAGAAAAACGGCTTTCGGTTATAGCCCACTATAACTACACGCTCCGCTTTCGTAGTTGTGGGCTCTCCCGAGGGGATTAGAGCTTTGCCCTAATGACCCACTCAGGGCGTTTCACCCCTGAGAACCCCGAGCAAAGAGTGACCCTCTCTTTGCAATCTCCGCTTATGGGTTACCCCTAAGAACCCCTCTGCGAAAGCGAGCAAAATAATCAATTGCAAACAAAGAAAAAAAGCTATGGCAACAAAATCAAGCATACATATCAAGCCTTGCAACATCACATCGAGCGAGGCACACAACCGAAGGACTGCCGAGTATATGCGTAATATCGGGGAGTCCAGAATCTATGTCGTTCCCGAACTTTCCACCGATAACGAACAGTGGATAAATCCCAACTTCGGCACTCCCGAACTGCGAACTCATTATGACAATATCAAGCAAATGGTCAAGGAAAAGACCGGACGTGCCATGCAGGAAAAGGACAGGGAACGCAAGGGAAAGAATGGAAAGATTATCAAGGTGGCGGGATGTTCACCCATCCGTGAAGGAGTATTGCTCATCAGACCGAACACCACACTAACTGATGTACACAAATTCGGTGAAGAGTGTCAAAAACGTTGGGGCATCACTCCGCTACAGATTTTCCTGCACAAAGACGAAGGACATTGGCTGAACAGTCAGCCGGAAGCGGAAGACAAAGAAAGCTTTCAAATTGAAGGCAGATGGTTCAAGCCGAACTATCATGCTCATATCGTATTCGACTGGATGAACCACGAAACTGGAAAGAGCCGAAAGCTCAATGATGAGGATATGGCAACCATGCAGACCTTGGCTTCCAATATACTTCTGATGGAACGTGGGCAGGCAAAAGCTGTCACTGGTAAGGAGCACTTGGAGCGAAACGATTTCATCATAAAAAAACAGAAAGCCGAACTGCAACGTATAGAGGAAACCAAGCGACACAAGGAGCAACAGGTAAGCCTTGCCGAACAAGAACTCAAACAAGTAAAAGCAGAGATACGCACGGACAAACTCAAAAGTGCAGCTACCGATGTAGCCACTGCCATAACCAGTGGTGTAGGTTCTCTTTTCGGAAGTGGTAAATTAAAAGATTTGGAACACGCCAACGAAAGTTTACGCTATGAAATTTCCAAGCGTGACAAAAGCATTGATGACTTAAAAGTTCAGATGCAACAAATACAGGAGCAGCATGGCAAACAAATTCGTAATCTTCAAGGAATACATAATCAAGAACTTGAAGCCAAAGACAAGGAAATTTCACGATTGAGTACCATTCTCGAAAAAGCATTCTGCTGGTTCCCATTGCTCAAAGAAATGCTGAGAATGGAAAAATTATGTTATGTCATTGGCTTTACCAAGGGGATGGTTGATTCTCTTTTATACAAAAGGGAAGCAATCAGGTGCAGCGGAAAAATCTATTCCGAAGAACATAAACGAAGATTTGAAATCAAGAACGATATTTTCAAGATAGAGAAGAGTTCGGTTGATGAAAATAAATTAGTGCTAACTATAAACAGGCAGCCGATAGGTGAATGGTTCAAAGAGCAATGGGAAAAATTAAGGCATGGTTTGCGACAATCAGCAGAAGAACCAAGAAAAAATAGAGGATTCAAATTATAACCAACAATAAGCAAAAAAGTGTAATTCAATGATGAATTACACTTTAATTCCCTATATTTACAAATCATTTAAAAAGTTAAGGCACATAAATCAACCACAATGGGCAAAAAATAAAAAATATATTAATTAGTCTAAGCATTTCGATGCTATCTTCTTCTTGTTCAACTATATTAGAAATAATAACAGGAGACAGCAAATGTGCATATCCTAATTGTACAGAACGAGCAAGCAGTAACTCTGCTTATTGCCCATATCATAAACCTTACTACCTAAAATAACACCTCACCTATGTTTGTATTATCATTTCAAAAGAAAATGACACCTATTTCAAAACCCCCTCAGGTATTTGAGGAAACAGTGTTATTTCTCCATGCAACAAATAATTTGTGCCATCCTCTTGCATTTTCATGAAGGTAACATTACCTACTGAACGCAAATTCTGAGTTTTTGCTAACTCATCCCAATCTACTCCCAAAAACTTATCGATAACACTATATGTCAATGAAGAAGAACCTATCAAATTGAATTTATGTTCCTTTGCAGGCACATCTGCATCAGTTAGAATATCGTTCTCATCCGTCTTATACGTTAATGTTAAATAGGGAAATGTTTCATACGATAGATTTGGATCACTATTTTTTACTACTGAAAATGAATAAGAACCCTTGGTAATAAAATCGCTACATACTTCATGCTTTATATAATTATATGTAAAGAAATAACAATCCTTAGCTTCATTATTTATCAAATACATAATCGTTCCATTAGGCAAAGACGGGTGTTTACTCTCATCTACACTATAAACCAAATAGCTGTCTGTAACCTTTACAGATATTCTTTCCGTTTCATTTGTAACATCATCCTTCACTATCAGATTTACAGTTCCTTTTTCAAGTCCTGTAATACGGAGCATAGCAGTAACCCCATCATTTCCTAACGTAGTACATGATACAGAAACAATCTCTTTGTCTTCAGTAGTAACACTCAGTCTACCACTACCGTTTGTAATAGGAATGTCATTCCATCCCATTAACATTACCTCATAAGATTTTTTATCCAAATGAAAAGGTAAAACTTCTAGCTTTTCTTCGTTGCAACTTGTCATACCAAGCACACTTAGTATAATGACAATAAAAATAATATTATTTACTATCCTCATAAACAAACATCTAATTAACTTATAATCAAATTGTTTTAAAATCAAAAACGTATAATAGAACCCACATAAAAAAACAATAACCCTGAAGTTTGCTTGTTCAGCAGGGACAACAGGGTCTTACGTTTGCAAATATAGTCATTTATTTCTATATTTGCAAGAAAAGTTTTGTTTTTAAACTTATACCAAATGAAATATGACGAATGTTTGCAGGTACTATCCCCTGCAAGATTAAACAAATACGCACAAGCAAGTGGCTATGAAAAAGCCAAAACCTTGCGCCTATACCAATATAACATCAAGTTGAGCCAACGTTTTTATGGGGTTATCGGTATGTTTGAGATAATGCTACGCAATGCTATAAACACTCACTACAAACAGTACTTCAATGATGATAATTGGATAATCAACCAAGCAAGACCCAATGGATTACTTGAACAGGAAGCTTCCGAAATAGTACGCATACAGCGCACTTATACCAATATGGGAGTGTACAATAACGATAAGATGGTAGCTTCCTTTACATTTGGCTTCTGGACTTATCTGTTTACAAGACGCAATTACCGCATAGGAGGAAAAACACTTCTTCAAATATTCCCCAACAAAGCGCATGGTTTAAAGCAAACAGACATCTACAAACAACTGACTGCCATCCGTGAATTTCGTAACAGAATAGCACATCATGAACCTATCTGCTTCAACGCTACACGTGCGATAGATACAAAATATGCCAAAGAGCATTATGAGTTAATACGAACCTATATAGAATATATGGGATTTGATTCGGATTCTGTATTGCGAATGGTAGAAAAGCCCGATTCTATACTAAAGGTAATAGATGGCATGAAGTAAATGCCCCATCTTTGGTGGGATACATAAGGATGATTGGGAACAATTTGGGAACATCTCCGATAAAAAGAAAAAGCTAAGTATCGAACTATCAATCACTTAGCTTTTATCTTTGTACCCAGACCCGGGGTCGAACCGGGATGGATGTTACTCCACTGGTGTTTGAGACCAGCGCGTCTACCGATTCCGCCATCTGGGCAACTAAATCAGGGAATATGTATTTCCTTAATTGCGGTGCAAAGGTAGTCAAATATTTTGAAACCACAAGCATTTCACGCAAAAAAGTGAAAATAATTTTCATCTAACACTATTTAGAACTCTTTCCGGACATTGTTCGAAAAATAAAGGCTATCTTAGCATAAACTTTTAAAGCTACGCCGATATCATGAATAACAACTACTATTGTATCATCATGGCTGGAGGAATGGGACGCCGTTTCTGGCCTTACAGTCGCAAAGCATTGCCTAAACAGTTTCTTGATTTCTTTGGAACAGGACAGACTTTATTACAACAAACTTTCGACAGATACAAAAAAATAATTCCAACAAACAACATTTACATTACAACTCATAAAGATTATAAACAAATCGTTCTTGATCTGCTACCAGAAATAACTGAAGGACAGCTGATTATTGAAGAAGAAAGACGTAATACAGCCCCTTCCATCGCTTACGCATCGCACATTATTCAGAAAATAAATCCAGACGCAACCATCGTCGTAGCCCCGTCCGACCATCTGATACTGAAAGTGGAAGAATTTAAAGAAGCTATTTTGAAAGGACTGGAATTTGCATCGAAAAATGACAAGCTGGTTACATTGGGAATAAAGCCTAAACGCCCAGAAACAGGATATGGATACATTCAGATAGACGAAGAAAAAAAAGGAGATTTTTATAAAGTAAAAACTTTCATAGAAAAGCCGGCTCGTGAATTTGCAGAAATATTCGTGCAAAGCAATGAATTTTATTGGAACTCTGGCATTTTTGTATGGCATGTCAATACTATACTGAAAGCTTTTCACGAAATGATGTCAGAAATCTGCCCACGAGTAGAATGTGATGTACCCGACTTCACTTCGTGTCCGAACATTTCGATAGATTACAGTATTATGGAAAAAGCCGACAATGTATACGTGCAGTTATGCGATTTCGGCTGGGCCGATCTGGGTACTTGGGATGCACTTTATGATGCTTCGCCCAAAGACACGAACCACAACGTAATAATTAACAGTAATACTGTACTTTACAATTGCAAAGACAGTATCATATTAGTACCGGAAGGACAACTTGCCGTAGTTCAAGATTTAGACGGCTATCTGGTTGCATCACGTGACAACGTACTCCTTATCTGTAAAAAAGATGACCACGATGCAATCCGCAAGTTTGTAAATGATGTAGAAATGAAGTTCGGAGAAAAATACTCCTGATCTTATTATATATAAAATCAAGAAAAACAAAGATTTACAGATATTATACACGATAGAGAAGGAGCTTCCCCACTACTTTAATTCCTTCTGCATGTATCTGTAACATAGAGGCGATAAAATCCCTCGATTTTTTCGTACAAAAAAGAAAAAAACTTCTCGATATTTTTATAAAAACATGCCCATATTTTTTCCAAAATATGGGCATGTTTTTTTCGATAGCAATTATGATTGGTTTCTTGACACTTTAATATTCAAAAGTGATACCAAGAGTAGGCAGCAAGGTTCCACTTTCCTGTTTTATAGACTTCATTACGTAACGTCGTTCCGAAAGAGGAGCCGTTGGATTTTCAATCTGCCCGGTACTCATCAGCACATCAGGCTGACGAAGTTTACTAGCCGTAATATTCTGGATATCAAGATAAACACCAAACATACATTTCTTCCAATAAAACATTTTATCAACACGGATATCCAGCTGTCCAAAAGCCGGCAGACGCTCTGTATTATACCGATCGTAATCATAATATGTTTTACCCTGTGCATTCCATGCTTCTACCAAGGATGACTTTTCTACATCATACGGTGTATAAGGCGAACCTCCGATGCAGCTTATTTTCATACCCACACTCCAGTTTTTTGGAAAGTTATAAGTTCCACTTACATTGAATATAAAGCGATTATCCCATGCAGAGGGCACATAATCACCTTCTTTCCCATCACGGAATTCACTTTTGAAAATTGTTAATGAGGATGATAAGTTCAACCGTTGAACTAACAGCCACTTAAACATCATTTCTATTCCGTATGAACGTCCCTCAGCTGTAGATATCAGCTGTTCGTTACCTATTACCCCGTAGTCATTTCCCTTACAAGCCAAAGGTATGCCGTCAGACACGGACAAAGGCATATCGCGATAGAATTTATAAAATCCCTCAGCCGATATTTCCATATTCCCATTAGGCTGCCAAGAAAGCCCAACACTTTCCTGAGATACGGAAATATAATCTAGATTACGGTTCAGGTAACTGCCATCATTTCCTTTAAAACCGAGCGCTGTATAAGGTGGAAGCTGATAATACAGTCCCATGTGACCACTTAAGAACAGACGGTCAATCAATCTGTACGATACAGACAGACGAGGAGAAAGCTGCCTCCACAGCTCTTTCATCTTGTCGTTATAATTATTCCCATCTGTACGAACTCCAAGTGATGCAGTAAAACGCTCGTCTGGAGCTGAATAATCCATTGAAGCAAAAAGTCCCCAACGGAATATATCCAGATTTGTACGGTAATCGAAAATTTGTACTTCATCTGTAAAAACTCTCTGGTAAGTTGTATTGGAATATTGGGAATAATTCAATTCCACACCAGCATTCAGCTTCCAAAGGTTCCAGGTAGAAGTGTTTTCCATCCGCAATTTCGTTTCTTGCTCTACTGACCGAAGACGCAACGTCAGATTATCCTCCGAGCTTTCATCATTGTCGTGATATTTCAGGTTACGGTTATTTAAATAGCTATGGCTTAACGTCACCGACTGAACATGCGGACCGGCATAATGCCGATATACACCTCCCAAAGTAAAAGTTTCCTGATTTATCTTAGGCAAATAACCTAATATATATTCAGCATCCTCTCCTTCTATATCAAAGTTCAGCTTCATCCGGTCAATACCGCCCAATCCAAGCAACGTCAGTTCATTACGTGCATCAAAACGCGTTTTCAGTTTAAACGAAGCATCCGTATAAGCAGGAAGCAAAGGTAATCCCAAAACTTTAAACAACATTTGCAAATAAGATTGTCGTACTGATACCAGATAAGAAGTCTTATCTCCCAGGTGTCCGTTAGAGGTAAGCGCTACTTCCGACGCTCCTAACGTAGCTTTCAGTGAGTTATGCTCCATATCTCCGTCGCGCAGACTAAAATCGAGCACTGAACTCAAGGCATTTCCCCTATTGGCAGGAAAAGCACCGCTATAAAACTTCACATTACGTATCAGATCGGCATCAATCAGTCCTACCGGACCTCCTGAAGCCCCCTGCGTACTGAAATGATTGATATTCGGTATTTCTACCCCATCAAGGTAAAAACGGTTTTCCGATGGTCCACCACCACGTACAATCAAATCATTCCGGTAGCCGATGGGAGAAAAAGCAACTCCCGGATAGTTTTGTACCACACGGGATATGTCACGATTGGCACCGGGTGCTTTTTCTATCTCCTGCAAACCAATTACACGAAGGCCGACCGGACTTTCTGCTACTTTTTGAAAAGGAGAAGCCGTAACAGTTACTCCTTCCAATTGTGTTCCCTCCTCTTCCATTTCAATCTGAATATGAGGAGTACGGTGATTTACACGATACTCGGATGTAAAGACCGTTTTGTACCCCAACATGGAAGCCTGCAAACGGTAGATTCCCGGCGGAACCTGTTCGACGCTAAAATGCCCTTCGGCATCTGTAGAAGAGCCTATTCCTAAGCCAACAACCAGTACATTGACAAATTCCAGTGGTTTACGACTTGTTTTATCTATTACAGTTCCTTCTATGCGGTATGTTTGTCCATAAGCCAGCATACAAAAGGCCAGCAACATCGACAAGAATATCACTTTCTTCATCATAATAAATACTTTAAATCACTGTATAAATCAAAAAAGCCATCCTGCGAGATGAAGGATGGCTTTCATTCTTGTAATATTGTGGTAGAAAGGAGGTATCAAGCTTTGCCTTCCCAGGCGTTATGAATACGTTCTGCGATGGACTTAAACTCTTCATCGCTCAGCTTCAGTTTCGGATTAGAAAACAGCATATCCGATTCATTCTGAATAGGGATCAGATGAATATGAGCATGAGGTACTTCAAGACCAATTACTGCTTCTCCAACCTTGCGGCAAGGGAAAGCTTTCTGAATAGCCAGCGCCACATGTTTTGCAAATACATGCATAGCAGCCAATTCTTCATCGCTCAGATCGTAGATATAATCGACTTCTTTTTTAGGGACAACCAGTGTATGTCCCTTTACCAACGGATTTATATCCAAAAAAGCATAGAACTTATCGTCCTCTGCAACCTTATAACTGGGAATTTCCCCCGCAACGATTTTACTGAATATTGTTGCCATAATATGATATATAAAAAAAGGCAAGTCCGCAACAAAGCAGACCCGCCTTATAGTTAAAACGATATTCCTGTTACTTCCAGACTGATTTTACCCTGTGGAATAGTAATTTCTGCAATATCACCCACTTTCTTACCCAACAAACCCTGAGCAATCGGTGTATTTACAGAAATCTTACCCAGTTTCAGGTTAGCTTCAGTTTCCGACACGATAGTATATGCCATCTTCATGCCAGTCTTTACATTCTTCAGTTCTACACGAGTAAGAATCTGAACTGTATCAGCTTTCAATTTAGATGTATCTATAATCTTCGCATCACCAATTGTTGCTTTCAACTGATTTATTTTCATTTCCAGCATGCCTTGAGCTTCCTTAGCTGCATCATATTCTGCATTCTCAGACAAGTCACCCTTGTCGCGAGCTTCAGCAATAGCAGCTACAATCTTCGGACGCTCTACAGATTCCAGATGCTTTAATTCTGCTACCAATTTCTGATAGCCTTCTTCTGACATATAAGCCATAGTTTTTTCCTCCTTATTATATTCGTTATTAATTAAACTGTTCTTGCTTATAAAACAAAAAAGAATCCCGATACACAAACATGTATCGGAACCCTTCTCTGTTATGACTTTGGCAAAGATACGCCTTTTATTGATACCAGTCAAGTACCAAAGCGCACTATTTTCACATGCTTTTCAACATGTTATAATAATTTCTTAATCGCTTCTTCCAAATCTGTTTTCGGACCAATTCTCATATTCAGTTCATTGTTCCGGCCTACCAAAAATGCTGTCGGCAACTGAGTCACACCATACAATCTGACATAAGTAGAATATGGTCCTTGAGGATCGCGAACGCAAATCCAAGGCAGATTATCAGCTGCGGTTTTCCAGAAATGCTCATCGGTATCTAATGAAACCTGATAGATTTCCAATCCCTGTGAAGCATACTTATCATATATTTCACGCAACAGCAAATTACGTGCTCCTGATTCTGCACTTCCATATGCGGTAAAGTCTATCAGCACTACCTTACCTTTTAAATCTGTAAGATGACGGACTGTACCTTTTATATCCATCAATGGAATATCAATAATAGAAGCTTCCTGTATTTTATCTGCTGGAATATCCAAAGGTTTCACCTGCGGAGCACGGGTATTTTTCATACCCTTGATAACCATATTATACAGATTACGTGAACGGTCAGCATGTGGATACAAATTGTTCATACTTGTAGCCACAGCAGCAAAACATTTCACATCTTCCTTATTATTCAACGGATCGAAAATCATATATCCATTTAAGACCTGGAATAAAGCAAAATACGCATAAGGTTTATTGGGAGCAACGAATATATAATTCCGCTTCACTTCATCCTTATATGCATCTACCATACGTGTCAGACTGTCTTGAGCAATACCAACAGGTATTCCCGACTGAGCCATACGATTCACACGTTCCTGCAAATCAGTCTGCAATAAAACCAGTTCTTTGATTTTCTGATTATTTTCAGAGCCTTGAATATTGTACTCCGTTGCAAAATTTTTATAATCAGCCTTTACTTCAACAGTTTCAGTAGAATCAACCGAGAAGTTTATCACTTTATTATCAATACGCAATCGGTAAAAATCAGGCGCTTCGGGACGAGCGGCAGCAAAGCTGAAAGCTCCATCACTTCCTAATTCCACTGAATCCAGCGCAACAATACCATCTAATCCTGTCTGCTCCAGATATAACATTTTATCGGCAGCATCGGTCACTTCTCCCTGCACCTTAAAAGCAGGCTCGCTGTTGCAGGCCGTAAAACCTGCGAACAACAGAGCTGCAGCGATATAAGCATTTCTTTTCATTAGCGATTATTATTCATTTCGGGATGCAAAGATACGGCTTTTTATGAGTTCACAAAGTTTTTATCCAAGTTCTTATAAAATGACATATTTTTTTTAGCCTGATCCAAGTGCCGATATTATAAACCTCAAATGTAAAATGGAATAAGAATTATATAAAAATACGTACAGACTAAACTTTTATCTCATTTACACCCGATTAGTATAATAATATTTGTATCTTTGCGCGAACTTTAAGAAGACTTTTATATTAAAACATTTTTTATGATCAATCCTATTGTTAAGACGATCGAGCTAGGTGATGGAAGAACCATTACACTCGAAACGGGAAAGCTGGCAAAACAGGCAGATGGTGCTGTTATGCTACGCATGGGTAATACCATGTTGCTGGCTACTGTTTGTGCAGCAAAAGATGCAGTTCCCGGTACAGATTTTATGCCGCTCCAGGTAGAGTATAAAGAAAAATATTCAGCATTCGGACGTTTCCCGGGTGGCTTTACCAAACGCGAAGGCAAAGCTTCTGATTATGAAATTCTGACTTGCCGCTTGGTAGACCGCGCTTTGCGTCCATTGTTCCCCGACAATTTCCACGCAGAAGTTTACGTAAACATCATTTTGTATTCAGCAGACGGTGTAGATATGCCTGATGCTTTGGCAGGTTTAGCTGCTTCTGCAGCATTGGCCGTATCCGACATTCCTTTCGGCGGTCCGATTTCAGAAGTACGTGTAGCACGCATTGACGGTCAATTCGTTATCAATCCTACATTCGAACAGCTTGAAAAAGCCGATATGGATCTGATGGTAGCTGCCACTTATGAAAACATCATGATGGTAGAAGGTGAAATGAACGAAGTGAGCGAACAAGATTTGTTAGAAGCTTTAAAAGCTGCTCACGAAGCAATCAAGATACACTGTAAGGCACAGATGGAACTGATGGAAGAAGTTGGTTCTACTGTTAAACGTGAATATTGCCACGAAGAAAATGACGAAGACTTACGCAAAGCCGTTCATGACGCTTGTTATGAAAAAGCTTATGCAATAGCTGCATCAGGAAACCGCAATAAACACGAACGTCAGGATGCATTTGATGCAATCTGTGAAGAATTCAAAGCTCAGTTTACAGAAGAAGAGCTTGAAGAAAAAGCAGGAATGATAGACCGTTACTACCATGACGTAGAAAAAGAAGCTATGCGTCGCTGCATCCTTGATGAAGGAAAACGTCTGGACGGTCGTAAGACAACAGAAATTCGTCCTATCTGGTGCGAAGTAGGTCCATTGCCTTATCCACATGGTTCTTCTATCTTTACCCGTGGAGAAACACAGTCTTTGAGTACCGTTACATTGGGAACCAAACTTGATGAAAAGATTGTGGATGATGTACTTGATCAGCACAAAGAACGTTTCTTATTGCATTATAATTTCCCTCCATTCTCTACAGGTGAAGCAAAAGCACAACGTGGAGTAGGACGTCGTGAGATTGGTCACGGTCACTTGGCATGGCGTGCTCTGAAAGGTCAGATTCCAGCAGATTATCCATATTGCGTACGTGTTGTTTCGGATATTCTGGAATCTAACGGTTCTTCTTCAATGGCAACTGTATGTGCCGGTACTTTAGCACTGATGGACGCAGGTGTACCTATTAAGAATCCGGTATCAGGTATTGCAATGGGATTGATCAAAAATGCCGGAGAAGAAAAATATGCCGTTCTGTCTGATATCTTAGGTGATGAAGATCACTTGGGAGATATGGACTTCAAAGTTACAGGTACTAAAAATGGTATTACTGCAACTCAAATGGATATTAAGTGTGACGGACTGACATACGATATTCTTGAAAAAGCATTGTTACAAGCTAAAGAAGGTCGTGAATACATCCTGAACAAATTGACAGAATGTATCGGTGAGCCTAGACAAGACTTGAAACCAAATGCTCCACGTATCGAAACAATGATTATCCCTAAAGAATTCATTGGAGCTGTAATCGGCCCGGGTGGAAAGATTATCCAGGGTATGCAGGAAGAGACAGGTGCAACTATTACAATTGAAGAAATTAATGGTGTTGGCCGTATCGAAATTGCAGGAAACAATAAAAAGATGATTGATGATGCAATGCGTCTGATAAAAGGTATCGTTGCTGTTCCTGAAATCGGTGAAGTATATCAAGGAAAAGTTCGTTCAATCATGCCTTACGGTGCATTTGTAGAATTCCTTCCTGGTAAAGACGGATTACTCCATATTTCAGAAATCGATTGGAAGCGTCTGGAAACTATCGAAGAAGCAGGCTTAAAAGAAGGTGATGATATTGAAGTTAAGTTACTGGATATTGATTCTAAAACTGGAAAATTCAAACTGTCACATAAGGTCTTATTACCTAAACCAGAAGGAATGGGAGAAGGTAACCACGCAAAACGCGAACGTAAGCCTCAACAAAATAAAGAACAGAAATAATAAACATTCTTTATAACAAAAACAGTCCGAGATTTCAAATGAAATCTCGGACTGTTTTTGTTATATACACATTATATAGCTTCAGTTTCCTTCTTATTATACTTATTCCGATAATCTTTAGGAGTTACCTGAAAATGTTTAGAGAATTCCTTATAGAAATGAGAGCGATTAGCAAATCCCGTTTTATACATAATTTCTTGAACAGTCAGAGAAGTTGTCCGTAATAGTTTTGCAGCTAGATTTATTCGATATTCCTTTATGTAATCTTTAGGAGATTCTAAATCCATTTCTTTAAAACGACGATACAAAGTTCGCACACTCACTTGCATATACTCAGCCACCTCTTCCAAAGAAAGGTTTTCTGAGTCCACATGTTTCTCTATATATTCTGTTATTTTCGATAGAAATTCCTTATCTTCAGCCTTAACCAGATGTCCATGAGAAAAATCATACGCACAAGCAGAAGTATTATAAAAATCTTTCATCTTACTGCGATTCTCTATTAAACGTTCAACCACAGCCTTCAGATAGTCTATATTAAAAGGTTTTCCTATATAAGCATCCGCTCCAGCATCCAGCCCTGCAATCTTTTCCTGACTAGAATTTTTTGCTGATAATATAACTACAGGTACAGACATAGTATGCTTATTCTGCTTCAATCTTCTCGTCAGTTCAAAACCGTCTATACCCGGCATCATAACATCTGTAACAATCAACATAGGTATATCATTCTTTACTTCCTTCAATGCTTGCTCAGCATCATGTGCAACAACAACCCTAAATTTGTCAGAAAATGCTTCTTGTAACAACATTAACATTTCAGTATTATCATCAACTATTAGAATCTTATGTTTTGATGAAGCCAGATCTGTAGAGTTTTCAGAAATTTGTTCTAGCTGATCAGATTTCATTATTGGCAAAACGTTATTAATGTTGAGCATAGCATTATCATTAACATCTACCTTTTCTGATGTCAGTTCCAACATTGGAAGCAGAACGATAAATTCAGCATAACTGCCATATTCACTCTGAATTTGTATTTCTCCTTTTAGCAACTCAACCATGCTATGACAAATAGCGAGTCCTAAACCATTTCGAGAAGTCATTCCCTTTATAGTAGAAGCTTCCACACCATCCAGCACTTTATATCTGTTAAAAATCAAAGGAATATCCTCCTGACGAATACCTTTTCCCGTATTATACACCTTAATACGCAAACTTTGGTTATCAACTACATCTACCGTTACACGAATACGTCCCCCTACAGAGGTATATTTAAAAGCATTCGAGATTAAATTATTCAAAATTTTCGTCAAACTTTTACTGTCGGTATTCCAAAAAATATTTTCTGACACTACATTTTCAAATTGAATCATGTTTTGCTCTGCCAACTCCGAAAACGAATGAATAATATCATTACATAAAGCTGAAACATCTATCTGTTGGATACATTGAATCTGATGCCCTGTTTCCAGTCTTCTAAAATCAATAATCTCCTGAATCAAAGCATTTAACCTCTCTGCATTTGCTTTTATCAATGAGACATATTTATGTACATACTCCGAATGGTCATATTTCAACAAGCGCTCACAAGGGCCATATATAAGTGTAAGCGGAGTAGAAAACTCATGAGTTATATTAGTAAAGAAACGTAGCTTTTCCTCATATAAATCTTCTTTATGTTGTTGCTCCATTTTTTCCAGCACTAATAGCTTTTTACGCTGTTGCTTTAATAAAAACCAGCGAATACACAACAACACAGCCAACAAAAGCAATAGAACATAAATAACAACAGCTAACGTACTTAAATACCAGGGGGAAGCAATAGTTATATGCACAGAATAAACAGGACTAAACTCCCCTGTTGTCTGATTCTTATAACGAACTTCAAGAAGATAATCTCCATAATTCATCTGAGTAAAAGAGATACTGTTATTCGTTCCATTATCTATCCATTCCGTTTTCTCATTCAAACGATACTGATAACTATAGTTAGTTGGATTTACATAATCTAACGCAAGAAAAGATATCGCAAAATTGTTCTGATCAGACTCTAATGACAGAGAAGGTTTATCTCCCCAACTCTGTACATCAACACACATACCCTGTTCACCTAAAATATCAATGTTTGTAAAGCGTAATGGAGGTTTTACAACTGCCTTATCAGAAACATACATTTCGTTATTAGTTATAGTAATAAAACCATTAATACCTCCAAAAAATAAGGTATTGTCTTGACAGAATGAAGCTCCGTCACTAAATTCTAGTATTTCCAGCCCACTACCTTTTCCATAATTCTGAAATTTATTATTCAGCACATTAAAGCTGATAAGTCCTCCATTGGTTGCAATCCATAATCTTTTATTTTCGTCTAGAAGCATTGAATGAATTGTACTATTAATAAATCCATCCTGCTGATTAAAATACATTTCTTCATCATGTAACTTTTTAATCAGTCCTGCTCCTGTACCAAGCCAGAAAATATCTTCGTCACGAATTATCGAAAAGATATCATTCACAACTCTACTTGAATATTCATTTTTTAAAGGCATGGCAGCTAAACTATCGCCTTCTATATGAAAGAGTCCATATCCTCGATTACCAAACCAAATATTATCATGACTACTATCAGCAAATAGAGTAAAGAAATAATTTGAAGAAAAATTTCCACTATCAATGGTATAGCGTTTTAAAGAATGAATATATGGAACGCCAGATCTGTCTTCAATACGTGCACGAATAACTCCTGTCCCAACGGTAGCTATCCAAAGAATCGAATCATTCTCTTCATATATGGCATGCACGTAATTGATCTTTTCTGGCGAATAAACACTCCTGATTTTTCTATCGCGATATGAATAATAACTGAGACCAGCATCATGTCCTATCCAAAACATAGGTCTGCAACTTTTTGCAAATGCATATACAGAATTATTTATTAATCCACCTTCTTGAGAATTTATCAGTTCTGTCCTATAGTTCATATTATGCTTCAGAGGAGAAAAATCATAAATTTTAAGAATTCCCTCCCCTTTAGTACCTAACCATAATGTACCTTCATTATCCCAAAAAATAGACCGAACCGGCTTACCTATACTTTGATTTAGATCTTGATAGGTTACCGATGAAATTGAATACTTCCCCTCAGAATAAATATATACGCCTTGACCGTCTGTCGCAATCCACACAATATCTTGAAAACGATCTTTTAAGATCCGAAATACTCCAGACTTTATGCCTAAATCATCTACCGTATACTTATCATTTGCCTGCAAAGAAATCTTCAATAAACCATTTGTTTGAAATGCAACAAAAAAAGATGTTCCATCACGAAGTATATCTACAATGGTTCCTCTTCCATCCAATGCCTCTTTCCAGTTACAAATAAGCTTTTTTACAGGCTTATCCAAACTATATCCAAATAAATTATAATCTTTATCTAACCAATAAACCTGATTTTTATCTCCAAAGCCATAACGTACCTCTGTTTTTTCACTAGTGTTTATTGTAGAGAGGGTATATTCTCCTTCCGGAGAATGTTTCATTTGATAATATATAATCTCGTTTTTTAGGAAAATAATTAGATAATGTTCATTCACATAAAGATTAACAATATCTTCCCTATCCAAAGTTCCTATAGGAAGTCTATAAAACTCTTGTTTTTTTTCATTAAAAGCGTATAACAAATTACTACTTGAGAAGAAGAACAGATTCCCTAGTTCATTCTTGACCATCATATAACTACCCTTAAACTGGGGATAATCAACAACAAGGCGTTTTTCTTTATCAACTTTACTCAAACCATAGTTTGTCTGTACCCAAATTACTCCATCATGAGTTTCTAATATTTCTTCTATGATGTACCCAGATAAGTTCAATTGCCCCCAACCATTCCAACTATATGCTTTTGTGCCATCATATATATTCACTCCATCACAAGTCCCCATCCATAAAAAGCCATTACTATCTTGCAGTAAAGAAAGTACAGCACTACTGGTAAGACCATCTGAATTAGTAACCTGCCTTAAATTATAAGCTGATAATGAATTTATTACACATACCAGAAAAAAAAACAATCCTCCTATAAATTTCATAACAGCATTTATCATAACGTGAGTTCGAAATAAGAATCAATATAATCTATTGTAAATTAGGGGCATAGCGATAAAAGTATTAAATTTATAGTGCAGAATTATAATATTTAAACGATTACCACTATGTTTCCAGAGTCTAAAGTTACAGAGATTTATTGTATGGCTGATGATTTTTGCAAGGAATTTGCGTTACAACAGGAAAAATATATGATTGAAGACAAGAAGAGCGGGTATCGTAACAAGCCCAATCGTATGAGCGAGCTGAGATTATGGTCATTTTTATCCTGTTTCATTCGGGAGGTTTCCGCTGTTTCAAGCATTATCACAAGGAATATGTCCGTAAACATCTGAAACACCTGTTTTCACGCCAGGTGTCCTATAACCGTTTCGTGGAACTGAAGAAGGAAGCATGGTTTCCCTCTGAGCATTTTCATCAAGAAGGTCCCGTTGGGAACCTGTACATGTATTAGTCTCGTCGACTCTATCCCCCTTTGGTGTATGTCGTAATCAGAGGATTCTGATTCATAAGACATTTGAGAGGATTGCAGTGCGTGGAAAATCTCCTATGGGATGGTTCTTCTGATTTAAGTTACATTTAATAACCAATGACAAAAGTGAAATTGTTAATTTCATGTTTACACATGGAAATATAGATGACCGTGAGCCATTGAAACAATGATAAGTTCCTATAGAACATCAAAGGGAAACTATGTACGGACAAGGGATATATCGGTCAGGCTCTGCTCGAGAGTCTCTTTCTTAACGGTAGACCGCTTGTCACTAAAGTTAAAAACAGCGTGAGAAACTCCCTGATAAGTATTGCTGACAAGATTCAGCCCAGAAAAAGAACCTTGATTGAAACGGCCAATGATGAATTGAAGGACATTGCACAGATTGAACATTTTTCAGACATCGTTTTTTAATTCATTGTCAGCTATCGCAGCATACTGCTTTTTGAACAAGAAACCCGCCTAAAGTTCATCGACGACGGGTGACTTGCTATTTTCTGATTTTACATCGAACTCACGTTATATAACGATTATAAATCGTATGAAAAAATATTTACATTTTTTCTTCTTTTTGTTTAGGAGATATCTTGGCTTATGTCTCTTATGTATAAAAAGAGTTATGGAAAGTCGTTTTTGCCCCAAAATAAATGAATCTGTTCTCTTGCGTTACTTTACAAAACAGTTAACGGATAGAGAGGCTGAGTGTGTGGAAGAGTGGATACAAGCATCGGAGAAAAATAGACAAATTGCTCGTGATGTGCATTATATTCTATTCGCTACAACGACATGGTCTAATTTAAGAAAAACATCATCGGAGAAAGCTTTACGACAGGTCAAAAGGAAAATGCTTCGTAAGCGATCTTGGTTATTTGTTAAAACAAGGTTTCAACAAACCGCAGCTATTCTTTTGATCATTTTATTATCCAGCGTGAGTATCTATCTGTTGAAAAAGGACTCAAGGCAACTAGAGTGGATCGAGGTACGAATGAATTCAGGAATGACAGGTACGATCATGCTGCCAGATGGATCTAAGGTTTGGCTGAACTCAAATACACATATCAAGTAACCCTCTGAATTTGCTCAAGATCGACGGGAGGTAGAGTTGAATGGAGAAGCCTATTTTTCGGTGGAGAGAGACCCGAATCGTAAATTTATAGTTCATTCAGTTGAGGATCAAGTTACGATAGAGGTACTTGGTACGGATTTTAATGTCGATGCGTATAAGGATAATGGATTTGTCTCGGCCACATTGATCTCAGGATCGATCCGGTTGTCATACGTAAATGCGGAGAAGGAGAAGCGTTGTTTATTGATGCGACCAGAAGATAAGGTGATATACGATCGAGTCCAAAAAAATGTAGATATGTGCAAAACGGATGTGGAAAGGGACATTTCTTGGAGAGATGGTACGATACTCTTGAGAGA
>OJLA01001001.1_pt1 | contig 20688 bp, 15 predicted proteins | sample 1596611 | NCBI WGS metagenome assembly OJLA01 (sample SAMEA4350168, study PRJEB24818) | metagenome | biome: human; feature: gut; material: faeces | place: Denmark | collected 2013-09
GCCGAGGACGTGTGCTTTGCCGAGGGCAACGGCGAGGGTCTGGAGATCGGCTTCAACGGCAAGTACCTCATGGACGCCTTGAAGGCCGCCCCGGCCGACGAGCTGGATCTGTGCCTGAACAGCAATACCTCGCCCTGCATCATGGTCCCCTGCGACGGCAGCGATAAGTTTAAATACATGATCCTCCCGATAAGATTAAGAAGTTAAAAATTCATGCAATGAATTTTTAACTTCAATGAATAGTGAATGATGAATAATGAATAATTAATGTGGCGGCTAACGCCGCAGATTTAATAACACCTCATCTGCCGCAAGCGGCATCTTCCCCTCAAGGGGAAGACAATAACGAAGCCTCTGCTGCGTACCGTTGTATTAACTGCGTCGGTAGATGCAGCAAACGGAACGGATAAATCCGTTCCCTACAGGCGACCGTTGGCCGCAGCGGAGAGCTGATAGTTAATAGGTTTTAATTCAACCCCTCGGCAGCAAAGCTGCCTGCTCCCCTTGACAGGTGAGCCAATGGAGTGCGGCAAAAAACTAAACACCGCACTAACGTAGTGCGTGGCAGCTACGGTTTCCACCAATGTTCCGAACCGGGCACTAACATAAACGTAAAGGAGCGGCGTTAATTCGCCTCTGAAAAAATGGATGTAGAGATAAGTACAGAGTTTATAAAGCTTGATGCGCTGCTGAAGTTTGCGGCGCTGGTGGGCACGGGCGGCGAGGCGAAATACGTCATCGCCGAGGGTCTTGTCGAGGTAAACGGCGAGGTGTGCACCATGCGCGGCAAAAAGCTGCACGCGGGCGACACGGTAACCTTTGCCGGCGAGACCGTCAAGATAACAAGATGAGAATAAACCGCATCGCCCTCAACGGCTTTCGCAATTACGACTTTGAAACGGCGGACTTCTCGCCCGGCACGAACGTCATTTACGGCGAAAACGCGCAGGGCAAGACCAATCTGCTGGAGTCGGTGTACATGCTCGCGATGGGCAGAAGCTTCCGCACCCGGTTTGACAGGGAGCTTATCGGCTTCGGCTGCGACAGCGCGGAAATACTCGCCGACGTCGTGAGCCACGAGCGCGAGCAGACCGTAAGGATACTGCTGCGCAGCGGCGTGAGAAAGCAGATAACCGTAAACTCTGTGAAAAAAACCGCGTCGGAGCTGGGCGAAACGCTGAACGTCGTGCTGTTCTGCCCGGACGATCTGAACCTGATAAAGGAGGGTGCGGCGGCGCGCAGGCGGCTTATGGACAACGCGATAAGCCAGATCCGGCCGCGCTACGCCGAGTACCTTTCGCAATTTAACAAATTCTACGAGAGCAAAACGCGCATACTCAAGGACTGGCGCGAGAAGCCCTCGCTTCTGGATACGCTCGACGAGTTTTCCGACGGCATGTGCCGCAGCTCGGCGCAGCTTATCCGATACCGCGCCTCGTTCGCCGCGCGCCTTGCCGATGAGGCCGCGCCCATACACAGCGAGTTTTCCGGCGCGGACGAGAAGCTCGGCATTGAATACTCCACCGTGTCCGCGGTCAAGGACCCGACCGCCTCGGCAAAGGAGATCTTCTACGACCTGTGCGACCACATGGAGGCGCACCGCCGCGCCGAGCTTGACAGCGGCCAGTGCCTTTCCGGCGCACACAAGGACGACCTGATAATCAGCATAAACGGCAAAAATGCGCGCAGCTTCGCAAGCCAGGGCCAGACGCGCACTGCCGCGCTTTCCATAAAGCTTGCCGAGCGCGAGATATATCTCGACGAGACCGGCGAGTACCCAATACTGCTGCTCGACGATGTGCTGTCCGAGCTTGACACGAAGCGGCAGGAGTTTGTTCTCAACCGCATCGGCGGCGGACAAACGCTCATAACCTGCTGCGAGGATGAGGGCATCTCGCGCCGCACCGGCGGCAAGGTGCTGCACGTCGCAAACGGGAGGATAGGCTGATGTATCTGCATCTGGGCGCGGGCGCGGTCGTCCGCAAGGACAGCATCGTCGGCGTGTTCGACCTCGATAACACCAGCCAGTCGCACCTTACGAGAAAGTATCTCGCCGCAGCCGAAAAAAGCGGGCACGTCGTGAATGTCGCCGAGGATATTCCCAAAAGCTTCGTCGTCTGCCAAGGCGCCGACGGCATGACCGTGTATCTGAGCCAAATGTCACCCCAAACCCTATTTAAGAGATTTTCAGAGGTTTTTTAGAGGCGATTTGACGCAAATATGGTTTATGCCATTGTTCCGAACCGGGATACCGCAAAAAACGTATCCGTAGGAGCAGTAAGGCGCCTCTAAATGTCTTCCCCTCAAGCTACGCAGGGGAAGGCAAAAGGGACGGTCTGTGACCGCCCCAATGAATAATGAATGATGAATAATTAATAGTGAATAATTGCTGATACAGTTGTTGCGTCAGTGCGACCGGAAACTGCCGACCAAACCGTGGCAACGGAACGGATAAATCCGTTCCCTACAAGGGTGCAGGGGAAGGCAATGGGGTGCAGACGAGATTTTGCACTAAAATAGCACAATCTCTCGGGATGCGAGGCACACATGGTTTCCTCAGCAGTCTCGAACCGGGCAACAGCAATCACCGTATTCGTAAAATTTTAATGCGCCTCTAAAAAAAACTTGTACGGAAACGTACAAGTTTTGCCCGGAAACAAGGGTATATATGAAGAGGCTTTTTCAAAAGCAGAGCAAATTACAATGAAAGGCGATAGAAAATGTCGGATATTAACGAGAAGATAACGCAGGAATATGACGCATCGAAGATCCAGGTGCTCGAAGGGCTTGAGGCGGTCAGAAAGCGCCCGGGCATGTACATCGGCTCGACGTCGTCGTCGGGTCTGCACCACCTTGTGTACGAGATCGTCGATAACTCCATCGACGAGGCGCTGGCCGGCTACTGCGACCGCATCGAGGTCATCATCGAGCCGGGCGATATTATCTGCGTGCGCGACAACGGCCGCGGCATCCCCGTGGATATCCAGGAGCAGACCGGCAAGAGCGCGCTCGAGGTCGTTTTCACCGTGCTGCACGCAGGCGGCAAGTTCGGCGGCGGAGGCTACAAGGTCTCCGGCGGCCTGCACGGCGTCGGCGCATCGGTCGTAAACGCAATGAGCGAGTGGCTCGTCGTCCACGTCCACAAAAACGGCAAGATCTACGAGATGAAGTTCTCGCGCGGCAACATCACGCAGGAAATGCGCATCGTCGGCGACACCGACCGCACCGGCACGACAGTCCGCTTCAAGCCCGACCCCGAGATGTTCGACGACACGGTCTATGACTATGACACGCTGCACACGCGCATGCGCGAGCAGGCCTTCCTCAACGGCGGCCTTTACATCTCCACCGAAGACAAGCGCGAGGGCAAGGAGCAGAAGGACGAGATGTGCTACGCCGGCGGCATCCGCGAGTTCGTTTCGTTCATCAATCAGAACAAAACCCCGCTGCACAACGAGGTAATCTACATGAAGGGCGAAAGATCCGACTCCGAGGCCGAGATCGCCCTGCAATACAACGACAGCTATAACGAGGTCATAGTCTCGTTTGCAAATAACATCCACACGCCCGAGGGCGGCATGCACGAGACCGGCTTCCGCACGGCGCTCACGCGAGTATTGAACGCCTACGGCACCAAGGTCGGCATATTGAAAAACGACGATAAGCTCTCCGGCGAGGACTGCCGCGAGGGCATGACCGCGATCATCTCCGTCAAGCTCACCGAGCCGCAGTTTGAGGGCCAGACCAAGGCAAAGCTCGGCAACAGCGAGATGCGGACCCTGGTAGACAGTGTGGTATCCGATAAGTTAGAGCAGTTTTTGGAGGAAAACCCCGCCGTCGGCAAGGCAATACTCGACAAGGCGATGACCGCCTCCCGTGCGCGCGAGGCTGCGCGCAAGGCGCGCGAATCGGTGCGCAGAAAGACGGGGCTTGAGTCCGGCCAGATGCCGGACAAGCTGCGCGACTGCAACGAGCGCGACGCGTCGCTGACCGAGCTGTACATCGTCGAGGGCGACTCGGCAGGCGGCTCGGCCACCCAGGGCCGCGACTCGCGGTATCAGGCGATCCTGCCGCTTTGGGGCAAGATGCTCAACGTCGAAAAGGCGCGCGCGGACAAGGTCTACGGCAACGATAAGCTCGCGCCGGTCATAACCGCGCTGGGCGCAGGCATCGGCGACGAGTTCGACGTCAATAAGCTCAGATACCACAAGATCGTCATCATGGCCGATGCCGACGTTGACGGCGCGCACATCCGCACGCTTATGCTGACCTTCTTCTTCCGCTTCATGCGTCCGCTCATCGAGCAGGGCTATGTGTATTCCGCAGTGCCGCCGCTGTATAAGCTCTCGCGCGGCAAGACCACGCGCGTGGCTTTCTCCGACGAGGAGCGCGACCGCGTTTCCGCCGAGCTGCGCGGCGATAACCCGAACGCAAAGGTCGATATCTCGCGCTTCAAGGGCCTCGGCGAGATGGATCCGCACGAGCTGTGGGAGACGACAATGAACCCCGAAACGCGCACCCTGCGCCGCATCTGTCTCGAGGACGCTGTCAAGGCCGACGAGATATTCACCATCCTCATGGGTGAGCAGGTCGAGCCGCGCAAGGCCTTCATCGAGGAAAACGCCAAATACGCGGTTAATCTCGATTTTTAAAGGCGAATTGACGCAGTCACGGATACGGTGATTTCCGGTGTCCCGGTTCGGGACAATTGAAAAAACCATGGCGTTTCGCACTAAATTAGTGCAAAAAAAGCTTTATTGCCCGGTGTCGAAGCTACCGACCAAACCGTAAAACTGCCGCGCTACATTAGTGCGATGCTGAGTTTTGCTCCGCACCCCATTGGCTCTCCTGTCAAGGGGAGCAGGCAGCTTTGCTGCCGAGGGGTTGACAGCTATTAACTATCAGCTGTTAGCTCTCCGCTGCGGCCAAAGGTCGCTCGTAGGGAACGGATTCATCCGTTCCGCTTGTAACGGTTTCATCGGCAGTTTCCGGTCGGGCAACCGCAAAAACTGTATCGGTACATTGTAAAAGCGCCACTAAAAAAGCGCCTCTAAAAAAATGTGTTTGCCTGACGGCAATGATTTAATAACACCTCATCCGTCGCCAAGGCGACACCTTCCCCTCAAGCTACGCAGGGGAAGGCAAAAGGGACGGTCCATGACCGCCCCAATGAATAATGAATAATTAATAGTGAATAATTGCCGATACACATACTGCGTCAGCACGACCGGTGGGTGCCGGCAAAACCGTGGCAAACGGGCGACCAATGGCCGCCCCTACGGGTGCGTTGCCTTATGGGATGCGGAACGTAATGGTTTCCACCATTGTTTCGATACCGGGACACTGCAATAAACGTATCCGTAAAATTTTAATGCGCCACTGAAAAAACGGAACGGATAAATCCGTTCCCTACAAGGGTGCAGACGATATTTTGCACTAATACAGAACAAATTCCCGGGGAGCGAAACAATATGTTTTCCACCATTGTTTCGATACCGGGACACTGCAATAGACGTATCCGTAAAATTTTAATGCGCCACTGAAAAAACGGAACGGATAAATCCGTTCCCTACAAAGGAGTGCAGACGAGATTTTGCACTAATACAGAACAAATTCCCGGGGAGCGAAACAATATGTTTTCCACCATTGTTTCGATACCGGGACACTGCAATAAAAACAAAAAACCGGAGTCGGTTCGCCTCTGAAAAAGCAAAACAATATGGTTTCTACCATTGTTACGACACCGGGTTCACGCAATAAACGTATAGGAGGAGCGCTAAAGCGCCACTAAAAAAATGGCAAGTAAGAATAAGGATTACAAACCTGAAGACATTGCTTTTCCCGAGCAGCACATAGTCCAGTCGGAGCTGGTCGGAGAGATGACAACGAGCTATATCGAATACGCGATGAGCGTCATCATCGGCCGTGCGCTGCCCGACGTGCGCGACGGTCTCAAGCCCGTGCACCGCAGAATTTTGTATGCAATGTACGAGGATAATCTGACGCACGACAAGCCGTTCCGCAAATGCGCGACGGCGGTCGGCGACGTGCTGGGCAGATACCATCCGCACGGCGACGCATCGGTGTATGACGCGCTGGTGCGACTGGCGCAGGACTTCTCGATGCGCTATCCGCTTATCGACGGCCACGGCAACTTCGGCTCGGTCGACGGCGACCCCCCGGCCGCATATCGTTACACCGAAGCGCGCATGGCGCGCATGTCCGACGAGATGCTGCGCGATATCGAGAAGGACACGGTCGATTGGGACCCGAACTTCGACGAAACGCGCAAGGAGCCGCGCGTGCTGCCGTCAAGATTCCCGAACCTGCTGGTAAACGGCTCGTCCGGTATCGCGGTCGGCATGGCGACGAACATTCCGCCGCACAACCTCACCGAGGTCATCAACGCGTGCATCTGCGTGCTGGATAACCCCGAGGCGACGATGAACGAGCTTTTGCAGCACGTCACCGGCCCCGACTTCCCGACAAAGGGCATCATTCTCGGCCGCTCGGGCATCCGCCAGGCGTACATGACCGGCCGCGGCAAGGTCATCATGCGCGCGCGCACCGAGTTTGAGGAGTTCGGCAAGGACAGAACGAGGATCATCGTCACCGAGCTTCCGTATCAGGTCAACAAGCGCCAGCTCATCGCGACGATCGCGGAGAACGTGCGCGACAAGCGCATCGAGGGCATATCCGACCTGCGCGACGAGACCGACCGCAACGGCATGCGCATCGTCATCGAGCTAAAGCGCGACGCAAATCCGCAGGTCGTGCTCAACCGCCTGCTGACGCAGACCCAGATGCAGACGAGCTTTTCGATAAACATGCTGGCGCTGGTAAACAACCAGACCCAGCCGAAGATACTCAACCTGCGCCACATCATCGACGAGTACCTCACCTTCCAGGAAGAGCTGATCGTGCGCAGAACGAAATACGACCTCAAAAAGGCCGAGGAGCGCGCCCACCTGCTGGAGGGTCTGCTCATCGCGCAGGACAACATCGACGAGGTCATCCACATCATCCGCAACAGCTACGACAACGCAAAGCAGAACCTGATGGAGCGCTTCGGCCTGTCCGACGTGCAGGCGCAGGCGATACTGGACATGCGCCTGAAATCGCTCCAGGGCCTCGACCGCGAGAAGCTGGAGAACGAGTACCGCGAGCTTGAGGAGCGCATTGCCTACTTCAAGGAGCTGCTCGCCGACCCCGAAAAGATCAAGGGCGTGCTCAAGGACGAGCTGATCGAGATCCGCGAAAAGTACGGCGACGAGCGCAAGACCGAGATCCAGGACGTCGAGGACGAGATAGACATAGAGGACCTGATCGAGGAGGAGGACTGCGTCTACACCCTCACGCACAACGGCTATATCAAGCGCCTGCCGACGGTCGAGTACCGCGCACAGGGCCGCGGCGGCAAGGGCGTCAAGGCCATGGCCACGCGCGAGGAGGACTATGTCGAAACGGTGTTCACCGCCTCCACGCACGACAGCATCCTGTTCTTCACGAATCTCGGCAAGGTGTATGTCCGCAAGGGCTACCGCATCCCCGAGGCCGGACGCTCGGCGCGCGGCCAGAACATTGTCAATATCATCCCCACCGACCCCGGCGAGAAGGTCAGCGCCATGATCGCAGGCCGCGGCGTGACCGAGGACAACTACCTCGTGTTCGTCACGCGCAACGGCACTGTCAAGCGCACCGCGCAGTCGGCGTTCAAGAACATACGCTCGAACGGCATCCGCGCCCTGTCGCTGGACGAGGGCGACGAGCTGATAAGCGTTTTGCAGACCACCGGCGAGGATAAGATCCTGCTTGCAACGCATGACGGCATGGCCATCTGCTTTGCCGAGACCGACGCGCGCGCAATGGGACGCGATGCGGTCGGAGTGCGCGGCATCCGCCTGCGCGAGGGCGACTATGTCGTCGGCGCGGGTATCGCGGCCGAGGGCGCGGCGATACTGAGCATAACCGAAAACGGCTACGGCAAGCGCACCGACGTCGGCGAATACAGCGTGCAGAACCGCGGCGGCATGGGACTTAAAAACTACAACGTCACCGATAAAACAGGCCCCGTCGCAGACGTCGTTATCGTCACCGGCGACGAGGATCTGCTCGTCATCTCCGACGACGGCACGATAATCCGCATGGACGTCGGCAGCATAAGCCTGCTGTCGCGCAGCACCCAGGGCGTGCGCGTCATGCGCCTGACCGGCGACGCGAAGGTGATCTCCATTGCACACACAGTCAAGGAAGATTCTGCGGAGGCGGATTCTCCGGAGGCGAGAGAAGAGAGCTGAGAGCTGTTAGCTAATGGTGTGCGGTGCAAAATTCAGCAACGCACTACTGGGTTGCGAGGCAACTATGGTTTCCTCAGTACCCTCGATACCGGGTTCACGCAATAAGCGTATCCGTATCAGCGTCAATTCGCCACTAAAAAACTGCATCGTACTACAACAAAGTACGATGCAGTTATTGTTTTTGCTGAGGTTTTGAATCGGGCGCGCGGAATTTATTACAGTACCTGCGTTACGCGAAACGTCATGGTTTTCACCAATGTTCCGAACCGGGCCACCAGAGATAACCGTATTGGTAGCTGCGTCAATTCGCCTCTAAAAATTACTCCTTGACGGTCTCCTCGTCGGATGCTTCGGAGGCGGGCTGCTCTGCCTCAATGACGGTTTCGTCTGCTGCCTGAGCGGAGGCTGCGGCTGCTTTTTCGGCAGCGGCAGCGGCTATGGCTGCTTCTGCTGCTGCGTAAGCTGCGGCGTAGGCTTCCGGAGTGTAGCCGACGTCTTCGTCGTTATCCTCTGCAGCTGCGGCTGCGAGGGCTGCTTCCTTATCCTTGGCTGCCTTGCTTGCGATGAACGCGAAGATCACACCGAGGATCGCGGCTCCTGCCAGGACGCAGATAGCGGTCAGATGGAGCGAGCCGGTGTATTCCTGAACGGGAACAAAGTCGAGCTTTGCCGCGGTCTCGCCGACATAGTTGCCTGCCGAGTCAACACGGATGGTGTAAACATAATCGTGGAACTTGGTGACAAGGCCGGTGACGAGGACTGCAACTGCCATGATGGCTGCGATCAGGCTCAGGGTCTTGCCGGTGCGCTTGCTGCCGTTGACTGCCGCAACGATGCCGAAGATTCCGGCGATGATGCCGAGGACGGCTGCAACTGCCAGAGCAACATACATACCGATACGGACATAAACCTCGCTCTTGATGTCGGCTTCCTGATCCTGCAGGTACTGCTCTGCCTTGTCGCAGAGAATCTCGCACTTTTTAAGGTCGAGCATCGGGTAGCCGTTCTTCTCAACGACTGCGCCGTTCTCGTCTACTTTATACATGTTGGAGATGACGTACTCGCCGAACGCCTCGTAAGCCTCTTCGTTTACATGTGCGCGGCCGTCTTCCTTGACGATGAGGTTGTCGGGGATCTCGAGGCCGAACTCGATTGCCAGATACTCGGGCAGGGACTTAACGGTCTGCTCGCCGCCGTAGAAGCTGAAGCAGGGCTGCATGCCTTCAAAAAGTGATCTTGCGCCCTCTGCCAGGGTGATCTCGCCCTGCTCGAAAACGGAAAGCTGAGCCTTGCCGTCTTCAAGCTGACCCTTTGCCGTAGCAAGCTTGTTTGCGCCTGCTGCGAGATCCTGACGGCCTGCCGCGAGCTTTGCCTCGCCTTCTGCGAGCTGCTTCTCGGCCTCTGCAAGCTGCTTCTTGCCGGCTTCGAGCTCCGCAAGGCCGTCTTCATAGGCTTTGAGCTGAGCCTTGCCGTCGGCGACCATCTGGTTGATGTATGCCGGGAAGTCTGTTACATCTGAGGGAATGTTCAGACCCATCTTGGACGCGATGGGACGGACAACGGAAACAAACCACACCTGCGCGCTGTCAAAGCCGGGCAGCTTTGCGATGGTGCCGTCGCGGAACTGGACGTACTGGTTGAGATAGGGCAGCAGCGGCTCGATCTTCGCGAGCTTTTCCTTGCCTTCGTTATAAGCTTGAGTGTTGGCGTCGATAGTAGCCTGGCCCTCTGCGAGCTTCTTCTTGCCTGCTTCATAGGCTGCATAGCCCTCTGCAAGAGTTTTCTCGCCTGCTGCGAGGGTAGCCTTGCCTGCGGCATAGTCGCTCAGACCCTTTGAGTACTGGCTGAGACCGTCGGTGTAGGTTCCGACACCGGTCAGGTAGGTCTCTTCGTTCTCTTTGAGCTGGGCAATGCCTGCCCGCGCCGTTTCAAGATTCTCTCTTGCGAAGGCGGCGTCAGCATGCTTATAGTCGTTGATATTCAGCACGTCACGAACGCCGGCGACGCAGGCGAACAGGCCGAATATGCACGCGAGGATAAGGATGATGCTGAAGACCATAAGTAATACTCGTTTCATTTTATTCCTCCCTAATTATGTATAAAATATTACTTAATGACTTAAATAAAAAATTACAGACTGTCGAAAAACTATGCTGCAAATGAAAAGTAATAGAGCAGCAGGGGAGCACGAGGGGGCAAAGGCCCCACTCGCAATTAGATTAATAGCCATCAAAAACGCCTGATTTATCAGGCTTTTTGACGAGCGCAGCGAGATTTTTCGTGAAAACTTGTTTTCACAAAAAATGTGGCGTTTTTTGAAGCGTGCAAAAAAGTCACAGACTTTTTTGACACGCTGAAAAAGTTAAAAGCTAATACAAATCTCCCAATTTTGTTTGACTTTTGTCAGTGTAACACACAATGTCAAAATAGTAAAGAAGAAATGACAAAGTTTTTGAAAAATATTTAACTTTTTTCTTAGTAAATTTGCCTAAAAAAAGCGGTCTGGCCAAATGATATTTAAAAAACTTGGCCAAATCGCCGAATATGTTACACTCTCCTGTTTACATATTATACACAACTCACCGGTTAAATTGTGAACAATATATGAACAGCACGTTAATTATTCCAAATTATTTTAGAGGCGCTTTACTGCACCTACCAATACGGTTATTTCCGGTAGCCCGGTTCGAGAGTACGGAGGAAACCGTGCGGCTTCGCCGCAGCCGAGAGCTAATGTAGCGCCTATGGCGCGATATATTTACACCTCAGGCTGCGCAAAGGGAAGATAAGAGGGTGCGGCGCAAGCGGATGTTGAAGCGCCGCGAAAAATGTGGTATACTCGGCTGTACAATCGACAAGGAGGCAGCATCATGCCGGAAAAGATAAAGGAAAACAAGGGAAAAATAGTGTTCGTCATCGGCGCCGTGTGCCTTGCGGCAGGCGCGGTGCTTTTAATACTCTGGCTTCTCGGCATTGCGGCGATAAAGGCCGCGTTCAGCCCTGTCCAGTGCATTCTCGCCGTCGTCATCGGCGCGCTCGTGCTTTGGCTCGGCAGGCTTATGCCCAAAAGCGAAAAAGACGCGCAAAACTGAACTGAATACGCAAAACGCCCCGGCTTCATCCGAAGCCGGGGCATTGCTTTTGCATCACTCTTGCGCTTGCCGCGCGTTGTACGCAATGAAATTATCTATAAGCTCAAGGTCGATGCCGTAGAATTTTTCGCGCTTGACGGTTTTGGTTATCAATAGCCCGGAGTTTTTCACAACGGCAAGCTTTTTGCGCACGGTCTCGCCGCTCCTGTTCAAGTGTGCGCACAGCTCGCCCATTGAAACGCCGTTTTCGGAAAACAGCCGCGCCTGAATAAGCACGCTGTAAAGCTCGTATATGATCTCGCTGTCGGCATCGGGCAGCGACCCGATATTCAGCGAATAATGCGTCAAAAGCGCCGAGCGCTTTTCGAGCGCGTCACGCAGCGCGGACATCGATTTTTCTATGACCGATATGAACATCTCGACAAACGGCGTAAGATCGCCCTTGTTCTGCGGCCGGTTGCAGACCTTAAATGCATTGTTGTAGTCGCCGAGATTTTCCTTTATCGTGTACGACAGGCGATAGCCCGACACCGGCTCAAGCTCCTTGGCCATCATGCAACTGCTGATAAAGCGGTTGAGCCTGCCGTTTCCGTCGTAAAACGGGTGGATATAGCCGAGCAAATAGTGAAACACTGCCGTGCGCAGCAGAAGCTCCTCGCTCTCGTCGTTTAAGTATTCCAGCGCAGACTCCATCGACGAGATGATCTTCCGCTCGGGGTACAGGCCGCGGTGGATCTCCTTTTGCGTGCCGGAGCATACGCTGACCGAGTCTTTCCTGAAAAGCACGCCGTCGGGCGCGTTTTTCGGATCCTCTTCCGTGACCTCCGGCAGAACCAGCTCATCGTATATCTTTCTGATATCCTCGCAGGTCTCAAGCCGTATGCCCTCTCCGCGCTGGAGCATGATGTATTTCTGCGTAAGGCCGGTGAAGCGCTTTTTCGCCTCGCCCCTGCCCATGCCCTCAAGCACGTCATACATCTCGCGCCGAGTGCTGCTGACTCCCTCGATGCTGTTCGTCAGAACAAGTTCGTCGATAAGGCAGCGCTTTGTAAACTGCTCGATGGCCTTTCCCGGAAGCTGTGCGCACAGTCGCGAGACTGTCTTATCCATGCGCTGGATGCCGAGCATTTTCTTCTGGATATCCGGCGTGACTATGAAAAAAGCCTTGTTGCCGCCTATGTCAAAGTGCAGCCTGTGCGTATAGTCGCCGTTATAGCGCTCAAGATATATCTTTTCATAGTCATTTGGGGAAGAATAATATATTTTTTCAAGCGTTTTGTATTCCATAAGCAAAACTTATCCTCAAAATTCGACAAATTACTGCATTTTTCGAGCCGTAACCCCAAATTTCCGTCTCGAATTTGGAATTACATTTTAAATAATAGCCTATTGGCGCCAAAAATGCAAGCGAATTTGGCGCTTAAACGCAAAATGCCGGTGGGTCATCTCCCACCGGCGTTTTAGTTTATTTGCTTAATATCGCCTGTCAGCTTACTATCTTATAATACGTGTTCGAGGTTTTCTTATACACAAGCGCGTACAGCACGGCGAAAACGAAGAAGCTTATCACCGTCGTCCAGACGAGGAAGCTCGTGTTGTAGAACGAGAACATGTACAGTATCTTGCGTATAAACGGGAAGGCAAACGCCAGGTGCAGTCCGGCGAAGATAAGCGGCAGGAAGAACACCGTCAGAAGCTGCGAATTTATGCTGCGGCGGATCTCGGGCTTTGTCATGCCGACCTTCTGCATGATCTCGAACCTCTGCGCATCCTCATAGCCCTCGGAAAGCTGCTTGTAGTAGATGATGAGCACCGCCGCACAGCTGAACACGAGGCTGAGTGTAACTCCGAGGAAGAACAGGCCGCCATAGACTGCGGCAAAGTCGGCGTACTCGGCTGCGCGGGATTCGTAGGACAGGTACTGCCAGCCACTGCTGCCGTCCTTGTCGGAAAATTCGCCGTTTTCCGAGGCCGCGGCAATCATATTGCAGACCTTGTCCTGATCCTCAAGCTCATCCGAGCAGTCAAAGTCGCAGATCCATTTTGAGCGGACAACGTATTCTCCCGCGCCGTCAACAAGCCGCTCGGCGGTCTTGTCAAAATCGGAAACGACAAGCGTTATCGTGGGGCTTATTTCAGCGCCGCTGCCGTCGGCAAGGGGCATGGCGTCAAGAGTCTTTTTCACGGTGAAGGTCTCGACGCTCCCGAGGGATATGGTTTTGAGACCGTAATCCGTCCGCAGTGCGTGCAGGAGAACCTCGTTCTCGGCAAGCGTTTCGCTTTTTCCGCTTATCCTGTTGTAGTCGGACAGCGAAACTATGCGCAGGTTTGTGATCTTGCCGTAATCGATTATGTCGCTGCTGCCGGAAAAGCGCTCGGAAATGTCGAAAACACCGTTTTCAAAGCCTCCGGACATGCTAAGCTGCCGGAAATCGAGGATGTTTTTCCGCTCTGTATCTCCGAGAGCGGCGATGAGCTTATCGCGCAGAGCATCAGCCTTTTCCTCTGTCAGGGATGTGCTTGCGTCATAACCGAAGGTAACGTTGATATCACGCGGATAGCGTGCGTTGACGGAGTCGACCATGCCGAAGTACAGGCAGCAGGTGGAGGATATCGTGACCAGCACCATCGTTGCGAGGATGCAGATCGACGCAAGCCCCGCGCCGTTGCGCTTCATGCGGTAGGTCATCGAGGAAACGGAGACGAAGTGCCGGGGCGTGTAGTAATAGCGCTTGTTTTTCTGAAGAATTTTGCACAGCAGGACGCTGCCCGATATGAAAACGAGATAAGTGCCGACGATGACCATGATGACGGCGATGAAGAAAATTGTGAGCGCCTGCAGGGGCTCCTTTATGCTGACGGCAAGAATGTAGGCCGCGGAGAGCAGGACAATGCCTGCTATGCCAAGCACGGGATTTGCCTTGACGGGCTTTTCGCCGTAGCTTTCGCTGTGCACGAGCTCGACCGCCGTGCTGCGGTGCAGCTTGATGAGGCTGCTGATGTAGATCAGCGCGAAAATGCCGCCGAAGTACAGGAGCATGTATTTGATGGCGGGAAGCGATATGTGCAGCGAATAATCCGCCGTGCCGCCGAGCATGTGCAGAAATATCATTTCCGCGAGCTTTGAAAGCAGCGCTCCGATAAATATGCCGCCGATAAGCGACAGCAGCGCAGTCAGCAGGGTCTCCCATGCAAGAACGCGTGAGATGTTTTTCCTGTTCATGCCCAAGATGCTGTAAAGGCCGAACTCCTTGTATCTGCGGCGCACGAGGAAGCTGTTGCAGTAAAACAGGAACAGCAGCGCGAACGCGACGATGACGAATACGCCGAACGACAGCGTCGACTGTGCCGCCGTACCTCCGCGCATACCGTCCAAAAGGTCGCCCGACGCGAGATAGAACATGATGTAGAACACGGCCGCCGTTCCGGCCGCGGCGAGGATATACGGAACGAACAGTCGCTTGTTTTTCCTGATGCCGCTCCACGCGAGACGGGGATAGAAACCGAGCTTCATTTCACTTCACCGCCCGATGCAAGAATGGTCAGCGTGTCCGAGATCTTCTGGTAAAGCTGCTGATCGGAGCATTCGCCGCGATAGATCTGGTGGAACACCTCGCCGTCTTTTATGAACAATATGCGCTGCGCGCGCGACGCGGCCTTCACAGAGTGCGTGACCATGAGGATGGTCTGACCCTTTTTGTTTATCTGCTCGAACAGGCCGAGCAGCTCGTCGGTGCTCTTCGAGTCGAGCGCGCCCGTCGGCTCGTCGGCGAGGATGATGCGCGGATTGGTTATGAGCGCTCTCGCGACCGCCGCGCGCTGCTTCTGGCCGCCGGAGACCTCGTAGGGATACTTCTTCAGCAGCGGAGTCAGGCCCAGGTCCTTCGCTATCGGCAGCAGGCGCGAGGTCATCTCGTCGTAGCTCTTCCCGGCCAGCACCAGCGGCAGCAGGATGTTGTCCTGTATCGTGAACGTGTCCAGCAGGTTAAACTCCTGAAACACAAAGCCGAGATTGTCGCGCCGGAAGGTCGCAACGTCGCTCTCCTTTATCCTGCCAAGCTCCTTGCCGTCGAGCACGACCGTGCCGCCGGTCGGCTTGTCCAGCGCCGCAAGAAGATTCAAAAGCGTCGTTTTGCCCGAGCCGGACTCGCCCATTATGGCGACGTACTCGCCCTCATCGACGCTGAAGTTTACGTTTTTAAGCGCCTCGACCTGGTTTCCCCCAAAGCGCGTGCTGTATACTTTTCTGAGATTTTCAACGGTTAAAATGCTCATGTTTTTTACCTCCATCGGATTTACACGCTTATTCTACCGCGCTTTTTGCCCGGAAACCATCGATTTTGCTTACATTTCCCCCTCCACTTCTTACATTCCCGTCACATTTTTAGAGGCGCATTGACGCACCTACGGATACGGTTATCTCTGGTAGCCCGGTTCGAGGCATTGGTGGAAACCATGGTTGCCTCGCCATACGTTAGTGCGCTGCTGCGTTTTGCGGCAGCCCGGTTCGGGACAATGATGGAAACCATGGTTGCCTCGCCATACGTCAGTGCGTTGCTGCGTTTTGCGGCAGCCCGGTTCGAGACATTGGCAGAAACCATGGTTGCCTCGCGTAACACAGGTGCGCTGCTGCGTTTTGCACCGCACCTTGTAGGGAACGGGCGTGCCTGTTCCGTTTGCTGAAGTTAGGTCTGCACAAAAACATATAGTCGTAGGGAACGGATTCATCCGTTCCGCATATACCGGTTTTGTCAGCTGCTCCCGGTCGGGCAACCGCAAAAACCGTATCGGTACCGGCGTAAAGGCGCCTCTAAAAAAGCGCCTCTAAAAAAATGTGTTTGCCTTGACGGCAAATGATTTAAATAACACCTCATCCGTCACCAAGGTGACACCTTCCCCTCAAGCTCCGCAAGGGGAAGGCATTTTAGAGGCGCATTCACATTGTGCCGATACGCATATTACGGTTGCCCGACCGGTGGGTGCCGACGAAACCATAGCAAACGGAACGGATGAATCCGTTCCCTACAGCTATATATTTCGGTGCCGGTAAAGCCATTACACACGAGCGAGCGATGATCGCCCCTACGGGTGCGCCACAAAATTCAGCAGCGCACTAACGTATGGCGAGGCAGCTACGGTTTTCTCCGCAGTCTCGAATCGGGTTCACGCAATATATGTATCGGTAGGTGCGTCAATTCGCCACTAAAAAATTTGCGTTGGGGTGGGATATCGGGTATAATTATGTATTACACCTGCTGCTCGGCAAATTGGCACACCGAGCGCAGGGTGCAGCCTGCGCAGTCGGGCCTGCGCGCGGTGCAGACGGCGCGGCCGTGCAGCACGATGCGGTGGCAGAAGTCGGAGCTTTTCTCCGGCGGCAGGCACCTGCGCAGCTCGGCCTCGATCTTCACGGGGTCCTTGAGGTCATCGACCAGACCCAGGCGGTTTGAAATGCGGATGCAGTGCGTATCCACAACGGTCGAGCCGGGAACGTGATAAACGTCGCCGAGAATGAGATTTGCCGTCTTGCGTCCGACTCCGGGCAGCTTGAGCAGATCGTCCATGTTATCCGGCACGCGGCCGCCGAAATCGCGCAGGATCATCTGCGCCGCGCCGACGATGTCGCGAGCCTTGGCGCGGTAAAAGCCGCAGGATCGGACATACTCCTCGACCTCCGCAACGTTAGCCTCGGCAAAGCTTTGCAGCGTAGAAAAGCGCGCAAACAGCGCAGGCGTTATCTCGTTTACGCGCGCGTCGGTGCACTGCGCGGCAAGCCGCACGGAAAACAGCAGCTCATAATCCTTTTTATAATCAAGCGTACATTCGGCCAAGGGATAGGCCTCCTCCAATCGGCGGACTATCTCCAGAACCTGAGCTTTTGTGCGCATACATATCACCTCGCGCCTATTTTACCACAACCCTGTCCGCGGCGCTATCGCATTTGCGGTGCGGACGGTTTTTTCGGAGGTACAGCACATGTACAAACCCCTTGCAGACGAAATACGCCCCCACAGCCTTGACGATGTTGTCGGCCAAAAGCACATCCTCGGCGAGCGCGGCCTGCTGCGCCGCATCGTCGAAAGCGGCAGCATCCCGAACATGATCTTCTACGGCCCCTCGGGCACGGGCAAGACCACCGTTGCGCGCATCATCGCGGAAAAAACCAACCGCACCCTGCGCAAGCTGAACGCAACGACCGCCGGGCTTGCCGACATAAAAGAGATCATCGCCGAGCTTGACACGCTGCTGACTCCCGGCGGCGTGCTGCTGTATCTTGACGAGATCCAGTATTTCAACAAAAAGCAGCAGCAATCGCTGCTGGAGTTTATCGAGGACGGGCGCATCACGCTCATCGCCTCGACGACGGAAAACCCGTATTTCTGCGTGTTCGGCGCTATCCTCAGCCGCTCGACGGTGTTCGAGTTCAAGCCCGTCACGCCCAAGGAGGCCGAGCCTGCCGTTATGCGCGCGTTTTCCATCCTCGCCGAGCGCGAGGGTAAAACGCCGGAGCTTGAGCCGGGCGTCGTGCAGCGGATAAGCCGGTCCTGCGGCGGCGACGTGCGCAAGGCGCTCAACGCGGTCGAGCTGCTGTTTTCGGCAGCCCGAACGGACGGCGACAAGGTGCTCATAAGCCTCGACGATGCGAAAACCGTCACCCAGCGCAGCGCGATGCGCTATGACCGCGACGGCGACGAGCACTATGACGCGCTGTCGGCGCTGATGAAGTCGCTGCGCGGCTCGGACGCGGACGCGGCGCTGCACTATCTTGCGCGGCTGCTCGAGGCAGGCGACCTCGTCGGCGCGTGCCGCCGGATCCTGTGCTCGGCGAGCGAGGATATCGGCCTTGCGTATCCGCAGGCGGTGCCGATAGTCAAGGCCTGCGTGGACTCGGCGCTTCAGCTCGGACTGCCGGAGGCGCGCCTGCCGCTGGCCGAGGCGGTCATCTTCCTCGCCACCGCGCCGAAATCCAACAGCGGCCTTATGGCGATCGACGCTGCCATCGCCGATGTCCGCGCCGGCAAAAGCGGTCCGCCGCCGCGCGAGCTGCAAAATGTCCACGCCGACGGCACGGGCTTTGAGCGCGAGCAGGGCTATAAATATCCGCACAGCTACCCCAACCACTGGGTGCGGCAGCAGTATCTGCCCGATGCGCTCAAGGGCGCGCACTACTACGACTTCGGCGACAACAAGATCGAGCAGACCGCGAAAAAATACTGGGACGAGATCAAAAAGTGAGGTTTTGACCATGCCAATGGATATCCACGTCGGCGACGTGCTGACAATGAAAAAAGCGCACCCCTGCGGCGAGAAGCGCTGGCAGGTGCTGCGCGTCGGCGCAGACTTCAAGCTCCGTTGCCTCGGCTGCGGCCACGAGGTCATGGGTCCGCGCAGTAAATTTGAAAAAAACATCCGCTCCGTTTGTTCAGAGGCGAATTGACGCACCTACGGATACGGTGATTGCGGTAGCCCGGTGTCGAAAGTACCGACGAAACCGTGAAACTCTCGCGCTACGTTAGTGCAGTGTTGGTTCTTGCGGTTGCCCGGTTCGGAACAATGGAGGAAACCGCGACTGCTACGCAACCCGGTAGTGCGCAGCTGAGTTTTGCACCGCAACCAATTGGCTCTCCTGTCAAGGGGAGGTGGGTCAGCCGCGCAGCGGATGACTCGGTGGGGTTTTAGTGGCGAATTAGCGCACTCCTTATACATTTATTGCCGGTTGCCCGGTGTCGAAAGTACCGACGAAACCGTGAAACTCTCGCACTATGTTGGTGCAGTGTTGGTTTTTGCGGTTGCCCGACCGGTGGGTTCCGGCAAAACCGTGGCAAACGGAACGGATGAATCCGTTTTTTCGGAGGCGCATAAACACCGATGCCGATACGTTTATTGCGGTATCCCGACCGGGAACTACCGGCGAAACCATAACAGGCGGAACGGATGAATCCGTTCCCTACGAGCGGCTGTTGGCCGCAGCGGAGAGCTAACAGCTGATAGTTAATAGCTGTCAACCCCTCGGCAGCAAAGCTGCCTGCTCCCCTTGACAGGTGAGCCAATTGGTTGCGGTGCAAAATTCAGCATCGCATTCATGTTACGCGAAACGTGACGGTTTTGCATGCACCCTCGACACCGGGATACCAGAGATATACGTATCCGTGACTGCGTCAATTCGCTACTGAAAAAACAGGTGCAAAATATGGAGGCGTGTGGTATAATCGTGGCAAAACCAACCCGGAGGGTGAGCGGAGAAAATGAAGCTTGACAACAAACGCACCATATTGACGGGCTTTGCGTTCCTGTCCATCTGCGCGTTCTGGCAGATGTACAACAGCATCGTTCCACTTATACTGACCAACACATTCCACCTCAACGAGACGTATTCCGGCGCGATAATGGCGGCCGACAACGTGCTTGCGCTGTTTCTGCTGCCGCTGTTCGGCGCGATCTCGGACAAAACGCACACGAAGATCGGCAAGCGCATGCCGTTTATCCTTTTCGGCACGGGCCTTGCGATCATACTAATGAACCTGCTGCCGCTTATCGACAACAGCTATGCCGCCGCGCCGACCACCTTCAAGACCGTTTCGTTCGTGGTCGTTCTCGGCCTGCTGCTCGTCGCAATGGGGACCTACCGCTCCCCGGCGGTCGCACTTATGCCGGATATTACGCCCAAGCCCCTGCGCAGCAAGGGCAACGCGATCATAAACCTCATGGGCGCGCTCGGCGGCGTTATTTACCTCGGCGTGGCCGCGGTCATGTACCCCAACAGCAAGGTCGAGGGCCTTGCGCACGTCAACTATCAGCCGCTGTTTATGGTCGTTTCCGCGATCATGTTCATCGCTGTTGCAGTACTGTTTCTGACGATCAAGGAGCCCAGGCTCGTCGCCGAGCAGCAGGAGCTTGAACGGCAGCACCCCGAGTGGAATCTCGCCGAGGACGACGGCAGCGGCAACGAGACCCTGCCCAAGCCCGTAAAGAAAAGCCTCATCTTCCTGCTCTCATCTTCGTCTGGTTTATTTTGAACCCGGACGCAAATTTTCCTCCGCCGGAGCGCGGTTCAGTATTTTCAGTTCTCCGTGGTCAAGCTCAAATACTTCCCATACATTTTCAACGCCTGCATTCGGGTCAAGTGTGATCACTGTCGGAGCGCTCTTGCCCGGAAGATATACTTTCACCGTTGCGCCGTACTGCTGCAAAGTTCCCGTCGTTCTGTAGTCAACGACAGAGTATGTATAAACGCCGTTCAGGTCGTTCAGCGTGATCGTCTCCGGTCCGTATCCGTTTGTGTCATCCACATCAAGTTC
>OJLA01001007.1_pt1 | contig 20642 bp, 19 predicted proteins | sample 1596611 | NCBI WGS metagenome assembly OJLA01 (sample SAMEA4350168, study PRJEB24818) | metagenome | biome: human; feature: gut; material: faeces | place: Denmark | collected 2013-09
ATATAATTATCTATATTAATATTGTTCGGACAACTCACTTTTTCTGTGTTTTTTGCCCCTTTCATTCTTCCGCTCTTTCTTGCGTGTCGAAGCGGAAGTGCAGATGAATGTGTGACGGCCCCCAAACGGATAACAGTATGCATTGTTGGTAGGGGCTGAGGCGTGTGGTGTTGTGTGTGTAGTGGGTCTTCCTTAAGGCATTGAATAGTGTTTCGTCATTCTCTATTTCAGCACGCATTCTTTTGCTTGCTGCATCTGCGTTACTGTATTCCGGAAAGAATTTCATTGCCAGTTCAGAGAAGGATGTAAATCCTGCGATGTTCCATGTTAACTCTTCGTTTTCTTTTACGATGTTCATTTGCTTGGTATTTATTTGTTACGTTAATATTGTATTGTTCTGTAAAGACATTGCAAAATTACTAAAAATATATTTGTTACAATAAAATATTTAAATTATTTTCTGCTTAATTCTTGTATTTGTAATTAAAAATATATTTTAAATTTAGCCTCTGTAAGCATAGCTTTCAGTTCTTCTTTTTCTCTGTTGTTTTGTGTAGATATATTCATGATTTTTTTCTTTAGTCCCTGTTCGCATGTTCGTAGACTGGGAGTTTAGGGCTTTTAGGGGGGGCGTGAACTCAACCTCTCTCTCATTTGTTCTGTTCTTTTCTGCCGGATCAAATCCATCTGTCCGGCGAAAGTCAAAACAATGAATAAAATATACATATATAAGGTGTCAAGTTACCAAAATATTTGTATATTTAGAGTGTAAATTTTAATACTTAGTACAATGTTAAAAGTAGTAGCATTTATGAAGCAGGTAGCCGAAGAGCTACGGATGGGGGGAAACTTTGGTACTGCGCACGTATATCGCAGCAGTGCCAATGCCATCATTGCTTATTGTGGGAAAGGGGATTTTTCTTTTGATAAAGTTACCCCGGAGTGGCTAAAAGGGTTTGAGGTACACCTTCGTGGGAGAGGATGTAGCTGGAATACCGTTTCTACCTATCTAAGGACATTCCGTGCGGTGTACAACCGTGCGGTCAATAGTCGGATGATTATTTATACACCTCATCTGTTCCGTTACGTCTATACAGGTACGCGTGCAGATCATAAGAGGTCACTGTGTGATGAAGACATGAAGAAAGTCTTTACTAAACTATCTTCATCTTCTGCCGTACCTACTACTGTACGGCGCGCACAAGAACTGTTTATATTAATGTTTTTGCTTCGTGGCTTGCCGTTTGTCGATCTTGCTTATCTGCGTAAAAGCGATTTGAGGGATAACGTGATCACTTACCGCAGGCGGAAGACGGGGCGGCCTTTGTCGGTGACACTTACACCGGAAGCGATGATCTTGTTGAAAAGGTATATGAGTTGTGATACCGATTCTCCTTATCTTTTCCCGCTGTTGAAGAGCGGTGAAGGAACGAAGGAAGCCTATCACGAATATCAGTTGGCCTTGCGCAGCTTCAACCAGCAACTCATGTTGTTGGGCGAAATGCTGGGGCTGAATGACAGGTTGAGCTCGTACACAGCCCGCCATACATGGGCCACGACAGCCTACTATTGTGAGATTCATCCGGGTATTATCTCCGAAGCGATGGGGCATTCCTCGATTACGGTGACCGAGACGTATCTTAAGCCTTTCCGTAGTAAGAAAATTGATGAAGCTAATAATCAGATTATTAATTTTGTAAAACGATCTATTATAGGAGTAGGTTGCTGATAACTAGACCGTTACTTTGTAGGTAACGGAGCCAAATGGCGTTGCAAAGATGGATATATTTTGGAAAACATGCAAACAAATAAGATATTTTTTCTGATAAACTACTAAAAAAAGAGAAATAATACGATAAAACGACGGATTTCTTTTGCCAGGGCCTTATTAACCTTTGATTAAGATACAAAGAATTTCCTCCCCTCTGCCGTAGCTCAAAAGCAGGGGTAAAAATGTTTCATGGTCAAAATGCTTGGTTTTTCATAAAAGCGGCTTTTCGGAAGCCGGGACAAAGGTGTGCCCGTTACCTACAAAGTAACGGGCTACAGTTGTATGGCGAATATGCTTTTAAGTGTATTGTATAAGGGAAATAAAGGTCGAATGAATTAAGAAAAGGAGGTCGCACAAGGAATGAAAGGAATGAGAAATGAATTTTGAGAAAAAGAATTTGAAGACTATATTTTTATTATTTTTTTAATTTATAAATTAAAAGTTTTTTTATTATGAACAAAAAGTATTTAAGTGTCGTCCTGTTTGGAGCGCTATTTGCGGCTTCAGCGGGTACATTTACTTCTTGTAAAGACTATGATGACGACATCAAGGGGCTACAAGAACAAATTGACGGAAATCAAAGCTCCGTTACAGCTCTTGAAAAACAGCTGGCTACGTTAGATGCTGCTGCTAAGGCTGCACAAACGGCTGCCGATGCCGCCAAAGAAGCTGCTGATGCTGCTAAGGCTGAAGCTGAAGCTGCTAAGGCTGCCGGTGACCAGGCTGCTGCTGATGCTGCTCAGGCGAAAGCTGACGCTGCTGCCGCTCAGGAAGCTGCTGCTAATGCTAAAGCTGAAGCAATAGAAGAAGCTAAAAAGCAAGTGGAAGCGTTGAAGGTACTGTTGCAAGAGTCTATCGACGGAAAAGTTGACTTGGAAGTTTTTGAAGCAGCCCAAACTGCAATTGCAGGTAAAATTGAGGGTATCGAAGAAAGATTGAACAATCTGGATCCGGATCAGGTGGCCGAAGACATGCGCGATGCGAAGCAGGCTATTGCAACTTTGATGGCGGCATACGAAAACTTGAAAATTCAGTCGGCTACATTAGAAGAATATAAAGAAGCTTGTCTTGATTACACTGCTAATGCTGAAGCTATAAAGAAAGCCGTAGAAGATATCGCCACTGCTCAAACAGAAATTGAGAAACTGTGGAATGAAATCAACGGTGAAGGCGGACTGAAAGAACTGATTAACGGTAATGCAGAAGCTATTACGAATCTGAAGAACCAGACTGCTACAGATATGGCTAATCTGGAAGAACGTATCAATAATCAGTTGACTGATATTAAAAATGATATCAAGGACAATATCAAACCGGCTATTGCTGAAATTCAGAAACAAATCAGAGAAGAAATCAAACCTGACTTGGATCAATTACACATATTGGTTGTAGCTCGTTTGTCAAGCATCACATTTGCTCCTGATTATATTGTAGACGGTGTTGAAGCTATTAAGTTCAGCTCGTTGAAGTATGGTGCGATGGACGAGAGTGAAAATGCAGAAATCCCTACTACTTATAAATTCTCTACAGCTGCTTTGGCAACTGCCAGCTACCACTTCAATCCGGCTAGCTTCAAGTTGGCTAACGCTGACTATAGCTACATTGACCGCACTGTTACAGTGATCAACACTCGTGCTGCTGCCAGCAAATGGGTTGAAATCAGTGGTGAACCGGTTGCTAATGCTGAAAAGGGTACAGTTGACTTCAAACTGCTTCGTCTGAACGCTCACTCAACTCAGCCGGAAAAGAGCGATGTGAACATGATCGCTTTGCAGGCTACATTGAAAGGTGAAGCTGTTGATAAAGACGAAACAGGTGCAGTGGTAACTTCTCCATACGTATCTATCTACGATGATATATTGGATGCATCAGATGTGCGTATTGCTGATGATGCTACTTTAACAGAATTTGGAGCTGATGCTCATTATGCAACAACATTTGATGCTTGTAAAGCAGAAGCACCTCGATACAAAATGTATTACAACGAAGTATTCAACTTGAAAGACTTGGTTGCAACTTGTTTCGGTGACAATGAAGAAACTAATATTCACCGTAAATTCCCGATCGAGGACTACAACTTATCATATAGATTTGCTGTAGCAAGTTCTAAATATGAAATTGCATCAGGTTCTACTAGCACTGACCAGCAGAAATGGATCAAGTGTAATGATGCTGAAGCTGGTTTGTATCAGGCAGAAGATTTCAGCAAAGAAGCTATCGGTCGCACTCCGATCTTGAAAGTTGAACTGGTTGATGCTGACGGTAATGTAGTACGTCGTGGTTTCGTGAAAGTAGAAATCGGAGTTACTAAGAGTGATGATATGACTCTGCCTATGACTCTGGGAACACTGACTTACGAGTGCTCAACAACTGCTGCTACTTATGAAATGGACGAAGATTACATTCGTGAGAACCTGTATCGTAAGATTGCAAACAGTCTTGGTGAAGTTGGTATGAGCCACGAAGAATTCTGGAATCTGTATGACGCTTCTACTGCTACAACTGCTGTAACGAAGAACGGTAGTGCTTATGGAATGTCAGCTCCTAGCATCGTAGACGGTCCTACTTCAGCCGGAGTTGCAACTAAGAAGATTGTTTGGGCATTCAAACATGGTGAACTTGGTAAGATTGGTACTACTTCTACTTTCGTAGCAAGCATTACAGTGAAGAACAAACTGGCTTCTTCTGAATATCCTGCTGCTGTAACATTCCAATTCACAATTGACGTGAAGTTGCCGACATTTGAAGAAAAACTGGTTAAGAATGATACTTATTGGACTTTGGCCGGTACTTCAGCTGATGACTTTGATGTGAATGTAACAATTCCGACTGATAATGATGAAGATCCTGAAAACTGCCAGTTCAATCAAGATCTGGAAGCAGCTTATACAGAACATACAGTAACCGGACTTCCTAAATGTGTTGAAGATTACTATCAGATAATCGAAACTAGATCTAATGGTAAGGCTACTACGACTATCTTGTCAGGTGTTAAGATCAATGGAACTGTAATCTCTTTGGATAAGAATGATGATGCGGTTAAGAAAGCATTGAACAGCGAAGGTGGTCTGCAGGCTGTAGTTAAACATGTTTATAAATTGGAGAGCGGTGATGAGCTTTCACAACATAGCTTCGTGGTTAACTTCATCCGTCCTGTTAATCTGAATATGCCAGGTGAAATTTCTTTGCAGGATGCTAAGACTGGTGGTGATATCGCTAACTTCCAACACAATAAGTTATTGACAGACTGGAGAGGTGAAGCAATTACTGCTCCTTATCAGGAATCTGTAACAGGAAGTGTATCTTATTGGGACTTCAAGTATACTCCGAAGTATGAATATGTTGACGGCCACTATGTACAGACACAAGAAGCTAAGTTGAATGTGATAACTGAGAAAGTTTCCTTCACTGCTGCTAAGCCTGTAACTATGTATACTGCAACTGCAACATATAGCTATCTTAAATATAAGAAAGTTGGTTTCATGAAGTATGACTGGGTTGAAGAAGATAGAGCTACTTTCACTGCTGAAGCAGAAACGAAAGCTGATGCTGATAAGGCTATTGAAGCTCAACTTCGCGCTAAGGGTTGGAATCAGATTCCTATGTTGACTAGAATAGATCAGATTGGAAAAACTGAATACACCGATAGAGTTATCTTAGAAGGTCAACTCGTTGAATACACTTACGTAGCAGGTATCGAGTATACTCCGGCTAAGTACGAATGGATTGATGGTACTTGGGAAGAAGTTAAACATGAACATTCTGACTGGCCTAACTTCAACGGATCAGTTGATGGAGAAACTGCTGGATGCGGATGCTATGTATGGACTACTTACACAGAAACAACTGATCAATGGGTTGCTGGACAATACTGGTACTTCTATGGCCCATTCGGTGAAGTTAAATTGGATGTAACGAAAGCTACTACCAATCTGGCTAATGGTAAGTTGCCTAACGGTGCTACTTTGGTTCAGGAAGGTAATACTGTTAAGTATGTGAATGTTAATTCACCGGTAGGATCTGAATATAAGATCTTCATCCCTGCTACTGTAAATTACGGTTGGGGTACTGCTACTTCTCAGTTGACTATTTTGGTGAAACCTGTTAAGTAACAGTTGATAATGTGTGAATGTCTTTGAAATGATTCTTAGACAGAATAAATCTAAAAGGGGGCTCTACAGAAGGGCCCCCCTTTTTCACAAAGTTTTTCATAAGACTTAAAATAAAAATATTATGAAAATAAGAAATTTGCTATTATTATCTCTGCTTACTGCCAGTAGTACTATGGCGTTCGCTCAGGAACAGCGAATCAAGGAAGAAGGTAAGACAGTGTTCAAACCTCATTGGTTTATGCAAGTACAGGCGGGAGCCGCTCACACAGTAGGCGAAGCCGATTTTACCGATTTAATCTCTCCGGCAGCAGCCGTCAATGTAGGGTATAAGTTTGCACCCGCATTTGGAGCCCGTTTAGGCGTAAGCGGTTGGCAGGCAAAGGCAGGATGGGTCACTCCTACTCAAACCTATCAGTACAAATATCTGCAAGGCAATCTGGACATCATGGCAGATCTCAGTACTTTATTTTGTGGTTTTAATCCGAAACGTGTATTCAACGGATATATTTTTGGCGGTATAGGATTGAATCATGCTTTCGACAACGACGAAGCAAATGCACTGGACACAAGATCTCACGAACTGGAGTATCTGTGGCAAGACAAACAAAACCTTGTAGCCGGACGCTTTGGACTGGGATGCGACCTGCGCCTCAATGACCGGCTGGCTATCAATATTGAAGGAAATGCAAACGCTCTTTCCGACAAATTCAATTCCAAAAAGGCAGGCAACTGCGACTGGCAGTTCAATGTTCTGGTTGGTCTGAACATTAAATTAGGCAAGAGCTTAAAGAAATCAGCTCCGGTATACTATGAACCGGAACCGGTAGTGGAGCAACCGAAACCTCAGCCTGTGGTAGAAAAACCACAGCCGAAACCGGAACCGGCAGTAGTAGTGGAACCGATGAAACAAAATATTTTCTTTGCTTTAAATTCTGCGAAAATTCAGAATGACCAGTTGTCGAAGATTGACGAGATGGTGGCATACATGGAAAAGTATCCGAACAGCAAAGTTGCCATCACCGGATATGCCGACAAAGAAACCGGTAATCCGAGAATCAACCTGACCTTATCCGAGAAACGTGCGAAGAACGTTGCCGATGCACTGAAAGCCAAAGGCATCGCAGCAAGCAGAATCGTAACGGACTTTAAAGGAGATACTGTACAGCCTTACCGCGTGCCGGAAGAAAACCGGGTAAGTATCTGTATTGCGGAATAATATTTTCCCACTTCTCGTGCGGGGTTTTCCCTATTCCTCTATTCTATTAATAATAAGATGAGGTACCCTGCATGATGAGTAAAAAGAGGAAGCCCGTGCTTGTGAAAGCCCGGACTTCTGTAATGAACCCTTTTTTTCACTTAAATGTGAAGAAAAACCCCACGTGAACAGATGGAAAACGATGCTTGTGAAAGTCTTTTTTTCCGCCTTCTGTACTTTGCAGAGGATGCCCCTCACATTTTCCCACGGGCATCCTCTTTTTTTATATATATAGAGACTGATTGTTTTGTTTATAAAGAACAAAATGCGTGTGATTTGGTTCATTATCACCCAAGCATTCCGATTAAAATCGTATATTTGCGGCTCTAATCAGATTGGGTCCATGAACGAAAATGTCCTCGCTAAACTAAAGATTCTGGCAGAATCCGCCAAGTACGATGTATCCTGTGCATCCAGCGGTACAGTGCGCTCCAACAAACCGGGCATGCTGGGCAATACCGTAGGAGGATGGGGAATCTGCCACAGTTTTGCCGAAGACGGACGATGCATCTCCCTGCTCAAAGTCATGCTGACCAATTATTGTATTTACGACTGTGCCTACTGCATCAACCGGCGCAGCAATGATCTTCCCCGCGCCACCCTGTCTGTGTCCGAACTGGTGGAACTGACAATTGAATTTTACCGGCGAAACTATATCGAAGGCTTGTTTCTCAGTTCCGGTGTGGTCCGTAGTCCCGACTATACAATGGAACGGCTGGTACGCGTGGCGAAAGATCTGCGTCAAGTGCACCGCTTCAACGGATATATCCATCTGAAAAGCATTCCCGGAGCGAGCCGGGAACTGGTGAATGAAGCCGGTCTGTATGCCGACCGTCTCAGCGTCAACGTAGAAATACCCAAAGAGGAAAACCTCAAACTGCTCGCTCCCGAAAAGGACCATAAGAGTGTGTTCGCCCCGATGAAGTATATTCAGCAAGGAGTGCTCGAAAGCAAAGAAGAACGGCAGAAGTTTCGCCACGCTCCGCGCTTTGCCCCTGCGGGACAGAGCACGCAGATGATTGTAGGAGCTACCTCCGAGTCGGATAAAGATATTCTTTTCCTTTCGTCGGCTCTCTATGGGCGACCGACGATGAAGCGTGTTTACTATTCCGGATATGTCTCCGTGAACACATACGATACGCGGCTGCCCGCACTGAAACAACCGCCTCTGGTACGCGAGAACCGTCTCTATCAGGCGGACTGGCTGCTGCGCTTCTATCAGTTTAAAGTGGACGAGATAGTGGATGACGCTTATCCCGATCTCGACCTGGAGATAGATCCGAAACTCTCATGGGCTTTGCGTCATCCGGAGCAGTTTCCGGTCGATATCAATAAGGCAGATTATGAACTGTTGCTCCGTGTGCCGGGTATCGGGGTGAAGTCGGCTAAGCTGATTGTGGCATCCCGCCGTTTTTCCCGTCTAGGCTTTTATGAATTGAAGAAGATAGGCGTAGTGATGAAAAAAGCGCAGTACTTCATTACGTGCAGGGAACTGCCTTTGCAGATGCAGACGGTGAACGAGCTTTCTCCGCAGCGGGTACGCAGCCTGCTGCTCCCGAAGCCGAAGAAGAGGGTGGACGACCGGCAGCTGGTACTGGATTTCGGAGAATAGAAATAAAGAAGATGTCTGGAATATATTGTAAAACCGGGAGATAATGAATGTTTATATCTACGATAAAACCTTTGACGGGTTGCTGACTGCTGTCTTCGACGCTTATTTTCGTAAGACCTTTCCCGATTTCCTGTTGTCGGAAGGGGATGCGTTGCCTTTGTTTTACGATGAGCTGCATACGGTGGTCACCGACGAAGAGAAAGCCGCCCGTGTGTGGCGTGGTTTGCAGAAGAAGGTTTCCGCTTCCGCGCTCGGCTGCCTCACCCAGAGCTGGTTGTCGGAATTGCCGAATATAGGGATGCTTATTTTTCGTTATATCCGTAAGGCGATTGACGCTCCTCGCTCTATCGAGACTAACTTCGGTGATCCGGATGTACTTCAGCTTGCTCAGATTTGGAAGAAGGTGGATGGTGAACGGGTGCATCTGATGCAGTTCGTACGTTTTCAGAAAGCGGCGGACGGTACTTTCTTTGCTGCCTTTGAACCGCAGTACAATGCCTTACCACTGACTATCCAGCACTTCAAGGACCGCTTTGCCGATCAGAAGTGGATTGTCTATGATATGAAGCGACGTTATGGCTTTTACTATGATTTGCAGGAAGTGACTACGATCTCTTTTGATGATGACAGCAAGGCCGCTCATCTGATTACGGGCATGCTGGACGAGAGTCTGATGGATGAGAACGAGAAGATCTTTCAGAAACTCTGGAAAACGTATTTCAAGGCTATCTGCATCAAGGAACGTATGAATCCGAGAAAGCATAAAAAGGATATGCCTGTTCGCTACTGGAAGTATTTGACGGAAAAGCAGGGAAATGAGAAATGATGAATTTCTTCATTCTATCCGCTGCACCGTTACATCCGGAAATTTCTGCATCAACGAAAGCAGATGTCCTTCATCATTGTTCCGTTTCGATTTGATGACCATTGTGACCTGATAGGATTCCATTTCACCCGGATGTAGTGTTTGCATTTCGTAAGAGACAATCATATAATCTTTTGAATTGAATCTGTCTGCTATCTGCTTTAAAGTATCTTTGTTGTTAGTAGAGAATGCGATCATTGAGCTTTTCATGCCTACGCTTTTGAAGATATAGCTGAGTAGTTCCAGTCCGATCAGAGTCAGCACGGTAGTGGCTATGCCGATGGCGTACATTCCTGCGCCGACTGCCAGACCGATGCCGGCTGTGGCCCATATACCGGCGGCTGTAGTCAGTCCGCGGACGATTTGTTTCTGTAGGATAATGGTTCCCGCACCGATAAATCCGATGCCGCTTACTACTTGTGCCGCTACACGACTGGGGTCGAGTGTCACACTGTTTTCTTTGATGATCTCCTGAAATCCGTACTGCGAAACAATCATAATCAGGGCACTGCCCAATGATACGAGGAAGTGAGTGCGGTATCCGGCTTCCTTGGCACGGTATTCACGGTCCAGTCCGATGATGGCTCCCAGTATTCCTGCGACCAGTAATCTTAACATAAAATCAACGTTCAACATCATAGGTTCGGTCTCCTTTCTTTTCTTTGTTTCTTTCTTTAGTTCTTGTTTTTCTGTTCTTATTTCTTCTGTTCTTTTGTTTCTTCTGCCTTTTTCTTAAAAAACGGTTAGTCCTATAAATATACAATTCTTTTCTCTTTTTGTGCTATTAATTTAGTAATATTTGAACGTAGCGTCTGCATTTTATCGTATATTCGCAGTCAAAACCGTGCATCACGCCAAAGATTGAATAAGAAATGGAGAAAAGGATATTTTACATCATTAGTTTTCTGATGATATTTTGTATAGAGGTGCTCATAGCCTTGTATGTGCGTGATAGTTTCGTACGTCCTTATATGGGAGATGCTTTGGTGGTAGTACTGGTGTATAGCTTCGTGCGTATATTCATCCCGACAGGGATTCCCCGCCTGCCGTTTTATGTCTTCCTGTTCGCCTGCTTTGTCGAAATTCTGCAATATTTTCAATTGGTGGAAACGCTGGGAATCACCAACCGTGCATTAAGAATTATTCTGGGATCTATGTTCGATTGGAAAGATATCGTCTGCTATGGGGCAGGATGTATCTTTATTTTCCTGTTTGAACGGATATTCAGACGACGTTGACCTGAATCACAGGTCCGGATTTAAATCATGTCCGCAATACTTGCAGAACTTCGCATTGTCTTCGTGTCCGGAACGATGGCAGTTCGGACATTCTTTGTCTCTTCTCCGTTTGTAGTCTTTCATCATAGAGGCGGACACAATGCCGGTAGGTACTGCAATGATGGTATAGCCGATCAGCATGACACATGCTGAAAGAAACTTTCCCAGTCCGGTGGCAGGAGTGATATCTCCGTATCCTACGGTAGTCATCGTGACAATGGCCCAATAAATGCTGTTCGGGATGTTGTTGAACTGAGAGTCGGGAATATTCCCTTCTATCATATACATGAGCGTTCCGATGGAAGTAACCAGTATCACGACAAACAGGAAGAATACAGCAATCTTTTTACTGCTTTCCCGCAGTGCGGTGAGCAGCCGTTCGCCTTCGTTTAAGAAGTTGAACAGTTTAAAGACACGAAATACCCGTATCAGCCGGAATGCGCGGATGATAAGCAGATAGCGTGCTCCCGGAAACAGTAAACCGATATAAAGCGGCAGGGTAGCCAGCAGGTCCACGATACCGAAGAAACTGAAGATGTATTTCTTGGGACGGGGAGAACAATAGATCCGTGTCAGATACTCAAAAGTAAAGAAACCGGTAAATAGGTATTCCATTACGACAAATGGAGTAGTCAGATAGGAGGGGAGTCCTTTCAGACTTTCTATAATGACAAGCAACACACTGGCAAGGATACAACCGATAAGAATCACATCGAACAGCTTTCCCGAAGGAGTGTCCGACTCAAAAATGATAACGTATAACTTATGTTTCAGTTTTTCGTTATGCAGGAAATGATGGATTCTTTCTTTCAGTCTCATGCGAATAATCAGTTACTTGTTATTCATAGAATGCTTGCTTCTCAATCTATTACCCAATGCTTGTTGTATGCCACGGTTTTCTTTGGATCATAATACATTCCTTCTTGTGTCGGTATATTGAGAACGTATGTTTTTCCGGTCCTGTTCTTTAGACTTTGTTCGCGCAGCCAAGGGTTAGCATCCCGAAGTTGGGCATACGTGATTCCCTGCTGTTTGGCAAAATCGCTCAGGCTGGCGATGGGGGTGCTGACGGTGATCTCTTTGTAGGGGATAGGCGGATATAGGTGTTCCTTTTTCAACAGGAATCCATATCGTTGCGGATTGTTGAATATCTCCTTGACTGCCAGCAGGCGGAACATATACCGGGAAGTTTCTTCTACCAGCCATAAGTCCATCGCATGACTGGCAAGCTGTTGGTCGAGTTGGGACGAAATTCGTCCTTGTCCGGCATTGTAGGCAGCGGATACTGCCATCCAGTCTCCGTATTTGGCATAAGCCTGTTTGAAGTATTTGCAGGCTGCTGCTGTTGCTTTTTCGATGTGGTAACGTTCGTCTACATTTTCATTCACTTCCAGTCCGAATTCGCGTCCGGTAGCGGGCATGAACTGCCATAATCCGGCTGCACCGGCGGGAGAACGGGCTATGTTGTTGAGGTTACTTTCGATAACCATCAGGTATTTGAAGTCATCGGGGATACCGTTCGCTTTCAGAATCGGTTCCACTATCGGGAAGTAACGGTTGGCACGCTTGATGAGCAGCATAGTGGTGGAGTGCATATAGGTGAACGCCATCATCTCCCGGTCCATCCGCTCACGACGGTCGTAGCGGCGGAGGTCGATTGTCTCTCCGTCAAAGGTGACCTGTTCGGGGACGGTGGGTGAGGTGACGCAATAAGGCACTTCCGATTTGGCGGAATGCTGCTCGTCTACATGGCTGCTACCGATCAGGATGGGGAGGGTAGCTCCGATACAGAATACTAATATAAAGGTTAGAATGTAGTTGATCTTGGTAAATTTCTTCATTTTCTGTTTTCTTTTAGTCATTGGTTGGGTTCTTATTCCAATATCTGGCAACCACGGCAATAATAAATGCTACCGCCAAGATAATTCTCCTTGACGATGGTTTCTCCGCAACGGGGACAGGCTTTGCCTGCCGTATCTTTAGAGAGGCAAGCAACGTACTTGCCGTTCGCTCCGAATAGGTCCGATTCCGTGCTTCGTCCGCCCTGCCGGTAGATATCGTTCATGGTCTCCTTTACTTGATAGAACAAATTTTCTTTCTCTTTGTCTGTTAATGTGGCTATTTTTTTCTTCGGATGGATGTGGGCATGATACAAGATGTCCTGTAATACACCGTTTCCCAATCCCGGAATAGTCTGCTCTGTTGCAAGAAAAGCTTTGGCAGATTTCTTCTGTGCGCCTTCCTCATTAATCAGTCCGAGAAAATATTCTTTGCTGAAGGTATCTGTCATCACTTGCGGTTTGCTTTTCGCTATCCGGTAATATTCGGAAAGCATGCCCGTAGCGGTATTCTTGTCATAGCACATGAGTCCGCCGTACATCCGTACGGAAGCTATCAGGCAGCTTTCATCCTCGAATGCGATAAGTAACTGATGCTTGGCCGGCAGCTTGGTCCCCGGAGTCAGATAACGCAGATTTACTCCATCTGTGAGTACGAGCACTTTATCTTCTATTGTTATCTCTACCATGCCTCCCTGAGACTGTGCACCGTTTATTCTCTTACCGACCAGCCATTCGGCAAACTCATCGGAATTGCCGTTAAACCAAGCGAATTTGTGAGGGCTGAATTGAATAAATACATCTGTTATTCTTTTTCCTACAACTGTCTCAGTGAGTTGTTCGCAGAGATAACGGGCTTCGGGTGCTTCTATCATATAGTCTCTATTTATGATTTTATAAATGTTCTCATGCAAATATAATATTTATTAGTCAGAACTAAACTAAACCGGTTGAACAAAATACCGCTTTATTGCTTTATCAATAATTGCATTTGTATCTATATCACTGTGTTTATCTACGGATAGTATCATATGGAGATTGAGTGGCATGTACTGGGAGACAGGCAAAAAACAGTCCAAAATGTATCCGAGATCTTTCAGGAAGTTTTTTAATCCCGTCAAACGTTTTAAGAAATTCATCAAATGTTTTTTGAGAAACTCTTGATATTTTCTATGAGGTTTTGACAGGTATATGAGAGAAAATATGTCATAAAAAAGGTTGTGCCAAAACTCTGGCACAACCTTTTTTATATTTCAGCTACTCATCATTCGATATTAGTTGACACTAATTCGGTGACATAGGTTCAGGTTTCACATCATTATCATACAAAAGCACTATCGTTTCCATAAAGGAACATAGACTGAGAATTGCCATTGTGACAAACGGCTACTTTTGAAAGGAGATATTTTGTACTCTTTACTCAATCCACATTTATAGGAAAAAGCCAATTCCACATATTTCAAGTCATAACTCACTTTAGCAAAAACGGGTATGTCGAAGAAACGAGTATCCCAAATGTATGCGGTTGGCTGTACTCCCAATCCTACATTCAATCCTCTAAAGATGTTGAAATTGACACTACCGGCCAAAGAAAATGATAGTAAGTCGTTCGTACCCGATCTTTCTCCATACTGTGTATTCCCAAACGACTTAAAATTTACGGCATATTCACTTTTCGTATATCCTCCCAATAAGTCTATATCATAGAAAAAGCGTGATTGCTTTGGTTGTAATCTGAAACGGTATCCCAGTTCCATTGAAAATTTACCTTTCAGATAAGAATTATCCATATCAACAGGAGTAGCTACTCCTTCAATACTATAAGGAAGGTTGGAGGATATTTTCTCTTTACCGGCATTAATAATAATACCAGAATTCTTAATAACTTGAGCCCACATAGGAAAAGAGGCTAATAGAAATAATAATAAAAGGATTTTTCGCATAATCTTTTTGTTTAGAAATAGTTAGTTATTCATTTATGAAAAATACCGGATGAAATATCATCCGGTCTCTTATATAGACGGTCATCCTTCAGGAATGCTGTTTTTCATAGTGTTAATTATTGCTTAGGGCTAATATCTACATTCATGTAATAATCTTCATGAATACCTTGATAACTGATCTTTATATTATTTCCTCTACAAGGAAAAGGATTCACATTAGGTGCAGCAGAAGATAAGAATTCAAATTTCAAAGGAGCTTTTCCATACTTCTCGGAAGTTACAGGAAAAATCATGGCTTCTCCTGTTGCATATTGTAATCTTCCAATAACTGTAACTCTTGACTTATAATTTTTCCAGTGTCCACCAGCACCTTTTCTCCGAAAATAGACTTCTATTGTAGTATAGGGTCTTCCATTTAATCCCCCTGCAACTGTTGTAACCCAAAATTTACGATCTCCATCTGGTCCATATTGATTAGGGATGTCATTCAGATAGCCACCATTCCGAGTCATAATCCGATTATCTATATCATCAGGTGCTAACTGTCCCAGTTTTAAAAGATCTTGTGGTGTTTTGATATCAATATAATTAACCACCTCACCTGCTATTCTGACATTCCCTTCAAGATTCAATAATTTTGCAACTGATTCATTACTTACTGGTAAGAAAAAAGAATAGTCATCTTTATATTCTGGAAAATATAAATGAGGAAACAACATTTTGAACTCATTATATTTTTCTTCAGAAGCATAATATTCTTCTTCTATTTCCCAAGCTTCCTCATATTCATTATACAGTGATTTAAAATCACTATGGGTTGAAATTGTTTTTAAAGTAGCCTCAGGCGACTCAACCGCATTGAAAAATTCCTCTTCCGTAGCAAAATTCAACATATCAACAGTGCCTTTTGCTTCTTTAGATGGCAATAAATCTGATTCTTGGTCGTTCGTACATGCAAATAATAACATTGCAATACTAAAAAGTAAAAAATAAAAATTCTTTTTCATACGTAAATTGTAATTATGTTCTCCACAAAAAGAGAACGTTTTTATTCCATTAATACTAAGTTTGATAAGTTCAGACAAAAGAAAATGCTATAATGCATGTTTTTTATGAAAGTTAGTAATAGATAAAAATTATCTGGTTCCGTAAGAACCATTGATTATAATAGAATCTTTTGGATTATCTAAACGATAAAGTACTCCATCAAGATTTCCTTCAACAATGGGATGCCACTGATCTGCATAGGTCAATTTAGTAATTTTTACTTGGAATGGTTGCTCTTTTTGGGGGATATAGTAAATATATCTGTCCTCATATTTGTCACTATGCGTATCTCGTGTTATTTGAATGCCATCATATATCCAATCTGTTTTTGTTGACTTTGTTATATAGCGTATTCCCTTGTTTAAATGATAGATGGTTATGCTAAGCAATTCATCACTACTGTATTTAACGCTTGTCATCATTCCTTTTATAGAATCAGTATTATTATCTGGAGGAGATGCGCTTGTTTTCACTGTATGAACTGGCCAATCACCATGTCCTACATTTTCTACTGCTATTTCTTTTCCGTTTATAGTACCTTTAAAGTATCCCCAATACCATGAATCATCTTTAGGAGTGGGAGTTTCATCATCATCGTTGCCACACGATGACAGAATAAACATTCCGAAGAATGCTCCGATTAAATAAATGTTTAGTCTCATCTTTTTTTATTTTTTTATTCGCTTTCTTCTTCTACAATATCTCCTGTTATATCCATTATGGGAGAGATAATCTTTACTGTATAAGGATAACCGTTTGGAGTTTCTATATACAATGTTTTACCTTTGTTTATGAAGGTAGGAGGTTCATGAACTATGGTTTTCCCGTTTTTATCTGTAATAGTTATTTCTGCATCCGGCAGAGGTGACAGAAAGATGATTTGTAGGCAGTTATCTACTTCTTGCACGTTTATATCAAAAGTAAGGGGAGAACGTGTGGATGCTTTGGATTCTCTGTCGCGGGCTCTCCAATGCGATCTATGCCTCTGTGCTTCCAGCGTTGCTGCATTCATTGGTATAATAAATAATACCGATAATAGGATAAATAACGATTTTGCTTTCATATTCAATTCTTTTATTGATTTATGGAGGCAAAGGTATGGAGTATTAGTCTAGATGAATAATATTTGCAGTCACATTCCTATTTTGTAATATGTTGATAACTAGTGAGATAGTGAAATTGGTAGTCACACCTTACATTTCTTCGTCTTTCATTTTCTCTTTTATCCTTAATTTGCGTTGGTTAATGGGATGCGTATTGTTATAACCGAAACAAAGCGCAATAGTTAGAGGTTGCAACTTTGCTTCATTTAGGCAGAGATATAAGATATCTTCTTCGGTCAACTTAGGATACTTTTTTTGCAAGTGTGATATATAATCGGCATAAATCTCGAAAATAGTCTTTTGGAGTTTCTTTAGTTCTGTGTTTGTTAATACCTTCATTGCTTTTCTGTCAGATACTTCTTGTTTCGAAAGGGCGATGATCCTCTTGTATATATCACTTTGGGTAAACAACCAATTTCTCAGTTCATCTTTTTCTTGTCTAAGTCTTTCTATTGTACATTCTCTTTCCTGTATTTCATCTATCTTATTTGCTTGGTCTTGTTTCAGATTGCGTTGTTCTTCTTGCAGTAAGCTGATTATTGATTGATTATCTTCAATGATAGTCTGCATTGAAGATAGTTTATATTGGGTTTGTTTTAAATTCTGCTGATATATAAGTTGTATCCTTTTTCTTTTGTTAAGATGGTATTGATAGAATAATATAATAAGTAAGCAACAAAAAATAAAGAGTGTAATTATGAGTTGGAGTCGATGCTGCTCTTTTATTTGCTCTTCTCTAATATGGATTTTGATATTATATTTATTAATGAGTTGTTGTATTTCGGTTGATTGTTCAGTGCTGGACAAAGAATCCTGTATTGCTATATGTTTTTCTAAATAGTCAGATGCAGCTTTATAATTTCCGCGTTCTTTTTCAACATCATATAAACTTAATAAGGCGGCTGCTTTTCCCGTTATATCCGTAGTGTTTTCTATGTTTTTATTGAGATAATAGATAGCTGAATCGAGGTTATCTCCTTTTTCAAACAACAAGGTTCCAAGATTGCCATAATAATTCCCCGGTATCTTTCCTGATGGAAACCATTGGAGGGCACTATATGCATGATATAAAGCTGAATCGAGTTCTTCAAATTCATCATAATAAACACTTAGATTGAGTTTAGCTATGGCAATCATAGAAGAATCTTTTGAAGCTATGGCATACTCTAATGCTTTGTGTTGTATTGTTATTGTAGAATCTTTATTATCAGTCATGCAATAGTATGAACTTATATCATTCAGTGCAATGTATTTGTCTTTATCTGTTATACAATATTTATATAGTTCCCGATACGCTTTGATAGCTTCTTCAAAGAAGCTTGTTCTGTAATATGTATTTCCCAATGAGCTGAGCGTATGTCGTTTGATCTCAATTTCTTTCGGATAGTCTTTCAATATGGTCAGCGCTTCTTGCAAATGGGTAATAGCCTCTTTGGGGCTATTTATTTCTATTTCCAACCGTCCTTTATAGAGTAAAGCTACAGCCCGCTCTTTCTCGTCGTCATCATAATAGCGTAAAGCTAGATTCAGTAATGAATCACAGGGTAGCAGTGATTTCTCGCATTTATCTGTTGCACGTGCTAAAAGTAGGGCATAGCGGGCAGATTCTTTGTGAGAAAGCTCTTGCAGTGTAGGCAATGTTTGAAGTAATTGCAATGCGCTGTCGGGATGTTCTTCTAGCAGGGATTCAACTTGTATGAATGATGCCTCGGTCTGTTCTCTTGAATAGCAGGAATAGAGTAAGAATATCGATAGAACTAGAAGTATGTGTATTTTAGTCACAAGTCTTTGTTTTTATAGTTTGTATGTCTGTGCAAAGATAAGGTTTATTTATTAGAATAATATTTATTCGTATAATAAAAGAACCTTTTCTGCTTTTAATACGTTTTTCTAGTATAGTTGAAAAAATGAAGAATCAAGATGAATATAGCAATGACCGGAGCCACCGGATATATAGGCAAACATCTCTCTAGCTATCTGACCGAAAAGGGTGGACACCGGATCATTCCTCTGGGAAGGGCGATGTTTCGGGAAGGTATGTCCGGACTTCTGGTTCAGACGCTGACGCATTGCGATGTCATTATCAATCTGGCAGGCGCTCCCATTAATCAGCGTTGGACACCGGAGCATAAGCAAGAACTTTTCAATAGCCGGATCACAGTGACACACCGTATTATCCGTGCCTTGAATGCTGTTAAAACCAAACCGAAACTGATGATTTCGGCATCCGCCGTAGGTTATTATCCTTCTTTGGTGGAATCGGACGAATATACTCAGACTCGTGGCGATGGTTTCCTGTCTGACCTTTGCTATGCGTGGGAGAAGGAAGCGAAACGTTGTCCGCAACCGACAAGACTTGTTATTACACGTTTCGGTGTCGTGCTTTCTCCCGATGGAGGAGCGATGCAGCAGATGCTCCGACCGCTGCGTGCAACGAAAGTTGCCGCCGCCATAGGGCCGGGTACGCAACCTTTTCCGTGGATAGACATTCACGACCTTTGTCGCGCTATGGTCTTCTTTATAGAGAATGAAGAACTGAGAGGTGTTTTCAATCTGGTTGCCCCGCAATCCGTTTCACAACTCTCATTTACACGCGCGATGGGAAAGGCGTATCATGCCTGGACTACTTTTATTGTTCCTCAGGCTGTCTTTCGTTTACTGTATGGTGAAGCCGCCTCTTTTCTGACAGCCGGACAGAATGTACGTCCTACGCGCTTGCAGGAAGCCGGATTTCACTTTTCCGTGCCCACCATAAAGAAGCTTTTTGAAGGAACGGATCGTCATACGGTAGAGCATCTTGACTTGGAGCGATATATGGGACTCTGGTACGAGATCGCCCGGTATGACCATCGTTTTGAACGTGGACTGACAGAAGTGACTGCTACTTATATTCTCCGTCCCGATGGGACGATCCGCGTAGAGAATCGGGGTTGCAAGCGTAATTCACCTTACGATATTTGCCGGACAGCCACCGGACATGCCAAGATTCCCGATCCCGCACAGCCCGGTAAGTTGAAAGTCTCTTTTTTCCTGAATTTCTATTCTGACTATTATGTATTGGAACTGGATCAGGAGAACTACAACTATGCCCTTATCGGCAGCAGTACCGATAAATATCTTTGGATATTGAGCCGTACCCCGCAGTTGCCGGAAGAAATAAAAAAGAAATTGGTCACTGCCGCCGAACGTCGTGGTTATGATACGAGCCGGCTGCAATGGATTGAACAACTTAAAAAATAGACATCATGGATTACGAAATTACTCATCAGCCCGAACAGAAACTGTTCAAAACGGAAGTTGACGGTCGCACCGCTTTTGTAGAATATCGCCTGTTAGGTGATTATCTCGATATTATTCATACCATCGTCCCCAAACCGATAGAAGGACGGGGGATTGCTGCCGCACTGGTGAAAGCTGCTTATGACTTTGCACTCGCCAACGGGATGAAGCCGAAAGCTACCTGCTCGTATGCGGTAAGGTGGTTGGAGCGCCACCCGGAGGAGGGCGGTATCGACCTGATTCCCTATGCGTCCGCGCAGGGCATCAACATTTTAGATTGCTGGATGCCTGACCCGAAGTCGAGAGACATCATCGGCAAAGGTATCAAAGATAACCGCAGACAATGGTACATTCAGGGACACATCGGCTCTACATGGAAGGACGAGCAGTATTTCAGGACGCGCGACATGAAATATGTCCGCCCCGCGTTTGTGGACCTTCTGCGTCGCTTGCAGACGGACTATATTGACCTCGGCATGATTCACTATGTGGACTCCGAAAAAGAGTGGGAGCAGATGCAGCACTCGGACTATCTGGGTT